>ERZ779669.991-NODE-991-length-14541-cov-2.854549_pt1 | contig 14541 bp, 10 predicted proteins | sample MGYA00511372_ERZ779669 | MGnify/ENA primary metagenome ERZ779669 (study PRJEB29588, sample SAMEA1967891) | human gut metagenome | biome: human gut; feature: human-associated habitat; material: faeces | place: Denmark | collected 2008/2010 ... | reverse complement strand
TTGAAGACAACCGTTTGCGTCTGACCGACCGCGTGGGCGCTTTCTTCCCCGACCAGCTGCCCGACACCGTAAGTTTTGAATTGGCCGCCATGACCGTACGCGACCTGTTGACCATGACTTCGGGCATTACCCCCGACTGGCAGATGCGTAACCATTGTACCGACTGGATTCGGACCTGGCTGGCCAAACCGCTTGTTACACCCGGTACCAAATTCCAATACGATTCCCTTTGTACCTATCTGCTGGCTGCCATTGTGCAAAAAGCCACGGGCATGACGCTTTTGGAATACCTGAAACTGAAGCTGTTCAATCCCATGCACATCACCGAGGTGGCTTGGGAAGAGAGCCCCGAAGGCTTCAATACCGGCGGTTGGGGACTCCACATCCAGACCGAGTCGCTGGCCAAATTCGGCCAATTGTTGCTCGACCGTGGCGTGTGGGATGGCGAACAGCTATTGCCCGCTTCGTGGGTGGAAGAAATGATGAAGGAGCAAGTCAAGGGTACCAGATACGGTTATCAGATGTGGATGGGCGAGCTTCCGGGTTCGGCACGTGCCGATGGTGCACTGGGACAATACATCCTTGTTTATCCCGACAAAGACGTAGTTGTTGTAATTACCGAATGTACGCTGACCGATGGCCGTGCACAGCGCCGCCAGGTAGTCGATCTTCTGTTGTCGAAGACCTCGGAACAAGAACTGGAAGTTGGGCGTGACTACAAACGCCTGCAACGTATTCAGACTACCGCTTCGTTGCCTTTGGCTCCGGGAAAGGCGGTTTCTCCGTTGGACAAGGATTATGCCGAATGCACCATTACCCTGCCGAAGAACAAATACGGATGGCAATCGTTAGGGCTCTATTTTGACCGCTCGAACAAGGAAGTTGCCGTCAACCTTACCGATAAAGACGGAACATCGGGCAAATTGCTGTTTGGCTACCGCCGGTGGGAAAAAACTTCCGTCAATCTTTTCCCGCCTTATTCCATCAGCCCGATAGATAGCTTTAAAGGCATTGATGGTCCTTTCTGGGTAGCAGGAAGCTATGGTTGGACGGCTACCGACGAATTGAACCTCAAGGCACACTATGTCAACTGGATCAGTGCACTCGACATTACCATCCGTTTCCAGGGTGACAAGGCCGAGGTGACTGTTTCCGAGAATTTTTCTTCCGGCAAACCTTTGCGTTTGGAAGGAACCATCGAATAACCTGCTTTGACTGAACCATACCATGAAACGCCCTTTGTTATTACCCCTGAAACGTCCCTTCATCTGGTTGCGCCGCTTCCGACACCGGCGTGGCTACGGGGTACATTCGCCTTTTGCCTTCAATTTCATTACCAATGTAATCTACGAACGTACACCTTATTATAAATACGACGAACTGCTTGCCTCCCAGAAAGAGCAGGCCAGGCAGAAAGATTGCGGTTGGGACTATGAAACGGGCAAGGTGAAACGGTTGTTGTTTCGTGTGGTCAATTATTGCCAGCCGGTTACGATAGTCGATGCCGGGTGCTTGTCGGCCTCTTCCCTTTACCTGAAAGCGCCCAGGGGGGGAGCCGATTATACGGCGGCTGCCGACCTTTCCGAGTTGTTTCTCGAAGCGGGCGTGCCCGTCGATTTCCTTTATGTACACGACTATCGCCGTCCTGAGTTTGTGGAGGAGGTTTTCAATCTTTGTGCATCCCGCTCTACGCAGCGTTCGGTGTTTGTTGTAGAGGGTATCCGTTATACCCCTTCCATGATGGCATTGTGGAAACGTCTGGTGCGGCACGAACGTGCGGGTATCACCTTCGATCTTTACGACCTGGGCATCGTATTTTTTGACAAGACAAAGAATAAACAAGATTATATTGTAAATTTTTAGTGAAGCCCGAACGGCATGGGGCGTCCGCTTACTACAACAGGAAACAGATGTGCTTCGTGAACAATGGACGGCTGCCGTGCGTTTACTGATAACGATTAAATCCAAACATTATGAAAAAGAGTCTGATATATACCAAAACAGGTGACCGTGGTACTACTTCGCTGGTAGGTGGAACCCGCGTATCCAAAACTCACGACCGGCTGGAAGCCTATGGTACGGTGGACGAACTGAATTCCTTTTTGGGATTGTTGATTACCTATTTGCCTGACGAGCACGACCGTACATTTGTGCAACAGGTGCAGGATACCCTGTTTGTAGTAGGCTCGTATCTGGCTACCGACCAAAGCAAGATGCAATTGAAGCAAGCCAGCGTAGTGACTCCCGACCGGGTGGAAGCCATGGAACATGAGATAGACCGGTTGGACAGCCAGTTGCCCCAACTTACGGCTTTTGTTTTACCGGGCGGTGGGGCTGCCGTATGTCATGTATGCCGTACCGTTTGCCGTCGTGCCGAGCGTCGTATCCTGACTCTGGGTGAACAAGTGGAAATAGCTTCCGAACTGTTGGCTTATGTCAACCGTTTGTCCGATTATTTATTTGTCCTCTCGCGTAAGATAAACCAGGACGAGAAAAAAGAAGAAATATTTTGGAAGAATAGTTGCAAGTGACATATTTTGTTATACATTTGCCGAAAAATAATAAATAGATCGAATATTCACAATTTTAATACTGAGAGACTATGTATTGGACATTGGAATTGGCCTCCAAACTGGAGGATGCCCCTTGGCCGGCAACTAAGGATGAATTAATAGATTATGCCATGCGTTCAGGTGCTCCGCTTGAGGTGATTGAGAATCTGCAGGAAATGGAAGATGAAGGCGAAATTTACGAAAGCATTGAAGACATTTGGCCCGATTATCCAAGTAAGGAAGATTTCTTCTTCAACGAAGAGGAGTATTAATAGATCCGTTATCAGAGAAAATTATCGGCGGGACAGACAATGAGAGATTGTCTATCCCGCCGCTGTTTTTAGATATTCCTACACGTTATTTCTTGAACTTATCAAGGTCGGCTTTCCAATCCGATTCAAATGCCTGGATGGTGGTTGAGAAGTTTTTCTTGAATGAATATGAGATACCTTTCTCATACATGATTTGTAGGAAGTTTTTTAAGCCTTCTATTTGGTATTCATCTTCCATGTGTGTGAAGATGGAATGCCCTCCCGTATAGTTTTCAAAAACATATGGAAAGTATTCAGCTGAAAAGTCACAATCGGAACGCATCATCTTTATTTCTTTTTCAGAGAATGAGGGACGTTCGCCTGGAAGTGACGTGTACTCGGCAATACCTTCATAGCACCACATGGGTAAGTCTATCTGTTGGTTGTAGTCGACAGAGGCAAAGAAACAATAATGTGTCATTTCGTGCCAAAGTACATTTTTAGTATATGCTTCGTCCGAGAATGCATACCGGCCGTTCAATCCAATGGCTTTCAGGAAATAACCTGAGGGGGAGATTTCTTGGATAGTGATGCCTGCCGTTCGCTCATAGTTACCTCCCCCTGAGAACTTTCCCATAAATTTTTCAAAATCCTTTTGGTTGGGTAACAGATAGATAGGCACTTTTCGTCCGTTCATATCAGCCGGGTAGTAATATTTGCCGATGATGTCTTCCAGGTGGGGAATTGCTTCGTGGGCATACTCTTGGCAGAGTTTAGCCGTTTTTGCCAATGACTCCGGGAAGTAGAAAATGAAATACTCATCTTCCAGGGTTTGTAATCCAGATTCGGGATCTTGTCCCAGATCGTCATCGTTACCCCAAGGCGTTGGTCGTGGAAAAGGATTGAAAGACGACAACAGGCCGCTGAGTTCATTCCCCAGTGAGTTAATCCAGTCGATGGTACCTTGTGGAATATCGGCATAGATGAGGGGCTTTTCATTTTTCCCCTTTTTGTAAATTTGGGTTAAAGCCAGGGCGGCCAGAATAAATACAAGCAATACGCCCGCTAATGGTCCTATTCGTTTCATGGTTAATTCAGGAATATGATGTCGTCAATTGCTTCTTTGGTTGTGCTGCCTAAGTCTCCAATCTTGAATCCGTCGCCGGTGGTTTCGCAGAAGAAATACAGGTAGCCGTCTTTGGTTACAAGAGATTGGGAGGCCATTCCGACCAAGTCGGAAGCCGCTTTGTCTTTAAAGGCTACCGCAATGGCTGCATGAGTCATGGTGGTGATATAAGCGGTTTTGTGACCTGCTTCACGGAACAGGATAGCTGCCAGCATGGCTTTACAATCGCAATCACCTCTGCCGTCGAACATTGTTTCGTCCGGATAACGGGCATATTCACGCGGACAGCCAATTTCGGGACATTTGTCATCGTACTCATATTGAATGTTAGGTTCTTGTACGAAATCAAGGATAAATTGCATCTGTTCCAGTTCGCTTAACTCTGTTTCCCGAGCTTGTTTGTCGATATATCGTAATACCTGATGAACTTTGGCGTTGTTCTTGCAAGTATTTATTAAGTCGGTAATGTTAGCCTTGAATCCCCGGTTTGGTCCCAGTCTAAACGGATTGTTGGCACGTAGCTCTTCTATTTTTTCGGGGACGAATGTCAAGGTCAGTTCACCGTTAAGGCTGGAGTATAACGAGTCCAATGTCCATTTGAAAGTTCTTTCAGTGGTTTCTACCACCGGGATATCTGTATCTCCGGATGTATCGGATTCATCACTTTCTTCCTCTTCACTTGACCATTCGGGTAGTTCCGTTTCATCGTTGTCCGCGCTGGTTACTTCCCAAGGTTCCTTTGTTATATATTTCCTGTTTACCCAAGCTCCTATTAAGATGGCTGCTTGTAGCGGGACAAAATCGCTTCCATAGATGAAGATGGAAACAAGCAAGGCTGCGGCCGATGCCAGAATAATCCAGTTGTTCAGACCACCTACTCCGGTATTCCGGTCAATAAGCATCAAAAAGTTATCGAAAGCATGTCCTTCCAGCGAGGCTTCTATTTTTATCTGACGGAGAATGAACCAGATTGCGTAGAACACTAGAAGCATGGCTATCGTAAAACCGATTTGTTCACCTAAGGCTGGGAAAGACATCTTTCCGGTTCCACTGAGGTAAAAAAGTCCGTAGATGAAGGTAAACAACACGGCGGCGGGTAGGGCTGTGTCTTTCCATGTGGTACGTGATATCAGTCCGTCTTCGCTTTGGGGCTTAGGCTGGCAATCTTTGTAAAGCAGAAGAAAACCGCTGGCTCTTGCCGTTGTGGTATACCGGTTTGGCTTGGCAGCTCTGAGTCTACCTGTTTCCACCACCTTGCCGATTAGCTGGTCTTTGGCGGCTTCACTATCTCCGTTTTCGCTGGCCAATGGCGGACAGGTATATACAAAGGAATGTTTTCTGAGCCATAGTTCGTACCATTTGCCGGAACCGTTGATGCTCTGTTTTCCTTTGGCATCGGTAATATATCCTATGCGGAAACCGGAACTGCTGTATATGTTTCCAGACAGGTCTACCCATCCGGCTTTGTGGGTCTCGGCAGAAAGGTCGTTTGCTGAAGGATTGTTACGGAGGTTGACAAGTGCCAAGCCGTTTTCCACATTCGAGTAACCTTGGTAACGGTTTGCCTGTGGTTGGTTGTTGTCGTGGAAAATGTAATTGTCGGTTCCAACATTGAAGGAGGCATTACCAAAGCTGCGGAAATTTCCATCTTCTCCGATATAATAGGTTCGGGCTTTCTTTCGGAACAACCCGATAATCTCGTACACTGCAAACAGAATTAGCAGGACGGCTAAAAGAATTGCAATCTTTATAAAAACCATGGCTATTCTATATTTATCAGTTCGTCAAGCGTATCCATTTCGTCTTTGGTGATGCGTATCGGACTTTCGGCCAGTGTATAGGCCAGATTCTTACGCTTGTAATATCCGTAATAAAGTGCCAGTTTGTCGGCAAAAGTCAGTGGAGGAAGCGGATCCAACGAGCAATTGCAGACAATTTGTGAGTAAATACCCGGTGAGAGCTTTTGCCAGGTGGTAATCATTGCATAATCAGATGTGGCATTATCTGATATTGTTGTCACGCTGGCAAAGGCTCTTGGTGTATTGGTAATTTTAACAACCGGTGGATTGTTCGATGCCGTGGAAAACAGCATGCCATTGATACCGGCCATGTTGACAAGAGGCAAAAGATCTACCTTAGTACCAAGAAGAGTGAGCATGGCTCCTATACTGTCTGCCGTATGGATGTGCAATTGGGGATCGAAATAATGTTTGATGGCACTTACAAAAGCTTCCGCATTTTCCGCAAGGTTTTCACTTCCTGAGATGCAGGCAGCTGAAAGTACATCAAGATTTTTGAATGCAGACTGGAGGAGTGACAGTTGTTCTTCTGTGTCCAATGTGGAAAGACGTCTTGGGGTATCCATAATGCGTACTTCCGCCTCTGCTGCCGTATTGTCCAAAATTAGTTTCTGATCTTGGAATGAGCCGCCAACCAAAGGTTGATTGAATTTGGTTTCGGGCAGAATGATGTCACCCGTATCCGCTTCAGGAGTGGCAATGAGCTGACGGAATGTGGCAAGTTTCTCGAGTTGGGTGTCGCATTCCTGAGCCATTTCCTCATAAAATTGCTTTAGCTCTTCAATAAGGAACTGGGAAAGCCTTTTGTTGGCAGAAACTAGCGTGGAAGCCAGTAGCCTGTATTTTAATCGCTTTACTCTCTTGAAATGTCTTCGTAGCTTGAAGCCGAATTCAATGATGAGTGGCAGGAAGAACAATAGGAATATCCATAACCATTCGTACTTGGAAATATCTCCCAAATTAATGATGTTCGGAGTCAGAACCCTGATTATGGGAATAAGTGTGAAGACCAAAAGTATGCCCAACAGGAAGCAACGCACTACCAGACTGAGAACAACTGGTTCTCTACGAAGGTTTTTCTTCAGGCTGTCGAGTATGGCCGATGGCTTGTTGGCATCTTCATCTGTCAGACATTTGTCATAGTCCGTACGCAGGTAGTCGGGAACTGGTACGATTTCCAATAGTTGTGCCTCCCTGCTTGCTTTGAGTTTCTTTAGATACTCTTTGGCCTCCTGAAAGAAGGATTCCAATTGTGCGATGGTAGTAAAACGATTGGACGTATCGGTAAGGCTCTTGTTGTATATGCTTTGTAGCAGGACGCGGAATTTTTCGATTGCCGCCTTCCGGTTGTTCCGTATGATTTCAGAATACTTTGAAAGCAATATGTAAGAAAGGCTTTGCATGAAGCGCACAAGTCTTGCCGGCATATATTTCAAGTATTTCCTGTAATATGTCGAAAAAAGGTTTGCCCGAAACAGGTCCCATACCGGGTGCGGGTCGGCTTCGCCTTCCATTTTTCTCAAGTCAATATCCAAGCTGCAACATCCTTCTCGCAAGCGCGTTGTAATTGCTTCGGGGTTAGCCGAGTCCTTATTGAACATCTCGTGTATGCACTTCTGGGAATAAGCGGCATCGGCATTATCCTTATCCTTGAATTGTTCCAGTATTTTGTTCAGGAGCAGTTTCAGCTGGTGGCTTTTATGCTGAGTGCTGTTGTAGTATATGGAGGCTACTCCCAATGAGAAAATACCTCCTTCCGTACCGACTTTATCAAAAATCTTTTCGGTGTGGCTACTTCCCAAAAACAGGTGTGAAAGCAGTTGGAACTGGAATTCTGTCCTTTCCTCTACCGACAGTCCCGGATAGAAACGGGCATTCTGGTATTGTACGTCCTGATAGGCAATGACTCTGTTGTAATGCCTGGTTCCAACCTGTTCGGAAAGCATATTGATAGCCTCCAGCAGCATGGCTGCCTTCTGGCGTTTTTGTATATCGTCCGTCTGGTTGATGGTTCGGGGAATAAACAATATGCCCGTGATTTCGACACCCAGATTGGCGTGGTCGGAAACGATCCGGGGCAGGTTGTCCCTAAGCAATCCTGCGATAGGGGCAAAAATGCTTTGAGACAACTCTTCGTCGGCTGTTCCCAATACTGCAATCTGGAAGTTGCTGATATTGTAGCCTTCTTGTATGAATTTGTTATAGCACTTTCTGCCTTCCTCGACAAGTTCCTTTACTAAAGTCCGGCAATCCGTTGCATTGGTTACCGGTTTGCATTCGACATGCGTGTACTTCCAGTAAGGCCTTTGTGCGGCAGAAAGTGCATCAAGTAAGCTTTTTAGTTTTGTAGACGAGTTTTTGTCTTCGCCAAAATCAATAATCCAAAGTGGAATCATATCAACCTATGTATCTGTTGGACAGGAATTTTGATATCGTGTCCAATTTATCGTTCAATACTCGGAGAATATCACCGATCGTTTCCTGTTCCTGTTTTCCGGCTGCTTTCCATTGCGTGTTCAGCTCAGCCTTAAGTGTACTGATGGCGCTTTGGTATTTCTGTCCAAGCAAATCGGGCTCCAGGAAGTTGATGTATCTGACCAGTTCCGTAACGAGGGAAGCAAAGCGTCCGTTGGCAAAATAACCAGAAAATCCCCGTACCAGCTCTGTCATCTTATGTTCGGGACGGTTGATGGCTACGGTATGATAGTAGATTGCATCTCCGTCTGTAATTTTCAACTCAATCTTTTCGTTGTCAATCATACTGAGGGCCCCTGATGTGGCGAACTTAGCCAGCATGTCAGTAAATATAATCGGGCTGTCGGTGTAGAATCCGGCATTGTAGTCGGCATCTCCTTTTCGCATAATATGGGAGAATGTGCTGCTTAGCTGGTTCAGAATCAGGTATTTGGTAAATACAATCAGTTCAGGACGCAATTCTCTGGGGAGTTTGATGTTGTCGGCATTTCCTCCGGCATGTGCAAAAGCCTGGTGGAAATGGTAGAATACCTTATTTATGCAAGCATCGTACTCGTTTTTAATGCTATGGTACATGTCGTAATAATCGAACGACATACCGAGCTTGGTAACGAGCTTGTACATTACCGATGGATCTGTCGAATCGTAGAAAGCAGTTTTACCAGCAGAGGATGCTTCGATAAACACATCGTTTACTACTCCGTTGGGACCTACGCAGAATGCTTTGTCGGTAATTCTACTGGCCCGTTGTGCCTTGTTGTAGGGGAAGAATACCGAAGGTTGAGTCTTTTGCTGGATTTCCCGGCGTGCTTCGTTATTGAGTTCCGAGAAGAAATCGGCCAGTGTCTTTTCGTACCATTGTTTGCAAATGGTCTCGTTTTGTTGAAGCAATGACTTCATGGTGCCGACCGTATAGTCGAGCAGGTCTTCAATGACGCGTTTGAAGTCTGTCTTATTGGTATTGGTGAAAAGATGGCTTTCGTCGTTGACGAAGTATTTCTCTTGAATCATCTTTTCATTGTACAGGCTGATCATCTGGCTGAAGATACCTTCCAGTGATGCCGTTGGGTCGTTGTTGCGCAGAGGTATGTATCCTTCGCCTTCCACAAAGTCGGAGCCGTGTCCTATGATGAGGCTGTACCATTCGGAGAACTTATTGCCGTCTTCTCTCCAGCCGTATCCGTCTACAAATTCGGAAATGTCCGGGAGGAATACAGAAGTCACGTCCAGCTTGGCCGCATAGAAGTTCTTGGCAAGGTTGGTGTAACCTTGGGCAACGCCTTTATCGCCGTTAAGTACGCTGGTCGCTTCGGTGAGAAGTTTGCGGACATGGGTAATGATGTGGTCGATGATACCGCGGTCACCGTAAGACAATTCGCGGAGCATGTCGAATGCTTCTTCGGCCAGCATGACTTTTACACTGGCTCCTATCCAGTCTTTCAGACGGGAGAAGAATGCCTGGACATCGTTGGTATTGGTTTTCAGAAGGCTTTCCTTGAACGTAATTTGAAGCGCTTTCTGATAAAGGTCGTCCAGTTCGCGCTCTATGCTGTCACGGCTTTCTATCAACGACTTCCGGCTATTGCATCGTGTGCTTTGGAGGATGCTTGTATGGGTGTCGGTGGTATATGCCATATAAAGTTCGGTACAGAAAGCATCCAGTTCCAGAAGGATATCCCGTACATATTGCAAGCCCCATTTGCGGGCATTGTCTTCTGTCCATCTCCAAAGCTGGTGTTCAATGGCTTTGCGTGTTTTGTTCTTGTCTTCGCCACGTCGGCGGATGGCTGCTTCAATGGAACTGATAATGCTACGGGCATCTTCAATGGAGACGTTGTTGGGCAACTTGTTGGTGATTTTGTTGTTGCTATTGCGGATGATGTTGTCGGGCATCTCCTCGTCTATCATCTCATTGGCTATTTCCGTAATAATCTTGAAGTAGGAGTCCGTAGCTGTTCCGCTTTGGAAGATAGAGCTTCGGATGACGGTGTCAAACAGGCTCATCATCAATTTCTTGCGCTCTTCCGTACTATCGATGGCGCTGCCTATGATACCGTAGCGCAACATTTCGTATTTGATACGCAGGGCCATGTAGTTTTCAAATTCCTCATTGGGCTTACGTATGGCCATGTAACCCATCGGGATAAGGAAACATTCGGGGCCGTTGGCCAGTTCACCGTCTTCATTGTTGTCGAGGAAAGACTTGAACCCGCGTGCTCCCTGTCCGCTATGGATGTAGAACATCAGTTCGGCTGTGTTGGAATACATCTTGTTGATGTTCCCCAGGTTGTTGTTATTGTCGGTATGGAAATCGATGGGGATACAGAATTCAAACGGACGGTAAGGCAGGCTTTCATCGAAAAGGGTGAACGAATCGAGCATGGCCATGCGGTGGAAAATCCGGCTCTTGGTAGCGTCCTTTGACCATTTCTGGAAAGCTTCCAGTTCTTTGAACACGGCAAAGGCGTTACGCGGATATTTTTCGTTTTCGGCATTGATATTCATGTAAATTCTGGGCATGTAAAGCACCAGACCTACTTTCGGGTTACCCCGGTCAATGTGGGTGCGGTGCAGCATGTTTACCAGATAGAGCACGTCTTGTACGGTTCCGCTACCCGTTCCTCCGTTGGTGCTGGCTACCACCCAGTAGTGTATTACGTTTGGCTCGTTGTCAATTTCGTTCTGGTTCAGATCGTTAATGCTGGTCTTGAGCATTTCGATGAAATCCTTTTCCTTGCGTGCAAAGGCTATGCGCGATTTGAGGCGCAATGCACCGGCACCGAAAGAAAGGTTACGGTTGTCCATACTGTCGGCCACCATTTCCGGGCAGGCTTCCAGAATACGCTGGTTAATCTTTATTTCCGGATGGTTGACGGCTTCCCGATAACTGATGTACGGGTTCAGGTCGCCCAGATTGAGCAGTTCTCTGGGGCTGATGAAGTCGATCCGTCCTCCTTCATACAGGTTGCGGTATTTCTCGTTGGCACAATATACGTCCCGGTCGTCGGTGTCGACAAAGAGGAAACGGTAGGTCTCGTTCATGACTTGCAGGCGCGATTTCATTTCCGTGCCTTTGGTGCGTTCGTATACTTTGTACTTGATGAGGGAGACGGTATTTACACCAGAACCTCCCAGCCCGATGAATATGTGTTTTTCTGCCATGATATAATTGAATTTCTATTGATATTTCGTGTTGTTGTTATTGTATCCACTTGATGCGGTAGGTCCCGACGGTTATTTTGGTATAGCGGGGCACGACAGGTGTCTGGTGCATTCCCCATTTGTTTCCGTTAGCCTTGAAGCCGGTTCCCTTAGTCATACGTATCACGTATGAGGGTGATTTGAAAAAGAACAGGAAGGGGTTGTAGCGCTTTACGTAGATGGTGATGGCCCAGTTGCAATCGGGAACGGTCAGGAAGGCCGCGCCGACCCCGATGTCTACGCTATCGGCATTTTTGGCCGCTTTTCTTTCTGTCACCGCTTCTCCATCGTTTGTTACCTCAAATTTGCCGCCAATCCGGTAGAAGTCCGAGGCATTGCGTGAGAAGGCCCGGATGACCAGGATGATATACAGGATAATCAGGGCAATGATGAGGCAGAACAGCCACAGGGGAATCGGGTAGCAGAACAGGTTTTTGTGAACCTTTGCACAGGCCTGCATGGACGGGCTGTCCAGTCCCAACTTACTCAGCTCGTCGCGATAAGGAACGTCGAACGACGCATTGACGGTCAGTTGGGTATCTATTGTCTTAAAGCAGGGCTTGAACAGGGATGCTCCGTTCCAGGAGAGCTTGCCGGCGTTGAGTGCCGTAGCCTCGGTTTTGGTTGTTTCGGGCAAGTGGGAGTGGAATTCAAAACTTTTTCCCGATGTGGTAACCTCGTCTATGCGGATGCAATCGTAAACGGGATTCGGATTCCAGGATATGCCCAGCTCCAGGTTGCCGTCGATGTCGAGAGACGGGTCGATTGAGAACTCGGCGGGCTGGATCTTGTGTGTGATGAGCGCATAGAATTTGTCCAGCAGAATGGCATTCTTACGTTGGGTAAACCAGTCGGACAGGGCATTCTCGTTTGTAATGGCAACGTGGTTGAAGTTGAACGATTCGGGGAATACGTTTCTCACTTTTTCCAAGTCTTTGCCTGCTCCGGGAAGTTGCAGGGCAAACACGTACACATCGTTTCCTGCCTGTTCGGTGGCAAAACGGTGGGCGACTCCTGCCCAGTCTTCTTTTCCCCGGCGTGCCGGTGAGGCATCGTGCTGGAAGTCGGTAATGATGAATACGAATTTAAGTGTGCTGCGTCCTATCTGTTTCATGTCGGTGGCCAGATAGTGGAGCATGTTGTCCAGGTCGGTCCACTTGTAATATTTCTCTTTGTCGAAATTGGTGGCAGGTGTATCATAAATGTGTCCGGCGTAGTCTATCAGATTTTTGGTCGTTTCCGGATTGATGTTTCCGGCACTTCCCACTTCGTTGGTGGCTTCGCCGCCAAACTTGATGATGGACACATAGTCGCCTTCTTGCAGGGAACGGAAAAAGGCTTCGAGGGCCGGAACTACCACTGCGCGGTATTTGTTCATGGTTCCCGATACGTCGATGGCAAAGATGTAGTCGGCTCTCTGTACGTTCAGCTCGTCGCCAAATTTGGCCATCAGTTGGGGATAATCGGCTTTCAATGCATCCATGCTTTCCGGTTGTGCAAGTGCGGACAACATGGAGGCAAATAAGAGAATGGGCAATATCAATAGTTTTTTCATGTCGATAAATTTCTACAAAAAACAAATGTACGAATTTATTCTAAATACGAAGCTTACTGGGACGTGTTTTTTATTTGTGCGGGATTTTTGTGCGTTTTTTTGTCTGGATTTTTACAGTCGCTTTACAGATTACCAATATCCCGGCTGGGGTGTTGGACTGGTCGGATTTGCCGGGATAGTTTTCTTAAAAAACGATGTCTCGGTGGGGAATGGATAGCGTGCAGCAGGTCGGAGATTGAAAAGTTGAACTTTAGGTTGGATTTCTGTAACCCAAGCCTGGAGTTTTAAAACCCTAGCTTTGGGTTTTATAACTTTAGGCTAAAGTTACAACTTCAACCTCGTTCCGGAATTTTTTACAAGCTGTTCCGGCAAAGTTTTGCATAGGACACAAGCCTTTTTGGAGCCTGTTCCCGCTCGGCTTTGGTTTCCTGCTGTGTCTGGTTTATGTATGTTGTAAGGGAAGTTGGCCTTCTTTTTAGTAAAAATCTTTGTATATCAGCAGGTTTTTAATATCTTCGCAGTTGGATAAAAATACCATGACAACTATGAAGAAGGTCGCCTTTTTGCTGATAGTCCTGTTGTGTTGGGGTTGCAGCAGTTTGCTAAATGTAGCTTCCCATGGTGTGGGAGGCCGGTTGCCGGGCTATCAGTTCGGCGTGGAATCGTGCGTAGGCAATGCCGCTGAAGGTAAGGCGTATGTAACTTTTACATACATTCACCGGCTGGCTCCGCAAACTGTGACGTTGCTTAGCGGCAACGATACTTATGCGGTAGATCATGTGGGCAACCGCTATCCGGCCGGGTATACCGGTTCGCAATCGGTGTTACGTACCCAGCCAGGCGTTCCGCAGAAAGTGACGATGGAAATCCGAGGCATACCGCCCGGAATCAGTGCGTTCAGCGTAGTGAGTTGCCGCGTTAAGGCTGCTACCGAAGGGGTGACGGAAGAACGGAGCACGGTGCTTACTTTCAGGAATATTCCCATCGTGTGGCAATAGTTAGGATTGGTTGGATTCAGGAATTATAAGACAATAGGACCGTTAATAGAATGACAATACAAACAGCAACAACACGGCGCTTGCCGGAGTTGAAAGAACGGCATTTGCCTGCGGGCTGCCGGGCAGATATACAGACTCTTTTACGTGAGATATACGGCTACGAGGATTTCCGCAGCCTTGAAATATACGATAATCTGTTCGAGGGAAAAGACAAGGTGCTCATTTCGCAGGGGCAATTGATTGAGCAGGTGGTACTGGAAGCGGAGAAAGCTTTCAAGGATAACGGGCAGGCCGACAACATGCTGCTTACCGCACCTACCGGTTCGGGCAAATCGCTGCTCTTCCAGCTTCCGGCCATCTATCTGGGCAGAGAATACGGATTGCTCACTCTGGTCGTGTCGCCGCTCAAGGCACTTATCGTAGACCAGGTAGAGAGTTTGCAGGACTTGGGCTACACGCGTGTGGCCTATGCCTCTTCCGACCTTTCGCCCGAACAGAAAACCGAGGTCTATCGCCGGGTACGCGAGGGAGAAGTTGATTTGTTCTACCTTTCGCCAGAGTTGTTGCTGTCGTACGACATCCGG
>ERZ779669.987-NODE-987-length-14593-cov-10.947654_pt1 | contig 14593 bp, 11 predicted proteins | sample MGYA00511372_ERZ779669 | MGnify/ENA primary metagenome ERZ779669 (study PRJEB29588, sample SAMEA1967891) | human gut metagenome | biome: human gut; feature: human-associated habitat; material: faeces | place: Denmark | collected 2008/2010 ... | reverse complement strand
CTTGTACTCCTCGCCCGGCTTCAACTCGGTGAAGGCGTTGTCGGGCAATTGGATTTGCTCTTTTTCTTTTTCCATGTTATAGTGTTATTTGATATTAATTGTTTCGTTTGTAGTATATTTTGCAAAGTTACAACTTTGTAACTATAAATCTGTGCTAAACCGGGAAAATATATTTAAATTTGCAGACAACAAATATATATTGAAATGAACCGAACCAAAAGACTATTGGCAGCTACCGTAGCTGCCGCTTTCGCCGGAATACAATCGTTTGCCGGCAACGACCTGACAATGATAGTAGGCACATACACCGACCAGAGCACTTCTGAAGGAATGTATGTGTATCGCTTCAATCAAGACAACGGAAAGGCTGAAGCCGTCAGCTGCACCCAATCGGGCAATCCGTCGTTTCTTATCTTCAACGACGATGCTACTCGTGTGTATGCCGTCAACGAATACGACGACGAGCGACGTGGTGCAAGTGCATTCAGTTTTGACGCTTCCAAGGGCAAGCTTACGCTCATCAACAGCCAGCATTGCGGCACATCGGCAACCTCGCACATAAAGAACATGCCTGGCGCAGCACCTTGCAACATTATGATTTACGGCCGTCATCTGGTGACTTCCAACTACAACGGTGGCGACATTTCGGTGTTTCCTATCCGCGAGGACGGCTCTATCGCACCTGAAAGCCAGTATCTTTGCATGTTCAAGAATAACAATGTAGATGCTCATATACACTGTTGCCGCATCACTCCCGACCGTCGTTACATGATAGCCAACGACCTCGGCAACGATTGTATATGGCGTTTTGACATCAATAACGCAAGCGATGCTTTCCTTGGTAATGCCGAAAAAGCTTTCCTTAGCAACCCAAAAGAGATATACACTGCACCCGAAGGCACCGGTCCACGACATATTGTATTCAACAAGAAGGGCGATGTGGCTTATCTGATTGGCGAACTTGACGGCAGCATTACGGTGCTGGGCTACAACAATGGCAATATGCGTGAGTTGCAGCGTGTGCAGGCTTCACTGACAAAGACGCTCGGAAGTGCCGACATCCACATCTCACCCGACGGCAAGTTTGTCTACGCGTCACACCGACTCAAGGACGAAGGAGTATCCATTCATGCTGTAGATGCCAAGACAGGATTGCTCACCAACGTTGGATTTCAGCCCACAGCTGCTCATCCACGCAATTTTGCCATTACTCCAAATGGCAAGTATCTGCTTGTGGCATGCCGTGACAGCAACGTGATTGAGGTGTTCAGACGCGACATTACGACCGGAAAACTTACTAACACACACAACGATATAAAGCTCGGCAAACCCGTCTGCATACAGTTTGCCGATAAATAAAGAATAAGGTATAAGCCTAATGGCGGGCTGAAATAGCCCAAACAAAAACGGCGGAGCATCTATTGCTGGAGCTCCGCCTTATTTGTTTATGCAGCCGTTCAAGCTATATGTTACAGCCATTCAAACCGCATACTGTTTGCATGATTGATGATTAGAACATCTTATCAGGATAAACACCCTCGTCGTGCAACTTCTGGAACTTCTCGACAGTGCCGGGACGATCCTCAGGATAAGTTACACCGAACCACTTAGATGTAGTATCGAGAACCTCGCAAGTAGCTGTACCGTCTTTGATGAGCTTATCAACCATCAGAGGAATGAAGAACTCGCTCTTGAGGTTTGACATGTTCTTCGGGTCAGAAAGGAATGTCTTGAAGAACTCGTTGCTGTACTCGAAGTAGTCAGGAGTGAAGCCCCAGAAGTTCATTGAAACCGGTGTGTTGTCAGGAATAGATACCCATGTCTCGCCGTCCTCGTCGAGATACTTTACAACACCGTCGATGCGCTGGATCTTTGTACGCTCTACTACAGAAGTAAGGTGATGAGCGTCGTCGTAAGAACATACGCCACGGCTTACAGTACCGCTATCAGACAATGTGTTGCCGCAACGGAAACCTACCATAGCATACTTGCCCTTTGAACCCTCAGGAAGCTCGCTGAGCCACTTGCCCATAACGTTGAACGAGTCACGATCGTAGAAATCGTCGCAGTTGATTACTGCAAACGGCTCATTGATAACGTTCTGACCCATCAATACAGCGTGGTTTGTACCCCAAGGCTTGGTGCGTTCAGCCGGACATGTGAATCCCTCTGGCAGTGCGTCAAGGCTCTGGAACACGAGTTCGCAAGGAATGTGACCCTCGTATTTTGAAAGAACGACACGGCGGAAGGCATCCTCGAAATCCTTACGGATAACGAATACGAGCTTGCCGAAGCCTGCATTGATAGCGTCATAGATAGAGTAGTCCATGATGGTTTCACCATGAGGACCGAGCTCATCGAGCTGCTTCAGACCGCCATAACGGCTGCCCATACCTGCAGCGAGGAGAAAAAGAGTTGGTTTCATAATCTTATTTTATTAGATTTAGTTTTACCGTAAAAATCTAGATTCGCTCTGACTTTTAGTCTATAGCAATGGCAAAAGTAACAAATAACGTTGGAATAAAAAAGTTTTTACTTAGTTTTTTGCTTTCAAATTGCCGTTTATAGGGGTATTTGTGTGACTTTTTATATAAGAAATGAGATTACCCTTGGAAAGACATGACATTACTCTTGGACTGGCTTCACGTTCATTCTATCATTATTCCAAGTCCTGCAGCACTACAATCTGAGGAGTTCGCAATGCCGGTTTCAGCTCGCCGCCTATGTAGAAGCATCCCTTCTGTGTGACAACCATCTGCGCTCCGGCACGTGCCAAGCCCTTGTCGGCAAATCGTGTTTTAACCCATGCTTCGCTGAGTACATCGTATTCGTAGAGATTTCCGCTGAAGCGATACCAAGAGATGGGCTGATTGAGATAGTCGGCTTGCTTCACACGCTCGTAACGGCCGCTTATTGCATCAAGAAAGATGTCCTTGTTTACACCGCCAGTGGCGTATATCTTGCCATTAAAGGCCCATGCTATGCCACCGGCAAGGGTCATCTCACAGCCTTCAACCGACTTCGGTGCAGCCACACTTGTCCACTTTCCTGTAGCGATATTCATGCAGCTACCGTCGGTATGCACTTCACTCCGGTCGCCATTGGCATAGAATCCGCCCCAAACATACAGCTTTCCGTCGAGCGCAGCGGCTACGGGTTGCACTCGGGCTGAGCCCGGCATACTGCCGATATTGCTCCATGAGGGATTGGCAGCATTCAGATTGAGAGCCAGAACGTCAGCCGACGGTTTGCCGTCGTGATTGCCTCCCACCACAAACACGTTGTCCTTGCTCTGCGCCACAGCCATATTGTCTACCGTGCAGGGCAGGTCGGCAAGGCGCTTAACGTCGGCACGCCCGCCCACTCCATCGAGATGTATGCTATAAACCGACTTCAACGCATGAGTGCTATTGTTGCCTCCGATGAACAGAAGGCTGTCGCCACTCACTACAGTCACTCCATAGGCAGCCGGTTCGGGCAACATTCCGACGAGCCGCCAGTTGAGAACATCGCCATCTACGGGCGCCGCATATATGCCGGCATAATACGTCTTATTGCCAGGCGTGGGAAAATTGCATCCGCCAGCCACAACAATCCAGTCGCCAATCTGTGCGGCATAGCATGCCGACACGCCCAGCGAATAGCCGGGTTCGGTAGCCGGAAAGCCAAAGACGGGGCGTACGTGCTGTGCCGAAGCCGATGTATGGAAAAGCGAAACGAGCGATATGATGAGGAATAAGATTCTTTTCATTGGGCAATATATAGGTTTGTTGCAGTATAAAAGGGTGTGGCACGGCTTGCACGTCAAGCTTTTGCCACACCCTATCATATAAGAATTATACTAATCAAGTTTCTTCAATATCTCCTGGCAGAGCATATAGCTCTTGATCATCATGCGCGGAATATGGAACGGACCTTTGAAAAGGTTGCCCTTGGCAGGCTGTGCCACAGTGCCGTCGCGATGCAGATAGCCATACCACTCGCCGTATTCGGCATCGGGGAAGTGGGCGTATGTCCACTCGCTGATGCGCTCATGGCGATACAGATACTTCTCGTCGCCGGTGCCGAGGTAGGCATAGAGCGATGCGATAATGGTCTCGCACTGCGGCCACCAGAACTTCATGTCCTGCGAATAGTCCTGCACCGGGAGGTTCTTACAGTCACGGAAGTTGATGATTCCACCGTATTGTTTGTCCCAACCCCAGTCCCATGACCAGTCAAGAATTTGAAGAGCCATGTCGAACATAGGCTTATCCCAACCGCGCAGTTTTGCCTCTTCCATGATAAACCATGATGTCTCGATGCAATGACCGGGGTTGATTGTGCGGGTTTCGTTGGTGTCGATGAACTCGCCGTTCATTCCTACTGTCTCAAGCAGACACTTGAATTCGGGGTGGATGAAGTATTTCTTGAGTTTCTCTATAGACTCGTCAATCTGTGCTGTGAGCTTCGGGTCGTCGATGACCTTGCGTATGCAAGAGCCCACATTGATGAGAATCATGATGATGCTGTGGCTCTGCATCTGCACGTTCGGTTCGAACTTGGCAGGCAGGAAGCCCGGAGTAGCGAGGAAGCGCTGTGTATCCTCAAACACCTGGAGTGCGCGCTGTGCCCAATGCTGGTCGCCTGTGGCGAGTGCATACTCCGACATTGCTATTGCTGCGAATGTCTCCGAGAATACATAACGGCGCTTGCGCAAGGGCTGTCCTTCGGCTGTCACCGAGAAATACATGTGGCCCTGCTCGTCGAAGCAATGCTTCTCGATGAACTCAAGTGTCGACTTGGCTGCGTCGAGCCACTCCTGGTTCTTCTCGATATTGTTGTATGCAAAGGCGCAAATGAATGCGAAGCGGCCCTGAAACCATACCGACTTGGTTGTATCCATCAACGATCCGTCGCGATTTACACAAGTATAGACACCGCCATTAACCCGGTCCCAACCGTGCTCCATCCAGAACGGCATGATGTTCTCGGTCAGATCCTTCTTGTACGATTCTGCCCAAGACTGAATATATTCTTTTACGTTCATTTCTTTTATAATTTAAAACTTGTTGGCACGCTCAAAGAAACCTATCTCCTCAAGCTCCTTCTTCATCTGAGCCTCTTCCTCATCAGTCATGTTGCGGAACGGTACACGGTTTGGTCCGAGGTCGAAACCGAGGAGCTTCATGATGCGCTTGCCGCCAACGATGTTGCCGCGGAAGTGGCAGATGACGTTGATTACGGCCTGTGAGAAGTTCTGCTTCTCGCGTGCTGTCTCGATGTCGCCGTTGTTCCAAGCCTCGATGATGCCTGTAAGCTCACGTCCGTTGTAGTTGGTTGTGCCACCGATGCCACCGCGAGCGCCACCCTGTGCAAGGCTTGGGAGTATTGTCTCGTCCTGACCATGGAGCATATCATACTTGCCATCGGCATAGAGACGACACTGGTTGTACTCATAGAGCGACTCGTATGTGTACTTGATGCCGGCGAAGTTGGCTATGCGGCCATCGACAGCCTTAAGCAAGTCGAGCATAGGCAGATAAGCGCCGTTGAATGCAGGGATATGATAGTAGTAGAAGGGAAGGTTGGGAGCGGCGTTGGCGATAGTCTCGCAGTACTCCACAAGTTCCTCTATGCGACCGATTTTCGGGAATGGAGGAGCCATCGAACCGATACCCCATGCACCGATTTTCTGTGCATGCTCAGCCAGACGAACACTCTCACGCAGGCAGCAGCTGCCTACATGTACTATCACCTTGAAGCCCTCCGGAGCTACCGACACCCAACGCTCGGCAAGCTGCATGCGCTCCTCGGTGGTGAGCATATAGCCTTCACCTGACGAACCGTTGATGAAAACGCCCTTGAGTCCGTTCTTCTGCAACATCTTGGCATAAGCCTCGATTGGTTCAAGATTGACGTCACCGTTTGCATAGAAAGGTGTAAACGGAGCGTCGATAAGTCCGATAATCTTTTCCATAGTCTGTTTGTATTTAAAAGTATGTAATATTAAACCTTATATTTATATATAATATGTGTCTGACGTAGCATTACTCCTTGTTGTCGGTTGTAGGCTTCAGACAGCCCAGCTGCAGCACGAGAGCCACGAGCACGATGCAGCCCAGCACGGCAAAACCGAGTCCGAGGTTGCCTCCGTCGGTCCACTTGCCCAGCAGGTGTGTCACGGCTGCACCGGCAAACACGCCCACCATGTTCATGACACCGTAGGCTGTGGCGCGATACTTGGCTGAGATAATCTGGCAGAGTATAGGCATGTTGTTGGCGTCGAACATTCCGTAGCCCATACCGAAGAGCAGTCCGGCTCCTACTACAGCCACGATGCTATGGCCGAAGCCCAGCAATACGAGTGCAGGGATGGTCATACCCAATCCGATGGCGCTGGTATAGACACGTCCGCGAATGTTGCGCAGCACCCACTTGTCCGACAACACGCCTCCGACGATGACACCGATGAACGACGAAGCGGCAATGGTAATGGTAGACATAGGTCCGGCTTGCGACATAGGAATGCCGAGATTCTCGGCAAACAGCGTCGGCAACCAGTTCTTGGTGGCCCAACCCGGCAGACTCGGAACGGCAAAATAGATGAGTATCACCCAGAAAGCCCAGGTAGAGAACACCACGCTAAGTCCGCGCCAGACGGTCTCCTTAGGCTGACCGGCGTTAGGATTGGCTGCTGCAACGGCTGCAGTACCCTTGTGCTTGTCGTGCAGCAAGAGGGCGAGCACTACCGAGTAGGCTATGCCGATGATGCCAAACCAGTGGAATGTAGAGTGCCATGAGAACATGGCGGCAACTGTTGCGCCGAATCCACCGATAGCCTGACCGACGTAAAGACCGGTCATGTGGATGCCTATGGCGAGCGAACGCGACTTGCCTTCGTGCCAGTCGGCAATGAGCGAGAGTGCCGACGGGATGTAAAGCGCCTCGCTTATGCCCATAAGAGCACGCAACCAATAGAGCTGCTGAAAGTCGGTGGCGTAGCCCATAAGATATGTCACGGCTGACCAGACGAACAAACTGCCTACTACGAGCTTCTTCCGGCTCACACGGTCGGCTACAACTCCGGCAAACGGGCTGACAATTCCGTATATCCAAAGGAAAACCGCCATCAACGCACCAAAAGCCTCAGCTTTGTTCAGTTCGGCGATGTCGGCCTTCATAGCCTCCTGCATTGTGGAGAGCATCTGACGGTCCATGTAATTCAATAAGGCCACAACCCAGAGCAGCGCAACGACTACCCACGGGTAAAACTTACTTCTTTTCATCAGTTTCTATCAGTTAGTGTATACTTAATATTTGGGTTTTAGTTTATTCGATTAGTTGGACAGACTGTCGGTTAAGCCTGCACTTGATGTTTACTTTGCAAAAGTATACTTTTTTTCTATATTAAGCAAGTTAAATAAATATTTTTTTAAACCCAATTAATTTATTTACTATTTTTAATAAAGTAATACCTCTAAATTACAGCAAAAACCACTCTGAATTATGGGTGCAATCCTATGGTTTTGCAAAAGGACTCCTTTTGGCGAGTAAAAGGATTCGTTTTGGATTGCAAAAGGACTCCTTTTGGTGAGTAAAAGGACTCCTTTTGAAGTGCAAAAGGACTCCTTTTGAAAAGCAGGGGTTTTAGGTGGGGGAAGTTGGGCTTACACCTTATTATATATATAGAGTTGGGATTTGGTAATGATATTGCATGGCAATAGAAACGAAAGAGCCCTTTTTACCCCACATTTCTGTCATTATGTCAGTAACTTATTGGTTTTCAATACATTATTCTGACATTTTGTCAGCAAAATAAGCAGTGGAATATAGTTTGTGTTTATAGTTATCGAAAGCGAAAAGCTTTAATACAAGAAATCAGAATAAATCAAGAAAGGAGAACAAAATATGACATTCGACAAATTCACAATCAAAGCCCAAGAGGTTGTTCAAGAGGCTGTCAACACCGCACAGCGTCAGGGACAGCAGAGCATTGAGCCGGTACACCTGTTGAAGGGTGTGATGGTGAAGGCCAAAGACGTAGCCACATACATCTTCCAGAAGCTCGGAGTCAATGCCAATCAGATAGACACTGTTGTAGACAGTGAAATACAGCGACTCCCACGCGTTCAGGGTGGACAGCCATATCTCTCTAACGACGCCAACAACGTGCTTCAGCGTGCGCAGGACTTCGCCACTAAGAACGGCGACGAGTTCACAAGCGTTGAACCGATATTGCTCGCCCTGCTTCAGGTCAATTCTACTGCAAGCCGCATTATGAAGGATGCCGGCATGACTGAGGCTGAAACCGTGAAGGCAATTCAGGAACTGCGACAGGGTCAGAAGGTGCAGTCGCAGTCGGGCGACGAGAACTATCAGAGTCTTGAGAAATACGCCAAGAACCTCGTTGAGGAAGCCCGCCAGGGCAAGCTCGACCCGGTTATAGGCCGTGACGAGGAGATTCGCCGTGTGCTTCAGATTCTGTCGCGCCGTACCAAGAACAATCCTATTCTTATAGGTGAGCCGGGTACCGGTAAGACGGCTATCGTCGAGGGACTGGCTGAGCGTATTGTTCGTGGCGACGTGCCTGAGAATCTTAAGGACAAGCAGCTCTACTCATTGGATATGGGTGCGCTTGTGGCTGGCGCCAAGTACAAAGGCGAGTTTGAGGAGCGCCTGAAGAGCGTCATCAAGGAAGTGACCAACAGCGACGGTCGCATCATTCTCTTCATCGACGAGATTCACACTCTTGTCGGTGCAGGAGGTGGCGAGGGCGCTATGGACGCTGCCAACATATTGAAACCGGCTCTTGCACGTGGCGAATTGCGCAGCATCGGTGCCACAACATTGAACGAATACCAGAAGTATTTCGAAAAGGACAAGGCTCTGGAGCGCCGATTCCAGACCGTCATGGTAGACGAGCCTGACGAGCTTTCGGCCATCTCAATACTGCGTGGATTGAAGGAACGCTATGAGAACCATCACAAGGTGCGTATTCAGGACGATGCCTGTATAGCTGCCGTGAAACTCTCTGAGCGCTACATCAGCGACCGATTCCTCCCCGACAAGGCCATCGACCTTATGGACGAGGCTGCTGCCAAACTGCGTATGGAGCGCGACTCTGTACCGGAGGAGCTCGACGAGATTACACGTAAGCTGAAACAGCTTGAGATTGAACGCGAGGCCATCAAGCGCGAGAACGATACCGACAAGATTGCACAGCTCGACAAGGACATTGCCGAACTGAAAGACCAGGAGAGTTCGTTCCGTGCAAAGTGGGAAAGCGAGAAAGCTCTTGTCAACAAGATACAGCAGGACAAGCAGCAGATAGAACAGTTGAAGTTTGAGGCTGAACGTGCCGAGCGCGAAGGCAACTACGAACGCGTGGCTGAGATACGCTACGGCAAACTCAAATCGCTCGACGACGACATAAAGTCGATACAGAATCAGCTCAAGTCTACGCAAGACGGCAACGCAATGATTCGCGAGGAGGTGACTGCCGACGACATAGCCGAAGTGGTAAGCCGTTGGACTGGAATACCCGTAACGCGAATGATGCAGAGCGAACGCGAGAAGTTGCTGCATCTTGAGGAGGAACTTCACAAGCGTGTAATTGGTCAGGACGAGGCAATACGTGCGGTGAGCGATGCCGTACGCCGCTCACGTGCCGGACTGCAGGACCCGAAACGTCCTATCGCTTCGTTCATCTTCCTCGGCACCACGGGTGTAGGTAAGACCGAACTTGCAAAGGCTTTGGCTGAATACCTCTTCAACGACGAGACGATGATGACGCGTATCGACATGAGCGAATATCAGGAGAAGTTCAGCGTAAGCCGTCTCATCGGTGCACCTCCAGGATACGTAGGCTATGACGAGGGTGGACAGCTCACCGAGGCAGTACGTCGCAAGCCTTACTCTGTAGTACTCTTCGACGAGATTGAGAAGGCTCACCCCGACGTGTTCAACATCCTCTTGCAGGTATTGGACGACGGTCGACTCACAGACAACAAGGGTCGAACGGTCAACTTCAAGAACACTATCATCATAATGACATCAAACCTCGGCAGCCAATATATACAGGGACAGTTTGCAGGCATCACGCCTCAGAACCGCGACCATGTTATCAGCGACACCAAGGCAAAGGTTATGGAGATGCTCAAGAAGACGATACGTCCGGAGTTCCTCAACCGTATCGACGAGACCATCATGTTCTTGCCGCTCACCAAGGCAGAAATCGCCCAGGTAGTGACATTGCAGATGAACGCCGTGAAGAAGATGCTCGAGCCGCAGGGATTCACTCTCAACGTTACTCCTGCCGCCATCGACTTCCTCGCCGACGAAGGCTTCGACCCGGAGTTTGGTGCACGTCCGGTAAAGCGTGCCATACAGCGCTGCGTACTCAACGACCTCTCTAAGAAGATTCTCTCTGACGAGGTTAAGCGCGAGCAGCCAATCACCATCGATGCCGACCAGAACGGACTCGTATTCCGCAACTAAGCAGAACCGAGTCAGCAACTAAGCGAAACGCATAGACATAATAAAAGGGAGCGCCAAGACTCATAACACTGAGTTTTGGTGCTCCCTTTTTTTATACCACACATTATCCTTATAGCCTTATCACATATTTCCAAGCATCCTTAGGACATACTTTCACACAAACGCCACATGCCACGCAGCGGTCTTGCTCGTTAATCGCTTTATACTTAGCCATGTTGTTACTTCTGTACGCCTTCCTTTACAAGGATTTCTTCCAGAAATTCAGAAGCATCTGCCACGCAAAGAGGACATTCGCGAAGCACCTTTCCTGTGCCCACACCTTTGAGCAATTTGCATTGTGTGGCACCATTGCGCTGCTTGAATTTATCCATAATCTGTCTCATGCCCTTGATAGACTTCGCCTTGTCTTGAGTGGCAAGTCCGAGTACGATGCCAGCTCCTACGATAGCACCGCAAGTTCCCTCCATATTACCCATTCCTGCAGCAAAGGCATTACCTGCATTCTTGATGGTTTCTTCTTCCATACCGGCGAAGTCGTGGTAGGTGCAGAGCACTGCCTGTGTGCAATTATGCGAACCACAACGCTTCTTCTCTGCTGCTATTTCTTTTCTTGTTTCCATATTATTTTTCCTTGTTATTTTTCCTTGTTGTTTTGATTTCGGCTACAAAGATAATGCTTTTATCATAGATACATAAAAGATGTCAGCTATACTTTAATAGACAAATTCTATCGTTCCCTTACACTATGGCTTACATAGGACTCCCATACATTTATCTTTTCTTTGTTTTCGTTTTCCTTTCTTGTTTAGTTTTCCTATATAGTGACACTTATAATTTATAAAGCAATAAATTCAATTATAGTACCCTCGTTCCATCCTCGTTCACTCTTCGATTTATCTTCGTTATGCCTTCGTTATGCCTTCGTTATGCCTCCGTTATGCTTCCGCTTCATTAACGGAGGTAGATCGAGTTCACTACGGAGGTAGATCGAGTTCACTACGAAGGATGAACGAATGATGAACGAAAGAACAAGGGAGATGGAAAGAGGGAAAGAGGAAACAAAGGAGAGTGAAAGAGGAGTTCTGTTTTTTATTCCCAACGGACTTATAATTCGGAAATTTTATCTAAATTTGTAGTCAAAAGACGACAATTCTATCAAGAATAAGTCTATTGGTTTTAATCTAACCTCTGAACAACATTGGAAGATACTACCAACCTGTCTCCAAAGGCAGACGCTTCATTGTATAATGGGCAGCCAATCGACACCGGCTTATCGTGTCCAAGTGCTGGACTTATCTCCCGCACGCCCTCCATTTCTGATGATGTCAGGAATGGGGTGTCGGTAGAGAATGTGCCTGTCGGAAACAAGCAATGGTTCGTTCTAAGAGTTTCGTATGGACGCATTGACAAAGCAAAGACCTTTGTAGAGGCTAAAGGACTCGAATGTTATGTTCCTTTGCGATATAAAGAAGTAAGGAAGCAAGGCAAGAAGCGAATCATCACCAGCCCACTCCTACCCTCTTTCTTCTTTGTTCATGCAACAGCAGAACAAATTGAAGCTTTGCTCCATGACAACAAGGTTGTGGCAAATGAAAGCAGATCGTTGCTCAGCTACTACTTTGACCATACCATCCATCTTCAAAACAATCCCGACCGCAATCCCCCGTTAACAATCCGAGATGAAGCCATGAACAACTTCATCCGCCTCGCCTCCATCAAGAATCCGCACATCATCCCTATTACTTCAAATAACATCCAGTTTAAACTTGGTGATAACATAGTTGTGACGGAAGGTGAATTCAAGGGTGTTCATGGCAGAGTGGCAAGAATTGCTGGACAGCAGCGCGTGATAGTTGAGTTGTTTGATGGGTGCCTGGTGGCTACGGCGTATGTGCCGAAGGAAGCGATGAGAATAGATGGAGGGTGACCTTTAGTACATTTGAAGACCGAGTTGTACACTATAGTTTATATTAAGAGAAATGAGACGCTTTTTATAATGTAACGATTTTTGAATATAGATAGAACTTATAAAAAAACTTGGAGTTGCAAAGGTATAATAAATAAAATAGTAAAATAAATAACGAATAATTAGGTGAAAGCAAATCAGTTTTTGCTTTGCTGTAGGCATGAATTAATAATATAATATATATAATATGATAGATGAATTAAAATTATTCCGCAGCATGATAAAGTATCACCCTACAATGATAGGATGGCTTATAAAAAATAAAAAGGTTGAAAAACTTGATGACAAACTAGTGATATATTCTCCTAAAAAGGTTCAATCTCCATATATTCAGTCTTACAGAGGTGAGGTTTATCTCACAAACAATGATGGAAGTAAAAGAATTCCAGGAGGCAGATGGGATAAAAATTTTACAGAGATAAAACTTCTTTGTGGCAACTTTAAAGAATTGGTTGTAGAAGGGTTTGAAATTTTTGATTTAAATAATAGTTGTGACCGATATTGCCTAACATCTCAATTAGGGAAATTGCTTGTAAGTCATTATGATATTCTTGGAGACATTTGGTTTCCTAAAGATTTTCCGAGGTTTAAAGGAAAGGAGGCTTTAGCATATATCAAATGGTTGGAGAACAAACATGAATATTTGAAAAAGAGAGATTATAGATTTGACTATGATAATAGATTTGACTATGCTATTTATTATAGCATGTATATTGGAGCAAGTGGTTTTTCAAATGATCAGCCAGTTGTAGTAGAGAATATTAAAAAATTCGGAATATTTGCATACAAACCAATTTACAAAGAAATAGAGTGGACTTTTGATTTGGTTGAAAAATATAAAGATAAGATAGTTTGGGAACGTCTTATGGATGATTCAAATCTGATTTGGGAAGAAGAGATGCTCGATAAATATGAAAAGTATATACCATACAAAAAAAACGAAAATGGTCCCAAATATGCTTATGCTGATTATTCCAGTCAAAAATTAGAAGACTATTCACACTTAGGCTTTTTAAGCAACAACTTTTTGCAAAAACATATGGATGTTTTAGATTGGAGAGAAGTTTTAGAAAAATGTAAATTCAACTGGGATAAAGATGATATAGTTTACTTTTGTAGTTATATACTCAGCCATGACGAAAAATATGAATTGTATGATGTAGAAGTCTTGTTAGACAATGCATACTTTATATGGGATGCTCAAAAATTATATGCATACTTGTCACTTAATAATGCTTTTTGGAATGACATTAAACAACATAAAAAAATACATGCAATCTTTATGCAAATTCCAAATGTAAAGAAGTTGGCTGCTCCATATGTGAAAGATGAAAACTTTTGGGATATTGTTAGTTATGCACATGAATTTGATTATGATGAATTAAGTAAAATTTTCACAATAGATAAAATAAAAGAAAATTTAACAAAATGGTCAACCCCAATAAAAAATAAGTTTATTGGCATGCGCAGAACACCTGACACGAATTACCACTATTATATGGTGATTACAAAATGGGATGAATTGTATATGCATGAAAATGTTCCGCTGACTTATGAATTAGCAAAATATCTTCAATCTATAGACATTACTATAGGGGGAACTTATTGTGAGTCTGATGGTGGGTATTTGGAAGAAGATTATAGAAATCAAGTGTATAATGGGCTAAAGCTTTTTACGAGTCATCATATAGAGAGCGAGGAAGATGTTATAAAGATTGTTAATGACATAACACTTTTGGAATCTTTTCTAAAATTGGGATATAGTTGTAATGAAGACATCATCTCTTATATGATTAATGTTTTTTTTAGTAAGACTAATTTACAAGATTATCTAGATATTGTCAATCAAATGAAAGAATGGGATACTATTAGGAATTATGAATAATTTCTCCTATTTATCAATGTCTTGCGATTCTACTCAAAAAAATATGAGTTTAAGTAAGTGATCTAAATTATTTATATATATCAGTACTAATATGGTTATTTTTTCGTTTTATAGAAAAAGTAAATTATGAAACCAATAAAAGTACTTGAATTATCAGAGGATGATCGCCTCAAATTAGAGAAAGGCTATCATAAAGGGCCTACTCATTGTTTTCGTATCAGATGCAAATCCATATTGCTGAAGTCAGAAGGTAAATCAGCTCT
>ERZ779669.986-NODE-986-length-14612-cov-6.111699_pt1 | contig 14612 bp, 9 predicted proteins | sample MGYA00511372_ERZ779669 | MGnify/ENA primary metagenome ERZ779669 (study PRJEB29588, sample SAMEA1967891) | human gut metagenome | biome: human gut; feature: human-associated habitat; material: faeces | place: Denmark | collected 2008/2010 ... | reverse complement strand
GCCGTGCCGTGGAGCTGGAACTGCGCATCAACAACGACCTGTTCAGCGATGCGCGCGTCATAGCATCGACCCTGACGGGCTCGGCAAACCGTCTGCTTGAAGGCATGAAGTTCGGCACTCTCTTCATAGACGAGGCGGCACAGGCACTCGAGGCTGCGTGCTGGATAGCCATAAGGCGCGCCACACGTGTGGTGTTTGCCGGCGACCACTGCCAGCTTCCGCCTACCATAAAGAGCATGGCGGCACTGAAAGCAGGACTGTGTACCACGCTCATGGAGCGCATCGTGGAGCGCAAGCCTGAGGTAGTGACGTTGCTCACGGTGCAGTATCGCATGAACGAGGAGATAATGCGTTTCCCCAACGAGTGGTTCTACCACGGACAGATAACCACCGCACCACAGATAAAATACCGCGGAATACTCGACCTCGACTGCCCAATGACGTGGATAGACACGTCCGAACTCGAAGGCAAGGAGGAGTTTGTGGGCGAGAACTTCGGCCGCATCAACCGACAGGAAGCCGAGCTCACCGTCGCCACTCTCATATCCTACTTCAGCAAGATAGGCAAACAGAGGTTGCTCGACGAGAGCATCGACGTAGGCGTAATATCGCCCTACCGCGCACAGGTGCAGTATCTGCGGCGGCTGATAAAGAAAAACGAGTTCTTCAAACCCTACCGTCACCTCATCTCCGTGAACACCGTTGACGGATTCCAGGGACAGGAACGCGACGTGATAGTAATCTCGCTGGTGCGTGCCAACGACGAGGGTCAGATAGGATTCCTGCGCGACCTGCGACGGATGAACGTGGCGATAACCCGCGCAAGGATGAAACTCATAATCCTGGGCGACACTGCCACGCTGACAAGACATCCTTTCTACAAGAAACTATACGAACACATAATGAAGGCTAACCGCCCATACGGCGACACGACAGCCTCAACAGACGACAGCGGAAGCGGCGAGACCGCCATCGGCGACGCCACGGACACAAACACTCAAACACCCGAATTATAATAAAACAGACAGAACATTATGCTTCAACGTGACTATATACTGCGACTCATACGCGAGTTCATGGCAGCTCTCGAACGCATGCTCGAGAAAAAGGAAGTGGCCGACCGGCGCGAGGAGATAAAACAACTCTATGAACAATATGTAGGTCCTTACGCACTCTACCACAACGCGACAACCGACGAAGTGCTGCTCGCACTGGCAGGAATGGACGAGGAACAGCGTCTGCCGCGCATGGAGATGCTTGCCGAACTGTTCTATGCCGAGGCCGACACCGTGTCGAATCCTGAGCGTGACTTCCTTCTGGAGAAGGCTTTCGCGCTGTTCAGCATTATCGAACGAGAGGGGAAAACCTACTCGCTGAAGCGCAGATGGAAGATGCAGGACATACAGGAGAGAATATCAAACGGACAAAACGGCAAGACCAAGACAGATGAAAATATTCTTCAATCATAAAGAAGAGCTGTGGAACTCGTGGTCGCACGCGGCAGGAATCATACTGGGCGTGGTGGCAGGAGCGGTGTTCATAGCCTGGTGTCTGCACACCGGCAACATATGGGCAACCACCGGCATCATTCTCTATCTGTTCGGAATGTTGTGCTCATACGTGGCTTCCACCGTATATCATTCGCTCAGCGCCTGGTCGAAATGGAAGGAACGGCTGCGCCGCTGGGACCACGCCGCAATCTACTGGCACATCGCCGGCTCCTACTCGCCCATCACTCTGATAGCCCTGCGTGAGTGTGGTGCATGGGGATGGGCACTGTTTGTGTTCATCTGGACGGCTGCCATAGCCGGCACAATCATGAGTTTCCTGCGGCTGAAAGACCACAGCCACGTGGAGACAATATGCTTCGTGGCAATGGGTCTGAGCGTGCTCGTAGCGTTCAAACCGCTTATCGACAGCGTGAGCGACGTGTCCATGGCGTGGCTCATAGCCGAGGGCGTGAGCTACATCACCGGTGCCGTGTTCTACAGTCTGAACAAACGCAGGTTCATGCACACGGTGTTCCACTTCTTCGTTCTGCTCGGATCGGTGTGCCATATATTCGCCGTGTGGCACATACTCATGACCTATCTTTAAACAGAATCATCCTGACTGCTTATCTATTCACAACCTACGATGTAATAAAAACACTAAAACAATCTTCTCAGACATGACAAAAACAAGAACTCTGCTGCTCATACTGATACTGACAGCAGTCGCAGGCACTGCTTGTGCAAGCAGCAAAGGCAGGACATCTGCCGACGGACAACCAAGAATAGTAAACATAATAAACTTCATACGTCAGACCGACTACCGCGTGGAGGACGCCGACCGGAAACTCTACGAGACGGTGTGCCGGCAGGTGGAGCTGGTAAACCGTTACAATCTTCCGGCAACATTCCTGCTCGAATACGACGCACTCATCAATCCGCTGTACCAGAATCTGCTGAAGACAAAGCTGAAAGAAGGTTCGGAGATAGGCGCATGGTGGGAGCTGACTCAACCGCAGATTGAGGCGGCGGGACTGAAATGGCGTGGCGAATATTCGTGGGTGTCGCACGCAAACATAGCTTTCAGCACAGGCTACACCAAGGAAGAGCGCGAGCGTCTGGTGGATGTCTACATGCAGAAGTTCAAGGAGATATTCGGATATTACCCCAAATCGGTGGGCTCGTGGTTCATCGACGCTCACACACTGGCATATATGCACGACAAGTATGGCATAGAAGCGTCGTGCAACTGCAAGGACCAGATAGGCACGGACGGCTACACTCTGTGGGGCGGATACTGGAATCAGGCCTACTATCCCAGCCGACTCAACGCATACATGCCTGCCCAGACGGCCGAAGGACAGATACCGGTGCCCATCTTCAGGATGTTGGGCAGCGACCCGATATATCAGTATGACGACGGACTGGGCAACGAACGGCAGGGCGTAATATCGCTCGAGCCGGTCTATCCGCACGCCGGAATGAACCGCAAATGGGTGGATTATTTCTTCAGTGCGCTCACCGACGGTCCGTGTCTCGCCTTCGGATATGCACAGGCAGGACAAGAAAACTCGTTCACCTGGGACAATATGCGCAAGGGACTCGAGATGCAGATGCCGCTCATCGACTCGCTCCGACGTGCCGGACGACTGCGTGTGGAGACGCTCGGCGAGTCGGGACGATGGTTCAGAAAGAACTTCAAGCTCACTCCTGCCACGGCTGTCACCACGGTGAGCGACGTGCGTGGCGAAGGCAACAAGACCGTCTGGTACAACAGCCGCAACTATCGCGCCAACCTGTTATGGGAGAAGGGACGGTTCAGATTCCGCGACATACACTTGTTTGACGAGCGTTTCAAGTCGGAATATCTCGACAAACCGGGCACGGGCAACCAGTTTCTGTTCTACACGCTGCCCGTAATCGACGGCTTCATGTGGAGCAAGGGCGACGACCGCGCGGGACTCATGATTGTGAAAGTGAATGATGACGGAAGCACAGAGGAGCTCCGTCTCGATAATCCTACGGTGAAGGAGCGCGGCAAAAGTGTGCTCGAAGTGAGCGGCACCGACCAATACGGCCACACATTCGGCATCGTCCTGCGCGACGACCGAATAGAAGTGAGCTCGCCCGACACCGGCAACGACGACGCTTGGGCACTGCAACTGCACTCCGCTCCCGATGCTCCGCTGCCATTCACAACAATCGGCGACAAGTCTGTCGAAGCCGTATTCCACGGCTATTCCTACTCCGTAGGCTGCTCGAAGGGCTGTTTCAAGGAAGTGAACGAGAACGGGAACCGCACCATCCGCATCTGTCCGGACAAAGGAAAGATAGTGATTGACTGTGCTCGATGAACCTGACAGAATGTCAATAATTGAGCCGCGAGCGCTCAAAAACACGCCCTTAGACGATGAATAGCAACGCATACGACAGGGTTGTGTAAACAATTCGGAAAGTTTTCTTTGCAGTGTCTGCAAGTTGAACTATCTTTGCATAAGATATAGCGGCACTCGGGAAATTAAGAGTAAACTCTCTTTCCACTCGTTGGCAATATCTTTGCATAAGATATGGCGGCACTCGGGTGACTTAGGATAAACTCTTTCCGATTATCTGCAATATCTTCATAAGTGAAATAACAACAATACATAATGGACTGGATAAACGCACTTCTCGGCACAAACACGGCCGCACAGACCATCATTGTGCTGTCGATAATAACCGCAGCGGGACTTGCTCTTGGCAAACTTCACATACGCGGTATCTCGCTCGGAATTGCATTCGTATTCTTCGTAGGCATCATCGCCGGACAATTAGGATTCAAAGCAGACCTGCACATGGTGGGATTCGCCGAGACATTCGGACTGCTGCTCTTCGTATATACCCTCGGTCTGCACGTCGGACCGAGCTTTGTGGGAATGATGCGCAACGAAGGCGTGGCACTCAACATGTGGGGACTCGCCGTGATTATCGTCGGCACCATACTGGCAATACTGCTTTGTCCGCTGACCGGCATCAGCATGCCTAACATGACCGGAATACTCTGTGGCGCGACAACAAATACTCCTGCCCTTGCCGCGGCACAGCAGGCACTCAACAGCGCAGGTCTGCCAAGCAGCGGAGCGGCACTGGGATGCGCCGTGACCTATCCGCTCGGAGTTGTCGGAGTGATTCTGGCCATGATATTCATACGCCGTTTCTTCGTAAAGCCTTCCGACCTCGAGCCGCGCAACAATAACACTGAGGACAACACATACATAGCGCAATACATAGTTGTGAACCCGGCACTAAACAACAAAACCATCTCCGAAATATCGCAGATGACCCACCGCCATTTCATCATCTCGCGCATCTGGCGCGACGGAAAGGTGATAGTGCCGCTGGCCGAGACAAAGATGCAGCTGAACGACAGCGTGCTCGTGGTGACCAATATAGACGAATCGGAAGCCATGGACATCCTGTTCGGAAAGAAGGTGGAGAAAGACTGGAACCGCGATAAGGACCGCATCGACTGGAACGCGATAGACAGCAACGTGGAGAGTCGCGTCATACTGCTCACACGCACCAGCCTCAACGGCAAGACACTCGGTGCCCTGCACATGCGCACAGCCTACGGAGTGAACGTCAGCCGAATAATGCGCGGCGACATCAAGCTGCTTGCAAGCGACGACCTGCGACTGCAATACGGCGACCATCTGACCGTTGTCGGCGCACCGAGCGACATAGAACATGCCGAACAGTTCCTCGGCAACGCCGTCCAAGTGCTCAACGAGCCGAACCTCGGAGCCATATTCCTCGGCATGATACTTGGCCTTGCCATAGGCATGATTCCTATCCATCTGCCGGGAATGAGCGCACCAGTGCACCTCGGCATCGCCGGCGGAGGCATCATAATGGGAATACTCGTGGGAGCACTCGGCCCGCGCGCCCACTTCATCAGCTACACCACGCGCTCCGCATCGCTCATGCTACGCAAGCTCGGACTGTCACTCTATCTGGCGTGTCTCGGTCTGGAGGCGGGCAGCGACTTCTTCAGCACGGTGGTGCGCCCCGAAGGTCTGATGTGGGTTGCCACAGGATTTATCATCACTGTCGTGCCTCTCATCATCGTGGGTCTGCTTGCCCTGCACACACGCAAGTTCGACTTCGGCACCATCTGCGGCATTCTCTGCGGCTCGATGGCCAACCCCATGGCGCTGAGCTACGCCAACGACACACTCAAAGGCGACACCGCCGCCGTGAGCTACACGTCGGTTTATCCGCTCGGGATGTTCGTCCGGGTGATAATAGCACAGATAATCATCATGTTCTCCGTCTGAACACTTATCACGAATACATGCTCACCTATATATAATAACCCCGACGTCGCTTCGCGCTGACGCCGGGGTTGTTTCGTATTATGCCGCGACCTGCGTCATGACAGGCCGCCTTCAGCACAGTTTTACTTGTTCATGATGCCGCGTATCTCCTCGACAATCTGCTCGTCGGTGAGCTTGTTGTCGCGCATCAGCTGCCGGACATCGTAGCGGTCGTAAAGCGCTTTCTCCACACCGAAGTTCATTGTCTTCATGTCCGACGGACCATAGAAGCGGCTTATGCGCTCGCCGAAACCACCGTCCACACAGCCATCCTCCAACGTGACAACCAGCTGATGGTCTGCCTTCAGGCTCTCAAGCAGCTCATCGTCAGTGCCGCTGATGTAGCGCGGATTGATGACGGTGGCGTCGATGCCGCACTCTTTCAACGCGTCTGCCACACGTTCTGCCTTGGCAAAGAAGTTACCCAGACCTATCAGAGCCACGCCACTGCCGCGGCGAACCACCTTGTAGCGGTTGAGCTCTGAATAGTCGGTGTCGCACGGTTCGGCACTGTGATGCACCTCTCCTTCCGGCACACGCAGTGCGACAGAATATTTGTCCTGCTCTATTGCCCACTTCTCCATGGCTATCATCTCCTCCACCGATGCCGGAGCGAGATATACAAGATTAGGAATATGGCTCAACATCGGGATGTCGAAGAAGCAGATGTGAGTGAAATCATTCATTCCGAAGACCGACGCACCCACAACGTTTATCACGGCCGGATTGCCGTTCACGCAGAGGTCCTGCGCCATCTGGTCGTATGTGCGCTGCAGGAATGTGGCGTAAGTGCTGAACACCGGATGCGCACCGCGGCGCGCCATGCCCGACGCCATTGCCACTGCCTCTTCCTCGGCGATGCCCACATCCACGTGCTGTGCGCCCGCCTCGCGGCGCTGTTCGGGTCCGAAGCCCAGCGATGCCGGCACGGCTGCCGATATGCACACCAGCTTCTCGTCGCGCTTCATCTCCTCTCTGAGCCAGTTGCCCAGAATCTGTGCCGAGCTCTCCTTAGCCTCAACCGGCTTCAGCTCGCCCGTCTCTATGTCGAACGGCATGTTCCAGTGCCACTGCTCCTTGTTCTCCACGGCCGGATCCCATCCGTGTCCCTTCTCCGTGTGTATATGAACCACCGTAGGATGCGGAGTGTCCTTAACAGCCTTGAAAGCCTCGATGAGCGTCTCGATGTTGTTGCCCTGCTCCACATACTTGTACTCGAAGCCCATCGCCTTGAATATGTTCAGCTCAGCCTCGCCGTTTGTCTCGCGCAGCAGTTTAAGGTTGCGGTACAATCCGCCGTGGTTCTCGGCTATGGACATCTCGTTGTCGTTCACCACTATTATTATATTGGTGCCCAGCTCGGCAGCCATGTCCAGGCCTTCGAAAGCCTCGCCTCCGCTCAGCGAACCGTCGCCGATGACAGCTACCACGTTCTCCTTGCCTCCGAGAATGTCGCGTGCCTTCTGCAAACCTGTAGCCAGAGCAACCGACGTAGATGTATGACCTATCTCGAAGCAGTCATACTCCGGAGATTCGGCCGGACTGCTGTAGCCCGATACCTCGGCCATGCGCGTGCTGTCGATGAATCCGTAAGCACGTCCCGTAAGCATCTTGTGCGGATATATCTGGTGCGACACATCGAACACAATCTTGTCTTCCGGCATATTGAATACATAGTGCAGTGCAATCGTAGCCTCAACAAATCCGAGATTCGGGCCCACGTGTCCGCCTATCATACTGTCACGTTTGAGTATGCCTCCGCGTATCTCGGCGGCAAGAAGTCTCAGTTTTTCTGCCGGCAGGTTCTTGATGTCTGCCGGTGATTTTATATTTTCAATCAACATATTTATATAATAATGTACTGTTACGTTATTCTGAACAACTCTCTGTTTCAAGCTCGGTGCAGGGCGCTGCATGCACATCCCGCACCTTCACGATGCAAAGATACTACAAAATCATTTCTTCCGGAAATATTTGCCTTTACCATTTTTACGGTAAATCATACCTTCATCAACGACTGCCACGCACGTCGCGACCCAACGCCATAGGGACAGCGGCGCGCCACGGACATAAAACAAAAAAGGTTGTATCTGACTCCAGATACAACCCCGCATAACTCTAACCTCACGGCCAAAAATTATCGCATGATGAAATTTCTTTTTTTATTTTATTACGTATTTCTTACCGTTCATGATGTATATGCCCTTCGGCAGATTCTTGAGCGATGTGCCGTCAGCCACCTTCTGGCCGTTGATGTTATATACACCCTCATGAGCATTGTCGCCCGGCAGTTCGGTAACGATGCCGTTGATATCGGTCGTTCCGCCTTCACCGTTAACCATGAGCTGTAAGGTCTTTCCGTCCTGGCTTAGGTCTGTAATATACCAGCATGTGCCGAGCAGACCTTTCCAATTGTTTGGTATATGATACATCTTGCCACCAGACATAACGTATGAGCCGGCAGGAGCATATTCAGGACGATGATAGAAGTATGTGTAACTTAGTTTTCCGCCCGTTACTTCTACTGTATTATTATTATCCGGAGTGACCATACCTTTAGGACAGCTTACACCCTCGATGTTGTATATATTTCCGTATGGGAATACCATATTCTTTGATTCGATAGCGTCGCCTTCTGATTTAACAATGAATGAGTATTCCTTACCTTCACCATACTCAGACTCAGGGTCAGGTGCGTTTGTCACACAGATAAGATAGCATCCTCCGCGCTCTATTGCTGGTTTGCTGTAATCGGCGAGGTCAACCGGTGTGAACAATATCTGATACTTGTTCTGTGGGTTAACACCCTCAAGTTTGCAGAGTTTGGCGTCTTCACCGAATGTCTCTGTTATCTGAGAACCAGATACATCCATAGGCAATGTGATGGCATTCCAATTCCATTTATCATTTTCCGGTTCACTCAACACGAACTTACGGCTGAGGTGGAACGTATACGACTGATTGTATTTGTTCTGATCAACTTTATTTACATCACGCTGATAAGCGTCAAGACCTATTGCGTTCTGTCCGATATAATACAGGCCGAAGTTATCTACATATACACGACCTCCAGTGCCTTTCTTGTTCACACCCAGCCTCAGCGTGCCGGTTCCGCTGCCATCATCCGTTACATTAACATATACTCTTACTCTATGATTAGACTCGTCCGGTTCGTATGCATTTTCCTTCGCAAGGAAATAGGCTGCTGCGACGTTGCGGCGGAAATACATATTATTTGTACCGTTCCTTTCTTCATAATGTCCTCCTATGATACCACCGACCCTTTCTTGATAAGTATAATCAAGAGCCTTCTTAAGATCATTTACATAACCATCAAAAGTAGTTTGATCTCCATCATTGAGCACCGGTATCAACGTTTCTGCTCCGTTAGCGAACAGATATGCGTTTGAAGCATCTGTTGTATTAGGTGTATCGTATTTGCCTTCCTTATACATTGCATAGTCATTCTTGTCGAAGAAAGCCTGTGCCTCTACCATATAAAGTCCCGGTGTCAGACCCTCGATTGTCTGATAGAACTCTACGGGAGAATCTTCACTCGCAGTAACAGCTCCTATCTCAAGACATCCGAAAGCACCGTAAGCCCTCGCATAGTCATCACTATTTTGAAAACCTTTTTCACCTTCTGGGATAGCTCCAAGATGCGGATCAATGGTTGTGCAATAGTCGTCATTGTCATAATCCAGACCTTTCACCTTCCAGAATCGGTGATCCGCATCACTTACATTTCTGAGGAAGCGTGAGTTTCCTATAAGTCCGGTAATGTTGTAACGGCCCTGCTGTGCGACATTTTCCAATATTTCATTATAATCGTCACGCTTTATCAGACACCATTCATCCGGTCTTAAACGTGAATCTACTACATGAACATAGCCAACGCCATCGCCACCATCATAATGAGTATACCAATAAGTTCTATTTCCATCACCCCTATAGGATAACTGATATATGTTATTGGCTACTTGGGTGAAACGTATATCAGATTTACCATCACCTGTGCCTCTGTCTATATATGTCTTAAATGCATTCCTGGCATCTCCGGGGTTCCAGGTATCCACACCAAGATATCCACCTTTATGAGATGGATTATAAATAGCAGACTCAAGTCTATATTCTCCCTCACTTGTTTTAGTAACCTCAAAGCGTATTCCTCTATCGCTCAATACAGCCTGCGCTCCGAATTCTCCACCACCATGCACGAATTTATGGTTGGTAACATTATACAGATAGACATAAACAGGATTTCCTTCTGCATCCTTCTTATCTGCAACATCCGCAGGATCGACAGCCTTATCCAGCAGCATGTCGTCAATGGTCTGGGCGAAGCCACTCTGTGTGCCACCCAATATCAGGAACAATATCCCGATAAACAATTTAGTAAAATGCTTCATGTTATTTACTTTCAATTTATACACCGTTATTTGTTACACATTAATCCCATACAGAATAAGAGTTCTGTCCATACTTATTTCCGTATTTATCTTCCAAGTCAGTTCCGTCATTGCCCGGCATTGTTCCGTCATCCACGATATCAACGCCCGCATCTGCTGGCTTACCGGTGGTATTGTACGATGAAAAACTCGCCAACACCGGCTCCGCCTCCATACCAATAACCGTAACCAGAGGCTTCACATACTTTTTTTTCTTCATGTCCTTATTAGTTTATAGTTTCTGTTATTAATGTTCATTATTCCATTTCGTCTACGACCAAAGTTCCTGTCCACCGTTGCGCACAGGCAAGAAGTACTCAATTATTAAGAATTGATAGCGACATAACATATATTTTTGCCTAAAGATTGACGTTGATTAGAGCGGCAAATCCTTTTTGTTTATTTTTTTTAATTTTCAGATATTTTGCTTAATTACATCTTTGTATATCATACACCTCATTTATAGAGGTATATACTATTTGTAGGCGGCATAAAACAGATAAAAAGAACTGTGTCAGAGAGTTAGCGGTTTGTTATATATTTTCCGCCGATTGTGACTTTTATCCGTTAAATTATGTAAACGAAAAGGCTTTTGTTAGCATAATATTTTGTTACAAAGCATATAATAGATATCTTTGCCGAAGATTTCTTTTTTAAAAAAGTATTAATGTTGCTACACCTCTATAAATAAGGTATATACTTTTTTTTTAAATATTCGACATATCAAACAGATTTTAGTGTGCGCCCCGTCCGGAATGTGTTTACGGACAGTTCGTTTCATGTCGGCCTGCACGTCTCCGCCGTCCACATCCCTGTGCCCCGTCCGTCGCATCACGACAGGCGCGCTACTGCCGTATTTCGTCGCGCAACGCCAATCCACGGACAGTCAACAGGTAAAGCCGACGACGATAATGTATAAATATGCAGTTCTGCAAATCGGTTTTGCATAAATATTCACCCTCAACTCGAAATTAAGCCACTTATTTCGCGCCGCAAAACTTTTGGCCGCAAATACGCGAGTTTTGAGCGGTTTGCGCAAATGCTTGTCAGTCAGCGGTTTGCGCTTTACGGCAATCCGACGGTCTCAATGTCGCGTTGCAAAATGGCCCATATTGCAGTCCGAAATGGCCCATTTCGTGCTGCGATATGCCCTATATCGTGCTCTGATATGGCCCGTTTCAGGGTGCGATAAAGCCCATTTCGCAAAACCGACCGATTTTTCGTGCCATTCGGAAGCGGGAATCATAAGGGTAGATAAAGAAAATTATGTCCGGAAAAGCCCATTTCGCCGTGCTCCGTTTTCTATTTCGCGAAAAAATTTTGTCAGGATTTTTTACTTTTCAAATTGCATATATATGCAGAAAACCGCGTCATTAAGCCCGTTCCGCCACGGCCTGCCCGGCCGACTCTCCGCGCCCGGTCGAGCCTCGTCCGCCCGCAAGCCGCGTAACGGAATGGCGCACCGTATATCTGTAAAAATGGTTGTTTTCTCCGTAATATCTTTGCGGCCGCCGACAATGTTTTTGCATATCTTTGCACCGTGGGCGTAACATTGCTGCGCACGACGCGCAGCCCCACTCTACCGCCATACATCTGCGAGCGTGTGCACAGCCCTTGCGACAAGCCCTGTGCACACGCCACAGTTTACTGACGAAAGGCCCGTGACGGCACGCAACAACAGGGCGCACCGTGCGCCGAATGACAGACAGTAAGGCGTAACGCTATTTTTTTGTATCCGAGATGCGGATATTTCCGTTTTTTTCATAACTTTGTCAACATATAAGACCTTTAACAGTCTCATTCTGAAACAATCTGACAAAGCGCACACCGCCACCGCAACGCAACCAGCCCGACAGGCGACGGCACGACACATCAACGCACGCCCACGCAAGGACACGACGTCCTGACAGACCGGACAAAACCATTTAAACAATAAAAAGATATGATCAGAAGACTTTTGCTTTCCACACTTGTATTATTATTGTCGGCAGCCGCAATGGCGCAGTCGAAGGTTTACGTGACGCGCGACATCTCGCCCGAATCGCTCATCAAGATATACGAGGCGCTCGGACGCAAGGCAAAGGGCCGCGTGGCAGTGAAAGTGAGCACCGGCGAGGCCGGCAACCCCAACTATCTGCAGCCCTCGCTCATCGGTCCGCTGGTGAAGAAGGTGGACGGCACCATCGTGGAGTGCAACACGGCTTACGGCGGACGCCGCAGCTCGGCAGAGGAACACATGCGCGTGGCTGAGGAACACGGATTCACCAAGATTGCCAAGGTGGAGATAATGGACGCCGACGGCGAGTTCAAGATACCGGTGCGCGACACCACCAACATAAAGTACGACCTCGTGGGAACGGGACTGAAGAACTACGACTTCATGATAAACCTCGCCCACTTCAAGGGTCATCCCATGGGCGGCCTGGGCGGAGTGATAAAGAACCAGAGCATAGGTGTGGCCTCTGCCAACGGCAAGGCGTACATCCACTCGGCGGGCTATCAGGACAAGGTGGAAGGTGTCTGGGGACACACTCAGAATCAGGACGGATTCCTCGAGTCGATGGCCGCGGCCGCACAGGCAGTGGCCGACTACTTCGGCGACAACATCCTGTACATCAGCGTGATGAACAACATGTCGGTGGACTGCGACTGCGTGTCGAAGCCAGAGAGTGTGAAGCTGAAGGATTATGGCATTTTGGCATCGCTCGACCCCGTGGCTCTCGACCAGGCTTGCGTGGACATAATCTTCAACATGACTCCAAGCGAGGGCAACGACAACGCTCCGCTCGTTGAGCGCATCAAGTCGCGCCACGGCACACACACCATTGAGCACGCGGAGAAGATAGGTCTGGGCAGCCGCAAATATCAGCTCATCAGCATAGACAAATAAACATAACCATACAATAACATTATGCAACACGAAGCCAAACTGTACACACTCTCGCTGAGAGAACAGCGCACCTATGCGCTCACAGCTCTCTTTGTGCTCGGCAACATAGCCTTGCCGCAGCTGTGCCATCTGGCACCTTACGGCGGACAGATGTTTCTGCCGATATTCTTCTTCACACTCATAGGAGCCTACAAATACGGTTTCACCGTAGGTCTGGCCACCGCCGTGCTCTCACCCATCGCCAACTCGCTGCTCTTCGGACGCCCCGCCGGCGCCATGCTTCCGCCGATGCTATTGCAGTCGGTGCTGCTCGCCGCAGTGTCGGCAGCCCTCGCCCGCCGCATGGCCGACAGGGTTACGCCCGCCGCTCTGGCGTGTGTGGCCACAGGTTGTCTGCTTGCCGGTCTGCTCATAGAGCGCGCCATGATAAGTGTCGACCACAGCGTGCTCACCTCCCTGGTGCGCGCCGTGCCGGGACTTCTGCTCCAGACATTCGGAGGATATTATCTCATCAGAAAACTTTAAAACTGATGTAAGATGCTGAGAAAAACAAGAATAATACTCGCGGCGGTGTTCTATGTGCTCATCACGTTGCTGTTTCTCGACTTCACGGGCACGCTGCGCTTCTGGCTCGGATGGACGGCCAAGATACAGTTTCTGCCGGCCGTGCTGGCGCTGAACGTACTGGTGGTGCTGGCACTCATCGTGCTCACGCTCATCTTCGGACGCATCTACTGCTCCGTCATCTGTCCACTGGGCGTCATGCAGGACATCATCGCGCGCCTGGGACGCCGCGGACGCCGCAACAAATACAGCTATTCGCCCGAGAAGAAGTGGCTGCGCTACGTCATGCTTGCCTTCATGGTGGTGACGCTCGTGGCGGGACTGGTGCCGCTGGCGGCACTCATCGCTCCCTACAGCAGCTACGGACGCATGGCCGCCAACCTGCTGCAACCAATATATATAGGTATTAACAATCTGCTGGCCATGGCTGCCGAACACTTCGACAGCTATGCTTTCTATGAACGCGACGTGTGGGTGCGCTCGTGGCCAACGTTCGTTGTGGCAGCCGTGTCGTTCGTTGTCATTGCTGTTCTGGCGTGGCGCGGCGGACGTACCTACTGCAACACCATCTGCCCCGTGGGCACAGTGCTCGGCTTTTTGTCGCGTTTCTCGTGGCTGAAGATACGTTTCGACGAGAGCAAATGCACCAGCTGCCGCCTCTGCGAGCGCAACTGCAAGTCGGCATGTATTGATGTCAAGAACCATAAAATAGACTACAGCCGCTGCGTGGCCTGCATGGACTGCCTGGACAAGTGCAAACACCAGGCATTACGCTACGCACATCCTTCCAAAACAAAGGTTGAAGCAACCGAGAAGAAGCCTGAAGAAGGCAGTTCGCGCCGTGCCTTCCTGACATCGACAGCAT
>ERZ779669.981-NODE-981-length-14640-cov-4.796092_pt1 | contig 14640 bp, 9 predicted proteins | sample MGYA00511372_ERZ779669 | MGnify/ENA primary metagenome ERZ779669 (study PRJEB29588, sample SAMEA1967891) | human gut metagenome | biome: human gut; feature: human-associated habitat; material: faeces | place: Denmark | collected 2008/2010 ... | reverse complement strand
CCGATCGCCGGTGCTCTACTGGTTACTGGAGTACATCGAGGAACGGATTGCGAACGACCGGCGCTGGGATGTGTCGAAGGACATCAAGAGTTTCGGACAAAACATTTTCGACGAGAACTATATCGAGAAAGGAGAAGGACTGCGCCGGAAACTGGCCGACCCGAAGTTCATCCCGGCGTATCGGGAGGAACTGAAAAACATCCGCGAAGAGGTGCTGGAGTTCATGAAGGGGTTCAGCGACCAGTTTACGGGACTGCTCGAAATGCACGGACTGACGCCGGCGGACTTGAAAAACGGCTCGCGGGGCATCGGCAGTTATTTCAACAAACTGGCCAACGGGAAACTGAGCGGCGACATCCGCAATGCGACCGTGGAGAAGTGTCTGGAAAGTGAAGAGAACTGGACCACGAAGACTTCCTCCCACCGCGACGAAATCCGCTCACTGGCGGCTTCGGAACTGATACCGTTACTGGAGGAAGCGGAAAACCGACGTCCACAGAACAACCTGCTGCTCAACTCGTGCGACCTCTCGCTGCGTTACCTGAACAACCTGCGGCTGCTGGCGCACATCGACGAGGAGGTGCGGTTGCAGAATCAGGCGCACAACCGCTTCCTGTTGTCGGACACCAACGCCTTGCTCCACAGCCTGATTCGGGAGGGCGACGCTTCGTTTGTCTATGAAAAGATTGGTACCACCATCGACACGGTGATGATTGACGAGTTTCAGGATACTTCGCGCATGCAGTGGGAGAATTTCCACCTGCTCTTGCAGGAGAGTCTGGCGCAGAAGGAAGGCAGCCTGATTGTGGGCGACATCAAGCAGAGTATCTACCGCTGGCGAAGCGGGGACTGGAAGATTCTCGCAGGACTGGGGCACGACCGGAGTTTCCGCATCAAGGAATGTACGCTCGACACAAACTGGCGAAGCGAGGCGCGCATCATCCGTTTCAACAACGAGTTCTTCACGGCGGCCTGCCAGACGCTGAACCGACGGTATCAGGAGGAACAGGGTATGCCTTGCACGCAACTGGAACAGGCATACAGTGACGTGCGTCAACGTTATGCCAAGAAAGACGAGAAAGGCTTCGTGAAGGTGACCTTCCTGCAGGATTCCAAGGAACGACCTTATGTGGAGGCTACTTTGCAACAGTTGGCCGAAGAGGTGGAACGGCTCACCGCAGCGGGTATCCGGCTCAACGAAATGGCCATCCTGGTGCGGAAGAACCGGAGCATCCCCGACATTGCGGCTTATTTCGACGAACATACCCCCTATCGCATCGTCTCGGACGAGGCGTTCCAGCTGAACGCTTCGCTGGCCGTGAACATGCTCATCGACGGACTGCGTTACCTGTCTTCGCCCGACGACCGCATTGCGCTGGCGCGTCTGGCAGTGGCTTATCAGCAGGAAGTGCGGCAAAAGGACATCAGCCTCAACACGGTGCTGCTCGACGACCCCAGGAATTACCTGCCGGCAGAATTCCGGCTGCAGGCCGACTCGCTCCGCTTCATGCCGCTTTACGAGTTGCTGGAGAAACTCTTCGTGTTGTTCGACATGCAGCGCATCGAAAAACAGGATGCGTATCTCTATGCGTTCTATGATGCGGTGACGGAATACATGCAGAACAACTCGTCGGAGCTGACGGCTTTCATCCGTTTCTGGGACGAGAAACTGAATACGAAAACCATTCCTTCGGGCGAAATCGACGGCATCCGTATCCTGTCCATCCACAAATCGAAGGGCTTGGAATACCACACGGTGCTACTGCCGTTCTGCGACTGGAAGATGGAGAACGAAACGAACAACCACCTGATATGGTGCAGCGTGGCGGGCACGGGAAAGGAAACGGACATTCCGCCGTTCAACCGCCTGGACATCGTACCAGTGAACTATTCGAGTGCCATGGCGGAATCGGTGTACCACGACGATTATCTGGAAGAAAAGTTGCAGCTGTGGGTGGACAACCTGAACCTGCTTTACGTGGCGTTTACACGTGCCTGCAAGAACCTGATTATTTTTGCGAAGGCGGGTCAGAAAGGTACGGTATCGGAACTGTTATACGACAGTCTGCCGCTGATGCAGGAGGTGGAGCTGCCGCTTGCGCAGGAAGACCCGGAAGACGATGCGGTAGGCGAATACGGGGAGCTCTGCACGGCTCACGACGAGAAGAAGGCGGACAAATCCAACCGGCTTTCCTCGCCCAAGGAGGGAGTCCCCGTGAAGATGGAAAGCATTGAAACGCATATCGAGTTCAAGCAGTCGAACCGTTCGGCCGACTTTATCCAAGGGGATGATGCGGACGACAGCCGCGGACAGTACATCCGTCAGGGACAACTGCTGCACCAGGTGTTTGCCCACATCGAAAAGGCGGACGACCTGTCGCCTGCCCTGGAACGGTTGAACTTCGAGGGTATCTTCGAATCGGAGAAACAGATGAAGCAGGTGGAAGCGCTGGCCCGACGGGCTTTGCAGCATCCGGCTGCCAAGGACTGGTTCAACGGCACGTGGGAACTCTACAACGAATGTGCCATTGTGTACACCGACGAGGAGGGACAGATGCAGACGCGCCGCCCCGACCGCGTGATGCGGAAAGACGGGCAGGTGGTCGTGGTGGACTTCAAGTTCGGAAAGAAGAACGAGGCTTATCGCGCACAGGTGCAGGAATACATGGACCTGCTCACGCAAATGGGCTACACCCACATCCGGGGATTCCTCTGGTATGTGTTTGCCAACAAGCTGGAGGAAGTGACGCTTCCGGCCTGAGTTTATTTTTATTTACCACTCTATTTCGACAATACAATATATGGAAACTTTTTTGAAGCAGGTGGCCGCTGATTTGTACCGGAAGCTGCACGGAGACTTTACCAAGGTGGCCGTGGTGTTCCCGAACAAACGTGCCAGCCTCTTTTTCAACGAATATCTGGCGCAGGAGTCCGACCGTCCGGTCTGGTCGCCGGCCTATGTGAGCATCAGTGAGCTGTTCCGCCAGTCATCGCAATGGGTTACGGGCGATTCCATCAAACTGGTGTGCGACCTCTACAAGGTGTTCCGGGAAGTGACGGAAAGCAAAGAAAGTCTCGATGATTTTTATTTCTGGGGCGAGATGCTCATCAGCGACTTCGATGATGCCGACAAGAACCTGGTCGATACGAAGGCTCTCTTCAGCAACCTGAAAGACTTGAACAAGCTGACGGCTGAATATGATTTTCTGGAGGAAGGACAGAAGGAAGCGCTGAGCCAGTTTTTCCGCAATTTCTCCATCGAGCAGGTCACGGAACTGAAGCGGCGTTTCATCTCGCTGTGGGACGTGCTGGGCGACATCTATACGCAATACAAGGAACGGCTCCGCGAGCAAGGCATCGCCTACGAAGGGATGCTCTACCGCGAGGTGACGGAAACAATGGACGTACAGCAGTTCCCCTACGACACCTACGTGTTCGTGGGATTCAACGTGCTGAACAAGGTGGAACAAACCCTGTTCAGCAAATTGCACGCAGCCGGAAAGGCCCTGTTCTACTGGGATTACGACACCTTCTACCTGGACAAGCATCCGCACGAGGCGGGTGAGTTTATCCGCCGCAACCTGAAGAATTTCCCGTCGGAACTGCCGCCGGCCCTGTTCGACCACCTGAATCACCCGAAAGAAATTACCTTCATCGAATCGCCTACGGAGAACGGGCAGGCGCGCTACCTGCCGCAATGGATTCGGGAGAACCTCACGGAGAACGAAAAGGAAACGGCGGTGGTGCTCTGCAACGAAGCCATGCTGCAGCCTGTATTACATTCGCTGCCGGAGAACGTGCGCCACATCAACATCACCATGGGTTTCCCACTTTCGCAAACCCCGGCCTACAGTTTCGTGAAGACGCTGCTGGAGCTGCACATCTCAGGCTATAATTCCCGCAGCGGACGCTACCAGTTTGCCGAGGTCATCAGTGTGCTGAAGCATCCGTACACGCAACTGCTTTCGGAAGCGGCCACTCCGTTGGAAAAGGAACTGACGGAGAAGAACCGCTTCTATCCGCTGCCGTCGGAACTAGAACGGGATGAAGCCCTGTCATTGCTGTTCAAGCCTTGTACCCACAACGAGGAACTGTGCAAACGGCTGGCCGACATCCTGAAGCAGGTGGCACAGCTCTACCGCAAGCAGGCGGCCTCCACCAGCGATGCCCTCGACCAGCTCTACCGGGAAGCCTTGTTCAAAAGCTTCACCATGGTCAACCGCTTCCATGCGTTGCTCGAAAGCAAGGATCTGGAAGTACAGCCTGCCACCTTCCACCGCCTGCTCGTGCGGGTCATGTCGGCCGCCAACATTCCGTTTCACGGCGAGCCGGCCATCGGTATGCAGGTGATGGGGGTATTGGAAACCCGTAACCTGGATTTCCGCCACGTCATCCTGCTGTCGGTCAACGAAGGACAGTTGCCCAAGGCGGGCGGCGATTCCTCGTTCATCCCCTACAACCTGCGCAAAGCGTTCGGCATGACCACCATCGACCACAAGATTGCCGTCTATGCCTATTACTTCTACCGTCTGCTGCAACGGGCGGAAAAAGCAACCTTGGTGTACAATACGGTGAGCGACGGCATGAACCGGGGCGAGATGTCGCGCTTCATGCTCCAGCTGCTGATTGAATGGGGCTATCCGATACAACGGAAACAGCTGGAAGCCGAACAGTCGCCGGTCGTATCCTCTCCTATCCGCATCCCCAAATTAGCCAACATACTGAAACGGATGCAGCAGGTATTCGATGTGCGGGTGAATCCGAAAGCTTTCTTCTCTCCCTCGGCCCTGAACTGCTACCTCGACTGTCCGCTGAAGTTCTACTACAAATATGTGGCCGGACTTTCGGCACCCGATGAAGTGAGCGCGGAAATCGACTCGGCCAAGTTCGGAAGTATCTTCCACTATGCAGCCGAACATATCTACAAGGACCTCACGGTGCATGGAAAGGTCATCAATAAAGAGGCTTTGGAAACCCTGCTCAAAGAGGAAGTAAAGCTGCAGAACTACGTGGACAACGGGTTCAAGGATTTGTTCTTCCACCTCCCTGCCGACGAACGTCCGGAATACAACGGTATCCAGCTCATCAACTCGGCCGTCATCCTGCGCTACGTCCAACAACTGCTGCGCAATGACCTGCGTCATGCTCCTTTCACCTTCGTGGGCTCCGAACAGCCCGTCATGGAGGACATCGAGATACAAACGCCCAAAGGGGTGATTCGTTCGCGCATGGGCGGTATCATCGACCGGATGGACAGCAAGGACAATGTGCTCCGCATCGTGGATTACAAGACAGGGGGGAAAGCCGACACGCCGCCCAGTGTGGAGTCTCTATTCACACCGGGTCCCAAACGTTCCAACTACGTGTTCCAGACCTTCTTGTATGCCGCCATCGTATGCAGGAAATTGCGGGAACGGAACGATGACCGGAAAGTGGCCCCTTCCCTGCTCTATATTCATCGGGCTGCGGCAGAAGACTATTCACCGGTCATCCAGCTCAAGGAATCGTACAACAAAACCACTCCGGTAGAGGATTTTGCCATCCTGGAAGAAGAGTTCCGCAGCCGGCTGAAAGCGCTTCTGGAAGAGGTGTTCAATCCGGAACTGGATTTTAATCAAACGGAGGAGGAAGACCAATGTACGTATTGTGATTTCAAGGGAATGTGTAAAAGATAGAATCAAAACTAAAACAAGTGTTAAATATACATTCTCATTTGAACATTCCCATTACACCAGCTGTTATAAAGATGTTTTTCATAGTAATAGATAAGAACAGTATTGGTATTTGTGAAAATATCAGCTGTAAGGACAAAGGCGTTTGTTCTTAAAAATAAGAGAGACTGCATTTCCCCGGCAGTCTCTCTTAATTTTTTATCCCATTCACAAATGCGTCTTATTCCTGATAGTCGTAATACCACCAATAGGTATCACCGAATTCCCGCCGCATGCGGTTCCGCTCTTCCAACGAAGAACCTTCTTTCTGCTGAAGTGTACGATAGGCCTTGAAACGTCCGATCATCAGGCTGTCTGTCACCGGAAAGAGGGTATCCTTCTGCTGCGCATGATACAGCACTACCGCCTCCCGATAATACCGCGGCAAGGTATCTTCCGGCAGATAGAAATCAGGGACGGCTTCCATGAACTGCCCCAGCTGTTTTTCGAGCAACAAAGCGGAAAGATAATAGTCCAGGGAAGTATATTTTCCCGTACCCTTATAACAAATGTTACGCAGAAACACCATACGGTCTTCTCCGGCATACGGACGGGCTCCCAACAAATAATAGATGGAATCGTTCGTATAACGAAGCGTATGCAGGGAATCCGACTCAAAAAACAATCCGTCGGAACGGTAATACTGCGGATAGGCAAACAGCTTGTCTCCCATCTGCCCCAGATGGGACAATGCCACCGCACGGAAAGCCGTCAAGTTGCGGCTGGCCTCCAGCGAATGTTTTCCGACTTCCAACACCTTGTCATATTCTTGTGCGCGCAGATAGTGCTCTGCCTCCAGTTCGTGATGATAGCCCCGGTTGGTATTGCCTACACATACCGTCAGCACACACAGCCCCAACAGAATGGTCAGGTTACTGTTCACCAGCCCCCAGAGACTTCCTTCCTGGTTCAGCTGCACCCGGAAAAGTCCGCGCAACCAGTAGGCGAGGCCGACAAACAATAGCACCAGCAAGGGCAGCAACCACGTCCACGGCGTATGATAACTGGACATATAGACCCCACGCCCCACGTCGGTCAGGGCACAGAGTACCAGAAAAGAAGGTACATACGCCAAAGCACGTACCTTTCCCTTCAGTCCCAGCAGACTGTTCACCCCCCACCGCAGCAACAGCAGGATGAGGGTAATGACGAGGGCACTGGCCAGCGGGGCAAACACCGTCTTGCCGTGCGCCAGCGAATAATGAAGTGCTTCCAGCACATCGCGCTGGAACACGTAAAGATAGACAAAGCTAAATAGAGAAAAAAGAAGACCGCATACAGCAATCATGATGCGTGCAGTCTTCTTATAAAGTGCATTTGTGTAATCACTCATACAGAATTATTCTTTCACTCGTTTCAATACCACTGCAGAACGGGCCGGCACATACAGCTTCAGCCATTCTTTCTTATCTTTTGCATAAAGCGGGTCGGCACAGGTAAAGTGGCGGAGACTGTCGTCCGAGAAGCCGAAGCCACCAAACTGCTTGTTGTCCGTATTCAGCACCACATCGTAGGCGCCTCTCGGAACCAGAAAGCCGTAGTCGGTAAACGAACGGGTCGGATTGAAATTGAACACGAACACCAGGTCCTTCCGGCGGAAAGCCAGAATCTGGTCGCCGTCATTATGCCATACCTCGATGACATCCGATTTCTGGATGTTCTTCACACTCCGCATCAGCTTGACCATGCTCTCATCAAAATCACCCAGATAATGATAGCACAGTGTCGGATCGTCTACCAGATGCCACTGACGACGGGCATACTTGTACGACCATCCGTTGCCTTCACGCGGGAAGTCAATCCATTCCGGATGCCCGAACTCATTTCCCATAAAGTTCAGGTAACCTCCGTTGATAGTAGAGGCCGTAAGCAGACGAATCATCTTGTGCAAGGCGATGCCTCGTTCCACCACACCGTTCTCGTCACCAATCTTGAAGTGCCAGTACATGTCGGCATCAATCAGGCGGAAAATGATGGTCTTGTCGCCCACCAGCGCCTGGTCGTGGCTTTCACAATAGGAAATGGTCTTTTCATCCTTACGACGGTTCGTCACTTCCCAGAACAGACTTGAAGGCTTCCAGTCCTCATCCTTGCGTTCCTTGATTATCTTAATCCAGTAATCGGGAATGTTCATTGCCATACGGTAGTCAAAGCCATAACCACCGTCCTCGAAAGGTGCCGCCAGTCCCGGCATGCCCGAAACTTCCTCAGCAATGGTGATGGCCTTCGGGTTCACCTCATGAATCAGGCGGTTGGCCAGTGTCAGGTAACAGATAGCATTGTCATCCTCGTGCCCGTTGAAATAGTCACCGTAGTTGCAGAAAGCCTCTCCCAATCCGTGACTGTAATACAACATTGAGGTAACTCCATCGAAGCGGAAACCATCGAAATGGAATTCCTCCAGCCAGTATTTGCAGTTAGACAGCAGGAAGTGAATCACTTCGTTCTTTCCATAATCGAAGCAAAGCGAATCCCATGCCGGATGTTCCCGACGGTCGCCCGGATAGAAATACTGACAAGGATCGCCAGCGAAATTGCCCAATCCTTCCACCTCGTTCTTCACGGCATGTGAATGTACAATATCCATGATGACGGCAATGTTCATCTGATGTGCCGTATCAATGAGCTGTTTCAATTCTTCAGGCGTACCGAAACGGGAAGAAGGTGCAAAGAAGCTGGACACATGATACCCGAAGCTGCCATAGTAAGGATGCTCCTGAATGGCCATAATCTGGATACAGTTGTACCCATCCTTCGCGATACGGGGAAGCACCTTCTCACGGAACTCGTTGTACGTACCCACCTTTTCCGCATCCTGCGCCATACCGATGTGACATTCGTAGATCATCAGCGGAGACACATTCGGCGTAAAGCTCTTCTTCTTGAACTTGTACGGCTTTTCCGGATTCCATACCTGCGCACTGAAAATCTTGGTCTGTTCATCCTGCACTACACGGGTAGCCCATGCCGGAATACGTTCGCCGCATCCACCTTCCCAGTACACTTTCAGCTTGTACAGGTCGCCATGCTTCATGGCCTTCTCCGGCAGATTGATTTCCCAATTACCCGTCTTGCGCACCCGTTTCAGGCGGAAAGCCGGTTTCTCCTGCCAGCCGTTGAAGTCACCCACCAAATAGATTTCCGTGGCATTGGGTGCCCATTCGCGGAACGTCCATCCCTTGTCCGTATGATGCAGACCGAAATACATGTGTCCGGTCGCAAAGTCCGACAATGTTTTCTTTCCCACCAGCTCCTTTTCTTTCTCTATCGCATGCTGGTGACGGCCGTTAATGGCATTGGCATACGGTTCCAGCCAAGGATCATTCTTTATGATATTCAATACCTTGTCCATAGTATTAGTTATTAGAATTTATTTGACACGTACTTTTACAATCACTTTTCTCACTCCTTCTGGAGTTACTCCCGGTGCATGCGCATCTTCCGGGAAGAAAATTGCAAACATACCCGGCTTTACGGTCAGGTAATCAGTTGCCAGTCCTTCATAAAAAGTAATATCCTTTTCTGCATTGTAGGGTGCTTCAGGCAGATCCGTACGAGGCATATACCCCATCACTTCCACACCCGACAACGGGATTTGGATATCGATGAAATTGTTGTGCGTTTCAAGGCGTGCCTCTGCCTTTGTCTTCGGACGTGCATCCGAGAAGTTCACCATCAATTCCCCTTCTTTCAACACCACTTTCCCCGCCTCATGAGCCTTCAGGTCGGTTGCTTTCAGAAAGGCCACCGCCTCTGCAAACAGAGGATTCAGTGAAACATATTTCTCCAGGTTTTCCAATTTGTCAATTACCATATCATTTCACATTTAAGTAGTTAATATTTTTATTCAAACTCGTCTATCGTCTCATTCGTAAAATCGGCAAAGCGCTTCAATTGCCGGAAAATGTCTGTCATCCGGTCCAGAAAATCCGGACGGGAAAAGAACTCATCTTCCAGCGGGCAAGCTACCGTAAAATCCTTGCAGCGGATATACTGCGGATAAGGAAAATCCTTCGGGAAGCCTTTCGGCACCGTCTTCAAATGCGTTTCCCCTATCACCGGAAAGTATTGGCGGAAAGCCGGATCCTCCACAATGGACCGGAACTCGTCGATGCGGTCACACACCGACTGCCGTACCGCCCGCAGCATATCGGCAGGCATACACCAGCTTCCCCCGGCCAGCATACAGTTGTCCGGCTCCAGATGCACATAATAACCACAGTGATTGGATTTCTTCCCTCTGGCATTGATATAGCCCCCGATGTGGGTCTTGTAGGGAGACTTGTCCGAAGAGAAACGGACATCCCGATAGATACGATACGTACAATCCTGCGGAAGCACGTGCGCCACACTCTCGTCGAACAGCGAGATACGGGCGATAACCATGCCCAGCAGTTCCTCAAAATCAGCCTGCACACTCAAATACTCCGCCTTATGTTCCTGAAACCACTCCCGGTTGTTGTTTGCCGCCAGCACTTTCAGGAAGTTCAATATATTTGATATATCCATATCTTTCTCTTTTGAGTTACACAAACTTACAAAAAAAATCTTATCTGTCGCACAAAAAGATGTTTTTTTGCACTACCGCAACAGATTCAGCAGAAAATCATGCACTTTTCCGTTCGAAGCGATGACCTCCCGCCCCGTATAGAACGAATCACCTCCCGAAAAGTCGGTAACCCTACCTCCGGCGTTCTGTACGAGCAAGATGCCGGCTGCCACATCCCACGGGCAAGTGAAAGCCTCCGCACGGGCCTCGAAACGACCGTCGGCCACGTAACACATTTCCGTAGCTGCCGCACCTACCACCCGGATGCCTGCCACATGACCGTAACAGTTCTCTATCAGACGGTTGAACACCGGCTTGTAGACATCCGCATCATACGGCAATCCAAAAGCCAGAAATGCATCGTCGGGCGAAGCCACCTCCGACACCCGTATCTGCCGGTCATTGCAGAAAGAAGGTGCTCCCTTGTAAGTCCAGAAACACTCGTCACGGCAGATTTCATACACCACCCCCAAGAGGATTTCTTCGCGGTTGCGCAACGCAATACTGATGCAATAAGGCGCATGGTTGTGAATGAAATTCGTCGTTCCATCCAGGGGATCCACCACCCAGCAGTATTCTTCGTCAGTATGGCTTCCGCTCCCCTCTTCTGCAATAAAACCTGCCTCGGGAAGCAATTCCCGCAGACAGGCCACTATTCTTCGTTCCGATTCTTTGTCCACATACGACACATAGTCGTGTGCGTGCTTTTTCTCAATCCGTTCCCGGTGGAACTTCTTCCGCTCCTCACGGATAAAAGCACCGGTCTCCACGGCCAGTTCACGCACTTTCCACGTCAGTTCGGATAATTCCCAGTTCATTTCTTCTCCTCCAATAAACGTCCGTATTTGAAAGTTCCCTTCCGGATGACAGTCCCATTGGTATCCGTCTCAATAAAAGGACCGTCTTTCTTTCCTTGCTTAAAGAAGCCTTCAAAGCGTATGCCCTCCTTGTCAATCAGCACACCTTTTCCGTCTTCCTTACCCCGCACGAACCCTCCGGTGTAAACCGATCCGTCGGCCATGCGCAAGGTACCTTCTCCTTCTGCCATGTTATTCTTCCACTGGCCCTCGTATTCATCACCGTTGGCCCACTTGTATTTTCCGGTACCCGAACGCTGGTTCTTCACCCACTGTCCGTCGTACACAGCCCCGTTGGCCCAGGTGAACGTGCCTTGTCCTTCCTGCCAGCCGTTCAGAAACTCTCCCACGTACTTGTCACCGTTGGGATACGTGTAGATGCCACGTCCCGTCCGTTCTCCGTTGGCATAGTCGCCTTCGTAACGCTCGCCGTTCTGGAAATAATAGATACCCTTTCCATCCTGCACGTCATCCTTCCAGTCGCCCACGTACTTGTCGCCGTTGGTATAATAGAAAGTTCCCTTTCCGTGACGCATGCCGTCCTTCCATTCACCTTCATACTTCGACTTGTCCTCCCAGACCATGGTACCCTTTCCGTTTTTCAGGTCGTTCTTCCATTCGCCCGTATAGACTGCTCCACCCTTCCAGGTGTAAGTACCCTGTCCGTTCCGCTTGTCATGGTGCCACGTACCGGCATACAAGTCCCCGTTATAATAAGTCATGGTGCCCTCTCCTTCCTGGAAATCGGCATACCACATCCCCTCGTAACGGTTGTTGTTCATGAAATAATACGTACCCTTCCCGTGTTGCTGGTCTTCATACCATTGCCCCACGTATTTTTCGCCGTCACTGAAGGTATAGGTTCCTTCCCCCTGACGTTTTCCTTTCACATATTCGCCTTCGTACACATCCCCGTTCCGGAAGACAGTCCGTCCTTTTCCGTTCGGTTTACGTCCCTTCAGCTCACCGGTATATTCCGATCCGTCCTTAAACTGATAGTATCCCAACGACATCTGGGCCGAAGCCGAAACCGAGCCGAAAGTCAGTAAAGTAAATAAAATCAATGTATGTTTGTTCATCCTTGTTATTGGTCTGTTTTTTAAATCCGTTCAAAAATAGTCTTTTTACTTTTGCCCGCACCGACAGGTTTATACTTTTTTACCTGCCACTACCTCTATTAAGTTTTCTTTGCAGAAATACCGCTGAGCCAGTGAGAGTAACTCCTCCGAAGTGACTTCCCGGATGGCTGCCAGCGAAGCATCGAAGAAATCCGGTTTCAGTCCGGCCGTCTCAATGAATATCCACGCATCCGACAGCGAGAAAGCCCCTTCATACGAACGGCACATGTCGCCCAGCATATAGTTGCGCACCATCTCCAGTTCCTCGGCCGGCACCTTTTCCTGCTGCAGACGATCCATTTCACGATACACCTCCGTCACCACCGACTCGATGTACTCGTTGGCCGCTTCCGTGCTGACAACCAGCAGGCTCGTGCCCGGATAAGACACCAGTCCGGCCCCGATGCCGTAGGTATATCCCTTCTCTTCGCGGATGTTCGACATCAGCCGGCTGCCGAAATAGCCACCGAACAACGTGACCAACACCCGCAATTTCAGATAGTCCGGATGCTTGCGGTCGAGCGAGAAACCTCCCATGCGGAGAGAACTCTGCAAGGCATCCTCCTTCTCCACAAAAATCCGTTTGCGGATATCCTTCACGATATCCCATGTCCGCTCCACCTTTTCCGACGTACAGTTTCCCCACGGAGCCTCTCCCCAATGGTGTTCAATGCACCGGATTACCTCCGGCGTCACCTTGCCCGACACATACATCGAACAGTTGCCCGAATGATAATGCCGGTGATAGAAGTCCTTCAACGCCTCCACCTGGATGCGCTCGTAATCCTCCAGTTCCGCATAGCGGCCCAACGGATGTGCGGTGCCGAACAACGAACGGTTCAGCTGCTTGCGGGCCAGCACATCCACCCGCTGGTTGTTCACCAGGAACTGCTGACGGTTGATGTCGCAGATAATCCGGAACTCTTCTTCCGGAAAGACCGCCTCCTTCACCATCCCGGCCACGATCTCCAGCGTCTGGTCGAGGTATTTGGTCAGCGTGTAGAGCGTGACGAACCCACAGTTGACGGAAGAAGAAAGTTCCAGCCAAGCCCCGTAATAATCCAGCCGCTCGGCAATCTCACCCGAGGTCATCCGCACGGTTCCTTCACGCAACATGCGGTTGGTAAACACCGCCTGAAGCGGCTGCGACTGGTCGAGCTGTCCGCTCCGCACCAGCAAATCGAAACGAATCACGTCTTCATTCCCGGCCGAGAGCACATACAGCGGCATGCCGTTGCGCATACGGTGCAGTTCCGGCTGCAAGATGGAGAAATGCTCCAGCTGGCGGATGGCAGGGGCCACACTACGGTCGAGCTGCGTCATAGGGCCTCCCCGTGATTGCGCAGGAATTCCTCGGCACGTGCCAGGTCCTGCGGGGTGTCAATACCGATAGTCTCCACCTCACTGATGCCCACCTTGATGGAATAGCCGTTCTCCAGCCAGCGCAACTGCTCCAGCGATTCGGCCAGTTCCAACGACGACTGCGGGAGAGCAGTAATCTCCTTCAGTACCGAAGCCCGATAGGCATACAGTCCGATGTGCTTGTAATACGTGTGTCCGGCCAGCCACTCCTGCTTGTCGCGGTTGCGCTGGTAAGGAATGATGGAACGGCTGAAATAGAGGGCATTCATCCGCTTGTCTACCACCACCTTCGGCGAATTGACATTCTCCAGCGCATCGAATCCGTCGGCCGGTGTAAACGGTTTTACCAAAGTCGCAATCTGGGTTGCTTCGTCCTCGAAACAAGCCTTCACAGCTTCCAGTTGCGAACGCTGGATGAAAGGCTCGTCTCCCTGAATGTTCACCACCACGTCGTAGCCGCTGCCCACCTTGCAGTAAGCCTCGTAACAACGGTCGGTTCCACTCTTATGGTCGACGGAAGTCATCACCACTTTTCCACCGAAGGCTTTCACGGCCGCTTCGATGCGTTCGTCGTCCGTAGCCACGTATGCCTCGTCCAGCACACCGGCCACTTGCTCATAGACTCTCTGTATGACGGGTTTGCCTCCCAACAGAGCCAACGGTTTGGCCGGGAAGCGTGTAGATGCATATCTAGCAGGAATAATTCCAATAAATTTCATGATTATTCTATTTGGGGTTTATCACGCAAAAATAATAAGATTTTTTCAAAACCCGAAAAGATAATCACCTTTCCCTCCCCGGGAAACCCCAAACCCGTTTAATGTACCAAACAAAGAATGTTTTCTTCCAAAAATCCTGTCCTTCATGCCATGGAGTACTTTCTTCTCCTCTCATTCCACCTGCCAAAGGAGGAAAAACACACTGAAAATCAGAGTCCCGAAAAGCGCAAGTACGTTTCCACCAAAACGCCTTTACGTTTCAATCAAAAGTACAACCGTCCGCGATAGCGTATTGTAGTCTGCCTGTAGTATTTCTAACTTTGC
>ERZ779669.979-NODE-979-length-14705-cov-21.175700_pt1 | contig 14705 bp, 9 predicted proteins | sample MGYA00511372_ERZ779669 | MGnify/ENA primary metagenome ERZ779669 (study PRJEB29588, sample SAMEA1967891) | human gut metagenome | biome: human gut; feature: human-associated habitat; material: faeces | place: Denmark | collected 2008/2010 ... | reverse complement strand
GGGCGATGCCCTGGGCTAGGAGCTTTTGGGCTTTCAGCCCGTCTTCGGCTGCCATAATCTAGACTTATTACACACCCTCAAAAAAACTCCTCCTTTACAATTTACAACTATTCTCCCAATGAATTTCTGGCTTCATAGAAGCGCTTTTCCAGTTCGCGTCGCAGGTCGTCCTTGCGGTCCATATTCAGTTTCTTGCGGATATGGCTGCGCTGGCTGGTGATGTTCGATTCACTCTTGTTCAGTTCGATGCAGATTTCCTTCAGCATCTTGCCTTCCAGTACCATCTGGCAGATCACTCGCTCACTGTTGGTGAGGTCGGCACATACCAGATCCCATGCCTTCTTGGTCAGTTCGCTGGTCTTCAACTGTTCTGCGGCACGGTCCAGGATATTCTGCTGCTGCTCCGGGCTCAGGCGGCTCAACAGGTTCACCGCCATATCCTTCTCTTCATCCTTCAGGTCGGCAAGCATGTGCAGTGCCTTCTTCTCTTCTTCCCTCATCTGCTTGGGCTGTCTGAGTCCCTTGAACATGACTGATTCAGAGTTATAGAGCCATACATATAAAATCATCAGGAAACCAACCAGAACAGCCTTGATGCTGAAGAACAGCGAGGAGATCTGCGTATGCGAGATGGCTACCGCTACCACTGGCAGCAGAGAGATGGCAAAGCCGAGAGTGGTTCGGTTGAGCTGCTGGCTCTGGGCGGTAATGGCGAGTATAAACATGATGAAGATATTGCTCATCACGCTCAGGTTGTCCCGGTCACCCTGATAGTGCAGACAGAGCATACTGTCTATCGCCAGCTTCACGAATACGAGGATATAGAGCAGGGAGATGCCGGTCTTGAATACCACCTTGCGCTTCAGCACCACATACATCAGCAGCGCCAGTGCGAGGGTATGGACTACATTATAGAGCATGCCTCCCCATGCATCCATCATGTAAAACAAAAGGAAGTGGTAGGGAATAATGAGCATCTCTACCAGAGTCAAAAGGACGAAGGCAATCACCCTTCGGCGGTCCACCACTCCACAATAGTCAGGGCATAAATGCTGCTCCAAGCGCAGGCACAAATCCCAAAGTTTGTTCTTAGTCTTCATCATTTGCTTTCAATTGAAACAGTTCTTATTTACTTATAATTAATAAAGTCTAGCCCGCTTAGGGGCTTCTTGCATTCCTTTCAGAATCTCTGAATCCTGAATTCATTGCTAATTTACTAACTTATTCTTCTCAGTTGCAAAATTACAACTAAAAATCGAAAAAAACTAAGAAAATAGGTAAAAAAGTGGCTGAAAAAGCAAAAAACATATACGAAAAAGCATTTTTCAGGGTTTTTCAGTGTTTCATTTATGCGTTTTTATTCGGTATCAGCATTTTTAGGCGCATTTTCCTTGGCTGCAATCGAAAAAGACGCTATCTTTGCAATCGTAAAAACAAAGTTCGCGGTTCCAAGCCCGAACTACCAATCAAACCCCAAAGTTGCCAACAGGCATCTAAGAACTGAGGAGTAGATGATAAAGATGTTGATGAGTAGAAGAAGAGTAAATGATAGACTAACTATTCTTTAAATTAATAAAGTCTAGGAGCAAGCCTATTGAAAAGAAGGAAAAGAAAAGAAAAGAAAAAAAGTATAAGTATAAGTATAAGTAAAAGATGATGATGCGTTTCTCTAGAGAGACCATTTGTCATTCTTAAATCATTAAAAGATTTTAAGTATGAACAGAAGGATTTTAATTGCGCTACTGGCTGTAGGCAGCTTCATCTGCCCAGCCGTCGCTCAGAAGGTGGCCATAAAGACGAACCTCCTTTATGATGCTACAAGCACCATGAACCTCGGCTTCGAATTTGGCCTTTCCCCAAAATGGACCTTGGATGTATCCGGCAACTACAACCCTTGGACATTTTCCAAGAACAAGAAGTGGCAGCACTGGCTTGTTCAACCAGAAGCTAGATACTGGTTCTGCAATAAGATGATGGGCTCCTTCATCGGCTTCCACGCCCTCGGAGGTTCTCATAACATAGGTAACGTAGATCTTGACTTCAAGTTCCTCGGTACCGACTTCTCCAAATTGAAAGATTACAGATACGAAGGTTGGTTCGTAGGTGCAGGTGTGGCATACGGTTATACCTGGGCTCTCTCCAAGCATTGGAACTTCGAGGCTGAACTCGGAGTGGGATACGTTTATTCGAAATCGGATAAATATGAATGCCCACAGTGTGGTGAGAAACTCGAGAATGACAAGGCGCATCACTACGTAGGACCTACCAAGGCGGCACTCAATCTGGTGTATGTCTTCTAATTCATGATACATTATTATATGAATAAGTAAAAACTGAAGATTATGAATACATATAAGATTTTAAACAAGACACTTGGAGCCGTCGCCCTCAGCATTCTGTTTAGCACTAACGCTATCGCTCAGAAACAGGCTGCCAAGGATATGAAAGTCCTCAACAAGGAAATCAAGAAGAAAGGCAATAAGGTGAACGTCTATATGGACCTCAATCTCGATGACGTGAAACTGGCAAGCAACAAAGGTCTCATCTTTACACCTATTTTATATAAGGGTGAGGATACGCTCAAGCTCCCGGCTGTGGAGGTGATGGGTAACAAGAGATACATCTACTACCAGCGTACCAAGAAGACCGCTACCCAGAACCCCCTCATCGTTGCCAAGCGTGAAAACAAGGAGCCACAGACGCTCCGATACGCTTACTCTACTCCTTACCAGGACTGGATGAAGAACTCCAACTTCGCCATCAGCAATGATGCATGTGGATGTAACCAGAAACTGCTGGCAGAAAACCTGCTCACCAACAATGGCGAGGCGCTCGTTACGCCTCAGCAGCTCTACCAGGCTTATCAGCAGCCAAAGGCGGAGGCAGTGAAGATCAGACAGGAAAACGGTTCGGCTAGACTCAACTTCCGCATCAACAAGTGGGATATCGTGAAGGATCTCGGTAACAATACCAATGAGTTGGCTACCATCAAGCAGACGCTCGACCTCGTGAAGAACGACCCTGATGTAACCATCACTTCCATTACCCTCCACGGTTATGCTTCCCCTGACGGCAGCTATGCCAACAACGACAAGCTTTCCCGCAACCGTACCCAGGCTCTCTACAACTATCTGTTGAAGACCTACCCTATCGACAAGAAGCTCTTCAAGGTAGAATCTACAGCTGAGGATTGGGAAGGAACACTGGAGTACATCAAGAGTCACAAAATCCCTCAGAAGGAAGCTGCTCTCAAGATCATCAACAGCGATATGACTCCTGACCAGAAGGAACAGACGCTCGCAGCCAAGGCTGGTGAGGCATTCCGATTCCTCGTTGACAAGGTTTGGCCAAGCCTGCGCCGCACAGATTACACCATCGAGTACGACGTGAAGGCATTCAACCTCGAAGAGGCTCGCAGAGTAATCAATACCCGTCCGCAGAAGCTCTCTCTCCAGGAGATGTACATGGTGGCAAACAGCTATCCGAAGGGAAGCGAAGAGTACAACAATGTATTCGACACAGCCGTGAAGATGTTCCCAGAAGATAAGCTCGCCAATCTGAATGCAGCCCTTGCTGCCATCGAAAGAGGTGACAGGGTAAGCGCAGAGAAGTACCTGAAGAAGGCTGGCACCGGTGCCGAAGTAGATAATGCCCGTGGTTGCCTCGCCGTTCTCAATGAGGATTACGAAGCTGCCAAGCAGTACTTCCAGAAGGCTGTAGCCGGAGGCTTGAAGGGTGCTCAGGAGAATCTCAACAAGCTGAACAAGATTGTGGAGTAAGAGTTTGATTTTTAAGTATAAGTAAAAGAATAAACAATAATAATATAAACTAAAAAATTTAATTTAAGAACTGGAAAAGAAAGAATAGTTTTTGATTACCCCCGGGCGAAGCCAGTGATGAGGTCTGAGAGACCCGTCCATTTCGCAACTCAAAACAAAATTTTATATAACACTTAATAAGTAAAAGATTATGAAGAAAATGAATTTGCTCGTTATGAGCTTGGTATCAGCAGCAGCGTTTTCTTTCTCAAGCTGCAGCAGCAATGATGATTTGGCAGGTGGCGCAGGCAACCAGTCTAAGGTGGAAGGTTTCTATATGACTTTGGCGGTTCAGACTCCTACTAGCAATGGTACAAGAACTCAGCAGCACCTACCTGAAAAGGTTGATGCTACTGAAGCTGAGTCTAAGGTGACAAGTGGTACATTCTACCTGGTTAATGCTCAGGGAAAGATTGTCTTCACGAAGAATATTACCGAGACTGAGTGGAAAAATGCCGCACCTGTATTAACAAATACTGGCAAGACCCAGATTCAGGTTCCAGTACAGAACGTAACAGAAGTTGAGACATATAAAGTATATTTCCTGGCTAACACTACAGATACTAAGCCATGGGAAAGCATTTATACTGCTGAAACAGGCTTCGCAGGTACCTATGCTACAAAAGAAAAGTTTGCAATGTTCAACCAGAACTATAACAGTTCTAAAGCAGACCAGTATACTGTAACATTCGCAAAAGAGAACAAGGAGATTACAAAACCTGCAAAGGTTAAAAAGACTATCATGCTCGACCGCATTACAGCTCGCATCGACAAGCCAACATCAGAAACTACAACAATCAACGGAGAACTTGCTGCAGATGCTTCAGACTTACAGAAGAAGGCTGTAGCTGATGCAATGGATAAGGTAGATAGCATCACTTTGAGTAAATATGCTATCACCAACTTGTCTAACAAGACTAACATTATGCAGAAATGGGATAATGAATGGACTGCTCTTCAAATTCCTACAGGCATCGCATACATGCAGAAAGCAGAAGACTTAGGTGGCAAGTATAATATCGATAATGGAGCTTGGTTTACAGATGAAGCAGTGAACTATGTATTTGAAAATACAGAAACAACTCCTACAACAATGTACTTCGAATATACTGTAGCATTGAAGCCTGAAAAGTTCTCAGATACTCCAGATTGCAAAGATGGTACATTCTATCGCTACAATGGCAATATCTACAGAAGTATCGATGCTATCTATGCTGCATACGCAGATCAGCCAGTCCTCTTCGGTGGCAAGACTTCAGAAGCTCTCAAGGGTGAGTTGAAGATTACTGCTGATGGTAAGATTGGTGCTACAGAGACAGAATTGGCTAAGTTCCGCGAGGACAACGTTATCGAGGTATTCCGTGAAGGTAAGACTTACTACTCACAGGTTATCACCGACAAGAGGCTTGAAACAAATACCATCCAGCGTAATACTGTTTATCAGTTGAATGTAAAGAACATCTACAACTTGGGTGCAGACGTTCCTAATGGCAAGCCAGACGAGAACAAGCCAATGTACTACCTCGATGTTGAGGTTTCTGTTAACCCTTGGGTTCTCAGTACACAGGATGTAAACTTGGGTGAGTAATCATTCTTCAAGTTAATCAAGCATAAACAGAAAAAAAATGAATGCTCCGGGGATGTACCCCATCCCCCACTCTCAAGATAATTCTTGAAACAACAATACTCTCAATCTCCCGGGGGCTACCCCGCCCCCGGGAGATTACAAAAACAAAAGATGATTTTTGCCGCCAAAGATGGCGGGAACCCCTATCGTGCTGAATCAGCACCACTCAACAAGAAAAAAAGGATGCCGGAGGCTACCCCCACTTCTTACGCCCTACGGCACACTAGATATAAGTATAAGTAAAAGAATTAATAAAACACAAACGATATGAAACATTTCATCATCAAAAACGGTTGCAAAGTGGTTTGTATCTCAGCCATCGCACTCTCTTCGCTTTCATCATGCATGAAAGACGATCTGACGAATTGTCCTGCACCTAAGGTGTCGCTCAAGTTCGATTATACATATAATGTTGAGAACGCTGATGCTTTCTCCCAGGAAGTGAAAAACCTCAACGTCTATGTTTTCGATAAAAACGGTAAATACTTCGATACCTATACGCAGTCTGCCGACAAATTCGAAACGGGTCACAGCATGGACATCACAGACTTACAGGAAGGCAAATACACCTTCGTCTGTCTGGCTCGTGACAAGAAACCTACAGGTAGCAGAGCCGACGGTGACGACGAGATGGAGTTCAGCTTCACCCAACTCACACCAGGTGTTTCTACCATCAACGACCTGCAGGAGGAAATGGGAAAGAAAGACGGAGAGGCTTCTGTCAACAACAAGAAGTTCACCGCTCTCTACACCGCCCAGACATCTCTCGACTTCAAGGGCAAAAAGGACACATCCGGCAAACTGAGTCTGATGAAATGTACCAAGACCTACCGCATCGTGATGCTTCCTTACGATAACGAACAGCAGGGATTCGTGGCAGAAAACTTCGACGTAAGAATCAAGGGTTCGGCTGCCCTCCTCGACTACAAGGGCGACAAGGTAAAGGATGCCAATGGAGTAGAACAGAACAAGCCAATCACCTACGTGCCTTACAACGAGAAACTGGTGGTTAACACCGACGGCAATACTGAGGTAGAAGGTGAAAAAATCGACAAGGCTTTGGTTTACGACCTGTCTTCTTCCAGAATGTTCGAGCGCAAGAACGATGTAAGCACCCGCAACACCGACAGTAAGGAGTACAACGACAAGCGAATCGTAATCACCGACAAGCGCACAGGCAAGGAAATCTTCAACCACTCACTGCCATGGTTCCTCGCTCTCTGCGGCGAGCGCACCGACAAGGGCTGGGAGGATCAGGAATACCTCGACCGCCAGGATCACTACACCCTCGTATTCTACGTTCCAAGTCCAGGTTCCGACTACCACATGGATGCTAGAATCAAGGTGAACGGCTGGGTTCTCAATCTGCAGAATGCAGACCTCGGATCCAAATAAGGAAACAGTGCTACCCACACTGTATAGAGAGAAAGAAAAGTATTAAGTATAAGTAAAAGATTAAAAAGATGAAACGCTATAACTCAACTTTGATCAAGATGACACGCCGGCTAGGCATGGCTATCGCAGCCTTGCTCATGTTGAGCACAATGGCATCTTGTTCAGACCAAGATTCGCAGGCACCTGCAACTGGCGATGAAGCTTACCTCAACCTGAGCTTCTCTACCGCCAGCGCCACGACTTCCAGAGCGAGCAGAGCTGGGGACATCGGAAAGGACGACGAGACCCAGGCTAATCCTACCGCTGAGAGCGACATTCATAGCATCAAGGTATGGGTGTTTAAATCAGGAACAGGAGAAAAAGCCAATCCGATTGCTTACAAGGAAGATAGACCTACTGCTGTTGGCGGAGGTACCGCCAACGGCACCTACACGCTGAACTTGAGATTCTTGCGTAAGATCAACGGTGAAGAACTCGAAAAAATCGACCTCTATATTCTGGCAAACTCAGAGAGTACCAATATGACTAAGAAGCTGAATGGCAAGGATCTCCGCAGCATCACCCGTGAAGACCTGCAAAAGGTAACCTTCGATAAACCATTCGGCATTACCAAAGATGGCAAGGCTGAGACTACAGAGGTTCCAAACGGCAAGGCTCAGACTACAGAGGTTCCAAACGGCAAGGGTCTCCCTATTTCCCGTGCCATTACCAACATAGCAATAGCCAATCACGTAGCTGATACAGAGATTGAGGCAAAGGAGATAGGAATTAAGATTCCTCTGGTTCGCGCCGTTTCCAAGCTTCACTTCTATTTCGCCCGCAAGAATACAGCTGAAGCCATGACAGAAAATGTGAAGGTAACTAGAATTGAAATAGATGGAAGCACCTTTCCTACAGAAAGCTATGTTTTCCCTGATGAAGAGGAATACACCAAGGCAGATGCCAACAAGGCTGCAACAAGCAGCAAGTATGGCACTCCTGCTTACGTACCAACAGCCCTCCAACTGGGAGGTGTTGAAAATTCGGGAATCGCAGCAGTTCCAGACCCTACGGCATTCATCAAAAAGAGCCAGACAGCTCAACAATACCTGGATGCTTTCAAAGACGCTGGTATCGCTTCTCATCATCTCAGCTATCTTCGTGATACCAACAAGCCTATCACAGGTAGGATTTACTATCAGTTGGCAGAAGACGGCAGCGAAAAATTCCGGGAATTCACCATCCCATCTGAAGACAAAGCTATCCGCAACCGAGAGCTTGTAGTTTACGGCTACTTCCTCCAGGGTGGAGCCCTCTGCCTCGACTGGCAGGTAATGCCTTGGAACGTGGTAACTTCTGAAATCAGCTGGAGCAATGTAAAGTGCGAGATGTACGCTTGGCAGACAGGTTCAACTCTGAACCCAAAAAAAGGTGATGCAGAAGGTCTCTACTGTCTGGTAAACTATCCTAGATACCAGGATAAAGACCATAAGAAATTGGAGGATGAGAAATCAGGAGCAGCCTTCTATATCAAGGTAGATGGTCCTACCGGACTGGTTTGGAAAGCACATCTCACCAACCCTACTGAGTTTGCTTTCAACTATGATAAATCTACCGAAAGCACCAACTGCGTTTCTACAGGCATCGCCCGAACAGCTCCTTATCAGATCAAGGTAGAAGCTGTGCATCGATGGACAAACAATGCTTTATGGGATCAGTTAACAGAATGGGCACAAGACAAGGGCACCAATCCTGTATATACCGATCTCTACGTAACCGTATCGCTGGATGGAATCCATGAATACGAAGTGAAAATCAATCCAGATGGTGTCGGAGGTAGGTACAAGTACGGAAGAAAGTTTGCAGGAACCAACACCCGCATCCGCATCTTCCAGCTGCGAGCTACCGAGGGAACTGCCTACGATGAACTCCAAGAAAAGAGTGGACATTATACTAATTATTTAATAACAAAATAAGGAGGGCAAACAATGAAAGCAATATCAAAATACTTTGCGATGTGTGCAATCGCCCTCTTAGGGCTTGCAAACACATCTTGCATGAGCGATGATATAGACGGCACACCGAGTTGCGACTACAGCGTAGTGCTGGAATATAAAGTAGGTGGTTCTGCTACTGAAACCCGTGCAGCTGTTACCCGCGCAGAAGAAGTTGGCAATGGCAATCTCAATGAGAACCTGATCAATCGCCTCGACCTCTTCGTTTTCAAACCAGATGGATCACGCGTTAAACAGGTTACATTTGAATCTACAGACGTAAAGGGTAGCAGTCCAACTACAGATTACAAGCACAAGGAGTTGACAAGCAATGAACTGACACGTTCTGACATTGACGGCAATAAGCTCTACTTGGTTGCAAACCTAGAAAACTGGGGCAACATCAATAACCTGGCTGATTTACAGAAGGCCACCATCAATCAGGCAGCATTCCAACACAACCAGAAGCAAGATGCTTTCGTGATGGATGCCAAGATGCTAAAGAGAGAAGAGACAGCAGGAAAGATTCACCTGAAATTCCAGCTGAAGAGAGCGCTTGCCAAGATCCGCCTCAACGTAAAAGATGCCAACGGCAACACAGTAGATCCTACAGAGTATGCCTGCCAGTTGATACACTACGCAGCAGACGGTTCTATCCTCGCAGAAGGCACCTGCGACGACAACAAATTGGCAAAAGCCGCTGCAGTCGCTACTCCAGACCTAAAAGTAGAAGGCAAGGCTGTGTTCTACTCATACGCCAACAATTGGATTGACAAGAACAAGGATCCAAAGGAAGAAGAGCCAATCGATGTCAGCAAGCAAACCTACATCCTGCTCAAGGCACAATACAACGGCAAGGATTACTTCTACAAGGTGCCGGTAAACAAGCGCCTCTACGAAGATAACGATGAGGCAACAGCAGACGGCAAGCCTAATTGGGCAAACTTCGAGCCTCTCTATCGCCTCGACCGCAACACCATCTACGACGTAACAGCCAAGGTGGACAGAGAAGGTGGCGGTACAATAGAGAATCCGGCTGAACTGAAAGTCTTACCAACAGTATTGCCTTGGGAAACCGGAGCAGAATACACTTTCAATGATGCCATCTCTATCAAGACAAACATCGTGAAGAATGGCGAAAATAGTAGTGAAATTGCATTCAACAATGCTACATTCGGACCAAAGATCTCGTTCACAGAGATGAATACCAACGGCAAGAGCTGGGTACTCCAGACAGATAGCCCAGACTACGGATTCATTGATGTCGAAAAGGTAAAAACTGACGGTTCTTACGATCTGGCTGACGTAATGACCGTGATTACTGGCAACGGCACCACTACAAAGGTTGATCCTTTCTATGTGGTTCCAAGATCGGTACTCGACTATACCCAGCGTGACAACTATACCTGCCATGTCTATATGGTAGCCTATAGTCCAAACATGAAGGTAATCATCAATGCCCCTTCTGATGGAAGCGAAGGTACAGCCACAGGAACGGGAAGGAAGACCGAAATGGTTTTCACCCAAGTAAAGTAAACAATGAGATATAAACAACAATAAATGACAAACATCATGAAAACGTTGAATATATATAAGAATACGACACTGGCACTTATGGCTCTCACCATGGGATTATCCCTTGTGGGTTGCGCAGAAGACTCTGAGCTCATCTATCAGGGAGCTCAGCAGTTGAGCGTGAAGCCTCTCATCCTTGACAACAAGGTTTCGAGAGCAACTACCGCTTCTGAAGCAAGCCTCAACGAAGATAAGCTCTATAATTTCAACATCAAGATGTTTGGTGAATATAATGAGTGCAAGGTAGATAAGACTTTCACTGACGGCTTAGAGAGCGGCAAGGAGAAAGTGATTGATCAAAATAACTGGAAAGTGAAGAATGATCTGCAGGAAGGTAATACTTACAGCGTGAAATCTGTGGCTAATGCCAATGCCACAGTTTCAGGCGATGTGCAGACCGACGAGGATATCTGGAAGCCATACGATGCTACTGGCAACAGCAACAAGATGTTTCTGATGAGTAGCGAACGGAACTACCCGGTAACCAAGGAACCTACACAGACCATTGAAGTTAATCTGGCTCGTGCTGCTGCCAAGATTGTCCTTACCGTTCATGTTAACGTAGAAGGTTATACAGCTGGTCAGGTAAAATGGCAGTTGATGAACTACAATGCCAAGACAACTATCTTCGGCAGCAATACAGCATCTGAGTTAAAGGATGGTGAAATGGTGGAAGCACAGGGTGAAAGAGGCGTATATACCGTAACCACTTACAGCTATGCCACTCAGTGGGATGACGACACCCAGGCGCCAGCCATCTACCTCGAGGTTCCTCTTACAGCCGATGGCAAGACGGAGATGAACTATTACAAGATTCCTGTCCGTGACCCTAAGGCTACCGGTGAGGATGCCAAGAAGCTGAACCGCAACACCATCTATACCATTGATGCCAAGATCAATAACAAGGGCGGCAGCTCTGAGATTGGTTACGTCACTACTGGTAAGGTAGTTTATGATGTTCTCCCTTGGTCGGATGGCGGTACTACAGATATCGATGCCAATACATCATATCTGATGGTTTATCCACAGAGCTTGATCATGAAGAATATTGCAAAAGATAATACTTCAATCTCCTATAAGTCTTCTACCGAATTAGAGATTACCATAGATGAAGTTTACTATTATAACAAAAATGGTAAAAAGACTATAATAAATGAAGGCTATACAGAAAAAGATAACGGCAAAGATGTTCAATTGTATCCAAAAGTTACTTTGAGTACCGGTGAAAATGGTAAATATCAAGGCAAGATCAATATCGAATCTGCTGTTCCAATCAACTTAACAGCCAAGTACATAGTCTTTTCTGTAAAGACTAAAGATGGCAAAGATTCAAAACAAGTAATTGTTAAACAATACCCACTTAAATATGTTCAGAACATAGCTGGTTGGTATTCTACAAAGGACAATTGGATTGATTGGGAAAGTGACCAAAATGTAAGAGGACCATATTCTCAGCAACAAGACAAGAAACAATACAAAGATAGTTGGATGACTAGTCGTGTTTATGGAACCTTCAGTGGAAGCACTGGTATTTGGGACATATATGATACTGAAGAGAAAACAAGGGTTGGAGGTACTAAAAAGAATCCAGTATATGAATATACATATCAGGCAAAAGTCCATAACTGCAATACAGAACAGGACAACAACCATATGTATGTAATTCAAATTACCAAATCAGATGGTACATATAAGATTGCAAGGCCAAGGTTCAATAATTTAAAATCGGATGATCACACTGTATCTCCTGCTTTTATGTTAGCATCTCAGCTTGGTGTCGTAAGCACTTTTAACACTTTTGAAGATGCAGCTAATCACTGTGATGCCTATGTAGAAGTATCAAAGAATAAAAAAAGGTACGATGACTGGCGTCTTCCTACACAAGAAGAGATAAATAGTATCGTAGAGTTCCAAAATGACAAAAAAACAGCAAACACAATGGACCGAGTATTGATAGGACGTTATTATTGGACGGCAAATGGCGGACGGTCAAACGAAGTTCCAGGTTGGTCTTCAAATAATTATCCAGGTGCAGTAAGATGTATCCGAGACCTTTCACCAGCCGAAGTGCAGGAACTAGAGAATAATTTGAAGTAATAACATTTAAGGAAGTTACGAAATGAAAAAGATAAAGACATATATCGGAATAATGGCAGCGCTGTTAACCATGTTGACAGCCTGCTCCGACAGCATGGTGGACAATGGCGTTCCTTCCAAGAATGAGACAGGCACGTATCAAGCCCACTTCACCATCTCCGTTCCAAACTACTCAAAAGTAGAGAGCAGAGTAGCTAACTTCGCAACCGAAGGTATTGAAAGCGCTGACGATATGAAGCTGCTATGCTTTGACAAAGATGGTTATTTCCTGGGACTTGCCAGATATCTGACTATCAAGTCGGTGCAAACCAATGACATCACGCCTGATGGCGGATCGGACCAGAAGAACATCTCCGCAACGATTCCTACGGGAACTGCCCGCATCCACATCATGGCGAATGCCACTGCCGAGAATACTGTAACTACGGGCAACCAGTCGATTGATTTCAACAATTCTGCTGAATGGATTGGAAGACATGAGAACAATCTCATGACCAGCTTCGATAACAAAAACAACAATCAGCAGCACGACAAGATGGTATATTGGGGTTATGTCAAGAAGAATTCTCCTGAAGAAATGACAGAATTCCTCACCAAGAAAGTAGTGGCAAACAATGTAATCCATCTGCTCCGCAACCGTGCCAAGATTGAAGTAAAATGGGAAGATACAAACATCGAAAACATCAGATATGCACTGGGCAACGTGATGCAGCATGGTACGGTAGCTCCATTCAATAGAGAAAAGCTGACTTTCCCTGAAACCAATATGCTGAACAATGCAGATGCGTGGAAAGCAGAATGCACTTACATTACTCCATCGCTGGACCCAACAAGATGGCCTTCTGAAGGAGAGAAATTCTCCGTAAAAGATGAAGAGATGTGGTCAAACAGCAGCAGCCTGCCTATGCAATATACATTTGAGCAGGAAAACTCTTTGGAAAAGCCGCTCAAGGTGATCATGGAGGTGACATACAAAGGCGGAGAAACAAGATGGTTTCAGGTTCTACTCCAGAACGAGGGTGTTCAGATTCCAGTCAAGAGAAACCATCTCTACCGAATCAACATCAAGAGATTGGGCAAGAATCTGGGTTACAGCTCAGCAGAACTTGCATACAATGGTGATCCTGCCAACAACCCATGGATTACGGTAGACGACATCATCCAGGAAATTTCTGATGGTACTTACACGATGAATATCGTAAATGGTACTTACCAGATGTTGACACATGAATCTGCAAACAGAGAGCAGGTCATCGACTTTGAATATACGGGTGAGCCTAATCAAACTGCAGCCGACTTCGATGTTTCCTGGACAGAGAACAAGAAATTCACGAATCTGGAAGATGGAAAGCTTCCTGTACCTACAGTACAGTATGACGCAGCAACCAGTAAGGGAACCATCACATACAAGATTGGTGAAATCAGTGCCGGTGAATGTAAGACTGCCACCATCATGCTGGTAGATAAGAAGCATGGATTGACTAGAAACATCCATCTCTACAGTATCAGCAATGTGGACTTCAAGTTCCCAACTGAAATTACAATGGGTAAGAAGGTAACTTCAGAAGCCCAACTGACATTCACAATTCCAAGTTACTATCCTAAGGAGTTGTTGCCAATAGAAATTGAGATTGCATCCAACGATGTGAACCCAATAGGCAGCGATGTAAAGGTAGCTTCTACAGAAGAGGTTGATGGAGGCAAAGGTTGGAACTGTTGGTTCGTCACCAAGTATGAAGATCCAAATGTGAGGGGAAATACTCAAACCATCACAATGAAGAATGTACGTGCCGTACCTAGTAGCACCAATACCGGTACATTCTACATCAAGGCTAAGCACTACAATAGTAATAAGCCTTATAAGGTGACAATCACCTACAAAAAATAGTTAGCAAAATACAAAAGTTAAGAATCATATATCTGTAAGAGAGGAGGGAAGGAAGCTTGGAATACTTCCTCCCCCCTTGTTTTAGTTATTATAAGACATTATTATCATTTACTATTATACAAATTTGCGAAAACTAGACTAGACTGGTCGTTGGGATTTTAGTTGCCGAGGTGACTCACCTTCTAAGATTCCACGACTTTTTTTGTGCCCTGAAAGAACACCTCATTCATAGGCACACACGCCTCATTCATAAGCATGCACGCCTCATTCATAGGCTCACACGCCTCATTCATAAGCATGCACGCCTCATTCATAGGCTCACACGCCTCATT
>ERZ779669.976-NODE-976-length-14751-cov-6.757689_pt1 | contig 14751 bp, 10 predicted proteins | sample MGYA00511372_ERZ779669 | MGnify/ENA primary metagenome ERZ779669 (study PRJEB29588, sample SAMEA1967891) | human gut metagenome | biome: human gut; feature: human-associated habitat; material: faeces | place: Denmark | collected 2008/2010 ... | reverse complement strand
TCAATATCCTCGATACTCCGGGTCACCAGGACTTTGCCGAAGATACATATCGTACGCTGACTGCGGTAGATAGCGTTATCATCGTGGTCGACGGTGCGAAAGGTGTGGAAACCCAGACACGGAAATTGATGGAAGTGTGCCGCATGAGAAAGACTCCGGTAATTATTTTCGTTAATAAGATGGACCGTGAAGGTAAAGATCCTTTCGACTTGCTGGATGAACTGGAGGAAGAACTGATGATTCAGGTACGTCCTTTGTCCTGGCCGATTGAGCAGGGAGCACGTTTCAAGGGAGTATACAATATATATGAGCAGAAATTGGACTTGTATCAACCGTCTAAACAAATGGTGACGGAAAAGGTGGAAGTCGATATACATACGGAGGAACTGGATCAGCAGATTGGAAAGCCGTTGGCAGACAAATTGCGTGGTGATTTGGAACTGATTGAAGGCGTTTATCCCGAACTTGATGTCGAGTCTTATTTGGCAGGAGATTGCGCACCGGTATTCTTCGGTTCTGCACTGAATAACTTTGGTGTGCAGGAACTGTTAAACTGCTTTGTGGAGATTGCTCCGAGCCCTCGTCCTGTACAAGCGGAAGAACGTGAAGTAAAACCGGACGAACCTAAGTTCACCGGATTTATCTTCAAGATTACAGCCAATATCGATCCGAACCACCGTTCATGTGTTGCTTTCTGTAAGATTTGTTCCGGTAAGTTTGTGCGCAATGCACCTTATCAGCACGTCCGCCACGGGAAGACGATGCGCTTTTCGTCGCCTACTCAGTTTATGGCACAGCGTAAAACAACGATTGATGAGGCCTATGCCGGCGATATTATCGGTTTGCCGGATAACGGTACTTTCAAGATTGGCGATACGCTGACGGAAGGTGAGATATTGCATTTCCGTGGCTTACCCAGTTTCTCACCGGAGATGTTCAAGTACATTGAGAACGCAGATCCGATGAAACAGAAGCAGTTGGCGAAAGGTATCGACCAGTTGATGGACGAAGGTGTGGCGCAGTTGTTCGTCAACCAGTTCAATGGTCGCAAGATTATCGGCACCGTGGGTCAGCTTCAGTTTGAGGTTATCCAGTATCGTCTTGAGAACGAGTACAACGCTAAGTGTCGTTGGGAGCCGGTACACCTGCACAAGGCTTGCTGGATAGAGAGCGACGACGCCGCAGAACTCGACCAGTTCAAGAAGCGCAAGTATCAGTATATGGCAAAGGACCGCGACGGTCGCGATGTGTTCCTCGCCGACTCTGGCTACGTGCTTTCGATGGCGCAGCAAGACTTCAAGCACATCAAGTTCCACTTCACAAGCGAGTTCTAAGTCTATAGGATTCTGATAGTAGGGTCCTATAGCAAATAGGATTCTAACAGTAGAGTCCTAAACAAATAGAGTTCTTACATATTATGGAAACAAAAGACAGAGAGCACCGCATCTACTTTGTCACGCTCATGGGCAGCGTGGTCAACGTTGTGCTGTTGGTGTTCAAGTTCATAGCAGGCATCTTAGGCGGCTCGGCTGCGATGATAGCCGATGCCGTGCACTCCTTGTCCGACTTCATGACAGACATCGTAGTGCTGTTGTTCGTGAAGATTAGTTCCAAGCCCGAGGACAAGGACCACGACTATGGTCATGGCAAGTACGAAACGCTTGCCACGTCCATGATTGGTGTGGCATTGCTCTGTGTCGGACTTTACATATTGTACAGCGGAGCCTACCGCATGTGGACTGCTTTCAAGGGCTCTCCTATAGAGCAACCGGGCATCGTGGCGCTGTGGGCAGCACTCTTCAGCATTGTTATGAAGGAGTGGACCTACCGCTTCACGGCGAAAGTGGGCAAGGAGGTGGAGTCGCAGGCTGTAGTTGCCAACGCTTGGCACCATCGCAGCGACGCTCTCTCATCAATAGGCACGGCTGTAGGCATCGGTGGAGCCATATTCCTCGGAAAGGAATGGGCTGTGCTCGACCCGATAGCCGCCGTTGTGGTGAGCATCTTCATCATCCGTACGGCAGCAATGCTCGTGAGCGGAGCGCTCGACGAACTGCTCGAGAAGAGTCTGCCCGACGAAGAGGAGCGCAAGATAGAAGATATTGTGCACAGCGAGCCTGAGGTTAGCGACATGCACCATCTCTGTACGCGCCGCATAGGCAACCGCATCGCGATAGAGATGCACCTGCGTATGCCTGGCGAGATATCGCTCAACGAGTCGCACGCACATGCTACGAACATTGAGCGCAAGCTGCGCAACCATTTCGGCGAGCGCACGCACATAAACATTCACGTTGAATCTCTAAAGTAATCAAGTAGGAGAAGGTTGTGTCTTTGAAACTTTGACACATCCTTCTCCTATATATATATATTAAAAACCTAAGCTATATGGACAAATCAACAACAGACAAACTCCCACTTACTCCTGAACTTGAGGCACGTGTGCAGCGTGCGGTAGACAACTTCATGCAGGGCTACGGCTGCTGTCAGTCGGTTGTGGCTGCCTTCGCCGACTTGTACAACCTCGACGACAGCATGGCTAAGCGCATTGCTGCGGGCTTCGGCGGTGGAGTAGGGCGTATGCGCATGATGTGTGGTGCCGTTTCGGGCATCGTTATCCTCACCGGTTTGCATTGTGGACAGACTGACGGCGCAGACCGCGAGGGCAAGTCGATGTGTTATAAGGTGGTGCAGGAACTGCTCAACAAGTCGAAAGCGCAGAACGGATCGCTTATCTGCGCCGAACTGCTCGGACTGAAAGGCTACGAGAAGGCGCACTCAAGCTATGTAGCTTCGCCTCGCACAGCCGAATACTACAAGACACGCCCGTGTGCAGCGAAGGTGGAGAGCGCAGCGCGCATCTTCGCAGAATACCTTATGAATTATTAATTTTTAATTATTAATTATTAATTATTAATTGTTCTGTGTTGAGTTATCTTTAGGCTTAGAAGGTTAAAGAGGCTTAGAAGGCTTAAAGAGGCTTAGTTAGGCTTAATGCGCTCTTTGAGGAGGCTTAGCTCCTCAAAAATAACAATCTACTTAAATTTTAAAAACAACCTACTTAAATAAAAACAATGAATAGCAAATCAATTATTTCTCTTGCAGCCCTCTCCTGCGTAACGGCAGCTTATGCTCAGCAGCAGAAGGCTCAGCAGCATCCAAACATTGTTTACATCATGTGCGACGACCATGCCTACCAGTGCATCAGCGCATACGGTAGCGCACTCTCAAAACTCGCACCAACTCCGAATATCGACCGACTCGCTGAGCGTGGCATGCGCTTCGACCGCGCCTTCGTCGAGAACTCGCTCTCTACGCCGTCGCGCGCCTGCCTTATGACCGGTCAGTACAGTCATCAGAACGGACAGCGCCAGCTGGGCGAAGGTATCGACACCACGCGCACGTTCTTCACCGAACTGCTGCAGGAGGCTGGCTATCAGACTGCCGTTGTGGGCAAGTGGCACATGGGCTGCGACCCTAAGGGCTTCGACTACTATCATGTGTATAACGACCAGGGACAGTACTGGAACCCGCAGTATCGTGGCACCGACACCAACAACGAGTTCGTCGTGGAGGAGGGCTACTCTACAGACCTCACCACCGACCATGCTCTCGACTTCATCGAGCACCGCGACCCGTCGAAACCGTTCTGCCTGCTCCTTCACCATAAGGCGCCGCACCGCAACTGGCAGGCAAATCTGAAATATCTCGGCATGTACGACGACGTTGAGTTCCCGATGCCAGAGAACTTCTACGACGACTATGCTACGCGCGGCTCTGCCGCTCGCACGCAGAAGATGTCGGTTACGCGCGACATGCGTTGGGAGCAGGACTTCAAAGTGCCGGAGATGCTCGACCTCAACAACCCCGACAGTCAGGATTCGTACAACGCTCTCATGGGCGAGATAAACCGTATGACTCCCGAACAGCGCTCGGCTTGGGGACGCTACTACTTCCCACGCAACCGTCGTCTGCTCGAGGCGCAGCTCAAGGGCAAAGACCTCGACAACTGGAAGTATCAGGTTTACATCCGCGACTATATGTCCGTAATAGCAAGCGTTGACGAGAGCGTGGGCCGTGTGCTCGACTATCTCGACAAGAACGGACTCACCGACAACACAATGATTGTATACACCTCCGACCAGGGCTTCTATATGGGCGAGCACGGCTGGTTCGACAAGCGCTTCATGTACGAGGAGTCGCTGCGCACACCGCTCATCGTGAGCTATCCGGGTCACACCAAGCCCGGCTCTGTATGCAACCGCCTTGTGCAGAACATCGACTATGCTCCGACGTTCCTCGCTCTCGCCGGCGTTTCGCAGCCGAAGGACATGCCGGGACGTTCGCTCGTGCCGGTGCTCGACAACGGCGACAACGTGAAGAACTGGCGCCAGAGCATCTACTACCACTACTACGACTATCCGACATACCACATGGTGCGCAAGCACGACGGTGTACGTACCGAGCGTTATAAGCTCATCCATTTCTACGGCAAGGGCGGACTCGACGCTGTGCCTGAGAACAAGTATCAGAACGTGCCGGGCACACGCGAGTATGCAACACTTAAGGGATTGGAGTCAATCGGCTACTTCGAACCGAAGGATGAGGCTGTAGACTACTGCGAGCTCTACGACTTGCAGGCTGACCCGCACGAGCAGAACAACATCTTCGGCAAGCCGGGTACGGAAAAGATTACGAAGCAATTGCAGCGCGAGCTGAACAAGTACAGAAAGACTCTCGCCGTTGACGAGTATTAGAAAGGTTTCAAGTTGTCAACTGCGCAACAAATGCATAATTACTGCGCAGCAAATACATAATTACCGCGTAGCAAAAATCTTGTTACCGCACTTCGGTTACATCGTTACCGCGCATAGGTAATGTCCTTACCAGTTCGCGGTAACAACCGATGTACGCAGTTTAACTTGCTTTTGTTCACAGTTTAACTTGATTTTGTCTTACCCTATATATAAAAAAGGTAAAGAAGTAAAAAATTAAACACCGCAGCTTATGCTTTTTAATCTTTCACTTCTTTACCTTTTTATTTATGAAAGTCTGTTTTACTTTTTTACTCTTAAAACTCCTTTTTACTTTTTTACTCTTAAATCTTCACTCCCAATCTTACCAATCCAACGCACTTGTTCTTGCCGTCGGTGTTGGCAAAATGCAGCGCCGGTTGCAGCGAGAATATCTTGTTGAACTGAATGTTGCAGGTGAGCTCAGTCGCCCATTCGTCCTTTTCGTCGATACGCGTGTAGGAAGAGAACACGCCGAACTCAGCCTTCTTGTACGCATACCTGCCGCAGACGAGATAGAAGTCGTGGCAAGCGATGTTGTTGCCGAAGGCGTGCGAATATCCGGCAAGCACGGAGAAACGTTCCGTAAGGTCGTGCTCGGCATAAGCCCAGACAACGGGGCGCATACGCTTCGGAACCGTAGCGTGCAAGTCGCTGTAGAGCACGCTGCCGCCTACGTATGCGCGCGTCGCGTTCTTGTCGTATTCGCCCTGCGCCATGAGGAACACGCCGTCGCTCTCGGGGCAGATGCGGAACACATTGTCTCTCTTGCTGAAGTCTTTGTAGCCGACGCCGTTGTAGAGCGACGTCTCAAGGCTGAAAGCATCCTTCGTATAGCCATAGTGAATGCCGAGCGCAGATACGGGATATACGGCGATGTCGTAGTTGGAGGTGATGGTAGGGAAGGCTCCGCACGAACTGTGCGTGAACAGTCCGAGCATATCGCTGCAGAAGTAGTTATCGTCTATGCGATGGATGCCCGCAAACAGATGGTGGCACTCGTTGATCTGCCACGCCAAACCTGCCGTGGCGAGCGCAAAAGGTATGTTCGGAGCGTCGAGATTCGAGAAGTTCTGCAGACAGTTGGTGAGAATGTCCTCGTCAGTTGTCAGCACACTTATCGACCCCAACTCAACGGACAGCTTGCTTGTGAGCGGCAATTGCGCGCCCAACTCAAGCAGATTCACCGACTTCAGCTTCTTGAAGTCGGTCTGCACCTCGCCCGTATACTCCAAACCGAACGTCGGACGTGGCTTTTGCACGTCCGTTTCCTGTGCCATCGTGCAGTTGTTGCTGCCGATGAGCGCTACAAAAGTGAGTATTCCTATCTTGAAAATCTTTGTTGTCTTCATTTTCATTGCAAAGTTAGGCTTTTTCTGATACATGCCCAATACTTATTTTTTATGTTTTGCGTGTCTGTCGTGCCGTTCCGATACTTAAAAATAGTTATGGAAAAGGCTTTTTTCGAGGGCTTTGTCTAAGAGAATATTGCTTCTGCTGTTTTTATAATGTATATTTTCTGTCCGGTCATCAAAAATGGGTAGTGCTTTTCGTCCGTTTCGTTTACCATATTAAGTATTGTCTACTTTTTTTCTTAAAACTACCTTTGCACTCGTAAAATTATGACAAAGATGAAGAAATCTACAATCATTTCTATGGCGTGTGCAGCGGTGGCAGTATGCAGTCCGCTTGCGTCAAATGCGCAGACAGTGGCTGCAGACAGTGTGATGCAGCACGCCCGAGGTTCACGACTCAGCGTCGGCGGATACGGCGAAGTGGCTTACAGCCGCAACTTCTACAGCGACAGTGGCAACAGATACAGTTCGGCTAAACTGCACAAGAATGACCCCAGTCACGGGCGTTTCGACATTCCGCATGCTGTTATCTACCTCGGCTACGACTTTGGCAAGGGTTGGACGTTAGGCACAGAGATTGAGTTCGAGCATGGTGGCACCGGTTCGTCTATCGAATACGAGGCAGAAGAATCTATTGAGTTTGAGCAGGAGCAGGAACGCGGTGGCGAAGTAGAGCTTGAGCAGTTCTGGATTCAGAAGTCGTTCGGACGCTTTGCCAACATACGTGCCGGCCATATCGTCGTGCCCGTAGGTCTGACCAATGCCTACCACGAGCCGCTCAATTTCTTCACCGTCTATCGTCCCGAAGGTGAGAACACTATTCTCCCCTGCACATGGCATCAGACTGGCGTTTCGTTCTGGGGCCATGCCGGCGACTTCCGTTACGAGTTGCAGATGGTGGCAGGTCTCGACGCATGGCAGTTCTCGCGCGACAACTGGATTAAGCCCGGCACTACGAAGCCATTCGAGTTTGAGGTGGCTAACAAGTACGGCTTTGCTGCGCGCGTGGACAACTATACCGTGCCTGGCTTGCGATTGGGCGTGAGCGGCTACTTCGGTCAGTCGATGCACAACGCCGTTCCGCACGACATGGAGAAGGGCAACAACAAGCGCATCAAGGGCAACGTATATCTCGGCGCGTTCGACTTCACATACAACGCACACAACTGGGTGGCACGCGGCAGCGCCGACTACGGCTACGTGAGCAACGCTAAGGAGATTAGCGCCATGCGCAAGCCTAACACACAGTACGTGAAGCCATACCAGTCTAATCAGGTGTTCGGTTCGCACGCCATTGCCACAAGCGTGGAAGTAGGCTACGATGTATTCTCACAGATTGAGAAGTTGCGCGCTGCCCGTCAGAAGATGTACGTCTTCGGGCACTTCGAATACTACAACTCGTGCCTCGGCGGATCGAAGGAGTATACAAGCAAGAAGATCTTCTCCGGCGGCGTCAACTACTATCCGTTGCCGCAAATCTGCGTGAAGGCAGAATATAGCTATCGCAAGTTCAAGCAGCAGTATAACGACGAGCCGGCTCTGAACATAGGCGTGGCTTATCAAGGACAATTCCTTTAAAAGTAAAAAGACAAAGTTCCTATAGTAATAATAAAAAAACATCAAAGACACAATGAAAAAGTTTAAGCAGTTAGTAATGGCGTTCCTCGTCGGAGTCGTTTCGTTCGGCTTCACAGCATGTGACGACAACAACAACGATGTGGAGTTCGAACTTCCTGAAGTTGGTCAGGCTACAGTAAACGTAAGCTCTTCAGACAAGGAGATGCAGAAGGTAGCAAAGGTTTACGTAAACCAGGTTGTTTATCCCACATATCAGGCACTTGCTGCAAACGCACGCACACTCTACACCACAACAGCCGCTCTCTACACCGCAGCAGAGTCAGGCATCATGACACAGGCTCAGATTGACGCAGCCTGCGAAGCCTTCAAGGACACACGTCGCGAGTGGGAGCGCAGCGAGGCTTTCCTCTATGGTTCGGCTTCCGACAACGAGCTCGATCCGCACATCGACTCATGGCCTCTCGACCACGACGAACTTGTGAACGCCCTCAAGAATCCTACACTCGTTGCAGGCTTCAAGAGCAGCGACCCGGCTAAGTTCGTGTCAGAGAACAACAGCCACTTCCTGTCTGTACTCGGTTTCCACGGCATGGAGTTCGTTCTGTTCCGCGAAGGCAAGAACCGCACCGTAGACGCACTCAAGGCTAACGAGACAGAAGAAGGCATGACATCAGTAAAGGGCATCGACGAGCTCGCATTCCTTCAGGCTGTAGCAGCCGACGTGCGCAACATTACCGCACTTCTCGAGTTCACATGGATGGGTAGCGCATCAAGCAACGAGACAAAGAGCGTGCTCAGCAACGCAAGCTACGTGTTCTCATCGCTCCGCTACAACGGACTGGCAGCCAACGGCACAATGTGCTATGGCCAGTTCCTGCTTTCTCCGTCTGTAACAACGGGTTACAACTCATGGCAGGGCACAGTTCGCCAGATTTTCGTAGGCGGTTGCTCTAACATCTGCGCAGAGGTTGCCGACCAGAAGCTCGGTCAGGCTTACCGCACAGCCACCGGTTCGGGCTCATCAGAAGACTCTCGCGACTATATCGAGTCGCCTTACAGCCATCGTTCGTTCATCGACTATCAGGATAACATCTACTCTATAAAGAATACGCTTTACGGCACACGCGACGTGAACGCCGCTTCTCCGGCAGAGCACTCGCTCCTGAACCTGCTCAAGGCTATGAACTACTCTGGTCTGAACGACCTCACAGCGGCTCTGAACAATGCCATCCAGGCACCTGAGACAGCTAAGAACAGCGGCAAGTCGTTTGTTGAGACTCCTGGAGCTCAGCACGTAAAGGACTGCATCGACGCTGTTTCTGCTCTCGACGAAGAGCTGAACAAGGCTGGCGACTGGGTGAACAAGCAGAAGGCGCTTTAAGCGCCCTGCCTTGTTCGGCAGTTTAGAAATACAAAACCAAGGCTTTTTAAAATTATACAGTAATGAAACGAATCTATCTCATGGGCTCATTAGCAATGGCCCTCTCTCTATCGCTGTTCTCGTGTACTGACGAGAACAGCGATCCGTCGGGTGACGACTTCAAGCCAATGGAGTCTGACGGCAAGTATGTAGGCGAGGCTGTCGGAAACTTCTCTAAAGAGGAGTGGTATCCTGGCGGCGAACTCGGAACAACCGACAACGTGGCTTCAGGATGCTACGAAGACGAATCACCTGCCGTAACCGCACAGGGACTTCTCGACGACTTCAACGCCGGCGAGAAGTTCTTTGAGCGTCAGTTCACGTCAGCCAACTCGGGCTTCAAGGGACTTGGTCCGGCTTCCGTGCGCCGCTCGTGTCTCGACTGTCACCCCAACTACGGACATGGCCGCCGCATGGACTCGTACACTACGTCCTACGGCAATGGCAACGGCTATCTGCTCGCTGTGTATCACCCCGTAGACGGAGCCAACAGTAACGACGGTGGCTACGTAGCCGAAGTGACGGGTATGCCGCAGACACAAGCCACAGAACCCTTCAAGGCACCTATCGACGAGAGCCAGGTCAAAATGCAGTGGCATCACGTAACGGCTATGGAGAGCGGCTTGCCGATGAAGTTCCCCGACGGCGAGGCTTACGACCTTATCTATCCTGAGGTGACAATACCGCGCTCGGCGTTCCGCACCAACCCTAATCCTTACGACACGGGCAATAAGGCAGTGGCTGTCCGCGTAGAGTCTACAATCGGCGTGATGGGTACGGGTCTGCTCGACGCCATCACTGAAGAGGATCTCAAGGCGCAGTATGCCTCTACAGCCAACTACTACAAGAACGTAGCAAAGGTGGCTAACGTTTCGGAGTACGTTAACCCGAACTTCTGGGACGCTTCTGCCGACAACTTCGCTGCAGGCGCATGGTATCCCGGCACTGAGAACACCGGTGTATACGCCGACGGCGGCAACGGCCAGCCGATGGTGAAGCGTTTCACCTACGCTCTTACACGTGCCACGCTGCAGGACGGACCTGGTGCCAACGCCATCTGGAACATCACGAACGTGACACGTCCCGACCGTCCTAAGCTCTACACCACAAACGCTTGGGCAGCAGCAATGGCTGAGGACAAGGAGGTGATAGAGAAGATAAAGAACGACCCGACATCACCGTTCTGGGCATCTACCGACGATGAGATAAGCAAGCGTGTGAACGGACTCTTGAAGCCCGGCACCAACCAGTTCAGCAACGAGTGGCACAACTTTGAGCCGGAGATGTCTGCCGACCACTTCTACGAGTTCATGGTATGGCATCGCGGACTTGCCATTCCGCGCGCCCGCAACCTCAACGATGCGCGTGTGCAGCAGGGCAAGAAGGTGTTCATGGAGATAGGCTGCGCCAACTGTCACCGCCCGTCGTGGAAGACAGGTTCGGATAATTACTGGACACCGAATATGATTGCAGGCAAGAAGTTGCCGCGCTACGCCAACCAGACCATCTATCCGTACAGCGACATGATGCAGCACAAGCTCTACATGCTGAACGACATACACGGATCATGGTGTCGCACAACACCGTTGTGGGGACGCGGACTTGCTGCAACCAACGGTAGCGGCGTAGAACGTCTGCACGACTGCCGCGCCCGCAACGAGGTAGAGGCAATCATGTGGCACGCTTACTCGAAGAACTCGCACGCCTACAATTCGGCGCTCAAGTTCTACAATCTTTCCAAGGCAGACCGCGACGCAGTGGTTATGTTCCTTCGTTCTATTTAATACTTTATTCTCCCATGCCTTTCTGCGAAGTGCATGGGAGAATAATCATATCTAAGCAAACCGAATTATGCAAAACCCTTTAAAGAAGAAGCTTTTCGCGTTGTATGTTTTGGTGATATTCTGCATGGCAGCCGCTACAGTAGTGGAGAAGTATAGCGGAACCGACTTTGTACGCTCCAATGTGTACGGCGCATGGTGGTTCTCGCTGCTTTGGGCTGTGCTTACGGCTGCGGGCGTCGTCTATTTTCTGCGCCACCGCTGCAAGTCGTGGTCGGGCATAGCGCTCCACCTCTCGTTCGTGGTGATACTTGCGGGCGCTTTCGTGACACACGTCAGTTCGGAGCGCGGCACGGTTCATCTGCGTCAGGGTGCATACATCAGCACTTGCGTGACGTACGACCGTCACAACCAGCCGCACGACGTGCAGATGCCGTTCCAGATGCGCCTCGACCGCTTCGATGTGCAATGTCCGCTGCAGACCCTCGCCATCGACTTCACCAAGAACCTCTACGGCAAGGCGTCGTACAACGGCTACACGCCCGAGCAGGTGCTCACGGGCTGAATGTTCTACGCCGACGACTGGATGCAGGAGCCGATGCTCCGACTGAAAGGCGCAGAGATGCGCGACCGTCTGCAACTGCCCGAATACGTGCCCGTAAGCCAGTTCTTCAACAACGCGATGGGCGGCTACACGCTCGGTCCGTACGTGCAGGAATACTATGGCGGCAACCACGATGCGTTCCATTCGCAGGTGGCTGCCATAGACAATAAGATACAACTGATAATGGAGCTGCGTAGTGGTTCGCTCCTTAAACTCTTTCCTTATACAAATAAAGGCAAAACAACATGGTTTGCGCCTACAGACGACCTGCCCAATGCGATGGAAAGAGAACACCAGCAGTTTGTGCGCTCGATATGTCTGCTGCTCGGCGACTGCGCCCTTGCGTCCGACTACACGCAGATGGACGCCGTACTGGGCAAGATGCTGAAGTATCAGCAGAAGAATGGGGGAGCGTCGATGCCTTCCGACCGACGTGTCGCAGCCGAGCGCATATACAATCGCATACCTTTCGCCACAATACTCTTCATGCTGTGTCTGGCGATGGGCATAATCTCTTTCCTTTACGCTATAATAAGAATGTGTCGTGAGGACAACGGCGCGAACAATGTCGGTACGGACGCCGATCCCGTGCGGAAAGAGCGCAGCAAAAGACGGCATCTCACGTTCTTCGGTGCGAGTTACGCCGTGCTGCTTCTGTCGTTCTGCGCGCTCACCTACTGCGAGTATCTGCGCTGGACCATCAGCGGCACGCTACCCATGACCAACGGCTACGAGACTATGCTCTTCGTAGCGTGGCTCGTACAGCTGCTCGCACTTGTCTGCGGTGTGCGCCTCCGCTTGCTCGTGGCGTTGGGCTTCCTTATGTCGGGCTTCTTCCTGCTTGTGAGTCACATCGGACAGATGTACCCGCAGATAAAACACACGATGCCCGTGCTCAACTCGCCGCTGCTCAGCGTGCATGTGTCTATAATAATGATGGGTTTTGCCATGCTCTCGTTCACGTTCATCAGTGGGCTCACCGCCCTTCTGCTACGCCTCGTCAGCCGCACGGCGCAGCCTAAGATGGTGCAGCTGCAGCAGCTCTCGCTCGTGTTTCTCTATCCCGCACTTGCCGCACTCGGCATCGGCATCTTCATCGGAGCCATCTGGGCTAACGTCTCTTGGGGCGAGTATTGGGGATGGGACCCGAAGGAGGTGTGGGCGCTCATCACGTTTATGATATACGCCATACCGCTGCATGCGCGTTCGGTGGCTCAGCTGCGCCGCCCTACGGCGTTTCATCTCTTCATGACGCTGGCTTTCATGACGCTCGTAATGACCTATTTCGGCGTCAACTATTTCCTCGGCGGAATGCACAGCTATGCATAACGACTCTTTGCTTTAAACAGAATATACCTGCAGGCGTTTTAAACCGGACGCTTGCAGTTTTTTTTGCATCTGCAGAGTAGGGCACAAAAAAACAGTGGCACAACTCTCAACGAGCTGTGCCACTGTCACTATGTTTAACTTAAAAAAAACTCTAAAGTAATGAAGAGTCTCACGATTCTTCATAGCTACCTGTTAAACAATCGTTACCTTAAACCTAATAACTAAAAACCTAAATCTATTACTACTAACCTAAACAATCTATTAATCTTTTGACGATGCAAAGGTATAAACAATCTGCTGTTTGCGCAAACAATATAAACAAAACATTCGATTTTATGCTTTATTATTGACCTAAATCAACGTGTATGCACGAACACAAACACATTTTCACAGATTTTTAGCATCGTTCCGTTGAAAACCTACACCGCCGTCGACTCTCGGTCTATGATTTCGCCGCGCAGCACGATGTCCTCTGCACACTTCGCGCTGTCGGCGACATGAGCCATAAGCAGCCGGCAAGCCTCAGCAGCCATTTGTTCGATGGGTTGCTCCACAGCAGTTATCGTGGGAAAAACGAGCGTACAGAGCGCTGTGCCCGACATGCAGCAGATGCGGGCGTCTGCCGGTATGCGCAATCCGCGCTTCTGCATAATGTTCTTTGCACCGATAAGCGCAGTCTCTGTGAATCCGAACACGGCGTCGAACGGAATGTTTCTGTCAAGAAAGGCAGACATAACGTCGCTTCCCTCGTCGGCGCTCAACGCTGGAGGCAGCACGAGCGCCTTGTCGTAGGCTATATGAAACTTCTCGAGAGCGTCGCGGTAGCCGCGCAAGCGTTCGTAGCCATTGCGTATGTGCGCCGGTCCAGCTATGTGCACGATGCGCTTGCAACCGCTGCGTATGAGCTGCTCCACCATGAAGAACGACATGATATAGTCGTCGAGGCGCACCTGCGAAGCGTCGCCCCACTCCAGCGTGCGGTCGAAGAACACCATCGGTATGCCGCGCCCTATGACACGGCGATATACATCGATATTCTTCTCCTTGTCGCAGACGCTGATAAGTATGCCGTCAACCATGCACTTCTCCATCATCTCTATATTCAAGCGCTCCTGATCGGCGTTCTCGTTCGACGTAGCGATGAGCACGTTGTAGCCATGCTTGCGCAGTATGGTCTGCGCATGGTCGATGAAGGTCATGTAGAACGTTGTGACTATCTCGGGGATGATGATGGCTATGTTGTGCGAGCTTTGCTTGCGCAAGCTCACCGCCAGTTCGTTGCGCTGGTAGCCCATGCGTCGGGCAGTCTCGGTGATGAGCTTCATGGTTTCCGCCTTCACGTTCGAGGCGTCGCCCGAAAGGGCGCGCGACACGGTAGACTTGGATATGCCGAGTTCGTTGGCTATATCCTTTATAGTAATGTATTTTGACATTAGCAGAATGTTTTTAGTTACCTATTTTTTACTCTTTACGTTTTTACTCTATTACCTTTTTACTGTTTTACTCTTTTAATCTTTTACTTTTTTACTTTTTGTATATATCAATGCAAAATTAGTAAAAAGTTTTCTTTTGCAAAAGGATGCGAGCCATAATCTATAGCGATTTGCGCTACGTTCAGCAGCCAGGCTGCCGATTGGGAACGATTGCGCAAATCGGGAACGGTTGCGGGAACGGTTGCGTAATTTATCTTATATTTCTCTCTTTTTTATTTTGCAGGAAACGCTTAACTTTGCGTCAGAAAATAACAAAAAACCTAAAAGAAATATGAAAACTACTTCAAGCAAGGGCCACGTGCCTTTCATCAGCAAGTTTGCCTATGGTATGGGCGATGTAGGATGCAACTTCAGTTGGATGTTCGTAAGCAACTTCCTCATGATTTTCTACACCGACG
>ERZ779669.974-NODE-974-length-14782-cov-61.406736_pt1 | contig 14782 bp, 10 predicted proteins | sample MGYA00511372_ERZ779669 | MGnify/ENA primary metagenome ERZ779669 (study PRJEB29588, sample SAMEA1967891) | human gut metagenome | biome: human gut; feature: human-associated habitat; material: faeces | place: Denmark | collected 2008/2010 ... | reverse complement strand
AAGCAAGCACCGAGTCGATATGGCGCTTATTGAATGTATTATCTTCTGTATATTTACCGAGAGAATCAACATCAGCATACTCGAAGTCCTCCTTCTCTGCAATGCTCAATACCTCGCTACCATTGGCAGCAGTCAGGAACTCACCCTTCTCATTCAGGAGCTTGAGGGCATTCCACTGACGTGGATTGTGGGAAGCAGTAATGATGATACCACCCGCAGCACCACTCATGGTTACGGCAAGCTCAGTAGTAGGAGTAGTAGCCAGACCAATGTTCAAAACATCGTAGCCCATACCCATTAAGGTACCACAAACTACATTCTTAACCATCTCGCCAGAGATTCGTGCATCACGACCAACAACGATGGTATTACTCTTCGAAGCACCGCTACGACGAATGAAGGTAGCGTATGCAGAAGTGAACTTTACGATATCGAGCGGATTCAAAGTATCGCCCGCTGGACCGCCAATTGTACCGCGGATACCAGAAATAGACTTAATTAATGTCATAATTATATCTTTAAAATGAATTATTAAGGAAAATTCTTCAACCAATCAGATTATCTTCCTCGCTGGATGAGCAAATCATAGAAATATGCATTCACACTACCCGAAGCGGTTGTTGTACCGTATGAATGAGGAATCAATAAGCGAACATGGGCAACACGCTCTGCATCGGTCTGAGGACGACCAACCTTGATCCATGTAAAAGGAACGAGCCATCCACTAGGTACGACACCACTGACACCATAAGACTGACTGGCATGAGCTGTAGCCATCAAACTGGTCTTGGTATCAAAAGTGGCCTGGAAGGTTCCGGTGGTATTGGTTACCGTCATCTTATCTATATAATAAGAATAAGCAGCTACCTTATTAGAGAGTGTCCATGAATCTTTACAGATCTTGGCACGGGTATTGATGTTATATTCATCGAAACGCACCAATACATCTGCAGTTTCACCAGATTTGATAAAATCGCCACAGCCCTGCTCCAATACCTGCATATACACACCATTACTGTTGAACAAGACATACTCGTTCTTGCCATTGGTATGCTCGGTAAGAGTCTTACCCTCTTTAAATCGCTTGGTAAACTCATCCTCTGAAATAACGGTGATATTCTCATTCTTCAGGAAGGCAGCGATAGAATCAAGCTCACGGTTACGCAAATCTGCGTAAGTCTCATTATCACTACATGCGGCAAACGAGAAAACGGCCGCAAAAGCTATTATTGCAAACAATAATTTCTTCATTACTATTACTTAATGTCTGAATTACTTTGTATTAAAATCTAAATTATTGCGCAAAGTTACAAAAAAGAAAAGACAACACCGAGAGGAATAGGAGGATTTTATTATAATTTATCACTTATTATCATCCAAATGCCTCTTTCGGGGTTGTTTCTTCTTATTTTTTCACTATTTGCCGGATTTATACCCGAAGTTTTACTTCAATAAATCGGCATATGCCATAATGGCTTTCTGGGCTACAAGCTCAGCTTCCTCGATACTGCAAAGCAGTTTTCCTCCCGATGCATTGAGATGACCGCCACCATTGAAGAATTGCTCTGCCATCTTATTGCATGGGAAATCATCTACCGAACGGAGACTTACCAGAATGCGGTTGTCGATGTCGGTATCCTCACGGAGAGAGATAGAAAGTTTATGTCCCTTGATGGTAAGAGGCACATTCACCAATCCTTCCAGATCGCCCTTGATGAAATCATAGTCCTTCAATTCCTTACGGGTAACGGTATAATAACTGGCATGAAGAGACTCAATGACCTGCAATTTCTCGTTCATCAGATGACCACGGAAGCGGACTGCAGACACACGGGCGTTATTGAATACATTGCGATAGATCTTATCCTTGTCGATGCCCTTGGTCAGGAGCTGGCAGATGATGTAATAGATGTCCGGATTAGAGGAATTATATGTAAATCCACCGGTATCGGTCATCATACCGCAGTAAACGCAGGTTGCCCAGGTCTTATCCAGCTCAGGGAAACCACCCAACTGCCATACCAATCGGAACACCAACTCGCTGGCACTGCTGGCATGTGGCTGGGAAATCATCTGTTTAGCCTCCAGATTAGGAGCCAGATGATGGTCTATCACAATGCGCTGCGCCTTGCAGTCAGCAAGTACATGATCCATTTCATCAAGACGTCCTGTGCTGCCAAAGTCAACACAGAACACGAGATCTGCCTCATCAAATGCCTGCTGCACCTTCTCGGGATGCTTATCATATCTTACTATGTCAATACAACCAGGCAACCAGGAAATGGCATCAGGTATCATATCCGGTACACAAACCATTGGCTCCTTGCCTAGAGAGCGCAAATAATAAGCCCATCCCAAGGATGAGCCAATCGCATCACCATCAGGTGACTTATGGGCACAGATAACAATACGACGAGAAGCCGCTATAGTCTCTCGGAGAATAGCGGCTTCCTGATCTGATAATATGTTTAAATTAATATCCATCTAACTGAATTAGAAGAGTTTGTTTGGATATACACCTTCATCGATAAGACTCTGAATCTTATCTACAACACTCTGACGGTCTGCTGCATAAGTTACACCAAACCACTTACTTGTAGTATCGAGAACCTTTACTGTAGAAGTACCCTCGTTGATGAGCTTGTTGACCATCAATGGGATGAAGAACTCAGCCTTCTTGTTCTCCATATTCTTAGGATCGCTCAAGAACTCCTTGAAGTAAGCCTCACTGTGCTCGAAGTAATCAGGTGTGAAGCCCCAGACATTCATGGAAACAGGTGTGTTGTCCTCGACAGCAACCCACTTGCCTTCCTCGTCCTTGTAAGATACCTTACCATCGATGCGCATAATTTCAGTGCGCTCAACGCAAGTGGTCAGGTTTTCCTTATCATCCTTAGAGCAGATACCACGAGCTACAGTACCATTGTCGCTCAAGGTGTTTCCTACACGGAAACCAACCATAGCATAACGGTTCTGGCTACCCTCTGGAAGTTCAGAGAGGAACTTACCCATTACCATGAAGCAATCGCGATTGTAGAAGTCATCGCAGTTGATTACGCAGAAAGGTTCCTTGATGATATCCTTAGCCATCAATACAGCATGATTAGTACCCCATGGCTTCTCGCGACCTTCTGGTACGCTGAATCCCTCTGGGAGGTCGTCCAATGCCTGGAAGCAGAGCTCTGCAGGAATGTGGCCCTCATACTTAGAGAGGATTTTCTCACGGAACTGATCTTCGAAATCCTTACGGATAACGAAAACGATCTTTCCAAAACCAGCCTGAATAGCATCGTAGATACTGTAGTCCATAATAGTCTCACCATTAGGACCCAGACCATCGAGCTGTTTCAAACCACCGTAACGGCTACCCATACCAGCAGCCAAAAGCAATAATGTAGGTTTCATATTGTATATATTTTAAATAGTTGATACTAAAAGAATCCGATGCAAAAGTACAAAAAAATATGCACGTAGCGGAATTTTTCTATCACTTTTTTTGATTTACATCAACATTTCTCATTTTCTACCCTTAACTCCGGGCAATTTGTTCTCTCAATTCACTAAAAAGGATAACCCACTGCCAAATGCAGGCTCTGATTTTTCTTGAAGCTAGGGATATTGTAGAAGCCGCTCTTGCCGGTATCGTATGGCAGATGCAAGCCGATTCCCCAATCTACACGAACCACGAACATGCCCATATCGTAACGGATACCCACACCGGTGCCTACAGCCATCTGCTTATAGAACTCTCCGAACTTGAAGGCTTCATTCTCTGAGAGATCAGCATCCTTCATCCATACATTTCCAGCATCCAGGAACAGAGCACCGTAAAGGTCGCCCCAAATGCGGGGACGATACTCCAGATTTGCCTGGAACTTGATATCACCCGTACGCAGGATATTGGCATATTTATTACTCAGGTCACTATAATCCTGCTTTCCCGGACCGATACCTCGCACATTGAAGGCTCTGATGCTGTTGGCTCCTCCCACATAGAACATCTCGGTATATGGAGCCTGACTTGAGTTGCCGTAACTCCAGATGACACCTGCATTGAGATGAGCAACAAGGGTAGAAGTAGGATTCAACGTCCAATACTTCACGAAATCCGTCTCCATCTTAAAAAACTGAGAGTACTCATTCTTGAACATCGTCTTGCCATCCTCGTTCCATTTCTTACCCGCCAGGAGATAGCCCAGCGACAGGACATTACCAGCTTCGCTCACGGTAGTAGACCAGACTATAGGACTGCGATACTTCTGGGCACTGCGATAGGTATAAGTATAACTCATCTTCGGAATGAAGCGGTCAGCCATCGAAGTTGCCACATATACATTATTATTCATGATACTGTCAAACTTCGGTGAAGTATAATTCATATACTCATACGAAAGAATCAGCGGACTGAACGAATGGCGATGCTGATATGATGTTGCCCAATCGTAAGTCAGCTCTCCTCCTGCCACATGGCGACGGAAATAACCGGCACGGTTCAATATGTTCATAGACGCCTTCACCGTGGTGGTTGGCGTACCATAGTAACGACGGGGCATATGACCATTTCTGAATCTGCGCTCGTTCTGCGCCATCGTACGGAAAGCATTCCAAGGGGTTATGATACTTGGGAAGGAAAGTGAGACATCCGAACCGAATTCATACGAATTGATCTTGCTGGAACTACCTCCCTGCCCGTTGATGGTTTGCCATTCATGCGAACCATGGAAGTTGATATCGAGTTTCTCGCCTCCACGGAAAGCATTGCGCTTGGTTAAACCCACAACCAGTTCCGGACCTACTCTTCCCGTCGTCTTACCCTTGGCATTCGCCTCTATATAGAAGTCGTACGGTTTGTCAAACACCAGGTCGATGTTGGCATCCAGGGTGTCACGGTACTGAATATTTCCCAAACTGTCTATCACCTGGGTAGTACGGGGAACATACTGCACATTGGTATAACTGAAGAGTCCCATTGACTGCAATCCCGCCTTTGCCCTCGTCTCATCATCCACCATATAGAGTTTGCGAGGACGGAGTTTCAATTCTCTGAGCACCACGCCGGCACGAATCGGCATCTTCTTACCTGCATAGCGGAACTTCAGGTAGCGGCGCACGAAAGAATCGGTCATCTCCTCCATAAACTGCTTCTTGAAGTTGATGTTGATATTGCCGATATACCATTGGCGTGTTGCCTCAGGCTCGATACTGTCGACCATCGCCAGACGGAGATTCACCTTTCCTGGCGTATTTACCGTATCAGCAAGATAAGATGCATAACCGTTCTGATAGAAGTAATAGCCATGGTTACGGAAAAGTCGGGTGAGTCGCTGGCGCTCCTGTTCCAAGGACGAAACCTTGAAAGGTCGTCCCTTCTTGATGATAGCCTCCGACATGGTGGAGTCGATAAGTTGCCTGCCATGCTCAGGGAAATTGAGATAAGCGATGGAATCCAATCTCCACAGATGACCCATATCCACCTTATAAGCCACCTTGGCTTCTTTCGGATTACTCTGGGTAAGCACCTCATAATCTACCTTGCCATTAAAATAGCCCAACTTATCGAGCTGATGTTCTGCCACCTGTGCTCTCAACTGCGGATTCACATTAGCCATCAATTTAGGCTTCGAGCCGAATACCTTGGTAATCCATCGCGAGAGTGCATCATCCGATTGGGAAAAGGCATTCCATACCCATAAGCGGAGAGGAAATGGTGTACGATAATAGCTGCTTCCCATGAAAGCACCCGTAGGCGCTGAAGCCAGTGCATACTCCATCTCCTCCTTCACCGAATCAGCATACGGATTCGCCTCATAATTGGTGTATTCTATAGGCTTCAATCCTGCAAAAAGCTGCTCGCCTTCCTTCAGGGCACTCGTTGAGGAGCACCCTGTAAACAAAAAGCTGGTCAGCATCACCGATACTGCTATATATATAATAAGGTGAAGTCGATTCTTCTTTCTCATATCACTAACTTATTTTACTTGGTCTTCAAAGGGTCGAACATCTGCGATGTCTTTGCCTTGTTTATCTTATCTTTCCCGGTTCCAGGAGATGCCAGAGAGTCTTTCCTGATTACCGATGCTGGCGAAGGACCTTGGGGCTGCTGCTTATCAGTCTTCAAGCGGAAGATATCCGTAAACTTGGAAAGCTTTCTGCGCCAGGTGAAACCACCGCCATATTCACCAATCTGACCGTCCAGCCAATCGTAGGTATTGGCATTGTAAAAGGCTCTTACATACATACTGGCTCCTTCGTTGAGTCGATACTGTACTTCCACATTATTAAAGAATGTCTCATTATTATTGGCATTCTCCAATTCGGCACCTGTTGATACCTGTCCGCCCACCGAGAAACTCAAGCGATTGTTAAAGAATCGCTTGGCAAACTTAAAGTTATAATCTGTATGGGTTGCTCCTGCTGCATTGGTCTGGTTATCAACAGACATACCGACATCAAGTCCGATACTTCTCATGGCTGTACCGGCAATGTTATTGATTTCCGAATTAAGGAAGGAAGTCAAGGCACTATTCATAGAGAACGAACTGGTAGAACCATTTGCCAGATACATTCCCGAAGCCAGCATCGTGATGGCTATCTTGCCTCGCTCCTCAACACTCATCGAACTCAACTCGTCCTGAACGGTCTGGTCGTTCGAAGCAGAGATGATAAACTGGATGCCCGGTTTCTCCAAGGTCTGGCTCAGTTTTACTCCGCATACGAAATCTACCGAACGTCCACTACCCTCACCCTCGTTGACGGTAGTCTTGATATTCTCAGTTGCCGTGATACTCAAGGTTGGATTAAACGGATCACCCGTGAACTGGATATAACTTCCGTCCTGGATATTGAAGGTCTTCAATGGAATGATAGGCAGAGAGTACTTCATCTCACCATCATTCAGGGTATATCGACCCGTCAATCTGATACCGTCAGCCGTATTGTACCGCATCTGCAAATTGCCTCCTCCCATCAAATCCACATAGTTGGTCTTATCTGCATTCAAGGCACACAAGATACGTGCTGACTCGTCGATAGACATGCTCAGCAACATATCAAAACCATCCAGTGCCGGTTTCTGGACCACAACTTCCTTACCGCTCTTAAAGTTGGTAAACTTCACGAGCTCATCCAGCTGATTATCGGTGGTCAACTCCGACTCACGCAGAATATAGGTCATATCGGTCTTACCCAATACATCCAGCTTACCCATCATCTTCAGATTAGACAAGGAGCCCTGCATACTTCCGAGGAAATTGACATAAGCCTTACCGAAAGCTTCAGAACGTGCATTCTCCTGAGCATCTATCAGCAGGAAGTCCTGCGCCCTCATACGGATATTGAGCTTCATATTCTCAACATCAGTAAAGTCGAGAGCACCCTGGATATTGAGCGGACTCTCATTATTGGCATACATCATGAAGTTCTCGAAGAGCAGCTTACTGTCTGTAATGCGCACCGGATCGTTGGCAAATCGCATGGAAATACCGTATGGCACACTTACCAGATAAGCAGAATCGAGATATACCTCACCATCGATATCAAGATTGCTCAAGGCACCCTTCATCTTCAAGGCACCTTCGCCATATCCCTTCAAACCAAGAAGCTGGTCGGGTACGAAACCATTGATAAAGTGCAAAGGAAGCTTCTCTAATCCTACCTCTGCATCCAGATCGCCGGCACCTTCCGACTTGTATGTACCCGTAACAGTTGCCACCTCATCACCCTCATAGGTAAGGATAGCATCTACATAGTGAGAACCGTCACTCTTTGGCATATAGGTAAACTCCGAACCCACATTGCCCATCGGACATTTCTCGTAGGTCATATTATCAATCTTCAGATTAGAAGATACGGAGAGTTCCTCCTTAGTCTGGATTACGTGGAAGTCACCGTCCATGATACCCGTAATATCCGGCATATATGGAATCACACTCAGCACCTTGTCCAGATTGAACCTGCTCATGCTGACGGTGATATCCTGCAGGGCATCCTCGTTCTCATCGTTGGAATAGACACGCATACCCATATTGCCCGCTGCTGCCTTCAGCACCAGATCGGCAGATACACGTCCGTCATCACTCAACATCACATAATTGGAATCATTAGCTACAAATTCCTTATAACCCAATATCGGATGCGTATCAATCAAGGAAAGTTTCACACCATTAGGCTGCAACATGGCAGCCAGTCCGACATCTACGCCCAACTTATTGGCTGCATCATAGATACGTGCCTTGACATTGGAACCATGCTCCTGAACCTCGCCATCTACCAAAGCACGGAACACATACTGCGGATTGTGCTTATTGTTCTGAACACGTGCCGAATAACGGATAGTATCTCCCTGCGTATGGACCAAGGCACGGATGGTATCCAGCTGTATGCCACTTGCTACCAGGGAATCGATATTCATATAACCTTCAAGTCCAGCCAAAGGCGAAGCATTCAAATCCATTTCTACCGACTTGAAGTCATATCCCATGTATTTGATGAAGCGCGAGATGAAATTATCCCTGCCGGTAGAAAGATAAATATGTCCGAGCGGGAAGCTGTTACGTATCTGCACCTGATCGATGCGACGGTTCTTAAACTGCTTCAACAATTCCTTCTGCAATCCCACCACTCTATCGAAGAGCATCTGATATCCACCATGCGCATCCATGTTCAGGCGGAAATCACCACAGGAAGCAATGGCATGGGTAGTATCCCTGGTGGTCAGCACATCCAGATTCACTCCTACCGGACGATAGACATTATCTCCTGCTCTTACGGTAATATCGTCCATAGAGGCCCATACCTTATGGTTATCCTTTAAATCAGAATGAATATCTATCTGTCCACAAAGTGAAACACCCACAGGCTTTTGGGTTACCTGTAACTGATACATGTCTGCATGGCGCACATCAGCCACCAAAGTAGCCTGCAACTTCTTGGTACTTGCCAAGGCACTCACGGCAATGACACCGTTCAGCAAATCGTTCTTACTATCCAGCGTGGCCTGTATCTTACCATTAGCAACCTGCGCATCAGCCAAGACATCATGCAGATGATACTTGTCATAATGCACCTGATTCACTTTGACTTTCGCCATCAGTCGGGTACGTGGTGACAGGAAATCCGTGCCCACACCCTTTGCCTCTACAGCTCCGGTAAAAGTGTAGAGATCCTGATGAGGCAAGAAATGTCTGGCTTGGATGTTTGAAGCCTGCAACTTAGCCTGATAAGCCAGACTGTTCATGTCCAGGCTACCGTCCTTGCGGGTCCTGGCATCAACAGTAGCATCCACCTTCATGCTTCCCTTACCCTCGGTAAGAGCCAGCCTGGTTGCATATTTCGTACCATCAACCTTTACATTACCATTGATGCTGATACCGCTAGGAATACGGATTTCCTGAGTCAAGGAAGGATCAAGCATAGCCGTCACCATACCGAGGTTATAGGTACGGGCCTGCAAATCGACATTCGCCTTCAGATGGTCCATATCCATCAGATTGGCAATGGTTCCATCAGTACTCAACTGGAAAACCGTAGGCAGACTCAACTTGACTCCCGAGAAGGAAGCACGCTGCATATTTCCCTTGAATGAGCCTTCTAACTTCATCGGATAGTAAGGCCATCTGTTCTTCATCTGCTTAGGCAAAGCATCACCGATCAAGAGGAAAAGATCAGAACGTCCCAAGGCTCCGTTGACACGAGCCATGATCTTGCCCGGATTCTTCTCAGCGAAGGCATTCATATCGAAATCTACCGAAGCCTGCAAATTAGAAACAGGGGTACGAAGATAGAGATCCGGCAACTGCATCTTCACAGAATCCATTACGAATCTGCCATAGAGCTGGTTGATTTTCAGTCCACTTTTCTCCTTCAACTTCGCTTCCTGAATCTTCACATCAATCCTGGAATCGCAGAAATAGAAAGAATCAGCCTTAACAGCCATGTCAGAAAAGGCAAGATGATTGAAATCCATACCCGGAACCGGGCGCTCGAAATTCTGATCGTAGTTCACCCTTCCGTTCTTCCAATCCAGATGCTGTATCTGATACAAACCTTTATACAGGTCGAGATAGGTGGTGCGAGCCAACGCATCACCCAAATAAGCATTCACCTGAAGTGTATCTCCAGGCATGTGTAGGGTAAAATCGGTATTCTTTAGTTTTAGCTTCTGGATATTGATTTTCCAGAAATTAGTACTTGGAGTCGTATCAGGTGGAACAGTATCACTCAATTCCACGGACAACCTGGCATCCTTTATGAGCGCATCATTTACATTCACACACTCTTTTCCCAAATCGATGCCATGTGCCACCAATTGCAACTTGCCCACATCTCCCTTGATGCGGGCTTCATGAATGAAATTGGTAGTATTCACCTTCATCCTGGTGAAATTCAGTTCATCCACCATCACCTGATTGCTGAAGAGTGGAAGCAACTGCACATCTACCACCATCTTCTGGATGTCGGCAACAGTATCCTTTTTATTTCTCAGAGTAAGATTTCTGCTGTTCTTCAGCGAATCGACAGGTTGCAGTACCTTCACGCCTTCCACTCCCAATTTGAGAGGGAAAACGAGTTGTACATGCTCAACAGAAATATCCATGCCCGTCGATTCTGAAGCATAAGAAGCTACTTGCTTTACCGCCCAATTCTGTACAGGTGGCAAGTAAAGCAAAACGGTTAGCAACAATATAAGCAAGAATGGAGTAAGGATTAAGACACTTACCCATTTCGCATACTTCTTCATAAGCATGGATATTTAATAGTTATGGAGCTATCGCTCTCCATAGATTATCATCAGGCAGAGGAGCTTCCACTATAATCGTTTCCTTAGATACTGGATGCACAAACTCTACCTTGTGCGAAAGAAGCGAGATACTGCCGTCAGCGTTGCTGCGGGGGGAACCATATTTCAAGTCGCCCTTGATTGGACATCCCATCTTAGCCAACTGACATCTGATCTGGTGATGACGTCCTGTCATCAGGTTCACTTCCAACAGAGTGTAATGATCAGTATGTCCTATCACCCTATACTTCAAAATCGCTTTCTTCGAATTCTTTACCTCATGATCGTAAGCATAGCTTTTATTCTGCTTTTCATTTCTTACAATCCAATGAGTCAAGGTTGCCTCAGTCTCTTTTGGCATGTTCTTTACAATTGCCCAATAGGTTTTGTGAACATCGCCATCACGGAACATCGTGTTCAGACGGCTTAATGCTTTTGAGGTCTTGGCAAACACTACGAGTCCTGAGACAGGACGATCAAGTCGATGCACCACGCCTAGGAATACATTTCCCGGCTTCTGGTATTTCTCCTTGATATATTGTTTTACCGTCTCTGAGAGAGGTTCATCGCCGGTCTTGTCGCCCTGCACGATTTCACCACTACTCTTAGAGACGATAATTATATGGTTGTCTTCGTAAACTACCTGCATGTTTTAGCTAAAAAACGGATGCCAATAGATTACATGTTCATACCACCATCGATCTGGATAACCTGACCACTTACGTAGCTAGACATATCAGAAGCGAGGAATAGACAAACGTTAGCGATATCCTCAGTCTGACCACCACGGCGCAAAGGAATCTTCTTCATCCAGTCCTTACGGATTTCCTCTGGCAACTGTGCAGTCATAGCTGTCTCGATGAAACCAGGAGCAACAGCATTAGCACGTACACCCTTAGGACCCAACTCCTGAGCAATAGACTTAGCCAAAGCAATCATGCCAGCCTTAGAAGCAGCATAGTTACACTGACCTGCGTTACCATGAACACCCACTACAGAAGCCATATTGATGATAGAACCACTGCGCTGACGGAGCATGATTGGAGAGCAAGCGTGGATAAAGTTGAAAGCAGACTTCAAGTTTACGTTCAAAACAGCATCCCACTGAGCCTCTGTCATACGAAGCATCAAACCGTCCTTTGTGATACCAGCGTTGTTAACGAGAATGTCAATAGAACCGAAATCTGCATGAATCTGCTTAACAGTCTTCTCTGTCTCCTCGAAATCAGCAGCATTACCTGCGTAAGCACGACATGTCACGCCAAGAGCCTCAATCTCCTTACGAGTAGCTTCCAAACCAGCAGCCATATCATCGTTGAGTACGAGGTCAGTGAATGCAATATTAGCACCCTCAGATGCAAACTTCATTGCGACAGCCTTACCGATGCCGCGTGCAGCACCTGTAACAAGGGCTGTCTTACCTGTTAATAATCCCATTTCTTTTATATTTAATTAATTATCAATAAATTACAATTTCAATCCAGATTTACCCAAGGCACCATATACTACCTTGGCAACAAGAGGTCTGCTGGATTCTACATTCAGTCCATGTCCCAATCGTCCATAGATGAATGGTACTTCCAAGCCCTTGATACAATAATGAGTAATATCTGCAACGAGATCAACATTATCAATGTCAAACTCACCGTCTTCCTTTCCTTCTGAATAAATCTTTCTCAGAATCTCAATTTCATCCTCATCAAAATTCTTGCGAGCCTTCTCTACCATCCAGATATTACGGAAAAACTCAGCTCGCAAATTACCATTACGAACTACAGTTTCCTTAATCATACTGAGATGTGTATAAATAAGCTCTATGATTTTATCTTGAGGACGCATTTTGCAAGAGGCAACTTCATCGAGTCTCTCAGACAAACGATCCAATTCTGATTCTATCACAGCATAATAGACATCTTCTTTTCTGCTAAAATACGTATAGAGCGTACGGCGACCCTTACCAGAAGCTACAGCAATATCATTCATAGTGGTATTAGCTATACCGTTCTTTGCAAACAGTTGTCGGGCGACATCTACTAACTTTTGTCTTGTTTTGGAAATTGACATATTGAAGTCCCTCCTAATTAAAATGATTGCACATAAAAATATCTGTGTGCAAAATTAGTAGTTTTATTCGATATATGCAAATATTTAGTGTTAAATTATAAATATAGGGATAAAAAAAAATCGGATAGAATGTTGAAGTACAACTTTCTACCCGATTTGCATGGTTGCGGCGGCAAGACTCGAACATGCGACCTCCAGGTTATGAGCCTGGCGAGCTACCAACTGCTCCACGCCGCGATATAATCAACTCATTTCTGAATTGCGAGTGCAAAGGTACAACATTCTTCGATAACCGCCAAATATTTCTAGCAAAAAGTTGTCATATTAACAATGTTTTAACACTTAACAAGAAAAATGTAGTGATAAATGATAAATATCACCACAAATAGCTAATAAAAGGTTGTCTATCTAAAAAACAGAAAGAGACAGAAAACAAAATCCGACCTATCCCAGCGGGACAGATCGGACATATCAAAAATCAATTACTTTTTCAAAAGCTTCATGACCTTCTCAAAATAGCGCTGGGTTCTCTTCACACTGTAGTGATTTCCACCATTCCAGGCACGAATCGCCTTCTCAATGCTATTAAGAGGATTGTGGACAGACTGCATCAGGAGAAACATCTCCTTAGATTTAGAAATACTATATCTATCTGCTAATGTGTAACGCTTCTTACTCTTCCTTTTCTTCAAGATGTCATTACACTCTGCCACTAAGATTGGGGTAATCTGCATAACACCAACAGAATTACCACTCTTTGCGTTGGGGTTACCCTCACTCTCTACCTGGATAATCGCTTCCATCACTGGAGTCCAATCGAAATCATTAGTAGAGGATACATTTCCATTTGTAGCAGCCGACGCTGTACATACTTTCATAACCAGCACCAAGATGCTGACCAATACCATTGTTATTCTCTTCATATTTTTTGTTTTATGGAACCTGAAAAGCTGAAATACAACATCAGTGATTTCGCGGTGGCAACTTGTGAGAAAAAGAAAGGCTGCTCACCTCAGTTCCGTTAGATACCTTAACGGATATCAATCTATGCGAAAACGCATAAACATGCTATCCTTATTCTTATCGTTTGCAAAGGTACAAAAAAAAATCGAAATATGCAAGTAAACTATTGATTATCAGCGCTTTTTTGAAGTTTTAAACACTTTATAACAAAACGTCTTGACATACATCAAGCAGGAAAAAGGTAAAAGAGTAAAAGAGTAAAAGGGTAAAAGATTAAAAGGGAAAAGGGGAAAGGGTCGAAAAGTAAAAGAGTAAAAAGGTAAAAGGATAAAGCAGCTGAAATAATCTGCGTCACCTGCGAATTGAAAATCGGCGGCCGAAGGGAAAGCCAAATCTGCGTGACAAAAAGCAATCAGCATGAGAAAACAAAATCCGCATGAAAACAAAAAAGCCCCGACTACTTTCGTAATCGAGGCTTCTGAAATTGAAAGAAGGCGGCTACCTACTCTCCCGCATTGCATTGCAGTACCATCGGCGCAAGTGAGCTTAACTTCTCTGTTCGGAATGGGAAGAGGTGGGACCTCACCGCAATAACCACCTGATAATGGGGTATGACGTATTTGCACACAAGCAAGGTAAGATAATGAACAATGTATAATTTACAATGAATAATTATTAATTATGCATTATCAATTGTACATTAATACAGCTGAAACTATGAACTTTCTAAAGAAAGTGTTCGGGCAATTAGTAATGCTCGGCTTTGACATCGCTGTCTTTACACCTGCATCCTATCAACGTCATCGTCTCTGACGACCCTCAATGGAGTTCTCATCTTGCGGCTGGCTTCGCACTTAGATGCTTTCAGCGCTTATCCAATCCAGACTCAGATACCCAGCGGTGCGCCTGGCGGCACAACTGGTAAACCGGAGGTCTGTCCATCACGGTCCTCTCGTACTAGTGACGGCACCACTCAAA
>ERZ779669.969-NODE-969-length-14853-cov-5.197189_pt1 | contig 14853 bp, 21 predicted proteins | sample MGYA00511372_ERZ779669 | MGnify/ENA primary metagenome ERZ779669 (study PRJEB29588, sample SAMEA1967891) | human gut metagenome | biome: human gut; feature: human-associated habitat; material: faeces | place: Denmark | collected 2008/2010 ... | reverse complement strand
ACGCGGGCTGAATCCTTTGGTCATACCCAGCATGTCAGTCACTACCAATACCTGTCCGTCTACTCCTCCACCGGCTCCGATTCCGATAACCGGAATAGTCAGCTCCTGAGCCACACGGGTTGCCAGTGCTGCCGGAATTTTCTCCAGTACCAGAGCGAAGCATCCGGCTTCTTCCAGCAGATGGGCGTCGCGCACCAGTTTCTCAGCTTCCGCCTCGTCCTTGGCACGAACGGTGTACGTACCATATTTGTTGATACTCTGCGGCATCAATCCCAGGTGTCCCATCAGGGGAATTCCCGCACTCAGAATGCGCTTCACCGTACCGATAATCTCCTCACCGCCTTCCAGCTTCAAGGCATCGGCATGGCTTTCCTTCATGATGCGGATGGCCGAAGCCAGACCCTCCAGTTCATTTCCCTGGTACGAGCCGAACGGCATGTCCACCACTACCATGGCACGCTTCACACCGCGCACCACCGACTTGCCGTGGTAAATCATCTGGTCCAGCGTAATAGGCAGCGTCGTTACGTTTCCCGCCATTACGTTCGAGGCCGAGTCGCCCACCAAAATCACGTCTACCCCTGCCCCGTCCACAATCTGGGCCATGGTATAGTCGTAAGAAGTCAGCATTGATATCTTTTCGCCTCTCTGTTTCATCTCTACGAGGCGATGCGTAGTCACTTTACGAGTGTCGTCTGAAATGTATCCAGCCATTGTTACTTGTATTATAAGTTAATGTTTTGTATCTGTTTCCTTTTCAAAAACCGGCTGCAAAGTTACACCTTTTTCCGTTTACTTATGCACTTCCAGCATCTTATCGTACGTAAATCCGCAGAAATCATCTATCACACAATGACATAGCCCTGCAATCTCTTCCCGCCCGTTGGTCGTGGCAAGCCCTATCACCGTAGCTCCCGATGCCATTCCAGCCCGCAGGCCGTTAAATGAGTCCTCAAACACATACGTCGTATCCGGTGTGCCGCCCAGCACTTCCATACCCAGCAGGAAACAGTCCGGCGCCGGTTTCGAAGCCTTGAACATCTCCGAGGTCAATATGCGGTCAAACATACTGTCCAGATCCGGATGCACCCTTCTCACCGCCGCCATCTTCTTTTCGTTCGAACTGGTCACCACGGCCGTCTTCACACCGTGTTTCCGCAGGTCGGCCATAAAGTCCAGCACTCCCGGAATAAAGTCATACGACATTTCCTGTTCAAAGCGGTCCAGCGCCTGCGTAATTTCCTCCTGCTCCTTCATCATGCCCGGAAAGAACGTGTCGTATATATACACCAGCGTCTGTCCTTTGATACGTAGCTCCAGGTCATCCATACCCAGATACTGCCTTCCCATTTTGTTCCAAAACACGCTGTACTGTGTTTCCGTGTCCACCACTACCCCGTCAAAGTCAAACAAGACGGCCCTGTTTCTATTATTGTCCATTATTTCTGTGCTATTTTATATGGGTTGTCAGAAAGTCTTTTAACGGCTTTAATGTCTCTGCATTCAAGTTCCAATATCTGGCATCATTAAACAGCCATTGTCCACTCCCCAATTTGTTCCGTTGTGTATTGCTCAAAGTTTTCTGAGCACTGATATAGGTATGCATTTTACCTTTTAAATCGGGTGTTCTGTATTTATCTCCCAAGCATTTTTCATAATCATGATAGCAGTCCATCCAGGTTGCATGCAGCTCCTTCTGCATAAGTTCCTCCAACAGATTTTCAAAAATGCCATCCTGCCTGTTATCTGGAAAAAGGAATATCCCTTCCACTTCCAGTTCATGCTCTGCAATCTCTTTTTCTATGCGTTCCATGGTTGCTTCATGTCCACATCCGGTTGTCACAGTATCCGCATCGAATATAATCAGGTTACTACCCTCTTCCAATGTGTTTTCGCGAAACTTGTTTGCTGCATTTATCAGATTGTTTTTGCCCCCTATACAAATAATGTCATACTGTTCTTCTGTGAATCCCAGATACTCCAACAATGTGACAAGAAATACATATTCCGAGGTTTTCTCATGCCTGGCCTCAATAAATATCCGTGTCATGTCAACGTACCTCCATTTCTTGAGTGATGGCATACGCCAATTGTCTTGCATTGTAGCGTAAGGTTGCCAGTTCATCATCTTCCTTCCTGATCAGCTTATAGGCAGATACCGGTTGTGTCTCACCATTGTTTCCGATAGCCTTTACCAGCGATTTTACAAGGTCAATACTGTGGGTTGAAGCAAAAAGTTGTGTATGGTGTTTACGGCAGGCATACAGAATTGCTTCCCAAAGTTTGGACATGATTGAGAAATGCAAGCCGTTATCCAGTTCGTCAATCAGCAACACACCATTGCGGCATTTGTAAATAGCCAATATAATGGCAAGCACTTTTCGCACTCCATCTCCCAGCACATTAATTGGCAGGCGTGTAGGTAGTCCGATATCCACCATTATTTTACTGCCTACCAGTTGTATGTCCACAATGCGTGGTTCCACAATGCGCAGCGCTTCCAGCACATCCTCTTCCTGTTTGTTTTTTATTACTTCTGTCAGTTTTTCCACCAGATTGTTCCGCATATAATTTGAAGGGATATATTCGGCATAAAGTTCTTCCTTGTATGTTTTGTCCGAAGTTACCTTTCCTTCATTTTTCTCGGTCACAATCAGTTCCGAATGATGATTGTTTCCTGTTTTTGCAGTAAAGTTTATTTTCAGTCCATAATGTCGCCCTACAGTTTCCGAAGAAACCTGCTGCAACTGTTCAAGAGGAATGTTTTTGCTGTGTGATTCTATCATTTGGATAACCGCCTTTCTGTTTTGTTCACCCTGGCTGGCCAGTGTGATGATATTGTCCGGCTGTGCCTGATAGAACTCCACTTTCAAATCCGCTTCATCCAGTGTATCAAGTGCTCTTAAATTGTTGGTCAGTATAGGCAACGTGGGATTATCTGGTCCCGAAAGTAGAAAAATTGCTTCCAGTAGAGAAGACTTACCACAATTGTTTTTACCGAAAAACAGATTTACCAACTCCAGTTCTTTGAGCTCGCACCGGCGGATCCCTCTGTAATTTTCAGCCAAGAAATCAGTATAAATCATAGATATTTCAGCCATTCCAAGATATTTGCCATGTCATTATTAAAACAAAGATAGGCATTTTTGACTAATTGCGATATATAAACCAGGTAAATTATAGTCTGGATACTGGAGTTAATTGGAAAAGAGTAAAAGCACAGTTCATCGATTCAAATCAGTATCCGTGCCATCCGTGATTCAAAACTCCGTGCTACTCTGTGTCCTCTGTGGTGCATAAAAAAAGCGACCGAAGATGCCTTTCGCACCCCCGGCCGCCGCCTAAAACAAAATAACCGCTGTTACTCTGTCATTTTTAAGTTTATGAGTTTTTGAGTTGACAAGTGGACGACAAATCATTCACCGCTAACCATTCACCATTATTCGCACCTTTTTCGCTGCCCCCAGCTCTTCCCGTTCGGTTACTTCCAACCATCCGGCTTGCTCCAGTTCAAACAGTGCGGGATATACGCGCAACTTGTCTGCACCACTGTGGGCGATGATGTCATCCACCAACACCCCTTCGGGATACCGGCGGATGTAGTCTTTTATCTTTTCGGTGTCAATGAGCTTATAGTTAATGTCTTCCATATCTGTCATTGCCTGTACATTTCCTCGTAATACTTCTGATAGTCACCGCTGGTCACATTATCCATCCATTCCTGATTGTCCAAATACCACTGCACCGTTTTTTCGATACCCTCTTCAAACTACAGGCTCGGTTCCCAGCCCAGTTCACTTTGCAGCTTGGTAGAGTCGATGGCATAGTGGTAAGTATCCAATTTTGACGTACCCTATCGGGAAAGTCCCTCTGAGAGGCTTTCTTCTTAAAATTTTCAAATAACGGACTTGATTTTTGAGTTTGTTAGTATCGATTTCGATGGTCATCGGCAGCAGATTCCCATGATCCCTGCGTCCTATGACCACCTCACTGAAAAATCTTTTTAAATATGCCAAAGCAGATATACCGTTGGCTCGGTAAGTGGATAGAAAACCTCAATATTTGCACGGAAATAACGACCGAACTTGCCTCCTTCTTCAGGTATATAATTCACACTGTGCATGAACTAGAATCCATTAATGACTTATATAAATCACTAAAGCTATTAATCATTGTTTCTTTCCTAAATAATTTTTCATAACGTTCTTTGGCACCTTTGGAAAATTTCTCATATCTTTCTTCATCTGATAATATATGCATCACTGCGTCTGCAATGGCCTTCCCGTCCATGGGATCCACATTAATGCCTGATACTCCATTTTCATTCACCCAATCAACACCAGAGCCGGGGATTTTAGTTGCAATCACAGGTTTCCCACACGACATTGCCTCAATCTGGACTATTCCGAAAGCCTCAGTTTTCCAAACAGAACTCATCACATATACATCACATGTAGCATAATATGTCGGTAAATCTTCATCCTGAATCCTTCCTAACAACAGTACTTTTTCCTGTAAGGCATTCTGTGCTATTAAGTTTTCCAAAGACTCCTTCAAAGGGCCATTTCCTCCTATTAAAATCAAATAATCATTAGGTAGATATTTGGCTGCATCCACCAAATACTTATATCCTTTATATTCCACCAAACGTCCTAATGAAAAAATTAGTTTTTTTTCTTTATAACGGTCACGTAAAGCCTTCACCTTCGCTGCATCATAAAATATGGCATCTATTCCAATAGGGATACATATTTTTTTCAAACATTTGCCCTGTAAGAAAGGAGAAAACTCCAAATATTTCGGCGTAGTTTCCACAATTGCATCCGCACGTCTTATTAACCAATCCTGTAAAGGTTTATAAAGGCGCAATGCAATCCTCTGTTTCAATATATCCGAATGCCAATGCAATATTACCTTACCTTTATAACCTGACAACCACAAAGCTAATGCCGCCATAGGATCAGGATGATGAATTTGTATAATATCATAATCATTCTTTATTTGACGCAACCGGATTATCATTCCAGGAGAAATCATTGTTGCAAAAGCTTTTATCCATGTTGGTGTACATATAACTTTTGCACGGTTTAACTTTATGATTTTCCCATGTCTATTTTTAGATGCGCAAAGCATGTCACAGCATATATCTACACGTTTCGACATTCCTTCCACAATGTCATACATAACCTTCTCTACTCCACCTATTATAGGGTAAAACTTGCCTAATTGAAGAATCTTCATATTACGTTCAAATAGATTGTAAGATTTTCACTAATTTATATTCAAAAATATCCTCAGTAAAATGTGAAGCAACTACATTTGACACATCATGTGAAATTTCACTATATAGTTTTTTATTAAACAAAAGCATAGAAATCCGCTTTTCTAGTTCATTGCTATTATTTGGAGTAAAAAGCATAGTATCTGCATGTTGCGGTAAAAACGAAATAACTAATTCCGCCATTCCCCCTAATCTGCTGGCAATGGTAGGTACGCCCTTACTCCAACTCTCTACCATTGAAAGAGAAAAAGTTTCAGAGGATATAGAAGGAATTACCGTTAAATTTATTCTATTCAGATATTCACTTACATTATTAACATATCCAACAAAGTTATAAGAAAATCGGTGAGGTGATTTTACTAATTCTTCATAAAATTCTTGTTCCACAATACGCCCTACGATTAACACTTCGAGATCGCATTCTAATTTATCTAAAGCCTCAAATAATACATGATGTCCTTTAGCCTTCATTACATCTCCAATAATTGCAACAACAGGCTTCCTTTTATTAGTCAAACTTTTTACTTGTTTTTTTTCACTATCAATACAATTATAAAGGACTACTCCTTTCTTTCTATTTTTTTGAGATAACTGTTCTAAAGTATAATTTGAAACACCTATAATTCTTTTTACGCAATTCAACCGTAAGCACCAATTTAGCATTAACCGAGTTTTCTTATCTAAATGAACTACATGAAGATGAACGATTACTTTTACCTTAGAAAAACATGCGACTAAAACTGCTAAAGGAATCAAAGAGGGGGCTTGCACATATAACAATCCAATCTTATTATTTACGACTAATCTTTTTATATGTCTATAGCCTGCAAAGACATTTGTAATAAATCTAAAAATATCACACATGTTTTTTTTACCTTTCCGATATTCAGACATTGGATAAGAATAAGTTGAGAAGTCTTTAAACAGTTCACGTATTGGACATTTACCATCTGGGATAAGTACTGATAAGTTATAATACTTAGATAATAATTTCGCAATTCGATAGCTCATTATTTGCCCACCACCAATTGTCCGACGACCTTCAATCAATAAAATATTTTCAGATTTACACAGCATGTAATACTATTTTCTACAATTGTTATAAATATCTTTAATTAAAGTATCCCATTTTGGCAAAATTTTACCCGGAGAATAATCTTTAACATTCACCATAGCTTTCTCACCCATTCGTTCCATAAGTATTCGATCATTCATCAAGTTCAATATTTTTTCAATAAACAAATTTTGATTACCTTCCGGTATTAGAAAACCGTCCTCCCCATCCTTTATGATTTCTGCCGGACCTGTTTTGCAATTATAAGATATACATATACATCCACACATTTTAGCTTCTATTAGAACCATCGGAAGCGCTTCATACAGAGAAGTCATAAGATAGAGTGAAGCTTTTTGATAATATGGCTGAACATTCTTTTGAAATGGTAAAAAACGAACAGTTTTAAGTCCTAATATTTTTGCAACATTTTGATTATGTTCATATAAATTACCTTCTCCTATTATTAACAATTCCCAATCAGTCCGAACATTCTCTATATCTTTCCAAATAGATAGTAACCTGTCAAATCCTTTTTCTTGACTATGACGTCCTACAGCCAATGCAATTTTGCTTTTATTCGGTAAATCTGGTAAATTTAGTTATATCTCAAAATTTCACATCATAATATCTTGTAAATTAATAGTTTATATTGTGATGTGTTTTTATCAAGAAACAAATTAGGAACAGAAACACGAATTATCATATTTTCTTGTTTTTTTGTTTGCACTACCTTTCTTTCTCTTCACTTGTTCGTACTTTGAGTATTTTTCCAAGTCTTTTCACACGATTTTCATCCTCTCGCCAAGAGTGATTGTTGCAGTCATCTATGGATGAATAACTACAGCCAAAAGAAAAAAGGACAAATCTCTGTTTCTTTCAAGGAACATTGTTTTTTGCAAAGGTAACCATTTCCCTCAAAACACCTATACAGGCAGTCCAATATATCTGCCTATATTTAGTTTACTTTAGTTTAGCATATATATAAGCTAATAGACTAAACTAAACCTTTACCGAAGTTCTCCCCCTTACTTTTATATTCACAGTCAAAAGAGAAGATAATCGCACCGATATTTTCTTTTTTCGCTGCATCCCAATTTTACGGAAGTTCCTTTTATCGTAACTTCTGCCATAGGCATTCTATCCTCGCATCCCAACTTTCGGTCTGCCTGATGAGAATTGTGTCGCAAAGGTACTTGTCATGTCTTTCTTGTATTCAAGGTCACAGCCTGACGGTTCCCGACAAAATCTCCACGCTCCGCTTTGCAGAGGTCGTATTTGGTCGTGAAACCCTGCATAAAGAGCCATAACACCTTTTGAGGCGACATAATTTTCAATCAAGCCCGAAAGTAGCTGAAATGCTAAAAGAGGGAAAATAAAAAACTTAAAACTTAGGATTATGGCAAACTATGCAACAAACATTTTCTACGCAAGGACGGAAAACAAAGCAGACCTCGACAAGATAGAGGCATTCTTGGATGACACTTTCGACGGCTTTGTCAATAGACACAGCGATAGCGTGGATGCGGAGTTTACCTCTCGTTGGGTTTATCCGGAAGAAGAAATCGACAGACTGATAGCTTCGTTGGAAGCCAAAGACAAAACTTATATCAAAATTCTGTCCTACGAATTTACAGACGAATACGTGAGCTTCAGAATCTTCTCACAGGGGAAATGGGATATCAAGTTGTAACCGTAAAATGACATGACTTATGTACGAATACGAAGAAAATAGCGAAATTATAGGTGCGCACTGCACCTTGCTTACCCCCTATAAAGGCTACTCTGAGGGAACAGTTGTCGGCGACTTCGGCAATAAAATAGTGGTGCGTCTTAGTAGTGGCAAAGAGGTGGTCGAGTATCGTGATGAAGTGATTATTTACGATTAAATACAAGAGCGATGCAGCAGATAGCAATGAAATTCGTCCAATGGGACGTACCCGAATTAGAGAAGCTGAAAGACAGCAGGGTTTACCAGTTACGGGAACAACTTGATAACGGAGACAAGTTGAGCCGTGAAGACAAGAACTGGATTACCCGAAACGTGAAAGAGTGCATCCATTTCAAAAGAGGTATCGCATTGATGGGCTACTTCTTTGATTTCTCCGATGTTCTCAAACGATATTTCGTAAAACAGCACGGACATATCGCCGAGTATTACGCCATTGACAAAACAGCGTTGCGCTCTGTCCTGTATGGTCGAATAGAAGACATAGTAGAAGTAGAATTAAAATCAAAGAAACATGAAAGCAACGATTGAGCATAGCTTTTGTCCTTATTGTGACGAGGTAACAGAACTCTACTTCCGTATCATCAACACGATTCTTTTCTCAACCGATGAAGCGGAACTGCGTACCGGCATGGAACGCCTACAAGAAAAAACACGCCTTGATGATTATTTCGTCTTCGGCTATGGCAAGCATCACCTATGGGTTTGCCAAAGACGTCCCAGTAATCAAAAAAAGATTTTCGAGCATCGGGTAATCATGGCAGAATTTTGATGATACAGGCAGGCAGGAACGGGATAATCTTCCATTCCTGCCACGCCGCATTCCCTTTTTTACATCTATCTCTCTCTTTTGGCTGCGCCATATCCTTTTGTAAAAAACAGCCATTCGTGAAAAGCTCCGTCCGCTTTTCCGAAAAGCAGGGTTCTTTCCTTTTTCCCTTTTGTCCCCTTTTCTTTCTGCCGGACGGGAACATGGCAGTACCCCGATATCCCGTTCCGCCTTTTGTCGCCACTTCGTTGATATTCCCTTCTGCGGTACCGCAACCTGTTGTCAGTTCAGTGTTCTGTTTGTAGCCACCTCAATTCAGTCCGACCGAATTACACGAAAATACCTGCCGATTCTGCGGACTTACAGCCGAAACGCGCACCATTGTGCCGGTGGACGGATTGCACTTTCACTTCCCCTGCAACTACGGTTTTCCGCTCATTTTCAGAATAGTTTTCCGCCGAAGTCATCATCATTTTCCGATGCAAAGATAGTATGCAGACGGGAACGACTTTGGAAGTCTTGACCAATGGCGCAGCCGTACAATCTTCCTTTATCGAGCCTTCCGGTTTTGCCTACGGACAAAAATAAAGAGTATTGATGCGTCCGGCCTTGGTGCATCCCCTTAACTGCACCTACTTTTTGAGGCAGCGTAAAATTGATTTAATAACTTCTAAAAACAATTCATTATGAAAAAGATTGAAAACAATTTCGTAGTAACCGGTTTCGTAGGAAAGGATGCAGAAATCCGTCAGTTCACCAACGCAAGTGTAGCACGTTTCCCTCTGGCAGTAAGCCGATTGGAGAATAATGGCGAGGAATCCAAACGCGTTTCCGCCTTTATGAATTTTGAGGCGTGGCGTAAAAACGAGAACACCGGGTCGTTCGACCAACTGACCAAGGGTACGATGCTGACCGTCGAGGGGTATTTCAAGCCCGAAGAATGGAGCGACCAAAGCGGTGTGAAACACAACCGTATCGTGATGGTCGCCGTCAAGTTCTATCCGCCCGTCGAGAAGGAGGAAACTCCTGAAAAGCCGGCCAAACCAGCGAAAAAAGGCAAGAAATAATCCTTGCCTTATCACGACAAAAGCGGCCTTCGGGTCGCTTTTGTTTTACTCATTACGGTGTTGTTGCACCATCTGTACTTTTATACTCTACTTGTTCTCTTTTACCGCATTCAGAAATGCTTTGGCAGGTTTGAATGCAGGGATATTGTGAGCGGGAATTTTAATTGTCGTATTCTTCGAAATGTTCCGGGCCGTCTTTTCAGCTCTCCGTTTGATGATAAAGCTACCGAACCCGCGCAAGAACACCTCGTTTCCCGCAACCATCGACTCTTTTACATTTTCCATGAATGATTCTATCACAGTCATCACCACCGTTTTCTCTATTCCGCTCTGCCGTGAGATCTGAGCGACAATTTCCGCTTTTGTCATATTGTTCTTGATTTTTATGAATACGGTGCAAAATTAACAAATATCTGCCAGTTACAACAATCCGGAGTTATTTGTCATCCCGAAAACTGCTTTTGCTGAATCCTCCGAACACGCCCCTCAAAAGCCTGCCCACTACCAAGAACACCAGCAATAAAATTATAATATCTCCCATAGGTCTTGTTTTTATATAGTTATATCCAACTTAAAGATACGAAAAAACGATGAATTACGCAAGCAATCTATTGATTTTCAATATCCATATTGATTTATAAGTTCTATTTCCGGATGCCCGGCACTCGTCCCGGTGTTCGGTTAAGCTGAACCTTGTATTTATTGAGAATGCTGTACACGGTGCTTTTACTTTGGACACCGCTTTCTTTCCAAATATCACGGATTGAATACCCATTGTTATACATATCCACGATTTTTTTGTCCCGTTCAGTTTTACTCATACTTTTTTTGGAAATCGGAATACTGATACTCTGCTGCAGGCGTATAATTTTATCCGACGACTTCCGCAAAACAGCCACTTCCTCCGGTAATGCCCCGAACATGGCCAATACTTCCGCCGGTGTCGTGTCCGGAAACAATTTGTTGTCGGTGTCAATTTTATCGTGAATGGAGATAATACGCACGACCTTGATGCGGCATAGCTCAATCAATGCCGATAGTTCCCGTAAACCACGAACGGCATTGCTGAATTTTGACATCACCAATTCGTCTCCTCTTTCAAGATTCGACATCAGTTGTTTCCATCTCGGCCTAAGCGTCTCGTGTCCGACCGATTCTTCAACCACCTGTACACACCCATATTGGCGCATCCATTCCTTATCCGCATCAAACGCATCGTAGGAATTAGCCTCGAATATATAACCGACTTTTGCCATATCAATATACAATATTCATGATAACAAGTGCAAATATACAAGTTTTATTCGAGTATATGAATCATACTATATTAAAAAACGAAAATCGTACATTTCCACGTGTTTTATCTTCACTTGTTTTCATTGGTAATCATACTATTAAGTACGATATTAAAAAATGCACAAAATACGGTTTTTCGGATGCGAAGTATCAAAAATAATATATAGTTTTGCACTAAATAGTACGAAATGATATAGTATGAAAACATTAAAATCGAACTTAAAACAGCCGATAATCTTTGCCAAAATAATTGCCGTTTCGATTGCCATATTCCTATGCGCGTCATGCGACAACGGCAATGGCAAACGATTGGCGAAAGCCAAGAATGACCCTGCCGGAACATACAGGGAATACCTGTCCGACATACGCAGGCAGAAAAAACTCTCCATTAAAGAATTGGCCGGACACCTCAAGCAATGGCAAACATTGAGGGATTCCGTATTCCTGCATCTCGAATGTGATACGCTTGGCCGGCTTCATTCCACTGTAAGAGAAGAGTGTGAACAGATACATGATTCCATCCGCATGGAATTTTCACGGATGGTGCTGTCTCAAACACGCACTTATAAGGATATACTGTGGGTAAAAGAACAAATCTCACCGCATCTTGAAGACAAAGAGTTGCATCGTGCGGCTGAAACAATCCGACCGTTCTTTGCCTCATTGGATAACCGGCCCGTCAGTCAGAGAAACCGACAACACATTCTTGCCACTTATCGAACTACCCTTGCTGAAACGATTGATTACGGTATTCATTGTATGGCAGACCTGACGACCTTTATCGAAAAGGAGGATGCCGTGTACCGGGCATTCCTTTCACGTCTGCCTGATTTCGACGGCGAGAATCTTTCCGACATCACTCATGACACGGAACGATGCTGTGCACAGATATTCCTTGCCGCCGAACGGAACGACATCACCTATCGCAATGCCATGATTTATCTGGCCATGCGCACCAACCGCAGGCTGATTCAGAATATCCGAACCTGTATCGACGACATCTGCAATAAAAAAGTCAAGACACCGGCACAGGCACAAGCCTACATCTGGATGCTTCTCCAGCCTTATTCGTCGTTGGACGGTTTCTGCCTGGCGTTGCTTTCAGCCGAAGAAAGAGAGCAACTCGATATGCTTGCCTCGCAGACACCCGACGCTTTCAGGGAGTTGGGCAGGATGCTGCACCCCGGAGACAACCGCTTGGACGAGCTGCCCGGAATGCTGATGGAGGCATTCATACACACGCTGTAAAATATAACAACAGAAAAAGATATGAATATGTTACGACATTTTTATAATGACTTCATGGCATTCGTCCCCCTGCAACTTCCGCAGTTGCTCGATGTGACGACGATGGAAGAACCGCAGTTCTACGGCGACTATGTGCTGCTTACGTTTCCGTTGCGCACCCCTTACGAACTGGACGAAGTAATGGATATGTTCGAGGACGACATGGAGTTGATCACGCTCTACCACCATATTCCGATGCGGACGGAAAAATTCGGTCACAGCACTTGTGCATACTCGAATCCCGCTTTCGGACAGATGTTCAAGATGAACGCCAAGACGGATACGGAGGGCAATGTAAACAGCATCCTTGTCACCATCTATGATTCTTTGGAGCAGATGTACGGGGACTTATGCCTCGACTTGGAACTACACTCCAAAAGCGGGTTCCTGAAATACAAGAAAGACAAGTCCGACGTGCTGATGAATTTTATATGAGAAACACCTTATACCGACAGATGGTCTATTGCATCAATGCCTACCGGACGTGGATAGAGGTTGCCGATGACAATCTCTACAAGGAGCATATCATCTCAAGAACCGACCGCACCGACTACCTCGTTTCCCGTACATTGGTACTGCGTGCCTTCAAGACGAACGGCATACACGCCGAGGGTACGACATGGACTATTCCCGAACACGAACTGGACAAGGCTTTGGCCATCTACCGAAAGCAAGACATTACATTCAAGCAGCGCATCAAGAAAGCGGCCATGTACTTTTCGCCCAAGGATGCCGAAACCCTTATCCGGCTGGCGACATACGGTATTGTCCAGTTGGAACTCATTGTGCGTCCCACTCCCATACCCGAAAAGCCCTATTACTTATGTTACTGAATATCCTGCTACTCATTTTCTGCGCGATACCTTTCGGGGTATCAATGTCATTGTACAAGAACAACAAGCGGTTCATGACACCCTTTTACATGGCAATGGCACGAAGCGGCAACGCCCGTAAACTGTATGTGCAAGTATGGCTGATATGCCTGCTTCTTTTCCATTATGTATATGCCTGTGGACATATGGGTGAGTTTGGAATCCTACTCTCTACCGGTGTCTGTGCCGCAATGTTTTCGTTCCGACGGACGGACAACTGGTTACGCAGGTTGCTTGACCGCCCCCGTGCATTTGTCACACTCGCATCGGGCGCACTGGTCATCGGCTTTGTGCCGCATCTGTACACCTTGGCGATAACCATTGCCTATCTTCTTCTGGCAGCCCTGTTCTATCCCTCCGTTCGGGTCATGTCCGAATGCAAGGATACGGACACACTTTCCGGATGGGCAAAGCATCCCGGAATGTTGTCAGAATCCTATCACGAGAATCATCACGCAAATCTGCCGCATGAAGCGGACAGCGGCAACACTGATATATCCGCACAATATGAATCATTAAAACCGAATGAAAATGAAAAATAACCAAAAGATACCTGTTTCCATATTGGCAGACAGGGAGGTATTCGAATATCTCAAGGAGAAAGGGGATGAACGCAAAACACGCACCGAAGCGTACTGTGACCTGTTGGACAAATCACTGGCAGGTTTCGTTTCTCCGTTTTTAAGAAAGAAGGCCTACGTGCTGCAACCCAACCAGTGCCACCTGACCGTTTCCGACCTCGCATCGGAGTGGCATTGGCACAGGGCTACCGTCCGTTCTTTTTTGAGTGCAATGGAGGCATTCGGTTTGCTGACCCGCATCCAGCTTCCCAAAAGCGTGGTCATTACCATGACCGTACAATCCGGTCAGGCAGCACAGCCCCGCAATGCACAGGAGCAGCCGGACTTTGCCAGACAGCTCCGTGAGGTATTGTCCGATTGGGTAATCGGCAAAACGACCGCTGCCGAAACTGGCGTAATATGTGGACAACTCGTAAGTCTGGCAAAGACTGAAATTGCCGACCGTGACACCGGACTCTGTTTGGACACCCATTCCAACACGACCTCCGCACATTCCGGCACTTTGGTCACGGAACATCGTGAAACAGCCTTGTGCTGCATCGCCCACGCCGCCCTGCAAAAAATCCTGCACAAGTCGAGATTCGATGACAGTTCGCCGCTTGTGGATTTCTTCCGGTTTGACCTCGGTGAAGAATGGGCTGCTTTCATCGAGTCCGCCAAAGACCTCGCCGGGCTGATTCTCGACACCGAGGCATCAGTGACGGACTTCGACATGGACGAAGACCAAGAACGCCTCAAATCGCTTCGCAAACCTTTTTTATCGCTTCTGGCAAAGGCACAGGCGATGGTGGATTGAACCGGGAGTCGAAAACAGATTGTATAACGCGAACAATCCACCTCCATCCCTTAACGGTTATCCTGCCGGTTATAGGAGGCACACGGGCTTGCCCGTCTGCCACGAAACAAAGGGAAGGGGG
>ERZ779669.967-NODE-967-length-14861-cov-4.703701_pt1 | contig 14861 bp, 8 predicted proteins | sample MGYA00511372_ERZ779669 | MGnify/ENA primary metagenome ERZ779669 (study PRJEB29588, sample SAMEA1967891) | human gut metagenome | biome: human gut; feature: human-associated habitat; material: faeces | place: Denmark | collected 2008/2010 ... | reverse complement strand
CCCCCCCCGCCGTTGCGGTAGTTCACGTTCACTTCCTCAAGTCCGTACACATAGTGAGCTGCGCCGGCCATCGTGCGGCTTTCAAGTCCGAAGCCTTCGCCTGCAGGCTTCAATGTCTTAATGCGTATCACGGCATTTACCGAAGCGTCGTAGCGTGCTCCCGGCGACGTTACCACCTCGATGTCTTTTATCGTCTCCGATGACAGCTGGTCCAGTTCCGAGGCGTTGCGCATCTGTCGTCCGTTGATGTATATCAGCGGTGTGCCCTTGCCCAGCACCTCTATGCTCTCGCCGTTTTTTATTACGCCTGGCACGCGCCCTAGCACATCGTTGGCCGTTCCTGCATGCGCCAGTGCGCTGTTTTCTATCGTTGTAACCAGTGCGTCGTCTTTAATCTTTGTTCTCGGTCTTGTGGCCGACACCACCACCTCACCCAGTGCTACGCTCGATGGTGTAAGCCTTATTGTGCCTATGTTGCCCGGTGCAGCGTCAACATAAGTGTCGCCATATCCCAGACAGCTCACCTTCAGCAGTCCGGGTTGTTCGGCTTTAATTGCAAATCGTCCGTCAATGTCTGTTATGGCTCCTGTGATATACGTAGAATCCTTGGCGTCGAGGAGCACTATCGTTGCAAATTCTACGGGTCTTTGCTGATTGTCGGTCACGGTTCCTGCTATGTCCTGCGCTTCAGAGCAGACAGCCAGTCCTAATAGTGCGCATAGCAGTGTTATTCTGTTCAGCGTCTCGCGTGAAATAAGTTTGCGTCTTGCGGCGGCAATGCATGTTTTCATGTCTTATTATATGTAATTTAGATAAATAATAGGTTATTTTCTGTAACTTCAGAAGGAAGAAACAATGATATGAAAAGGTCCGGGGCCGTAGGTGTTTAGACAATAAAAAAAACGTGGACCATTAACTTCGTCTACGCCCTATCTAGGTATCGCCAAACACCATGCACACGCATATACGAGCAACAAGCCCACGCCATGAGACGCGAGCATTAACTCCTAAACTCTTGTGTGCTTCTTAAAATTTGGCGATTTCAGATAGCAAGAATCTAAGCTAACGCTTCTTTTATCTATAATATGTCTTTTTATTCCGTTTTTTTATACCATAGGCATCTGTCATTAATGTTTTATGCCCCAAAATTAATAAGATTTTTTTAATCATGCCCCAAAAGATTAAAAAATTATTGTGCTTCAGTCTGTCATTTGTCTTCTGGCATACCTGTTTCTTTGCTCCTCATTTTGTCGTGTTGTTATCAGCTTTTATCTATACTCCCGGCCGTCTTGACGTTATCTGGTTGTTTAATTTCTGCACCGTCTTTGGCATATCAGATTTTAAGCACTGAAAATTGAAAGGAAAACATATGTTTATGGTTAAAAGATAAGCAGGAATAATGTTTTTGCAAGCAAATGTGTAAGCAAATAACAGTGTTTAGGTTTTAAATCATTAACCTATCGTTTACTCATCGTAAGTGGGCCACTTTTTAACCGAAAGTGGCCCGTTTTTTATTCGTTACTGGGCCACTAATTTTAGTCAATAGCAGTGTACTGGACATACTTTTTATTGGAGAGAATTGACAATTTATTTAGTACGCCACAGCGCTCGGAGCCTGCTAATAGTTTACTAAATTTTTACAAAAAGATAAGAAACGTTTTATAGTTTCAATAAAAACCATTAACTTTGCTTTCAAGAAAACTAAAAGCTATGAATGACAACCAACTACAAATAAATCTTTATCCTTTGAGTGGTAAATGCAGTGAAGCTGATGCAGCTAAATTGTTGAGCGAGATGATAAGTAAAACAATTCCATCTGCTGCAAAAGGAACTATAGATATTTTATCAGGAGTAAATATTCCTTTTGGAAGAGTTTCGGATATAGATATTCTGTTAGTTGCAGATTTGCATGATTGTCATCTGATTATTGATGATAACGAAATTGATGTCAGAAGTTTTTGTACGGCAATCGAACTTAAAGAACAGACGGTTGATGATGTATATGCTACCTCGACAAATATTTATGTTAACTATCCAAGTACGAATGAACGTAAAAATGCTTCAGAGCAAAATAGAAATCAGAAATACACAATCTTAAATTACTGTAAACATCGTGACTATTCGATTTTCATATCAAATATTCTTTGGCTAAAGTCTGTTCCTCTTGATATTTGGAAATCAAAGGATTGGTATACGACATCTCCTGTCCTGCTTTCTTCTTTTTGCTTTGGAGACATTATTAAGCAAATAATAAAATCAGGACAAAGCCCGTTTCATGGTAAACTTGATGCTTTGATGAAAAGGAAAGAAGAAGAACATAAAGAAGATCTTTCTCTGCTTGTAAATGATTTTATTCAGGAACGCCCTGTAGCGCCAGCTACGCTTAGGGTTAAAACTGAACATCTTGTTTCAGGCTTGCTTGAAAATGACGCAAAGGCAATAATAAATAACAATGGTTTTAATTGTATAGACGGAAAAGCCGGAACAGGTAAGACATTCTTGTTGCTTCAGACTGCATTAAAACGTGCGGCTGATGGGTATAGCTGTGCATTGTTGACATATAACAACGCGCTTACAATGGATTTGCAGCGTTTGGTCAGCTTTATTCCATCTTCACCTGATGCAAGGAGTAATCTGATAATATCTACGCTTCATTCTTATCTTTATTCGCTTGCATCTTATTTGGGATGGAAAAAGTCTAATCAATCGAACAAGATAATTGAATATATACATTGTCTTTATGAACAAAATAATAAAAAACCGCTGAGAACAAAATATGCAGATGACATTGATGACTTCATATTCTTGGATGAAGCTCAAGATTGTACTCCCGATGAAAAAGATTTTCTAGAATGTGTGTATGGTAAAGAACGTATTATTGTTGCAAAAAGTGCCTTACAGAAAATCAGACGGAATACAGCTGCAAGATGGGGCGTACCTAATATAAAACTTAAACAAGGCCTTCGCCAAAAAGCCAATATTGTCAGTTTCTTAAAAAGTCTGACAGAAGAAATGGGCATTTCAGACACATGTGCAGGATTTGAACCGGCACAAGGTCTTGAAGGCGGTAAGGTTATCATTGCTCCTCATTATACAACAGATTTGCATACAATGTTGGAACAGACATGTAAGGATGCAGAGTGCTCTAATTATGACATCCTCGTTCTTGTTTCACCGGCTCAGGTAAAAGACAATCATTTTATAAAAGCTGATTTATGGAAAAATACGGGTAAAATTAATTTTATAGACGGGACAAATACCAAAGCATTGGCTTCGTGCAGTCCGAAAGAGCTGATAGACAGTTGCCGTATTTTTCAATATGAATCATGCCGAGGTCTTGAAGGGTGGGTTACTGTATGTTATAATATTGATGAAATAATGGAATTGAAATACAAAGAAGTGTCTGTTGAAGAAAATGTTATTGGAGATGTCAGCAGGTTAAAATGGGAACAAGTTTTCCAATGGATAATGATGCCTCTGACAAGGGCAATAGATACTTTGGTTATCACTTTGGCAGACACCTCTTCAGATATTGCTTCAATGCTACGTAGAGCTGCTCTGAAACATCAGGATTTTACTGATTGTAAAATATAGCCTTAATCTGATAAATTAATTTTATTAACGTAAATAGTATAATAATCATGAATGAAGTCACATTAGAAACCATAAAAAACTATCTTGGCAATAGGTTATATAATCGGATAATAAGAGATGGATATCCACCTTTGTACTTAAGAATCTGTTATGAGGTGTTACATTTTTTGAATGATTCAGAGGAACATGTCTTATATTTTAACATGCCTGCCGAAGAATATACAAATAATGTAAAGAAGCAGGATGAATATTGGAGAAAAACTTGTGATATTGTTGCGTTGGCGTTACGTCTGGCACTTAGGCAAGACAGACTTAACCCGAGTGAATTGTCATATCCTGGTACATGGTATAATGAAAACGATAAATTCTTACTTATACCAGATGAAAACGATGGCGAGCCATATTATTATTTGAACGGGGTAAGAAACAATAATAAAACTACGTTAACGTTTATCTGGAGGCCTTTGCCAAAGAAGGGGCTATGTGGATATAATATACAGAAAAAAAATGAAGTAATAAAAAGTGCTAAAGCAATATACAGGTTAAATGACATTCCCGGACAGTTGAATAGAGGTTTTACGTCATGTAACAATGAGATAAATATATTAAATTTATATGATAATGAAAACGCAAGATATTCAACGGGGTTTATTGTGTGTAGCCCTGATTACGGAAAATATAAGTTTGCCGGCGAAGATGTCTTACCAGTTGTGAATATGTTAAATGCTAACAGCAGAATTCCTAGATCTGCAGATATTGCAATAGTTGTAGGTGACAAAGCTTTTGGCCGTATTCAGCAATTATTAAATGCACTGCACCCTTATGGACCAATACAAAAATTAATTGTTTACGGGTCTCAGCCGCCAATGTATTTGTTGGAAAGAAATCCTCAGACCGTTACCTTGACATTCAAGGATATTCATGATTATTGCGCAGCAAATAGAAACGTTGAATATGTTAATCCTGAGTTTATAGCCATTGATTTCCCATGGCTTACTGACTCTATGCAAAGTCTTAAAAATATACTTGATAAATATAGAGATCAGATTGGGGATGATAATGCAAAGCACATATATAATATGTCAAGAAAAATATTTGCTGACATAAATTTTTCAAGGAAAAGATTAAATAATTTTAAAGAATATTTCCCGAAATTCCTTGATAAAATTCTTGATAATATATATAATGAAGATGTCTTTTCTGAATTGGAAGACTGGGCGAGTGGTTTAACCTACAATAGTGATTCAAATCCTAAGCTAGCGAAGGCAACGGAATTAGGCGCAGTTAAGGCTGTTGACCTTGATCACAGCATATACAGACAAGTTAAAGGTTTAGGCGGTGAAGGAAATATAATTGTGATAGACGCTCCTCCTCATACGAATAATCCTCAATATGTTAATCCAATAACAACATTGATGAGATTTCATAACTTTGCAAGGGTTAAGGCCCTATATTATAGCGAGGTTGAAAGTCGCCTTATGGACAGAACATCATTTAATCTTCGCAGAGATCCTCTATATTACAAAGATATTCCGGAGGAACAAAATGTTACTGCAGATGATGCTGCGTTTAGAATTGAAGATTATTTTGAAAATGATGAAACAGTCAATTATTCTGTCAGACGAGTTTATAGTGTTGACAGAACTGAATTTACAGACAAAACTAAGGAAATAATATATGGAGACGTATTGGTTTATGAACCTGATGAATCTTTAAGACGCATGCCGTTCAATGCTATTGAGAATCCGTCAGGCTTAACTATTACGTATTATTCTCAGAACGCAGAAGAGTCAGACTTGTTTAACAAGTTGGCTAGTGCGTACTGTAATTTACCTGGCGATAGAGACATACGATATTATTCTTATTTATGGCAAGAAAAACTGAAAACATTTGTCAGTAAATTAGACAGAAACGGTATATCTAGATTATGTCAGGAGGTCGGTATTAAACGAAATGTATTGAATAATCATCTTGAAGGAAGATCAATGTTTATGAGGAAAAGACCTCTTAACATTATTCTGAGCAAATTAATCCGTGCTGGTTTGCTTACTGAAGATGAGGTCAAATATGTAAAAGCAGCACGTAAATTTATGCAGGTTAATTATATAGATTTTGGATTAAAGTTAAAAAGCGCTCTTCTTGATTATAAACTTAATCCAGATGGAGATTTGCCTTCTTTTATGCAGGACCTTTTAGATAGAACAGGTTCGACAATGGATGAACTTGAAAATAATTTCCTTAAAACAAAAACCATAAAATAAAGAACAAGCATATGACAGAACAAGAAGCAAGAAACCTCATTGAAGAGGAATTAAAACTTAAAATGCTCGGTCCGGGTTATGCCAAGGATTTAATTGTATGCGATCCGGATGCTCATAATGAAATTATACCTGAAAGCCCCCGCTTGGCTTATTCGTTAGGTGTCTTATTGCCTGACAACAGAAATCAGAATGGTAATCAGGGCAATGGTCAGAATGGTAACCAAGACAATGAACAGGGTAATAATAATGACGTCAATGATGATAACCAGCCAGATGGAGATGCTATCCCAAATAATGTGGATATGACTAATCAAGAAGACCGTATGAGCAAACTGTTGGGTGGCAGCGTTGAAAATAAGAGTCAGGATATGGGTAATAACCCAATGTCGTCTCATATAGGTTTGATTATTTGTGTATCTAATGACACAAATAATGTTGATGTTAGCATCAGTTATGGAACTTATAGCCATTTGAACTGGAATGAATCCGTCAGGGAAGTAAAAGTCCGCACAGGACATTTTAGCGCAACCATACGTCAGGCTATTGAAGATATTGGAAATAATAATGCTCTCCAACAGCAGCTTAATGAGGAGGGCCTTCCTGAAGAATTCATTAATTGTTTTAATATTGATTATGAGAATGGAACTATATCATTGTCAGAAGCTATGGAGAATCATGAACCCAAAAATGTATTGCGTATACCAAATACAGAATATCCTGTAGAGGCCAGTATGATTAATATTCTTTTGGGTGAGCATTACAAAAGATATCACCATGACTATCATAGAACATTAAATTTTGATAACGAAAACGGCAGTGAAGATCTGGACGTAAACATGAAAATGTATTGGACTATATTTACTGCCAGAGATAAAAAATTCGTTAAGATCTTAGTTAAATCTATAAGCCAGAATACTTTAATTTATCAGCCTGAGATTGTTGTCACTCCACATAATGGTAAAGGCAGAATAGAATCGTATGTAGAGCCGATAACAAATATTGATGATATAGAAAATAATATTAATGAATTTATCTATCGCAATGTTCACAACTATGGTAAAGGCGTAAATTGTGCTATAGGATGGGATAATGATGGTCAGAGAGTGTTCACAACATTTACTCCTACTGTTGATGTTGAAAAATTCTCTAATGAAATAGCACCTGAATATAATAACGATAATATAAGTAGTGCTTGTACTTTGAGAAATGTAAGTATATGGTCAAATCTGAATGATGATGAGATGATCGATTACTTGAGAAATTTTGTTGAAGGTTATAGTACATGGCAGCAGGCTCAGGTGGAAGCGGCAAGAAATGAGGAAAAGTATCAGGATGTTACAGAAACAATTCTCAGTAGACAGGAAGAGTTGCTCACCAGGCTTAGAGACAATATTAATTATTTGAAGAAGAATAAAGAAGCACTTCAATGTTTTAAGATAGCCAATACCGCAATGTTACTCCAAATGGTAGTGGCAAGGCATCCTTTGTTCAGGAAAAACCGTGACGCAGATATCTATACAAACGAGCCTGACATTTATGATAGATTAGATTATTTTCGTAAAGCAGAATATAAGAATCAGATGCTTGAGCCGGAGTATCGTCCTTTCCAGTTGGCCTTTTTGCTTATGAATGTCAAGTCTACTTTTGAAATAAATGACAGATATCATAATGATGTTGTAGATTTGATATGGTTCCCTACTGGTGGTGGTAAAACCGAGGCTTATCTTGCTCTGACAGCATTGACAATAGTACACAGACGTAGACGTGGACAGGGCAGCGGTGTGTCTGTAATTATGCGTTATACTCTACGTTTGCTTACGTCTCAACAGTTTGAAAGAGCTTCATATTTAATCTGTGCTCTTGATTTTTTGCGTCAAAACGATTATGATCTTGGACTTGGTACTCAAGAAATTTCAATTGGTATATATGTTGGATCAGGTGTTACGCCAAATCATGTCGCTGATCTAAACAATAATCCATATCTCAGATTTTTTGCTCAACCTGCTACACGCCGCAACGAAAATCCATTCCCTGTAAGCTATTGTCCTTGGTGTGGTAGTAGGCTTGTGTTGCCTGATGGCTCGAATCATGGTTATGACCAAGGAAATGGCTCACTGATGTGTATAAATCAAAGATGCTCTTATCGTAATCACTTGCCAATATATTATATTGATGAAAATATTTATGACCTAAAACCGACATTGCTGTTTGCTACAGTTGATAAATTTGCTCAATTAAACATGCCCGATGCACAACGTCTGCTAAATCCTGGTAACGGTATTGATGCACCAGATTTGATAATTCAAGATGAGTTGCATCTTTTAGTAGGTGCATTGGGGTCTATTGTAGGTTTATTTGAATCTGTTGTTGAAGCGTTAATATCAAGAAATGGCAGAAGACCGAAGATTATTGCTTCTACAGCAACTACTCGTAATACGAATAATTTGATCGCGAATTTGTATAATCGCGAAGTCGCTGTATTCCCTCCTCAGGGACTAAATTACAATGACAATTATTTTTCTCATATTGTTCCCGGTGCCACGCGTCGTCATATAGGAATGATGCCGTCAGGAAATTCAAGTTCAAACATGGCAGAAATACGTCTTACTGCTTTTCTGCTTTTATCAAGGATTAAGGTATTTAAAAAAGAGATTGAAGACAGAGGCCTTGACTGGACAAATGATGATGATGTTATAAAGGTTTGTAATCAAGATGGCGAACTTCTCCAGTTGCTCGATAATTATTGGACAACTGTATTATACTTTAACAGTCTTAAGGACCTCGGCCGTTCTCGCAGTCGTGTTTCGCAAGAAGTTTTTGAGAATTTCAGAGCTCATAAATATCTTTATCAGATACCGAAGTCTTTGTCATTGTTAGAAAACAGATTTGACCAAAGGGTATTGGAGTTTACCAGTCGCATAGAATCGAACCGTATAAAAGGCTTCTTGACTGAGGCCGAATCTTGTGTCGGATTGAATGTTAATGATAACGGACATCTGAATGTGGCGTCAGGAAATGATTTAGTGTTTGCTTCCAATATGATATCTGTGGGCATTGACATATCCAGATGGAATCAGATGGTGATGGTTGGTCAGCCTCGTTCTACTTCTGAGTATGTGCAGTCGTCAAGCCGTGTTGCAAGAAATACTTATGGACTAGTAATAAATCTTCTTAACCCACTGCGCATTCGTGAACATTCTCTTTTTGAAAATTACAAGTCTTTCCATGCAACCTATTATAAATCAGTTGAGCCGCTCAGCATAACGCCACTTACGTATTCAACTATAAAGCATGATATTTTGAATAACATGATAAAAATTTATAGAGATTATATATTACAAGATCCTGGCTTAGGAGAAGATGCTTTGGCTGATGCTATGATAGATGATGTTTTTAATAATAGGTTTAATATGGATAATGAATTGAGGCAAAGCTTATCTAATATAATAGCTAATGCTGCTGTCGGTGCTAATTGTGCTACATCTTTAAGGGATATAGCAAATGATGCTTTTATCAATATACAACAAGTTAATTATTGAATATGAGAAAGTTAGAACAAATACAATTAAATAAATTGATTTCTGCTTATGGTGGTGTAGGCAGTATAATAGAAACCAATACAAATGGTTCTCTTATAATTTTACCATATGATCAATGGAGATGTTTTGTGAATGTCATCCAAAATCCTATGGAAATAAGGGACAACCGTTTGCTTAGTTATGTTCGTACACATGGATATCCTAATGTTACTAGACTTGTGCCTATACCAGATAATGATTTAAGCAATTTTGTTTATTCTGCTACTAATGCAAACGTAGGAACAACTGTTTCATCCAAGTATTTTCCTGAATGGTATTATTGTCCACATTGCAGACGTTTATATAGGTTACCAGAATGGGAATTCCATTGGAATAATACGTTTCCTACCGATAATAGATTCAGAAGACATGTACCGGCATGTTGTTTTTGTAGTAGACAAATTAATGCCAATATAAGTCGTTATCCTTTACAGCAAATACGTTTTGTCATGGCATCTCTTTCTGGCGATATGGAGGATGTGCCTTTCGATAGATTATGGGATAATAATCCTAATGGCGGAGCATGGCAGGTTGGAAATGTTAGAAATAGGGCAAGAAATTTGCGCTATAGATCTCGGAGAGGAGATGGAGACGGACTTCAAAACTTATTTATCGAAAATGCAGATACTCATAGAAGGATATATCTTTCACAAATTGAACGAAATTATATAATAAAGAACGGTAATGCTTATAAAATGGTTGTTAGAGGAAGTCAAAGTTTGTATTTCCCTGAAATTGTACGTTCTCTCTATATACCAATGGAGGCTGGTGCTAACATCAATGCCCAAAATACGGATGAATTAGATTTACATGAATTTAGGTATCTGACAAATGATGATAATTTTATTAACAATATGATTGTGAGGGACGATCTTGTTGTAAAAAGAAGGCCGGAACCAACAATGCCATTTATTTCTCGAATAAGTGCTATAGAAAAACTAAAAGAAACTTCGGTGCTGTTGTCATATACCCGTATGGGTAAATTCGGTGAACCAAGGCAATGGTATAATGTAGGTCAACAAGCAGAAAGTCAAGGCGAAACGGCTATGTCAAAACGTCCTTTCAGCGATGGATTTCAGCCTACATATATGCCTGCAGTAGAATCTTATGGAGAAGGAGTACTTTTTGAAGTAGATTTTAATAGAATACAGCCAGCTGATTATGAGACTTTTGTACATACTTTTTGTCATATAGTCATGAAAGAAATGGAATTTCAATGTGGTTATCCACTGACATCGTTAAAAGAAAAAATATATATAGACAATGATAATTCTAAAGGTGGCTTTTTGATATATACTATAGCCGGAAGCGAGGGCAGTTATGGCGGTTTGATATCACTTACACAAAACGGAAAAATCATAGACCTGATAAATCGTGGGGCAGAGAGGGCACGTTATTGTCCTAACGATCCGATTTGTAGTTCTGAACATGAGGCGCATTGTTTTGCTTGCTTGGATCTTCCTGAAACTACATGTATTAAATTTAACGCAAAATTAAACCGTAGGCTGTTCCTTGAGAGATGGTTTAACCCTCGTCCTAATGGACTAGTTTTATAATTGAAATTATATGAGGATGGCCATAGGTGTTTCAGCTTATGGCCGTCCTATATATAAGTTATGTCAAAATGGCATGCCATGAATTAAAAACTAAACTAAAATATATAAGCATTTATTGGTGTTTAAAGAATAAATTATATGCAAATATTTTATTGTTGATATACGGTTATTTGCATGAAAAACGAGAAAAATGATATATGACAGATATTCCATATAATAAGTTGGAAAATGGTAAACATATTTTAATTTGGCTGAGAAATCTTAAAATGTTGTTAAATTTATTAAGCCTATTTTGGATAGTAAAAATAACTGCCGTATAATTTGCAATATGAAAACAAAACGAGTAAGATATGGCGGAACAATATTTACAAAATAAACGAGAAAATGTTTCGATAGGATGCTATAGGAAACCAGATGACATTTTGACCTCAGGATATGCATTAAAGAATGAAAAAGCAGATAATTTCTAAGGGACGTTGTCTGTAGTAGCACAAAAATCAAGTATGAGAAACTATTGGCTTACTTTTTGCTGGTGATGAAAATGGTGCCAACAAAGATCCGACAATAAAAACTGAAACTTGAAACACCCCTATTTTGACATAAATATGTTTAACTTAAAAAGCATTGCCAATGAAACATAGACAAAAAACTACAAAGACAAAGGCTGCAACAGCAAAGGTGCTGACATTGCCTGACCTGTATGACATGTATGATGAATGTAATTTCAGATTCTTCGGTGGAACGTTGCCGTGTCCTCAGCTGGATTTTATGCATAAGAAAGATCCTGTAGGTTCTTTTACATGTGACTATTATAATGACGTAATTCTATCTGCCTGTATCATGATAAGCGACAGGTATAAATATACAGATGCTCAACTACGGACGCTAATGACCCACGAGATGATACATTATTTCTTATACTATAATAATGTAAACCCGACGTGGAGTCATGGTAAGGAATTCAGGACTATTGCAAAATACATGAATGTTGTTTATGGACTGAATATAGATAAGTATACTGATACCTCAAACATGGAAATGATTCAGAAAGAATCTTTCTTTTCCAGACTATTCTCAAAACGGAAAGCATGACGTTGTAATCATCAGGTTATGACAGAATGGCATACACAAAGAATAAACAAATTGATTATAAATTATTATTAACTATAAAAACAAAAAGTTATGAAAAATATTAAAGCAACATCGGAGAATCTGAGCGTGTATAACAACATGATGGCTAAGGCTGATAAACAGACAGACGAGAAATTGAGAGACGAAGCACTGGCTGAAGCAGAAAAATACAAAAACGGTTTCGACTGGTCAGATGTTATCTTTTATGAGGATGGTAAGGCAGGAGTAAAAAATGTATTGGGAGAAATTCTTGTTCCGGCTAAGTTTGACAAAATAGCATTCACATATTGCTATTTCGTGAAAAATATGCCTTATATTGTTATTAATCATGGCAACTTCGGAATGGTAAAATCTGACGGCTCCGGAGAAATGCTTGCTCCATGCGAGTATCATGAGATTGCACCGTTGATATATTATGGCTGCTTTATTGTAATGGCTGACGACTATTGGGGCTTGATAAATTCCAATGGACAGATTGTGGCCCCTGTTGAGCATGATGACATTCAGATACTTGAAGATCAGTTTGCTGTGTTTAGAAAAGATGATAAGAAAGGACTTTATGCCTTTGAGAATGATGTATATGTAAGTCCTGAATATGATGACATAAAGCATGACGACATAGATGAGCCGATTAAATTTATCCGTGACGGAAAGACATTCTATATAGACACGGAAGGTAATGTCTACGATGATGCAGAAGACAGCGAACACTTATTGCTCGGTGTTCAGAGTGATCCCGTATAAAGATTAAATTTAGATATAACGTTTTCGCATACATCGGTGCGAAGGCGTTATATCTACATATCTTTTCTCGTCAAGATATGTTCTCGTGTCTTCTTCAGCAAAAACATACAGGTACTATTTACAAACAAAAAATATTGAGAAAATGAGACATACATACAATTCAGAAACCGAATTAGCATCAAAGAGCAAGGGTAAGGCAACCCGCTTGAAGCCGATACCAAAGAAAGATATGACAATGATGAATTGTCTTGAAAGAATATTGGAGATTGTTGCAGGTGAGTCGTTAAGTGCGGCGTCAATAAAGAGAGCACAAAGGTATATTCAATATGTTGCCGAACGTCAGAAACTAAACAGTATGCAGACTGTGCTAATGGCTCTTTATATTAACTTCAGCAATGATCCGTGCATAACTCTTGCCGATATCGCAAGTGAACTTAAATGTAAAAATCTGAAGATATTGTGCTATCAGAAGGAGATTGACGAACTGGAGAAAAAACGTATCTTGCGTAAATCCGGCGCACATGGCCCGTTTGACGGTTATAAGATAAACGACGGCGTGATGGACGCTTTGGTGGCAAATGAGCCGTATGTATGTAAACCGCGTAAGGCTTCTGATTTGTATGAACTGTTTTCGTTTGTATATAATTTGCTCAGTTTACGCAAGATGGAAGAAATTGACACGGAAGAACTTGTTGTTGAAATAAACGAGTTGTATGATGAAAATAAAGAAATATGTTTTGTCGATGGGCTCCGTAAGCTAATCTTGGAGGATGAATCTGTCCTCTTATTGTCACAGATGGGAAGATGTCTTATGAACAGCAACATAAAAAATGTTGCGCTGGATAATTTTATTTATTTGTTTGACGAGGAGTCTGTACGCGCCCGTCAGTTAAGGGCATTGCAGAACGGAAGTCATGAACTGATGAAGCTTGGACTGATAGATTTTTCAATGAGCAATGGCTTTAAAGACCGCGGAACGTTCATGCTTACCGACAAGGCACGTAAAATTCTTCTTGACAACGTAAAGATTGCATGTTATGACGAGGTGAATGACGAACATACGGACATATTGAAGCCTGACGCGATTAATGAAAAGCAGATGATATTCGATAATACCGTCTCTGAGCAATATGACAGACTGTGCGGACTGCTTAGTGATAAGAATCTGAATACTGTTCGCCAAAGGCTTGAGGAGAAGAATATGAGCAGAGGATTTTCTATACTTTTCTATGGTGCGCCGGGAACCGGAAAGACTGAAGCTGTTAAGCAGATAGCCAGATGTACCAGGAGAGAGATTATGCAGATTAATATCTCACGGATGCGTTCTATGTGGGTTGGGCAAAGTGAAAAAAACATAAAGGCTGTTTTTGACAATTACAAAGAGATGTGCAAGCGTTCTGAGCGCATTCCGATTTTGCTTTTCAACGAAGCAGATGCCATTATCAGTTCTCGAATTGACAATGCAAAAAACTCTGTTGACAAAATGGAAAATTCTATTCAGAACATCATACTTCAGGAAATGGAGAATTTCGACGGCATACTCATTGCTACTACTAACCTTGTTAAAAATTTCGACAAGGCTTTTGAACGACGTTTCTTGTATAAAATAGAGTTTACAAAGCCAACAGAAAAGGCCAGAAAGAAATTATGGCAGACTATAATGACAACTATTGATGACAGTTCTGCTGCGTTTCTTGCAGGTAAGTATCAGTTCTCTGGAGGTCAGATCGAAAATGTGGCGCGTAAAGCTGTAGTCGATTCTATCCTGTATGGCGAAGATAATGTCAATCTTGCTAAGATTGAAGAATATTGTAAAAACGAAGTTATAGGAAAATCAAATAAGGTAAGAATAGGATTTTAGCTTTTTGCTTCGTGTCATAACCGGTTGGTAAGCAACAATGTTTTTTGTTCATTATATGTTGCTTATGCCGGTTATTATTGACACTATAAAATATTTTGTGTAAATGTAAAATACAGGATTCAAAATAGAGTTCTGT
>ERZ779669.958-NODE-958-length-14978-cov-4.326543_pt1 | contig 14978 bp, 10 predicted proteins | sample MGYA00511372_ERZ779669 | MGnify/ENA primary metagenome ERZ779669 (study PRJEB29588, sample SAMEA1967891) | human gut metagenome | biome: human gut; feature: human-associated habitat; material: faeces | place: Denmark | collected 2008/2010 ... | reverse complement strand
GCTCTTCCTCAGAAGGACGGATGAACATGTTCTTTACGAAGTGAGCCTGCCAAGCTACCTCCATGATGAAACGAACAGCCATACGTGTGTCCTTGTTGGCACCGCAGAAACCGTCGATAACATAGAGTTTCTTGTTTGAAAGCTCATTCTTTGCTATTTCCTTAACAGCAGCCCAAGCTTCCTGAGAAGCAGGTTTGTTGTCGTTCTTATATTCGTCTGAAGTCCACCATACAGTGTCCTTTGAAGTTTCATCCATTACGATGAACTTATCTTTAGGAGAACGTCCGGTGTAAATACCTGTCATTACGTTTACTGCACCGAGTTCTGTCACCTGACCTTTGTCAAAACCCGTAAGGCCGTCTTTTGTCTCTTCCTCAAACAATACCTCATAAGACGGGTTGTAAAGAACCTCAGTTGTACCTGTGATTCCATACTTTTCTAAAACTGACTTATCAAACTTTGCCATTTTAATAATATATTAAAAAGTGAATTATTTGTTCCTGATAGTTACCTTAAATCGGCTGCAAAGTTAGCAAAAAATCGATTATCAGCCAACAATGAAGGGTATAAAAAACACCTATAAAAAGTCTTTTTAGGTTAAAGTATTAAAAATTTAAACTGCCCGAAGTATTTTTGCAATTTGCACTTTGCAAAAACAAACGCTTCTCTAGACAAAAAGACTGCAAAACACTTTATAACCTAGCATCTTGCGCAAATCTTTAAATTATAACAAACAAGCTACTTCTATATCACGACGGAGACCACGAAAAGACGCAGCACCATATAAAACAGGAGTAAACATGGCTAGCACTTTGACAAAACAGGAAGTTATATCTGTAAATAAATCATAGGAAAATACTTACAACTGACTTTAAAACGTTTTAGTTACCATATTGCTTTCGTTTTAAAGAACTTCCATTTTAATTTGTCTGGACTTACCGGAAAATAAACGCCAACCGTATTTCCTTCTACGTCATAAGATATGCACTTGACGAAAGTTGTGGCCTCATAATATCCGTAGCTCATGTTCGGATTAAGGACAAAGCCAACTTTTCCATTGTTGTAATCAGCATAAGCACCTATCGAGTCTTCATCATGAGTAAAATATTCACCTGTCACGACCCAATCTTCATAAGTTGCAGGAATATACTTCAGCACCTTGACGGCTGACACAAAATAAACAGCGCCAGGTGTCAGCCCGTAATCGCTTATCCATGAGCCGAACTTTGCCTTTTCCCATTTATCATATTTCAATTCACCATTGTATCCGTACAGTGAATCCTCATGCCATTCCAAATCATCCTTTACGCTGTCATTATGCTCTCTATTTTCCAATACTGCATCACGAAAAGATTCCTTGTCGCCATAAAACTTGACATCAGGATAAGTATAAACAACCTTACCGTCTTTCATTATATGACGCTCAGTATCATTATCTTCATTAGAACATGAAAACATGATAAAAGCAAAAAGCATAAAAATAACGTATTCCACTCTTTTCATATGGCAAACATATAAATTTTATCGACATGCAAGAAATATATTAATACAAAATAATGTTTTTAACAAAATTATATAATAAACTTTATTGTATTACTAACATTTAAGCTTATTGACAAACATACTTATGCTACATGCCATCATGTTATATGAAAAAAGAAAAATATACCGTTTCATACGAATTTATTTTGCATTGCAACATATTTACGTTATCTTTGTCTTTCAAAAACGACTTATGGAAATCATAGACCTTAGTAAAGGAAACTCAATTATCAATCAGTATCTGGCAGAGATAAGAGACGTAAACTATCAGCAGAACCGCCTGCTGTTCCGCAACAACATAACGCGCGTGGGCGAGATGATGGCCTACGAGATAAGCAAGACGCTCGAATATGAGACGAAAGACGTAACCACGCCCCTGGGCGTATCGCGCGTCAGCGTGCCTGCCGACAAGATTATCCTTGCCACGATATTCCGCGCCGGACTGCCTTTCCACAACGGATTCCTCAACGTGTTCGACCATGCCGGAAACGCCTTTGTGAGCGCATACCGCGAATATACCGACAACGAGCACACCGAGGTGGGCATACATGTTGAATATCTTGCCACGCCGAGCATCGACGGCAAGACGCTCATCATAGCCGACCCCATGCTGGCAACGGGCGGATCGATGGAGCTGGGCTACAAGGCCTTCCTTACCAAAGGCACGCCCAAGCGCATACACATAGCCTGCGTGATAGCCACACCCGACGGCATAGACCACATAAAGAAGACTCTGCCCGACGACAAGACCACAATATGGTGCGCAGCCGTTGACCCGGGCATGAACGAGCACAAATACATCGTGCCGGGATTCGGCGATGCCGGCGACCTGTGCTACGGCAGCAAGCTGTAAGTAAAAATAGTAGAGCCATGAAAGCAAGGAAAATTAGTTTTATAGAATAATTTTCCTTGCTTTTTGTTTCTCTTTAATTATATAACATCCATGTGGAAGATTGCTCAACACCCTGCCATACACATCTGCGACTTCTGAGGCGGGAATAATCTTTATTAGATATCCCTGCAAAGTGTAAATTCTTATATCTCCATTTTCAGAAGACGCTTTTAAAGTTTCATCTACTGAAGACGGAATAGACTCTCCCATTTCTATAAACCTATCTTCCAAAGCATAATAATAAGATGCCTTGACTGAGGTAATGTCTTTTCCATCAAGATTTATTTTATCATTCGGCACCAAAACATGAAACTCTGTTTCTGTCTGACTATATACAGGTAAAACAACATCATAGACATACGTTTCCCCATCTGCAACTAATTCAAGCCGTATTGTATTTTGAAAATTATTTACAGTACTGTTTTTTATTGCTAATAAGAACGATCTGCCTGGAGCAAAATTCTCAAACTCTGTACCGACTTCTTCTATAGGTTTACCTAAATAGAGCAAAGGATTCTGAAGATGATTGTCAGGAACAGAAACCGTTGCGATGCCATTATCAATCTCTACATCAACAGTAGAAGGTGCATTATCCCATACAAAATTTGGCTCTGAAACAAAATCCGATTTAGAATACAACCTAAGCTGATAGTTACCGTCACCAATATCTTTTGGCAGTGATACTAATTGATGTTTTGCCTCTGCAAACGTATAACCGGCAGAAAGTCCATAAGTTGACTCTGTAAGAATTTTTTCAATTTTCCCATCCTTAACCAAACACCAGCCGTATTTTACAGTTGTTTTTTCATCACAACAATTCCTCAGTCTACAGCTAAGATAAAATTTCTCTCCACAATTAATCTTAATGCTATTCAACAAACTATCTTTATTTAAGATTATCGGCTCCTCAGATATACAAACTTGTTTTGGATAATCCTCAAAATCAGGAACAGGATAACAATTTGTCACCATTGCCTGTGTAGCATTATAGCATACCGGCCTGCCGCCTGGATACGTTCCGCTCTGATTTATCACATTAATATCCACATATTTATTTCCATTTCCGCCATGTCCAAAATTAACATGATACAAACCTTCGTCATTTATGCCATCAACAATAAACATATGACCTGCATTTCCGCCGTTAAACAACCAGCTACCCCTATAAAATACAGGATGTCCATCGCGCAACTGTCTGTTTATCATTTCTGTCCATTCCGCCGTTGAATAATAAGCTCTCTTAAGATATCGGCTCTCAGGAGAAAAATGCAGATAATGCTGTAATCCATAAAGCATTTTTGCATAATTATTTACGCCGGTACTTTTACCATAATCAGAATACATCGCAGCGCCACAAGCATACACTAACTTTGCAACAGCATTTGCCTGTAAACTGCTATACTCTCCTTCAACATACTCCGGGAGTATATTTTCCCAATCAAACGTTATCTCATCAAAATTTACATTAACAGGCACATTAAGGTTCCCGCTAGTATACGAAACGCTACCATAACCGTGCAAAAGAGTCTTATAATAAGATAAAATCTGCGATATAGCTATAGCCCCACATCCTGCAGCACTATTCTCTGGGCACATAAGATTAAATGGTGCGTTCTGATGAAACTTTGCTTTTATCAAAGGGTCAACAGTCTGTGAAAAAGACTTATTAAACCAAAGACACAGACATGAAATTAAAATAAAAAATGCTTTATTGATCATTCTCAAATTAGTCTAATTGCAAAAACAAAAAAACGATATCATTTTGTGCTTCAACTATGTTTTAGTCAAGCACAGAATGATACCGTTTATTGCCCTATATTTATTTAACTTCCCAAATATCGTTGGTTTCGAGCAGCTCCATGAAGTTGTGATATTTCTTCTTGGCGCTTACTTCTTCGATTTGCTCCTTAACTGCCATTTCGTAGGTAGGAGCCTCAACGTCGCGGATGACGCCGAGCGCAACGGGGAATCCGTGCTCGTTGTCCATCATGGCAAGTTTCAGCTGCAGAGTGTTGTCAAGGCAGTGAGCGTCGTGCACGAGAATGTCTTTCTCTGTAATGCCGTTCTCGCCCAGCTTAACAACCTTGAGGCCGAAGCCTTCCTGCATGAGTCCGTATTCATTGTTCTCGCCGAAGATCAGCGGCTCGCCGTGGCGAACGTAGATAGCGTTCTTGGCGCGCACTTCCTTCTTGTAGATCGGATCGTAACATCCGTTGTTGAAGATTACGCAGTTCTGCAGAATCTCGCACACAGAAGCACCCTTATGCTTATATGCAGCCTTGAGGATGTCTACTGTGCCCTGAGCGTCTGTGGCAACGGCACGTGCAAAGAAGTGGCCGCGTGCTCCGAAGCACAGTTCTGCCGGCAGGAACGGGTCCTCAACAGTGCCGTAAGGTGACGACTTGCTGACAAATCCACGCGGAGAAGTAGGCGAATACTGGCCTTTGGTGAGTCCGTAGATGCGGTTGTTGAGCAGAATCATGTTTATGTCGATGTTGCGGCGCATAGCGTGAATGAAGTGGTTACCGCCGATAGCGAGTCCGTCGCCGTCACCGCTAATCTGCCATACTGCCAGGTCGGGATTGGCAACCTTGGCGCCCGTAGCGATAGACGCAGCACGTCCGTGAACGGTCTGCATGGCATAAGTGTTTACATAATAAGGCAGACGGCTTGAGCATCCGATACCTGAAATGACAGCTGTCTGATAAGGCGGAACGCCGAGTTCTGCCATAGCCTTGTGCAGCGATGCGAGGAAGAAATGGTCGCCGCAACCGGGACACCACCGCGGCTGTCCCTTTTTATAATCTTGCGCAGTATATTCCATTGCAATTATTTTTATGGAGTAAAGGGTATGAAGCTAAGGAGCTAAGACAACAGCAAGCGCAACGATTTATCATGCAAGCATGCCATGAAATCTGTCTGATTGTTATGTCTGCAATCTCTTCTTATCCATAGTAAAGGATATCCACGGCCAATACGGCCTTCAAGACATTTGTCTTAACTCCTTTACTCCATTACTTCTTTACTCTTGTATTTTACTTCTTAATTATTAATTATTTTGGTGAACGCCTTTACAAGCTCGCCTACCACGAAGGGCTGACCCTTAACCTGGTTGAACTGATAAGGCATGAAGTTGTCGATTCTCATGCGCAGATAGCCTGCGAACTGACCAAGGTTCTGCTCTGCCACAACTACCTTCTTATACTTGCCCAGCACTTCAGCTGTGTTCTTAGGCAGCGGGTTGATATAGTTGAAGTGAGCGAGAGCCACCTTATGACCGGCACTTCTCATCTCTTCCATAGCAGAATACAGATGGCCGAATGTTCCGCCGAAACCAACGATCAGCAAGTCGGCATCGTCGGCGTCGCCCTGCACTTCGAGGTCTGGAACAGGAATCTTGAACACTTTTGCTGCACGCAGACGGCACATCTTGTCGTGGTTTTCAGGATCGGTAGAGATGGCACCAGTGTCGCCGTCTTTCTCCAGTCCGCCCAGGATATGCTCGTAGCCTTCCTGTCCCGGTATAGCCCAGTAGCGTGCACCTGTCTCCGGATCTCTCTTATACGGAGTGTAAACGCCCTTCTGCTCAGGTGTTGCATAGTGAGGATGTATTTCGGGCAGCTCATTGATGTCGGGCAGTTTCCATGCTGACGAACCGTTAGCCACGAAAGCGTCGGTGAGCAGCACAACAGGAGTAAGGTGCTCGAGAGCAATCTTGGCTGCAGCATATACAGAGTCGAAACAGTTTGTAGGACTTGTTGCGGCAATCACCGGCATAGGCGACTCGCCGTTACGTCCGAAGAGAGCCTGCAGCAGGTCGGTCTGCTCGCTCTTTGTAGGCAGACCTGTTGACGGACCGCCACGCTGAACGTCGATGACAACGAGCGGCAGCTCGTCGATTACAGCCAGGTTCATGGCTTCTGACTTAAGACAGATGCCGGGGCCTGATGTAGATGTTGCGGCCAGAGCACCGGCGAACGATGCACCAATGGCACTGGCGCATCCAGATATTTCGTCTTCGCACTGCACCGTCATGACACCGCACGACTTATGCTTAGCCAGTTCGTGCAGGATGTCTGTGGCAGGAGTGATGGGATATGAGCCAAGATAGAGCTTAAGGCCGGCCTTCTCGGCAGCGGCAATAAGTCCATAGGCAGTAGCCTTGTTACCCGTTATGTCCATGTAGCGTCCCTTAACCTTGTTCTTAGAGTCGATGCGGTAAGTGGCGGGCACGCTTGCGTGAGTGTTGTGGCCGTAGTCATATCCGGCATGCACCACCTTGATGTTGCACTCTGCAACAGCAGGCTTCTTGGCAAACTTCTCGCGCAGGAACGATGTAACGAAGTCGAGATTGCGGTTAAACAGCCAGCATACGACGCCGAGAGCAAACATATTGCGGCACTTCAGCACGGTCTTGTTGTCGAGTCCGCTGTCTGCCAGGCAGTCTTTCACCATCTGAGTTATCGGACAAGCCACCACGCGGTCGGGGTCGATGCCCATCTCGCCCAGGTAGTCGTCAGTTTTAAACTCGGCCTTCTTCAGGTCGGCCGGACCGAAGCTGTCGGTGTCGATGATTATCGTAGCCTGTGGCTTGGCAAACTTGTACTGAGTCTTCAGTGCAGCAGCGTTCATGGCCACCAGCACGTCACACTTGTCGCCGGGAGTGTAAGCACGTCCACTGGCGATGTGAACCTGAAAGCCCGAAACACCCGTAAGCGATCCTTGCGGGGCGCGGATGTCTGCCGGATAATCCGGAAACGTCGAGATTCCATTACCTATCGTAGCCGAAACTGTCGAGAAGATGTTTCCCGCCAGCTGCATGCCGTCGCCGGAGTCACCCGAAAAACGCACTACGACATCATCTAACTGTTTTACTTCCAATTCTTCTGCCATAAAAAGTCTTTTTAAACTTTATAACTTATTAGTATGTTTTTCTACTGTCTGTTGCCGCGCCGGGCTGACCCAAACGCGAGAACAATGCTATGTATTTAAGATTAATTGCAAAGGTCGTAAAGATTATCGAAACCGCAAAATCTTTTTGCATAAATATTTAGCATCTGACAGCATTTTGTCGAAAATTGTTCACTTCTGCGACAAAAATTAAGTGTTTCAATAACAATAATAGCACAATAAAAGTGGTGAAAAAAATAATATGTCAGAGCTATTTTTTGCTAAAAAAACATCTTTCCGCTACATCAAGAAAACGCTGAAAGGCCCTGAAACACGCATATTTACGAGCCAAAGCATATCTGCACGACAACCTTCAGGCATCACGTACAGCAGCTTTTCTGCCACGGCAAGGGCGAAAAGATGATAAACGATGCCTCAAACCACAAAAATTTCAAACTGAAAGCAGGCTGTCAGCGCTGCCTATTATAATATAATAAGGTGTAGCTCTGCAGCATGCCATCAACGACAGATTCATCTGCACATCAATCCTGAGGCTATCTACCGGCATGAGTTGCCATAAGTATCTGTTTTTCTGCATATAAACATCTGCACGTCAACAAAAAGCGACATTACAACAAATAAGATAAAACTTTGCTTTTAATCTGAAACGCCGTTATACACGAAGCCACAAAAACCAGCTGCATAAGTCAGACAAAAAACGCTGTATATGCCATTTTATCATCAACAAGTTACAATCTGTAACCTTGATAAGCCCATAACAGGGGTTATCATACATATTCTGGCTGTTATGATATAACAAATGCCGGCATGAGCATTGATGCTTCATGCCGACATTTGCAGTTGCCACAGCTGTATTTTTATTGTTCCTCAGCCAGTGTGAAATCGAGCTGGCGCTTCTCAACGTTGGCACGTGCCACCTTGATTTTTATCGGGTCGCCCAGCTGATATTTGTTGTGATGACGGCGGCCAACGAGACAATAGTTGCGCTCATCGAAGTCGTAGTAGTCGTCGTCCAAGTCGTGCATGGGCACCATGCCTTCGCAGTGGTTCTCGTCTATCTCGCAGTAAATGCCGTAAGACGTTATGCCGCTGATGTGGGCAGGATATTCGTTGCCAATCTTGTCGGCCATAAACTCCACCATCTTATACTTTATAGAGTCGCGCTCGGCGTTCTGTGCTATCTGCTCCATGTCGCTCGAGTGTTCGCACAACTCCTCATAATACTCTTTGTTTGCGCTGCGTCCACCGTTCTGATAGCGTGTGAGCAGGCGGTGAACCATCGTGTCGGGATAGCGGCGGATAGGCGATGTGAAGTGAGTGTAGTAGTCGAACGCCAGTCCGAAGTGACCGATATTGTGTATAGAATACTTCGCCTTCATCATGGCGCGCAGCGCCACGGTCTGTATGAGGTTCTGCTCGCGCTTACCCTCGCACGCCGACATGAGCGTGTTGAGCGACTTGGCGAGTGCGCCCTTCGTGCCGTCGGTCTTCATCTTGTAGCCGAACTTCACCACGAACTCGCGCAGCGTCTCGAGCTTTGTCGGGTCGGGGTTATCGTGCACACGATAAGGCAGCGTCTTCGGCTTCTTGCCCTTCGCCACCTTGCCTACCGATTCAGCCACGGTGCGGTTAGCGAGGAGCATGAACTCCTCAATGAGCTTGTTGGCATCCTTCGAGCGCTTGAAGTAGCAACGCACCGGCTTGCCCTTCTCGTCTACGTCGAAGTGCAGCTCTTCGCGGTCGAACTTCACGGCGCCATTCTTGAAGCGTGCAGCGCGCAGCTTCTTAGCCAGTCGGTCGAGCATGATGAGTGCGTCGGCGTTCTCGCCCTTGTATCCGCCCTTAGGCGCTGCAGGTGCGGGTTCGCCCGTGCCGTCTACCACGCCGTTCTGCTCGAGCAGCTCCTGCACCTCCTCGTATGCGTAGCGGCGGTTCGACTTGATAACGGTATGCACAATGCGGTATGCCTTCACGTTAGCCTCCTCGTCGAGGTTGAATATTACTGAGAACGCCAGCTTCTCCTCATCGGGTCGGAGCGAGCAGATGAAGTTGCAGAGACGTTCGGGGAGCATCGGTATGGTGCGGTCGACGAGGTAGATGCTCGTAGCGCGCTTCACCGCCTCCTTGTCTATCACGGATCCTTCTGTTACGTAGTGCGACACGTCGGCGATGTGAACGCCCACCTCCCAAAGTCCGTCCTTGAGCTGTCGGATAGAGAGCGCGTCGTCAAAGTCCTTTGCGTCCTTCGGGTCGATGGTGCAGGTGAAGACGTCGCGGAAGTCCTCGCGCTCGGCGTAGTCCTCCGGCGTTATCTCTGCCGAAATCTTCTCGGCAGCCTCCTCCACGTTCTTCGGATACTTATACGGCAAGCCGTACTGTGCGAGGATGGTGTTCATCTCCACGTCGTTGTCGCCAGCCTTTCCGAGCACGTCCACCACTTCGCCAATCATGTTGCGGTGGTCCTGGTCGGGCCACTCGACGATGCGCACCACGACGTTGTCACCGTCCTTGCCGCCTTTCAGCTTGCGGCGCGGAATGATTATGCTGTTAGCCAGCACGTTTGCGGGCGAGATAAGCGTGCAGAGGTCGTGGTCGAACGAGAGTCGTCCGACAAAGGTGTCCTTGGCGCGCTCCAGAATAGCTATCACCTGCGCCTCCTTTATGTGGTTCTTGCGGCGAGCCATGCAAGCGAATCGCACGCGGTCGCCGGTGAGAGCCCACATCGAGTTGCGTTCAGCCACGAAGATAGGCTTGTCTGAGTCGTCGGGCATGATAGAGTTCTTGCCGTTTGTCTTGCGCTGGAAGATGCCCTCCTGCACCTGTCCCTTCATATTGAGCTGGTAGGAGTTGTCGGTCACTCTGGTGATGAAGTCGTCCCACGCCATCTCCTCCATGATGTCGATGGCGAGCATCTTCAGCGGATGAGTGTCGAGGTGGAGTGTGCGGAAAATCTCTTTGAACGTAAGCGTCTTTCCCGGATTAGCGGTAAAGAGTTCTTCCAGCTTCGGGGCGAGCTGTTTCTTGGTTAAGCGTTTGCCGCCTTTCTTTCCTTTTCCCATAGTTTTATTCTTTTATTCGGCGGGCGGTCGTGCGTAAGATTAGCCTTGCGGGTTAACGTTTTCGTAGACGAGTTGAAAGCTATATATATAATAAGGTGTAATTCGGCTCGTCATGGTTGCATATTCTGCCCGTCGTAGTTATTGTTTTACTTTGCAAATAAACAAAAAATATTTGGAATATCAATGCGATTGGCTTAGTTTTTTAGGCTTACATGGCATCTTGACGCTCGTATCTGTCGGCACAATCCTTTCAAATCACGATACACGGTCATAATATTAATCAGTTTTTAGCAGATTCTAACTAAAAAAGGATAAATTTGCAGATTGCAACCAAATAACATCAAAATCTAAAAAATATGAGAAAATCATTTCTTACATTTGTGCTTACACTGCTCGCAGGAGCATTGTTCGCACAGCAACCCGCAAGAGTGAACGTTGCGGAAGGCACACTCGAAGGCGTCAACGAGTCGGGCGTAAAGACATTCAAGGGCGTTCCGTTTGCTGCTCCGCCCGTGGGCGACCTCCGCTGGAAGGCTCCGCAGCCCGCAGCAAAGTGGCAGGGCGTGCGACAGGCAAAGGAGTTCGGACCCAACCCTATGCAGGAGAGCATATTCGGCGACATGAACTTCGGCACGAAGAAGATGAGCGAAGACTGCCTGTATCTCAATATCTGGACACCGGCAAAGGACATGAACGAGCATCTGCCTGTTCTCATCTACTTCAACGGCGGCGGACTGATAGCTGGCAGCGGCAGCGAACCGCGCTATGCCGGCGACGCTATGGCTCGCAAGGGCATCATCTCCGTTACAGCCAACTATCGCGAGGGCATCTTCGGCTTCTTCACCCACCCGCAGCTCTCCAAAGAGACCGCATACAAAGGCTCGGGCAACTACGGTCTGCTCGACCAGGTGGCTGCCATCAAATGGGTTAAGGACAACATTGCCGCTTTCGGCGGCGACCCTGAGCGCATCACTATCGTAGGCGAGTCGGCTGGCTCTATGTCCGTCAGCGCACTCATGGCTTCGCCTTTGTGCCAGGGTCTGTTCGCCCAGGCTATGGGTTCGAGCGGTTCGGTGATAGGAATGAAGAAGGTGTACACGCTGAAAGAGGCTGAGGCACGAGGCGTGGAGATGGCAAAGAAGATAGGCTGCAAGAACTTAAAGGAGTTGCGCGCCATGCCGGCTGAGGAACTTATGAAGAAGGCTGGCAGAAGTGGCGTCATTGTATACAACGTAGACGGCTATTTCTGGACAAAGCAGCCTTACGATGTGTTCGCCAATGGCGAGCAGACCAAGGTGCCGCTGCTCATCGGTGGCAACAATCTGGAGGCGAACGCCATGTTTATCCTCGGTGGCAGACCGGCAACCGTTGAGAACCTGAAGGCTGCGGCACGCAACATCTTCGGCGACGCTACCGACGAGCTTTTCAAGCTCTACGGACTCAACACCGACGCCGACGTAACCGGACAGCCGGGCAACGAACTCGGCGGCGACTGCTTCCTCGACTACTCTACATGGAAGTGGGGCAACATGCACAAACTCACCAGCGGACAGCCCGTTTACCGCTACCGCTACTGCCATCCGCGTCCCGACATGCTGCTGAAGGACAAGGTGGCTGGTCTTGCGGGCGGCGTTCAGGACAAGACCGACGACACGCCTGCCGCTCCGCGTGCTACCGGCGCCGTTCACTCTGCCGACATCGAGTATGCTATGGGCACACTGCCCACCAACCGCGTGTTCGACTGGCAGCCTGAAGACTACGTCGTTTCCGACATCTTCAGCAACTACTACGTCAACTTCGTGAAGACCGGCAACCCGAACGGACTCGGACTCATCGACTGGCCTACAACCAACGGCAAGAGCGTAGCTCCTGTGCTGCAGATCGACGTGAACACGTTCGTAAAGGAAGACCCGAACATGGAGAAGCGCTACGAACTTATGGATAAGCTGTTCTGGAAGTAGGACTCCGCATACAAAATATGCAAACGTTTACACGGCGCAACTAAATTCTGCGAGCCGCTCATGCACCCTATTTTAAAATAATGTGATAACTTTGCATCGTAATTAAAAACCAATCAAACGAATGTCTGAACTACAACCCACAACGATGAAGGATATAGCCGAGCATTTCGGTGTGTCCATAGCCACTGTGTCGCGTGCGCTCAACGGCAGCGAACGCGTCAGCGAGGAGAAGCGCAAACTTATCTGCGAGTATGCTCATGAGCACAACTTCTATCCGAACGACATCGCCAAGTCGCTGCGCAACTCTCACAAGCAGCCGGTGAAGGTGATTGGCGTCATCGTGCCCGAGTTCACCCATTATTATTTCTCCACCATTCTCAACGGCATTGAGGACGCTGCGTCGAAGCGCGGCTACCGCATCATCGCCACAACATCACGTGAGCAGTACGACCGCGAAGTGCAGCTCTGCCAGATGTTCGAGGCTCATCAGGTGTGCGGCGTCATCGTGTCGCAGGCTAAGGAGACGCAAGACTACGCCCACTTCCAGTCGCTCATCGACCGCGGCATACCGCTCGTGTTCTACGACCGCATCTGCACGGGTGTAGACGCAAGCCGTGTGGTAGTTGACGACTATCAGGGTGCGTTCATCGCCGTTACCCACCTCATCGAGACGGGCTGCCGCCGCATCGCCTTCTACGGCATGAAGGGCAAGACGGCACTCGGACAGAACCGCTACAACGGCTATCACGACGCCCTGCTGAAGGCTGGCATGCAACCCGACGAGTCGCTGGTGTTCGTCTGCGACAACCGCGAAGACGCCGAGCGCATCACGCCCGACATTCTGCGCCGCGAAGACCGCCCCGATGCGTTCTTCTGCGTGAACGACGACACGGCTATCGGCGTGATGTACACGGCTAAGCACAACGGATTCCGCGTGCCCGACGACGTTTCGGTATGCGGATTCACCAACGGCGAGCGCGCCATCGCCTGCGACCCGCAGCTCACTACCGTGGAGCAGCGCGGAACGAAGGTGGGCGAAGAGGCTGCCACCATACTCATGGACAAGGTGGAGGGCATCACGCCGCGCGACCATATAGAGAAGCGCGTCGTAAGAACAAGGCTCGTCGTGAGAGAGAGCACCAAGAGCTAAGAAAGAACCAAAAAACCAAATAACAATGAAACCAAAACCAAACCTAAGTTTCTGGAAACTGTGGAACCTCAGTTTCGGATTCTTCGGCGTACAGATTGCGTACGCCCTGCAGAGCGCTAACATCTCGCGCATCTTCGCCACACTTGGTGCCGACCCGCATAGCCTCAGCTACTTCTGGATACTGCCGCCGCTCATGGGCATCCTCGTGCAGCCCATCATCGGCACACTCAGCGACCGCACATGGTGTCGCTTCGGACGCCGCATTCCCTATCTCTTCATCGGCGCATCGGTGGCTGTAGCCGTGATGTGCCTGCTGCCCAACGCCGGCTCGTTCGGCATGGCGGTCGGCGCGGCAATGGTGTTCGGCCTCATCTCGCTGATGTTCCTCGACACAAGCATCAACATGGCGATGCAACCGTTCAAGATGCTCGTGGGCGACATGGTTAACGAGAAGCAGAAGTCGCTCGCCTACTCCATACAGTCGTTCCTCTGCAACGCCGGATCTATCGTGGGCTACCTCTTCCCCTATTTCTTCACAGCCATCGGCATAGCCAACGAGGCAGAGAAGGGCGTCATACCCGACTCCGTAATCTACTCGTTCTACATCGGCGCCGCTATACTCATCCTCTGCGTCATCTACACCACACTGAAGGTGAAGGAGTGGAACCCGCAGGAGTACGCCGAGCACAACGAGGCGAAGCCCGAGGCGGACGAAGGCAAAGCCAACTGGATTGAGCTGCTGCGCAACGCTCCGTCGATGTTCTGGAAGGTGGGCGCCGTGCAGTTCTTCTGCTGGACAGCATTCATGTTCATGTGGACATACACCAACGGCACCATCGCCGACACCATATGGAATACCACCGACACCGCATCGAAGGGCTATCAAGAGGCAGGCAACTGGGTTGGCGTGATGTTCTGCTGGCAGGCTATCGGCTCCGTGCTGTGGGCAATGGCTCTGCCGCGCTTCAAGAACGAGAAGGCGGCTTACGCGCTGAGCCTTGTCATCGGCGCCGTGGGCTTCGCTCTCGTGCCGTTCGTGCACGACCAGAACCTGCTCGCTCTGCCGTTCATGCTCATCGGTTGCGCATGGGCTGCGATGCTCGCCATGCCGTTCGCTTTCGTCACGAACGCTCTTGAGGGCTACGGACACAAGGGCGCTTATCTCGGACTCTTCAACGGCACTATCTGCATACCGCAGATCATCGCTGCGGCGTGCGGCGGTACGCTGCTCTCGATGGTAGGCTCGGTGCAGAGCAACATGATGCTCGTGGCTGCGGCGTCGCTCGTGCTGGGCGCCCTGTGCGTGGTCCGCATCAAGAAATAACGCAGTGGTTAGTAGCGGTGGTATCCTTGCCACCGCAACACCTTATTATTTTACAAGCGGATTAAGCGGAAACTAATGTAGGAGGAGGGTGTGTCAAAACTCAATCAATGCGGGCTGAAAGCCCAACAACCACATAGCC
>ERZ779669.954-NODE-954-length-15018-cov-3.263517_pt1 | contig 15018 bp, 12 predicted proteins | sample MGYA00511372_ERZ779669 | MGnify/ENA primary metagenome ERZ779669 (study PRJEB29588, sample SAMEA1967891) | human gut metagenome | biome: human gut; feature: human-associated habitat; material: faeces | place: Denmark | collected 2008/2010 ... | reverse complement strand
CGCCGCAGTTGCCGTAGGGCATATGAGACACACCATCGCACCTTCAAAAATCTCCCTGTACACCTCGTCCATCGGGCAATAGACCAGCAATGCCGCCAATGCCAGACAAGCACACGTCTGAAACAATAATAACCAGCCATGCCACGTCTTGGGTTTAAGATCCCGCACCTCCACTTTACAAAATGTAAGCAACAATTGCGCAAAAATCAAAAAGGGAGTCAGCACAGCCACAAGGCCATTCACACAAGGCTTGAGCGGAGCCAAAAAAGAAATCTTTGCAAAAAAGAAATAAGCCACTGTCCCCACAATCATAGCCAAGGGCAATGTCCAGTTTTTAATAAAACGCAACAACATATCACTTTTCTATTTTTCCATCTTTTTCCTGCACACACATATAAAAGCAGTTCGGCACCTTCGCCCTGTTCCCTTTTGGAGACAATACGCAGACAGATGCGGGAATCAAAAGAATATATCAGACCACCTGTCTGACAACCAGCTTATACGGATGCAAAGTTACACCCAATTTACGTAATTATTGTATCCAAAGCTGAAAAAGTACTCCAAACAGCCTATCAGGACAATAAAACTTGAACAGGAAGAAGCAGTTTTCTATAAAAATCCACTACCTTTGCACCGATTATTATGATACTATACAGACGCTACATATGGTTTATCTGCATAGGAGTGGCATTACTTGCCTGTCCATCCTGCATCTGCACTGCCGAGGCAAAAGATTTCGTCGTAGTAATTGATGCCGGGCATGGAGGTCACGACCCGGGAGCCGTAGGACGTATTTCCAAAGAAAAGAACATCAATCTGAAAGTGGCCCTGAAACTAGGCAAGCAGATTGAGCAAAACTGCCCGGACGTAAAAGTGGTATACACCCGAAAACGTGATGTATTCATTCCACTTGACCGACGGGCCGAAATAGCCAATAATGCCAAAGCCGACTTATTTATATCCATACATACCAACTCGCTGGCCAACAACAGAACCGCCAAAGGAGCATCAACCTGGACATTAGGTCTGGCAAAATCACAAGCCAATCTGGAGGTAGCCAAACGCGAAAATGCGGTAATCTTATACGAAGATGACTACAAGACACGCTATGCGGGCTTCAATCCCAACTCAGCAGAATCGTACATTATCTTCGAATTCATGCAAGACAAATACATGTCGCAAAGCGTACATTTGGCCTCGCTTGTGCAATCCCAGTTTCGCAACACCTGCCGACGTGTAGACCGCGGCGTACACCAGGCCGGTTTCCTGGTACTTAAGGCTAGTGCCATGCCCAGTATTCTGGTTGAATTGGGATTCATTTCAACCCCCGAAGAGGAGCGCTACCTGAACACGGAAAACGGGACGACCAACCTTGCCAATGGCATTTACCGTGCTTTCCTCACCTACAAAAGAGAACAGGAAATGAGTCACAATGGGAGCAGCAACACTCCTCTACCCGAGCAAATAGAAATTGTAGACTCACAACCTGCTCCTCAAGAGCAACCAGCTACACGTCCTGACAAAGAAAGCAAAGAAGAAGGCATTATCTTTAAGATACAAATTCTGACTTCCTCTAAGCCCTTATCTCCCAACGACAAACGGCTGAAATGTGTGAAAGATGCGGAATATTACAAAGAAGGCGGACTTTATAAATATACCTGCGGTGCCTCGAAAGATTACAACCAGGTATTACGCACCAAACGCACCATTACCACAAAATTTAAGGATGCTTTCATCATAGCATTTAAAAACGGTAAAAAGACAGACGTTAACGCCGCCATCAGGGAATTCAAACAAAATAGAAGAAAATAAAATAAAGGAACATCATGAAGTATATAACAAAAGAAGTAAGAATAGGTATAGCCGGCATAGCCGCTCTCTGTATATTGGTATATGGTATAAATTATCTGAAGGGAATACATCTGTTCAAACCGACTAGCTATTTTTACGTAAAATTTGAAAATGTAAATGGACTAACCAAATCTAGTCCCGTATTTGCCGACGGATACAGCGTGGGTATCGTACGCAACTTATATTACGACTATACTCATCCAGGCAATGTGGTAGCCGAAATAGATGTAGATCCCGACCTACGTATCCCTAAAGGAAGTACAGCAGAACTGGCTGCCGAGATGCTAGGAGGCGTACGTATGAACCTTCTATTGGCTAATAACCCACGGGAAAAATATGAAATAGGCGATACCATTCCCGGCAATCTTAACAATGGTATGCTGGAACAAGTATCCAATCTTATGCCTCAGATCGAGAAAATGCTACCCAAACTGGACTCCATCTTAACTTCATTGAATACTGTATTGGGTGATCCGGCTATTCCTGCAACATTACACAACGTACAAAACTTGACCGCAAGCATAGCTAACACCAGCCGGCAACTGGAAAAAGTGATGAACAACGACATTCCCCAACTCACCGGCAAGTTGAACACCATTGGAGACAACTTTGCTACTATTTCAAGCAATCTGAAAGAAATAGATTATGCTGCAGCCATGCAAAGAGTTGATTCTACTTTGGCTAATGTAAAAATGATTACAGATAAACTGACACAAAAAGATAACACGGTAGGACTTCTGCTCAACGACCCTGCCTTATATAACAACTTAAGTTCAACAGCAGCCAATGCAGCAAGCCTGTTGGAAGACTTAAAATCACATCCGAAACGCTACGTACACTTCTCTCTATTCGGTAAAAAAGATAAGTAACACAAAATCGCTATATAGATTTTGTCTAAATAATAAAAGTGCAGAGGAAATAAAAGAAAACTGCTTGGCAAGTTAGTAGAAAGAGTAAATATAAATCTACACAAGCCAAGCAGTTACCTATTAGCAGAATGCAAGAAAGAACATAACTTACACAAAATCAATACCTTATATTCACCAAAAGAGTAACAGGAGATACAAATCAAACAAAAGATTTATAAGTATCTGAACCTAAAGCAATTATTATTCCTACGAAAAAAGCAAGAAAAAAGAGATTTGTTTTTCTCAAATAAGATTAGCAATTTTGCAAACGTAGAAGTTATGCTTAATCAATAAATGTAGTTGTAGCCGTTATGAGTGAAAAAAATCATGTCGAGCTGTGGAACCGCTGTCTTGAAATCATTAAAGACAATGTTCCAGAGCAGACATATAAGACTTGGTTTCTCCCCATCAGACCATTAAAATATGAGGACAAGACGCTGGTACTTCAAGTACCCAGCCAGTTCTTCTATGAGTTTTTGGAAGAGAAATTCATTGATTTGCTCCGCCAAGCCATTTATAAGGTATTTGGTGAAGGAGCTAAATTAATGTATAATGTCATGGTGGTAAAAAATCCGGAAACTAATGTTCCTCTTCCTCCTCATTCACCGGCACCGTCTCCACAAAAGACACAAGTAAAAGACATCCCTCAAATGCCGGCTCCAGCCGATTTGGATCCGCATTTAAACCGGGAATATAACTTCGACACATTTATTGAAGGCGATAGCAACAAACTTTCTCGTAGCGTAGCTGAAGCCGTAGCACTTAACCCCGCCAAAACCATATTTAATCCTCTTTTTTTCTATGGTGCATCGGGGGTAGGTAAAACACATTTAGCCAATGCCATTGGAACAAAGATTAAGGAACTTTATCCTGAAAAGCGCGTATTGTACGTATCCGCCCATTTATTCCAAGTACAATACACCGATTCTGTGCGTTACAACACCACAAACGATTTCATAAACTTCTACCAAACCATCGATGTGTTGATAATGGATGATATCCAAGAGTTTGCAGGTGCAACCAAAACTCAGAATACATTCTTCCATATCTTCAACCATCTGCACCAAAACGGCAAACAGCTAATCCTTACTTCCGACCGTTCGCCCGTACTACTCCAAGGAATGGAAGAACGCCTTATTACACGTTTCAAATGGGGCATGGTTGCCGAGCTAGAAAAGCCTACCGTTGAATTACGCAAAAATATCTTGCGTAATAAAATACGTCGTGACGGCCTTCAATTTCCGCCCGAAGTTATCGACTACATTGCCGAAAACGTAAGCGATAGTGTCCGCGATTTAGAAGGTATTGTCATCTCCATTATGGCGCATTCTACAATCTATAACAAAGAAATTGATTTAGAATTAGCACAACGCATTGTTAAGAAAGTAACACATAATGAGGCCAAAACCGTTACACTGGATGACATCATAGCCGCAGTCTGTAAACATTTCGGTCTAGAGACATCGGAAATTCACACAAAATCCAGGAAGCGTGAAGTTGCCCAAGCCAGACAAATAGCCATGTACCTTGCCAAAAATTACACGGACTATTCAATGACTAAAATAGGTAAACTGATTGGAAACAAACATCATGCTACGGTATTGTATGCCTGCAAAACCATCGAAGAGTTGAAAGAAGTAGACAAAGGTTTCCGCGCAGAAATGGACGAAATTCAAGCTGAGCTCAAAAAAGGATAAATATAGAAACCTGCCATTTGATCCTATTTAAAACAAAACCTTTTTCAAATCTCAAATGGCAGACTTTTTATTAAATTAAAGTAAGTTAATCAAAATCCCTGTTTTTTCATCGCTTCCCAAAGTTTGGCAGACATAGCTTCATTGTCTTTTTGAGTATATCGGACATCTGTGAAAACCTGCGCCAAAGTTTCCTTTTGATTTTCTTCGACAAACTTCCTATTCTCTGGCAAAGATTCCTTATAGGCATAAAGTTTATCTATCATTCCAGCAGTATAATCATGATACGTTTCATCATGCACAATAGCCTCCAACGGAAGACGATCAACCTGAGGCGGAATTTCAACTGGCCAACCTACGGTAATGGTAGTAATAGGAAACACTAGTTCTGGTAACTCCAATGCATCAATAATCGACTGAGGATTATAAGTAGTAGTACCTAAATAACAAATCCCCAACCCTTCGTTTTCAGCCGCTACACAAAAAGTCTGTGCGACAAGCAAAGCGTCAATCGCCCCCGTCACAAACCACTCAAAATTATTATACCCAGGTTGTGCTTTACGTAACTTACACCATTCACTAAAACGATGTAAATCGATACAGAAAGTAAGCACAACCGGCGCTTCTAACACCATTGGTTGATTAAAATGCGCAGGAGCTAATTTTGCCTTATGCTTATCATCCCGTGTCACAACAACACTATATGCCTGCATATTGCCTACCGTAGATGCACGGCAAGCTGACTCAAGCAAATCATTTAACAATTCCGTCGAAATATCCTTTTGTTGGTATTTCCGAATGGTACGTCTTAACTTCAGATTCTCCATAATAGCCTTTTTCAGGCAAATATATGAAAAGAATTATATAACATAAATTTATTCTCCTCAAAAGTAATATCAGCTATACCAACTTAATCAACAGGTTATCAGCAAAAACACTATACAATTCACCTTTTTGGAAAACTTTTTCGCCACAAACAAACTATAAATATCTATATTTCAATCTATTAATTTATCATTTTGGAAAACTATGCAGATGTTAATAAAATCCTCCCCTTTTATTTTGCTGTATTAAAAAACATTCCTAGCTTTGCAAACACATTTACTGATAATAAGCATAACTTCTACAACTAAACTTATTATCAAACAAATCTTATAAACAACATATCGTGGAAAAGAAAATTTATTCCTATGAGGAAGCCTATGAAGAATCTTTACGATATTTTCAAGGCGATGAATTGGCTGCCAGGGTTTGGGTAAACAAATATGCGGTCAAGGATTCTTTTGGGAACATCTACGAAAAGTCCCCGGAAGACATGCATTGGAGAATTGCAAATGAAGTGGCACGTATTGAGGCCAAATATCCCAATCCGTTGAGTGCAGAGGAATTATTTTCCCTGTTTGACCATTTCAAATATATCATTCCTCAAGGAAGCCCCATGACAGGAATAGGTAACAATTACCAAGTAGCTTCTTTGTCCAATTGTTTTGTCATAGGAATAGATGGTTCAGCCGACTCATATGGTGCAATATTCAAAATAGATGAGGAACAGGTACAATTGATGAAACGCCGAGGAGGAGTTGGGCACGATTTGTCCCACATTCGTCCTAAAGGATCACCGGTAAAAAATTCTGCATTAACTTCTACCGGACTAGTACCATTCATGGAACGCTATTCCAATTCAACACGCGAAGTTGCTCAGGATGGCCGACGTGGTGCTTTGATGTTGAGTGTTTCTATTAAACACCCCGATTCAGAAGCTTTTATCGATGCAAAAATGACTGAAGGGAAAGTCACTGGAGCCAATGTTTCCGTCAAATTGGACGACGCCTTCATGGAAGCAGTTATCGAAGAAAAGCCATACATACAACAATATCCTATTGATTCTGAAAATCCCATTGTTAAAAAAGAAATCAGTGCTTCTGCACTTTGGAAAAAGATTGTACACAATGCTTGGAAATCAGCTGAACCGGGTGTATTGTTCTGGGATACAATCTTACGTGAATCAGTTCCCGATTGTTATGCAGATCTAGGTTATCGCACAGTATCCACCAATCCTTGTGGCGAAATCCCATTATGTCCTTACGATTCATGCCGATTGCTAGCAATCAACCTTTATTCATATGTAGTAAATCCATTCAAACCTGATGCCTATTTCAATTTCGACCTTTTCCAAAAACATGTCGTATTAGCTCAACGTATTATGGACGATATTATAGACTTGGAGTTGGAAAAGATTGAGCGGATTATGGAAAAAATCGCATCCGATCCAGAAAGTGATGACGTAAAACATACCGAACAAGAGTTATGGCAGAAAATCTACAAAAAAAGTGGCCAAGGACGTCGTACCGGTGTAGGAATCACAGCAGAAGGCGATATGCTAGCAGCATTAGGCCTACGATATGGCACTGAAGAAGCAACCGAGTTTTCAGAAAAAGTACACCGTACTATTGCCCTTAATGCTTACCGTTCATCAGTGATCATGGCTAAAGAGCGTGGTGCTTTTGATATATATAATACCGAACGCGAGAAAAATAATCCGTTCATAAACCGGTTACGCGAGGCTGACCCTGAGCTTTATGAAGAAATGAAACAATATGGACGCCGTAACATAGCCTGCCTCACCATTGCCCCTACCGGTACAACCAGTTTGATGACTCAAACTACTTCAGGCATAGAACCAGTATTTTTGCCTGTTTATAAGCGTCGCCGCAAAGTAAATCCTAACGATACCAATGTACATGTAGACTTTGTAGATGAAACCGGAGACGCTTTTGAAGAATATATTGTATTCCATCCCAAATTTGTAACATGGATGGAAGCACAAGGGTATAACCCAGCCAAGCGTTATTCACAAGAAGAAATAGACGAACTGGTAAGTAAATCACCTTACTACAAAGCAACTTCAAATGATGTTGACTGGCTAATGAAAGTCAAAATGCAGGGACGTATTCAAAAGTGGGTAGACCACTCCATCAGTGTAACAATTAACCTACCTAATGACGTCGATGAAGCATTAGTCAATCGTTTGTATATAGAGGCATGGAAATCTGGTTGTAAAGGCTGTACGGTTTATCGCGATGGTTCTCGCTCAGGGGTACTGATTTCAACCAAAAGCGACAAAAAAGAAAACCTTCCACCATGCAAACCACCTACGGTCGTTGAAAACCGTCCTAAGATATTGGATGCAGACGTCGTACGTTTCCAAAACAACAAAGAAAAGTGGGTAGCTTTCGTCGGTCTTCTGGACGGACATCCATACGAAATATTTACCGGTGTATTAGACGATGAAGAAGGCATTGTGCTTCCAAAGAGTGTAGTTGCAGGACACATTATCAAAAATGTAGATGAGAACGGCAATAAGCGCTATGACTTCCAGTTCGAAAACAAACGTGGCTATAAAGTTACCATCGAAGGATTATCTGAAAAATTCAATAAAGAATACTGGAACTACGCCAAATTGATTTCGGGCGTATTGCGCTACCGTATGCCAATTGTACAAGTTATCAAACTGGTAAGTTCTTTACAATTGGATAGCGAAAATATTAACACATGGAAAAACGGTGTAGAACGTGCCTTGAAAAAATACATTCAGGATGGTACTGAAGCTAAGGGCAGAAAATGCCCCAATTGTGGTAACGAGACATTAGTATATCAAGAAGGTTGTCTCATCTGTAAAACATGTGGCGCCTCACGCTGCGGATAAATCTTATTATATCACCTTTAGGACGGACTTTATCTTCACAAAGTCCGTCCTATTTTTTATCTCCTTATCATGGATAGTTATATTATACTCAAAAACATACGATTTTTTGCTCAACACGGAGTAGCGCCACAGGAAAGACTCGTAGGGAATGAGTTCATCCTTAACCTTAAGTTGAAGGTAGATGTGTCACTGGCAATCGAAACCGATGAAGTTTCATATACAGTCAGCTACGCCGATGTGTACCAAAGTGTAAAAAAAGAAATGGAAATTTCCTCACGCTTATTAGAGCACGTAGGAGGACGCATTATCAAACGACTTTTCCATGATTTCCCAACAATAGAAGAGATTGAATTAAGCTTGATGAAACGCAACCCGCCTATGGGAGCTGACATTGAGGCAGCCGGAATTGAATTATGCATCCAGCGTACAACTTACTAACAGGCTACTTTCGATGCCAACATTTTTTCATCATCCAAGCATTAACTGACAGTACTTTCCCTACTTTGCAATTTACCCCACATAGGAATATAATCGTGTATTCTATATAGATAAGTAAATGAAGGTATACACATAAACAAAATGAGAAAACTAAAAAGCATAGATACTATTTGCTTCCCTGACCACTTTCATCTTCTTATCGGCACAGATTGTCAAAATCTACTTTGCTCCAGAAGTTACAAAAAAGCGCTTCTTTCCCTTAAAGTAAAACTGAAACAATAAACAGAAAGGTTTCCGTTCGGGAATGGAAGACACCTTCGTAGCCTGTAAATTGCGGACGCGCGGCATAACATATTCAGGACGCAAACGGATAAAATCACGACGAGCACAGACGACGGCCCATGCGTTGGGCCATTGTAACTTGAGTAAAAAGAATGCTACCGCTATCCAGTCAAGCAATCTACGTACCCGCATCACCGATACCAATTCGGCTTCGGGGAGGTTCTTGTACAGCATTAGCAAGTTATTGCGAAAGTTCAAGAAAGTCTTATGCGGATTCTCACGTTTCAACGTAGCAGCTCCTACATGATACACTACACTTTGAGGAATACATACCAACATTCGTCCCCTTGCACGAAGCCGCCAGCACAAATCAATCTCTTCCATATGGGCAAAGAAGCGTTCATCCAAGCCTCCCACTGCACGATAATCGGTCAAACGAATAAATAATGCCGCACCAGACGCCCAAAAAACAGGTATAACCGTATCATACTGCCCATGATCTTCTTCAACCACTCCCATTATGCGCCCCCGGCAAAAAGGATACCCATAACGGTCAATAAAGCCACCAGCAGCACCTGCATACTCAAATGACGTTCTTTGATGATAACTACGAATTTTAGGCTGACATGCCGCAACTTCAGGATGAGCATCCATATAAGCTACCAAAGGATTGAGCCAATGTTCCGTAACTTCAACATCTGAATTCAACAACATCACATATTCGGCCTCCACTTGTTGTAAAGCCAAGTTATAACCTCCGGCAAAGCCATAATTCTTATCCAGCTCTATAAGACGTACCGACGGAAACTCCCGACGTAACATTTCTACCGAACTATCGGTAGAACCGTTATCAGCTACATATACAGCTACTCCGTCTACATACGAATGTTGCATCACTGAAGGGAGAAAAGAACGAAGCATATCACAACCGTTCCAATTCAATATGACGATTGCAACCTTATCCATCGTATTCATTTGTAAGAATCGTACCCGACAAAGCCGTAGCATCCATATTAAAATCACCCAAACGCACTTGTACGACTTGATTGTCAAGTGCATCATTATGTGGTACCTCAACCCGAATGTAATTAGAAGTAAAGCCATGCATTGGCATTCCCGCCTTAGGACGTTCAAGCAAAACACTCATTTCCTGTCCTATATGCCTGGTATAGAAAGCACGTAACTTCATATCCGACAGTTCCAACAAGCGTTGGCTACGGCGATGTTTTTCATCGGGCGATACCACATGTTCTATTTTCAACGCCTGCGTACCGGGACGTTCGGAATAACTGAATACATGCAACTGGGTTACATCCAATCCTTTAATAAATTCATATGCCCGCTCAAAATAATCTTCTGTTTCACCTCGAGTACCTACAATAACATCTACACCGATAAAGGCATCAGGCATTATAGACTTGATTTTATGTACCTTATCTGAAAAAAGAGTTGTATCATAACGGCGACGCATTAACTTCAGTACCTCATCACACCCCGATTGCAGAGGAATATGAAAATGAGGCATAAAACGATGTGAGCGAGCAACATATTCTATAATTTCGTCAGTAAGCAAATTTGGTTCTATAGAAGATATACGATAGCGTTCAATTCCTTCTACTTCATCAAGCGCTTTTACCAAATCAAAAAACGTTTCACCGGTACTCTTTCCAAAATCGCCGATGTTCACACCCGTCAATACTATTTCTTTCCCCCCCTCAGCTGCAGCCTGACGTGCCTGCGCCACCAAAGAATCAATGCTTCCATTACGGCTACGTCCCCGAGCAAACGGAATGGTACAATACGAACAAAAATAATCACACCCATCCTGTACTTTCAAGAAAAAACGGGTACGGTCTCCGCGCGAACATGACGGAGCAAACGAACGGATATCTTTCAATGCCGAGGTATATGCCTCCCCTTTCTCATGTTTATGCAAATCACCCAAATACTGAAGCAAATCTTTTTTTTGCTCAGCCCCCAACACAACATCCACACCCTCTATATGGGCCACCGTATCAGGTTTCAATTGAGCATAACACCCTGTAACCACTACAAAAGCTCCAGGATGCTGTTTTACCAACCGATGTATGGCCTGACGACACTTCTTATCGGCCACCTCCGTTACCGAACATGTATTAACGACACAGATATCAGCCTTCTCACCTTTCCGGGCTGTACGCACTCCAGCCTCTTTCAATATTCGGCCTATGGTAGAAGTTTCTGAGAAATTCAGCTTGCATCCCAGGGTGTAATACACCGCTGTTTTATTTTGAAATACATTGGTATCTATCATATCCTTAATTAGTAAAACATGGTCCGAGACGGCAAAGGTACACATTATTATTATTTCTTCCTACCCTTTTTCCAGCCTTAACGGCATGGAACAAACTAATAGACAGCATCTACATAAAAAAATATAAAAAAAGTTGGGGTATCTGGTACAACCTATTCAAAAAGTCTATACCTTTGCAGCGTTTTAATAAAGCAATTGATTGTATTACGTTTAAAAAGCAAAGAAAATGAAAAAATTAGTTTTGATGGCCGCTGCCATCGTTGCAGTATCTTTCGCATCTTGTGGTAACAAAGCAGCTAACGAAGCTGAAGCTACTGAAGCTACAGCAGTTGAAGCTCCCGCTGAAGCTACTGAACCCGCCGTTGAAGAAGCTAAAGTTGACACTCCTGATGTAGCTGCTCCTGCTGCTGAAGAAGCTGCCGCTACTGAAGAGGCTGCAAAATAAGTGTAAAAGCACTGAAAGGAATTAGGAAGTGCGTCATATATTTGTATGACGCACTTTTTTTATGCGCTTTTCCCTACTCAAGTATTCAGCCACATTTTAAGCAAAGGCAGCTTTTCACGGCTCACCAATATATTTCCGTCATATTTAGGCCATACTTGAATAAGAGCTTTACCGTGAAAGTAATCTTGAATATTCCGAATGGAATCGGCGGAGAGAATAAATTGCCTGTTTACACGAAAAAAAGCACGTTCATCCAGTTGTTCTTCCAATTTATTCAACGGGAAATCGACGACATGATTCTTTCCATCCTTAGTTACGGCAAAAGTAACCTTGTTTTCCGAATAAAAATAAGCAATGTCAGTCACCGGAACAACATAGAAATGACGTGGAGTTGAAATAAGAAAGCGTGTCCGGTACTGTTTTTCACGTCTTTCGGCAAACGATTTGAGTAATAACTCCATGTTCCACAACTTATAATAATCGCCTGCACCAACCGACAAAAAGCGTTCAAATTTACATATCGCATCGAGCAGACGTTCTTTGTGCACTGGTTTCAACAAGTAATCTATACTGTTTACCGTAAAAGCACGCACTGCATATTCATCATAGGCCGTAGTAAAAACAATCATACTCTGAGGCTGGGCAGCTTCGATAAAAGCAAACGAAATGCCGTCGCTTAACTGAATGTCCAGAAAAAGCAGGTCGGGATGCGTATGCTCGGCAAACCATTTCACCGAATCTTCTACGGTACCGGGCAAAACCGTCAATTCCCACTCAGGACGTATCTCCCGGATCTGACGTTCCAGCAAACGAGCCGCCGGCACCTCGTCTTCAATAATCGCGGCACTAATCTTCTTCATACAACAAAGGCAATTTTACTATAAATTTATCTCCATCATCCATTACAACCGGTTCTTTTCCACACAGCATACGGCAACGTTGAGCCAAGTTTTTCAATCCAGTCCCCCCGGAAATGGCTCCCTGCTTGGGATGCATGTCGTTAGCCACACAAAGCCAAGCTGACTTTCCGTAAATTTCAGTCCATAAGGAAATGCGCATCGGCTTGCGAATGTTTATGACGTTATGCTTTATCACATTCTCCACCAAAAGTTGTAAGGAAAGCGGGGGCACAAGCACCTCTTCATACCGGGCATCTATCTGTTGGTCCATTGTCAGACAATCGCCCAAACGAACTTTCTGAAGTTGTATATAAACTTCCAAGAAATTCAATTCTTCTCCCAAGGTCACCGTATGCTTGTCCTGACAATAAAGTATGTACCTATACGTATCGGCCAAATTTCTGGTAAACTCAGCCGCACCGGCCGGATCATACTCTATCTCTGCCACCAATGTATTCAGACTATTGAACAAGAAGTGTGGATTAAGCTGATGTTGCAAGGCCATATAGCGAGCCTGTGCAGTACTTTCTTCCAACTCTTTAGCTCTACGATACAAGCGCACAAGGTCGGCATAGAAACGGTTCAACATGAACTGCCACACAATCATGAGTTCGACCAGCCACACAACAAGGATGATTGTCAGCCCATTGATTTGTAGCAGAAAAGGTCGGGACACTCCAACGATGAACTTGGCTGAAACCAGCAGCAGGTAATTACTCACCCCCAGAATGACCGCAGCCGACAAAAGTCCCACAAACAACATACGCTTGTTTCTAAGAAAATACGAATAATAAGATAACAGCTTATGATTGATATAACGTATGCTGAGCCCTACCCCACAAAATACCACAATGACAGACAGGAAAGCCTGAAAAGTAATCAGCTTTTCCTGATATCGCACCGGGATGTCGGCATAATGTACCAGAAAGAAATAAGAAAAGCATCCCAGGCAGGAATATAACACGATATCCCACAAGTAACGATTCATATAGCCAAATCCTCTAGCCATCATAGTTCCTATTATTAAAACATATCAATCGCCTATCTGTCCCATTGCCTTTTCCAAGGCACTTTTGACAATCTGCGCCGTAAGTTTGGACTGAATATGGTTGACCTTTGCTTCCTGATGGTATAGCTGTGCATTGATCACCTCTACAATCGAGATGTCTCCTTCACGGTACTTATCCATTGCCAGACTTTCGCTTTCGGAGGCTTTTGAAAGCGAACTTTCCGTAAGTTGCACATCCCGAAGTGCCCGGGAATAGGTATAGAACGCGGTCTCTACCTCCAAACGCACTTTATCGGTCTGCTTGCTCTGGTTTTCAATAGCCATGTTGACACCATACCGGCCGGCCTTCCGCGTGTTTTTCCGTTTTCCCCACTCAAAGATGGGCACACTAAGTTTGGCATAGACCACATAATTAGGGTCCAGGTCGGATGTAAAGTCATATCCCGGCGAAGCATAACTGCCATCTATCCCCACCGCAAATTTAGGCAAATATTGTGCATTGGCCAGCTTGGCGACCGATTTTTGTATTTCCACCTGCCCGCTTGCAATCTGCAACTCGGGACGCCCCATCATAGCAGCATCAACCGTCAAGGCATAATCATATTCCTGCATCGGAAGAAGCACTACCGAATCGGTAGGTTGTACCTGGTCGAACGGTACACCCGAAAACGAATTCATCGACAGGCGTGCCACCTCAGCATCATTACGTGCCTGTGCCAAGCGGTATTCGGCATCGTTCAGCTTCACTTCGGCCATCAGCAGGTCATTGCGGTCGGTATATCCTTCGGATACCCGATGACGTACAACCTCGACCAATGTACTCACAGAGGCCTTGAAAGCCTCGGCCACCCTTACCCGCTCGTCACAAGCCACCTTGTTCCAGTAATACACATCGGCATTGTAAACAATGTCGTTTGCAACCCGTTCTTTTTCATAACGCGACAATTCACTCTCTTTCACCGCCTTGTTATAGCCAGCCTTCAGGGCACCACCCGAATAAACAGGTTGCAGCAGGCTAAGTGAGGCACCATACTTCGTATCGCGCCCCTGAAAAGAAAGCGGTTCGTTAAGCGAAGGTACCGCTACCGAAAGTTCAAGCGGATGGCCGGTATAGTTGAAATTGGCTCCTCCCGACAACGAAGGGAGAAAATCGGCCCGGGCGGACTTTTCGTTTTCCAACCGCATGGCAATGGCATAATCGGCACTTCGGATGTCCTGGTTATACTCTTTTACCCGGACACGATATTGTTGTAAAAGAGCACTTTGCTGGGCATGGCCCTCAACGACCATACCCAACAGACACACAATAATCCATTTTTTCATCTCTGTCTATGCATTTTATTTTAAGTTAGAACATGTGGAGAAAGCTTGTCCGATTACTCCGGAACCTCCTCAAAAAACGGCCTCACAGTACCTTCTGGAGGGGGTCTGCTTCCAACCTGTTACGAGCGTGCTTCCAACAGGTCAGAAGCGCGCTCCCAACCTGTCAGAAG
>ERZ779669.953-NODE-953-length-15041-cov-3.508074_pt1 | contig 15041 bp, 13 predicted proteins | sample MGYA00511372_ERZ779669 | MGnify/ENA primary metagenome ERZ779669 (study PRJEB29588, sample SAMEA1967891) | human gut metagenome | biome: human gut; feature: human-associated habitat; material: faeces | place: Denmark | collected 2008/2010 ... | reverse complement strand
AAATCCCTGCCACGTCGCCGTCATAGTCGGTAAAGCGTGACACAGCCCAGCGGGTAGCCCTGTCCTGGGATACACCGTAGGCATTGAGCAGGTAGCCCATGCGCATAATGTATTCGTTGTGCCGGTGAGCCTCGTAGCTCACCCCTTCCGCCTTCAGTTGCTGTTCGGCAACGCGGATCACGCGTGCCAGCCTTTTTTCGGCGCGGCGGGTCTGGATACTGTCGGGGGCTGTTGCCGGAATTTCAATGCAGAAGGGTTTAGCATCCGGATTGAAAAAGGCTTCCGGGTCGTGTGCCAGTCCGCTCAGCCGGGTCACGTTCTTGCACTTTTCGTCGTGCGGATACCCCAGCAGGTTGGTGTAGTGCCGGTTTATCCGGTCAAAAGCCCGGGCGTGCAGTTCGTTTTCCGATACGGTTCCGGTTTCCGGATGCTCGATGTAGGCAGCGATGACACGGATACCTGTTCCGCTGATGGTGACGTACGACAGCAGGGTATGCGGATCTTCCCGTAGCTGCTTCATGCAGGTTTCCAGCTGCGCTGCCGGCAGATGGTCAAAGTCGGCAAGGCAAAGATGGGTCCAGCCTTCGATGTCCGCTTTGCACTTTCCGTTGGCAAAGCGCACCGATACGGCAAAACAGGGCGTGCTTTTCTTCTCGCGCGATGCGGCGGTGATCATTTGCTGTTGCTGGTAATAGCGGTGTTTGGCGGTGTGGTCGGCGATAGTGGGGTTGTTGCGGATTAAGTCCACTACTTGTTCCAGCGTTGTTTCGGTCGGTCGGGTGTCAGAGTAGCCTTTAAAGAGGCTGAGTACGATGTGATTCATAGTAATGTTGTTTGAGTTGTTTGTCGGATACAAAGCTGGTAAATAAAATGCAGAATACCATACCGGCTTCCTCCCACATGTAAACGTCAGAATACAATATATCTTAGCGTATTTAACATTTATTGATTATTAAAATGACCTATAAGCTGTTACGCACCGTCTATAATCATTCATAAATGGAAAAATGAAGAAAGAAGATTTCTATAACGAAAGCCTGGGCCGGTTCATCGATCGGCTTCAGAACCGGATGCTTGTTGACGGGAGCCGGTTGAGTAACAACAAACTGCATGCGCTGGCCCATATCACCGACCGGACATATGCCAAAGTAAAAAAGGGACCAATGCGAATCTGTATGCCTACTATGCGGTGCTTCGCATCTACCTGTGTAAGTTGTTGACTACACACGATGCCCGTCTTCCCGAAGTGCTCATGGAGTTGTACGAAGCCTTGGAAGAAGATTTCAGGCGCAGGACTTCCCGATGAATCCGTGACTGCTTGACAAAGTTGTCGCCTCCATATGCACTTTTCTTCACGCGCGTATATGCGTAGAGTTATACCAGTCTGCTTCTTCCCGCGGACGCGCGCGTAAGTGATATTGGGTATAGGGGGTGGCAAGTTTGTCAAGACAGGCTGTAATTTTAGGATGATAAAGGTAAAAAATGTACATTTTTTGTGTGCGTAAAGGATAGGAATAGGGGGATCTAGTTGGGCAGGAACTGTATAATAGAAAATAGTTTAAGATAAAAATGTATAATTCTTTCTTTTAATTTTCTTGATTTTGAATAATAAAATTTGAACGATTTAAACTTCGATAGTTATGACTAGAAAAGACGAATTGAAACAGCAAATTCTGGATTTAACCAGAGCTTATTATCACGAGATACATGAGCCAAAGCAGTCTTTTGAAGCTGGAAAAACATTCATTAATTATGGCGGTCGCTATTTTGACGACAAAGAGCTGGTTAATTTGGTTGATTCGTCACTTGATTTCTGGCTTACGGCAGGACCTTGGGCACATAAGTTTGAGACCCGGTTGGCAGAATGGTTGGGAGTAAAGTATTGCGCAGTGACCAATTCGGGGTCTTCGGCCAACCTATTGGCTTTCTATGCGCTTACGTCTCCCAAACTGGGCGATCGCAGAATCAAAAAAGGAGATGAGGTCATTACGGTAGCATGTGGTTTTCCTACGACGGTTACCCCTATCATCCAGTACGGGGCAGTACCTGTTTTTGTGGACATCACTATTCCCGAATATGATATTGACGTGACAAAACTGGAAGAGGCCTGGTCGCCAAAAACAAAAGCAGTGATGATAGCCCATTCGTTGGGTAATCCCTTCAATCTGGAAGCAGTCAAGGCATTTTGTGATAAGCATAATCTGTGGTTGGTAGAAGATAACTGCGATGCTTTGGGTTCGGAATATACCATCCAGGGAGTGACAAAGAAAACGGGTACCTGGGGGCATATCGGAACCAGTTCTTTCTACCCTCCCCACCACATGACCATGGGCGAAGGTGGAGCTGTCTATACAAACGATCGTGAGCTGGACAAGATTATCCGTTCTTTCCGTGACTGGGGACGTGACTGCTGGTGCATTGGCGGTGTGGACAATACCTGTAAATGTCGTTTCACAGGGCAATTCGGTGAACTGCCTGTGGGATACGACCATAAATATGTGTATTCCCATTTTGGCTTCAATTTGAAAATAACCGATATGCAGGCTGCTATCGGCTGTGCCCAGCTGGAAAAGCTGGACAGTATAGTGGAAGCCCGCAGAAAGAATTTTAACACCCTGCTCAAGGGATTGAAGGGCACTTCCGGACTGATACTGCCTGAACCAATGAAAAACTCTAACCCAAGTTGGTTCGGTTTCCTCATTTCTGTCAAGGAAGATGCCGGGTTTACACGCAATGAACTGTCTGAATATTTGGAAAGTAAGAGAATACAGACCCGCAATCTGTTTGCTGGAAACCTGATCAAGCATCCGGCATTTGACGAAATGCGACGCACAGGTGAAGGCTATCGCGTGGTTGGCGATTTGAAAGGAACTGATTTTGTAATGACCAATACCTTTTGGATAGGTGTTTATCCGGGTATGACTCAGGAAATGCTTGAGTTTATGATTTCTACGATTAAGGAGTTTGTGGCATCCAAACAACAAAACGCATGAAGGTTGTATTATTAGCAGGAGGCTTCGGTACGCGCATTTCGGAAGAATCGCAGTTCAAGCCCAAACCTATGATTGAAATTGGCGGCATGCCCATTCTTTGGCATATTATGAAAGAATATGCTTATTATGGGCATACAGAGTTTATTGTGTGTGCCGGCTACCGGCAGGAATATATCAAGGAATGGTTTGCCAACTATTTCCTCCACAACAGCGATGTTACATTTGATTACCGTGATGGGAAGAATGAGATGACCATACATTCCAGCCATTGTGAACCATGGAAAGTCACTGTGGTGGATACGGGCTATAATACGATGACAGGCGGAAGAATCAAACGGATACAGAAATATGTAGGCGACGAACCTTTCTTCATGACTTACGGGGATGGCGTATGCGATGTGGATATTAACCAGTTGTTGGAGTTTCACCAAAGTCATGGAAAAATAGCTACCCTGACCGCGGTAAAACTGAAACAGGAGAAAGGTATTCTGAATATCGGCGGTGACAATGCCGTGAAATCGTTCCGTGAGAAAAATATCTCTGACGGGGCTCCCATCAATGCCGGATACATGGTATTGCAATCGGAAATCTTCAATTACCTGAAAGACGATGCCACGGTGTTCGAGAAGGAACCGCTGGAACAGCTGGTGGAAGAAGGGCAGCTGATGTCTTACGTCCATACCGGTTTCTGGCAATGTATGGACAACATACGCGAAAAGAACATGCTTGAAAAGCTTTTGGAAAGCGGTGAGGCACCGTGGAAAAAGTGGACGAGGGAAGTTCCTAAAGGATTCTGATTATGATAGATATTTTCGACAATTTTTATAAAGGAAAGCGCGTACTGGTGACTGGACACACCGGTTTTAAGGGGAGCTGGCTTTCCATCTGGTTGCACGAATTGGGTGCGGAAGTGATAGGGGTGGCACAGGACCCGTTTACGGAGCGGGACAACTATGTGTTGTCGGGCATCGGTGGTAAAATCAAAGCCGATATCCGTGCCGACATCCGTGACGGGAAGCGGATGAAAGAAATTTTTCAGGAATACAGGCCTGAAATTGTTTTCCATCTGGCTGCTCAGCCGCTGGTTCGGCTGAGTTATGACATTCCTGTAGAGACGTATGAAACCAATGTGATGGGTACCCTCCATGTGATGGAAGCCATACGGGCTACGGACAGTGTAAAGGTTGGTGTCATGATTACAACCGACAAATGCTATGAGAACAAAGAACAGATCTGGGGTTACCGCGAAAACGAACCAATGGGTGGTTACGATCCTTATTCTTCTTCCAAAGGTGCGGCAGAGATAGCCATTGCTTCATGGCGTCGCAGTTTCTTCAATTCTGCGGATTATGGTAGGAAACATCATGTATCACTGGCCAGTGTGCGTGCCGGCAATGTGATTGGAGGTGGCGATTGGGCACTTGACCGCATTATTCCCGACTGCATAAAGGCACTGGAAGCGGGCAAGCCCATTGAGATACGCAGTCCAAAAGCCATCCGCCCTTGGCAGCATGTACTGGAGCCTTTGAGTGGATATATGCTGCTGGCTCAAAAGATGTGGAACGAGCCGACTCGGTATTGTGAAGGTTGGAACTTTGGCCCTCGTTCTGAAAGTATAACGCCGGTATGGAAAGTTGCTGAGAAGGTGATTGAGAATTATGGTTCGGGAGAATTAAAGGATATTTCCGATCCGAACGCATTGCATGAGGCTAAGTTGCTATTGCTAGATATCAGCAAAGCTAAATTCCAATTGGGGTGGGAGCCTCGGATGGATATATCGAAGTGTGTGGAACTTACAGTAGATTGGTATAAAAAATATAGGAAATGTGCTGTATATGATATGTGCCTGAATCAAATTAAAACGTATATTAACTATTCTAATTATAACTAATCCATATCTTATGAAGTTTGTTGTGACAGGTTGTACCTCTTTTATTGGTAAAAATTTGGTCAATTTATTATTGAATCAAAGCCATCAAGTAATAGCAGTCTGTAGAGATATGGAAAAAGCAAGACATTTATTACCTAAACATTTTAACTTAGAAGTAATATGTCTTGACATGAACGAAATACATTGTCTGGCCTATAAAATGTCATTTACAAATATTGATGTGTTTATTCATTTAGCTTGGAGTGGCGGTGGGCATGAAGGAAGAAATGATAAAGAGTTACAAATGAAAAATGTAGAACAATCAATGGAAGCTCTATTTATGGCAAAAATATTAAATTGTAAACTTTTCGTTGAAGCAGGATCACAAGCAGAATATGGTTTGATTAAAGGAGTCTTAAAACCTGAAACGCCCTGCCATCCAGAAAATGAATATGGTAAGGCCAAACTTGAATTCGGCGTTAAAGCAGAACTTTTTTGTAAAAATGTGGGAATGAAATATCTGCATTTGCGTATATTGAGTATTTATGGTGAGGGGGATAAAGATTGGACACTGATTATTAGTTCTATAAATAAGATGCTTCATAATGAAGATGTTCCTCTTTCTTTATGTTTACAAACTTGGAATTATGTTTATATAGGAGATGCTGTAAAACAAATTCTTTTGTTGTGCAAATATGCGCTAAACAACAAAAGTTTTGAGTCAGGAATTTTTTTAATAGGTTCGAAAGACACTCGCCCATTACATTGCTTTATAGAAGAAATTTATACTTTGACGAGAAGTCAAAGTCGACTATTATATGGTCATTATAAACCATTGAATGTAGTGGAGTTAAATCCAGATATGTCAAAAACAGAAATGGCTACTAATGGGTTTATCTCTGATTATACTTTCGCAGATGGTATTAGAACAATTATTAGATCAATAAACTGATTTTTGAAAGAATGATATTTGAAAAAGTATAGGTTGTTATTGATTTAAGAAGCTGTAATTAAGTTCTTTATTGAAATTCATCGATTGATTAGTTGTTGCAGAAATTTAGGATTGTTCATAGAATGTATGTATATGATAAAAGTATCAGATTATATTATTGATTATTTATACAAAAAGGGGGTAGAAGATATTTTTATGTTTGTTGGAGGAGGAGCTATGCACTTAAACGACTCTGTAGGAAAACATAATAAGATTAATAATGTAACATGTTTGCATGAACAGGCATGCGCCATTGCTGCTGAGAGTTATGCAAGGTGTAAAAATAATCTAGGGGTAGCGATTGTTACTACAGGTCCTGGTGCTACTAACACAGTTACTGGTATTGCAGGTGCTTGGATTGAATCCACTCCTCTATTTGTAATAAGCGGTCAAGTTAAACGTAGCGATTCTATGCTTAATACAGGGGTAAGGCAAATGGGGGTTCAAGAAGTAGATATTGTTTCTATTGTTAAACCGATAACTAAATATGCAGTATTATTAAATGATCCTCAAAAAGTCAGATATGAATTGGAAAAGTGCATTTATTTAGCTACAAATGGAAGAAAAGGTCCAGTTCTCTTAGATATTCCTTTGGATGTACAAGCTACAATGATTGATGAAACTAATTTAGAACCCTATTTAATTGTAAATGAACAGCAGAAAATAGACAAGAGTTCCATGGGTGAATTATTGTCTTTGATTACAAATTGTAAGAAGCCGCTTTTATATGTGGGTGCAGGTGTATATTTTGCAAATGCTCAAAAGGAATTCCTTGAATGTGTGAATAGATTTAATATTCCTGTAGTAACTACATGGAATGGAATGGATTTGATTTGGGATGATCATCCTTTATATATGGGAAGACCTGGTGCTATCGGTCAGCGGGCTGCTAATTTTATGATTCAGAATTGCGATTTATTGATTGCTGTCGGTACCAGATTGGCATCTTTGCAAACAGGATTTAATTATGCATCATATGCGAAGAAAGCAAAATTAGTTATGGTTGATATTGATATAAATGAGTTAAACAAAGAGAAACTACATCCATATATTAAAGTGCATTCTGATGCAAAATACTTTTTTGCGACTTTACTTTCATCAGATATTAAGTTAAATGACTATTCCGAATGGGTAAATAGGTGCAATGATTGGAAAAAGAAATATCCAAATCTTAATCCAAACTGGCTAAATGATAAATTTGTAAATTCATATTACTTGGTAGATGCTATTTCTACTTTGATGGATAGTGAGGATGTGTATTGTGGCGGAAGAGCTGGAACATGTATTGATACTATTATTCAAGCTTTTAAAGTGAAAGAAAATCAGAGGGTGATTGCTACTAAAGGATTGTCTTCAATGGGATATGGTATTCCTGCTGCAATTGGGGCTTCGTTTGCATTTAAAGGTAAAAAAATAATATGTAACAATGGAGATGGTGGTTTTGTAATGAATATTCAAGAATTAGCTGTTATAAAACGACACAATCTTCCGATAAAGTTTTTTATTTTAAATAATAATGGTTATGCGACTATTGTTTCTACTCAGACTAATGTTTTTAATAAACACTTTGTGGGATGTACACCAGAATCTGGTCTTTCTGTTGGAGATATTAAGGCAATAGCAATAGCATATGGTATCAAAGTGATAGAAATTAAATCAAACAATGAGATTTGGGTAAAGGTGCAAGAGGCTTTGTTATATGATGGCCCCATAGTTTGCGATGTGAAAGTTTCTATAATGCAACCAATAGAACCTCGACAAGCTAATTACAAAACACCAGAAGGTCAAATGGCTTCCCGTCCGTTAGAAGATATGAAGCCTTTATTGAGTAGAGAAGAACTTGCGGAAAATATGATGTAATATAAACAAAATGGTTAATATAAGAAATGTTCTAATTTCTATAGGGGTTGATAAGGCTATATTCTTTACATCTTTAGCGCGAATTATACAAGCAGCTGGAGGAATAATATCCATTTTGTTTGTAGCCCGTTATCTAACAGGGGAAGAGCAAGGATTTTATTATACTTTCGGTAGTATTGTAGCTATTCAAATTTTTTTTGAATTGGGCTTGAACGGTATTATCACTCAATATGTTGCTCACGAAGCCTCATTTTTACATTGGGACAGTAAGCTGGTTTTAGTTGGAGAGCCGAAGTATTTATCCCGTTTATCCTCTTTGTTGCATTTTTGTGTAAGATGGTATTTGGCTTTTGCCGGTGCATTATTGGTTACATTGATTCTTGTGGGTTTTGTTTTTTTTGGGAAATATGGAAACCATGAAGATATTTCTTGGCGTATTCCTTGGATCTTATTGGCCGTTGGTACAGCGTTAAATTTGTTGCTGGCGCCAATATTGGCTTTCATAGAAGGACTCGGAAAGGTAAAAGAGGTTGCAAAAATAAGATTGTACCAACAGAGCTTTTGTCTGCTCGTTGTTTGGAGCGGTTTGTTATTGGGCGCTAGACTTTATGTATCTGGGCTGAATTGTTTGGTAGCTGTAGTATTGATTTCATCTATCCTTTGGTTTAGTGATTTTCGCAAATTGCTATTGAATATTTGGAGGGTGAAATTAACAGACAAGGTAAATTATCTCAGGGAAATATTTCCTTATCAATGGAAAATTGCATTGAGTTGGGTCAGCGGATACTTCATCTTTCAATTGTTCAATCCTGTTCTTTTTGCTACGGAAGGTGCGGTTGTCGCGGGACAGATGGGTATGACCCTGGCTGCATTGAATGGCATTCAGTCAATGTCATTAAGCTGGATTTCCACAAAAATACCTCTGTTTTCAGGGTTGATTGCACAAAAGAATTACTTGCAATTAGACACAATTTTTAATCGTACGTTAAAGCAATCTGCATGTATTAATGGTGTACTTCTTTTAATCATGTTGCTTGGCATTTTTGTGATACGGCATTATCATATTGTGATTGGTGGTATGGATTTGGGGAGTCGCTTTTTACCTTATATTCCAATGGTCTTAATGATGATACCATTGTTTATTAATCAATTTGTAAATGCATGGGCAACCTATCTTAGGTGCCATAAGCAAGAACCTTTTTTAATGAACTCTATAGTGGGAGGTATCTTGTGCTGTCTATCTACTGTCTTATTGGGAAAATATTTTGGTGTTTTAGGTATAACTGGAGGATATTGTTGCATCAAATTGATATTATTTATTTGGGGACACTGGATATTCGTCACCAAAAAAAGTGAATGGCATAAGCGCGAATAATCAAAATAGAAAAATAAAAGTTGTATTCAAAGTATTAAAAAACTGTGATGAAACAAGAAATGGAATATAATCAGAAATTATTATCAATTTGCATTCCAACTTATAACCGGATAGAGCAAATACAAAAGCAAATAAGATTATTGTTGCCACAGTTGACGGATGAGGTGCAGTTGATAATATATGATAATCATTCAGACATTTCAGTAAGTGAATTATTCACAAACCAAGAATTAAGTCAATTTTTAGTCGTTCGGAATTGTACTAATGTGGGAGGAGATGCAAATATCGCTCGTTGCTTTGAAAATTGTGATACAAAATGGTTATGGACGCTTTCAGATGATGATTTTGTAAAAGAAAATGCTATTTCTATATTATTGGAAGATATTAAAAAGAATCAGAATGCGACATTTATTAATTATTGGAGTCCAATAGAAAAGCATACAGATAGCGTAGATTCCTTTTTGAAGATATTGTCTGATGGCAGAGTTTTTTGCGCAGCTTTTACTATGTCTGTGTGCGTATATAACATGCACAATTTGAAAGAGGATTTATTTTATTATTACAAAAATATTTCTTCAAAAGTAGGTCCCCTAATAATGTTAATAAGAAATATTCTAAAAAAAGGTGGAAAATGTATTTGGATTAATAATCCATTAGTTGAGTTAGGTTCCGACGTTGGCTGGAATTATCAAACCTTCATAAATTACTCATTCCTTTTCCTTTTAGAATTTAGTGATTCTAAACAGATTTATCGTAAAAATATTTTTTTAGGTTTATTCCGTACCGATTATTCATTAATTTCTATTGATAGAGAATCCTCTCATATTGATTGGTTTACCCGATTTAATTTGTTTGGAAAAGTGTTGATTAAACAAGGAATTTGTAATGCATTATTGTATACTCCCAAAGAACTTTTTAAATGTTTTGCTTTATTGTTCATAAGTCGGCGGTTTAAATGGCATTTAAAAAAGTTGTTAAGACCTTGATTAATATGAGAAATATTACTGTAAGTATTGTAGTCCCGATTTACAATGCGCAAACTTTTCTTGATAGTACCATAAGAAGTATAGTTACTCAAACGATTACAGATTTTGAATTAATACTAGTTAATGATGGAAGTATTGACAGTTCTGATGAAATATGCCGAAAATGGAGAGAAAAAGATGCACGTGTAAAATATATATGTCAAACAAATGCAGGTGTAACAGCTGCAAGAGCAAAAGGGGTTTCGTTGGCATTAGGGGAGTGGATCATGTTTTGTGATGCAGACGATATTTTACCTAATAATGCACTAGAGTTGTTGCTAAAGTATTCCGAAAATAATGATATTATTATCGGAAAAATTAAGTTTATAGCGAACGAAAAAGATTGTAAGATAATCAAAGAAGATTATGATGTTACTACAGTTAGTAATATCGTTTTCATGCAGCAACTACTAGATAATTCTATCCCTTTATTGCCGTCTCCTTGTGCTCGTCTATATAAGAAATGTTTATTTTCAGAAAAAACATTTGATATACCTCGTTCAATAGTCAGAGGAGAAGATTTCATTATGAATTTTCATTATGCAATAAATGCTAAAAGTATCTGTTATATAAACAATATTGTTTATTATTATAGACAGCATATAGCAAGTACAATGCATACTTTTAAAAATTCATGGGAATATGAAAAACTTTTTTTATCTAAATTATTATCTCCTGTTCAACAATATAAGGAATACCATGAATTGAGGCCATATATTATTAAGTGTATAATAAGGTCTTTGGGAAATGCTTATCATGACCCTATCTTGCAACGAAATAGTGAGGATTTTGTGAATATATGTGTAGAAGCTAGAACTGTTCCCTTGGATTTATTAGAAAAAATAACATTAACTCTAATATATTTTCCTCCAAAATTAAGATTTTTTTTGTATAGAGCAATCCGTAGAATTTTAAGTTATTCACGATAATTATGGCTTTAAAGATAAAATATAGTGATATTGGGCCATTGTTATTTATGGGAATGTGCATTGTATTGTATTCAATACCTGATAATGTGCAACTTCCTTTTCGTTTATTAATATTTATAGGGTTAATAGGAGGATACCTTAATAATAAATCTTTGCGTATGCCTATAATACAATTTTTGATACTTTGTATAACGGCCTTTATCGTTCTTTCTAAAATTATTATAGGTACATTTGATACGTCCTTATTGATGGTCTTTTTATCTATTATTCCAATTATGAATATAGATACTTATGCTTCTTTTTCGCAGAAACAAATACATGTACTTAGGTACATTATATATTTTTTGTGTATTGCAATTGTCGGCCAGTTATTAATATATAGATATGAGGGACGTCCTAATTTGAGTTATGAAATCAATCAGTCAGGATCTTATTTGTTTCTATTCTTTCTTTTATGCGATTTGTTAAAAATAAGGCTAGGAAAATTATTAGTGATTTGTGCTTCTTTCCTATTATTAAGTAGATTACTAATACTTTCTATCCTTGTATTTTATATTGTTCGATTTATCAATAAACATGTAGAAAAGTTAATTATTTGGTTGACTTATTTCAAAACTGTCATATTAGCTAATGTATTCGTTGTTTTATTCTCTTTTGTATTTTTATTTGTGTATGCAGGTGAAACTGTTAGTGGTTCGCCTGATGACGTTTCTCGTTTAACAAATATGGTTGACGGTTCGAATATGGTACGGTTTAAAATGAATGCAGATGTTATAGTGAGTTTATTTAATGGAAATCAGGCACTGCTGTATAAAGGATATGGAGATATGACGACTAACACGGAATATTTGGATGATTTTCTTTTAATGCCACATAATGAGTTGATAAAAGGAATTGCTCAATTTGGTTTGATTGTCATGTTGTTCTTCTTTTTTGTCTCCCTGAAATATTATTCGCAATATATTAATAAGGAAACAATTGTTTATTTTATTCCTATAGTGTTATATACATTGATATTGTGGGTAAGATTTACTATTATTCCAAGTTTCGAAATGATTTTTATACTTTTCATATTAAAATTGAAATCTAATGAAAATAGTCTTTATTATAACCGACATTACAAACTGTGCTGGCACAGAAAGAGTTGTGACAGGAGTAGCTAACTATTTAGTGTCTCTTTCTTACGATGTGTCTATAGTAAGTCTTTCTAGTAAACAAGGAAAAGCTTATTTCCCCTTGAGTGAGAAAGTAAAAATATTTCATTTAAATTCGTATTCTTATGTCAATAAAGGATTGTTTTCTAGAATGTGGGGCAGGGTATCATCTGTATATAAATTCTATATGATGATGCGCAATGTTCAAGCAGATATTTATATTGGAACAAGTGTTAATACTAATGTTTTGTCTTTGTTGTTCTGCCCAACAAACAAAGTGATAGGTAGTGAACATTTTTCGGCTACTGCTCCGATGAATCCTATATTACGAAAGTTCAGAAATTTGATATATAAAAAACTGGCGCGGTTGGTTGTATTGACGAAGCATGCGTATGATTATTATACCCAATTTGGCATCAAAGTCGAGGTGATTCCCAACTCTGTAGCTTTTAAAAATTTACCAGATTTACGCATTATATGTATAGAATGAAAACAACATCCAATAAATTGATAACAAATATCCTGTAAAACAAAGTTTTATAATCTTATTTTTATTTTCGGTTGTTTTCAGTACTTTCAGTAGATTGGCTCTTGTTTGGTGCAATTTTGTTTCTCATTTGTTTCTCAAATTCGATACTTATTCGTATATTTGCAGTAGAAAAAATGAGAAAGGAATCCCTATGGCACGAGTTAAGAATCATACAAAAGTCAAAGAGCCAATTCGTCTTCGGATGAAGTCGCTGAGCAATGGCAGCAAGAGCCTGTATCTGGATATATACCGCGACGGAAAGCGGACATATGAATACCTCAAGATGTATATTATCCCGGAAACGGATAGCAACTCCCGCAGGCAGAATCAGACGACAATGGACGCCGCCAATGCCATCAAGTCGAAGCGTATTATCGAACTGACCAGTAATGAGGCCGGGATTGTATTCCGTAAGGACAAGACTTTCCTGCTGGATTGGATGCAGGTTTATATGGAGGCTCAAGAGAGTGCCGGTAAGAAAGATGGCAGTCAAATCAAGATTGCCATGCGCATACTGAAAGACTATGCCGGAGAAATGGTCACACTGGATCAGATTGACGGGGACTTTTGTCGTGGCTACATCACTTATCTGCTGACGGAATATCATCCGAAAGGCAAGGACATATCGAACTACACGCTTCACAATTATTACCGTGCGTTGAACGGTGCGTTGAACTCTGCCGTCAGGAAGAAAAAGATGAAGGCCAACCCTTTCAACGAACTTGAGAAGTCGGAGAAAATCCGCAAGCCGGAGAGTATGCGGTCGTACATGACCATCGAAGAGGTACAGGCGTTGATTGACACTCCTATGCCCCACGAGGAATACGAGATTGTAAAATGCGCATATCTGTTCTCCTGCTTTTGCGGATTACGCATCAGCGATATAATCAAGCTGAAATGGAATGACGTGTTCGTTGACAGGGGACAGTACCGTTTGGCCGTGTCCATGAAAAAGACCAAAGAGCCTATTTACCTGCCCCTCTCTCCTGAAGCGTTGAAGTGGATGCCGGAACGTGGGGGCAAATCATCAGAAGATAATGTGTTCGACCTGCCGTCCGCCAATACAATCAGAATGCAGCTCAAACCTTGGGCGAAAGCAGCCGGAATCTCCAAGCGGTTCTCCTACCACACCAGTCGCCATACGTTTGCCACCATGATGCTGACGCTCGGAGCGGACTTATATACTGTCTCGAAGCTGCTCGGCCATGCCGATGTGAAAATGACACAGGTGTATGCCAAGATTATCAATAAGAAAAAGGACGAGGCTGTGAATCTTGTAAACGGTTTGTTTCACTAATTGAAGGCATTCTGTGGTCCATGTCTAATTTACAAACATATATTTACGGCATTTCTCCGGTTGTAAATGCAACCGAAGTTAATGCTTCCATCACATATTATAAACTCAAAAAGGTAAATCGACATGAAAAGACCTGAAGACGGCCTTCTCTCTTTTTGGAGGGAGCCAACACCTGCAGCACTTCGCTGCGGACAAGGATGTGGCGAATGAACTTTTCGCCCTGCTTACCGAAGCAAAAACAGTTTATCTCCACGATGTTGTGTTGGGTGGTAAACAGTACCACCGCTATGTGGACGATTTCGTAAACGGACACCGGTACATAGACTGTGACCATGCGGCCTGCCGGAACTGCCACGAAATGAACATCCACATTGTCAAGGGGCTGCTGACCGAGTGCGCCAGTTCCGTCCAGCCCTGCTTTGCCGCACCGGATTTCACGTTTAATGAGTGCATGAAGTTGAAACGGATGTATGACACCTCGGAATCGTTGTCTCCGCTTGGTCCGCCCCGTATCAACCGACCTGCGGCTCTCTCTCTTTCTTTTGGTTGTAATTTTACCCCGGAACAGATGAAAAGTATAGTGGCTTGCGCCAATACTTATCATCTGTTCTGTGTTTCTGTACGCATTGAAGACATGGAGGCTCTCTTCGCCTGCAAGAAGGGCTTTTCCATCCGCGTGAACAATATCCGCCGTGTGGTAATCCTGTTCGATGCGCTTCTTGAAAACTCGTTCATCCAATCTCGGTGGCAGAATGTTCTCGGCAAGGGCGCATTCCTGCAGTCCAAGGACGGGACACGCTCCGTTTCGGTGTCAACCCTGTCTTCCGCGCTGTCATCCATCAAGAACAACATGACATCGGTCGCATACAGCATCCGAAAGGTCATTGATCGGCTGAAAGAATGACAGAAAGTGACAAGAAGCGAAGTATGTGAAAGGTAAAAGCATGAGAGTTACAATGACACGTGCATAGTATCATTCCCCAAATCACGGCATCTTCGTTTACAGGACATACCTTTG
>ERZ779669.951-NODE-951-length-15051-cov-4.179181_pt1 | contig 15051 bp, 15 predicted proteins | sample MGYA00511372_ERZ779669 | MGnify/ENA primary metagenome ERZ779669 (study PRJEB29588, sample SAMEA1967891) | human gut metagenome | biome: human gut; feature: human-associated habitat; material: faeces | place: Denmark | collected 2008/2010 ... | reverse complement strand
CCGCGCCGATTGTATCGCTGTCCAGCGGTTTGGGCATAGGCATCATCGGCAGTACGCCGGTAACGTAACGGTTGTGGTTCATGCGGGCAATGTCGCGCAGCAAATCTTCCTGTTTGGTATCGGCAGGATATAAAAGTTCTTTAACATAAATGCCCATGCTTTCAGCAAGTTTCATTAAACGGTCTTTATAAACGTGCGAAGCCGGGTCATCGCCAACAACAATAATTGCCAGCGTTACTTTACGCCCTTTGCCAAGCGCATTGGCCACACGCTGCATAATGGTTTCACGGTAGGCATCAGCCACGGGCTTGCCTTTCATCATCAGTGTTTCCATAAAACTTCTCCTTAAAACAATCCGCTGATAACGCCGTCATCGCTGACGTCGATTTTTTCTGCGGCAGGTACTTTCGGCAGTCCGGGCATGGTCATAATATCGCCGGTTAATACTACCACAAAGCCTGCACCGGCTGCGATTCGGCAGTTTTTAATGGTAATTTCAAAGCCTTCCGGGCGGCCCAGAAGTGCCGGGTCATCCGAGAAGGAATACTGGGTTTTGGCCATGCAGACAGGCAAATGCCCATAACCCATTTTTTCAAAATCCTTCAAAGCATTGTTTGCTTCTTTGGTGTAGTTTACGCCCACTGCACCATAAATCTTTTTGGCAATGGTTTCAATTTTTTCTTTCAGGCTCAGTTCTTCGCCGTACAGAAATTTAAAATCGGCTTTGCCGCTTGTTGCCAGCGCCACAACTTCTTTTGCCAGTTCAATGCCGCCTTCTCCGCCTTTGGCAAATACTTCCGAAAGCGCAACGTTTACGCCGTGTGCGGCGCAATGGCTGCGGATGGCTTCCAGTTCTTCGGGGGTATCCTGTGCAAAGGCATTAATAGCAACAACCAGAGGCAAACCGTACTGCTTAATGTTTTCGATATGCTTTTCAAGGTTGACAATGCCGCGTTTTACAGCTTCCACATCCGGTGTTGCAAGGTCAGTTTTCGGCACGCCGCCGTGCATTTTAAGCGCGCGTACGGTTGCAACCAGCACAACAGCATCCGGTTTTAAACCGGCATAACGGCATTTAATGTCAAAGAATTTTTCCGCACCCAAATCTGCACCGAAGCCTGCTTCCGTAATGGTGTAATCGGCAAGCTTGAGCGCCGTTTTGGTTGCCATTACGCTGTTGCAGCCGTGGGCAATATTGGCAAACGGGCCGCCATGGATAATGGCAGGCACATTTTCCAGAGTCTGTACAAGGTTCGGTTTTACAGCGTCTTTTAACAGTGCCGCCATTGCGCCCTGTGCTTTAAGCATACCTGCGGTAATGGGGTTGCCGCTGTAATCGTAAGCCACAATAATTTTGCTCAGGCGTTCTTTTAAATCGTGCAGGCCGGTTGCCAGGCACAAAATAGCCATAACCTCCGAAGCTACGGTAATATCAAAGCCGTCCTGGCGCGGTACGCCGTGCGCTTTGCCGCCAAGGCCGACAACTATGTTGCGCAGCTCGCGGTCATTCATATCAACAACGCGTTTCCACACAATACGGCGCGGGTCGATATTAAGCGCATTGCCCTGCTGAATATGGTTGTCAAGCATGGCTGCCAGAAGCATATGGGCAGATGTTATGGCATGGAAATCGCCGGTAAAATGCAGGTTAATGTCCTCCATAGGCACAACCTGAGAATAGCCGCCGCCTGCTGCGCCGCCCTTAATGCCCATGCAGGGGCCGAGCGAAGGTTCGCGCAGGGCAACTATAACTTTTTGCCCGATTTTGGCAAGCCCCTGTGCCAGGCCTACCGTAGTGGTGGATTTGCCTTCACCGGCAGGGGTAGGAGTAATGGCCGTAACCAGAATAAGTTTTCCGTCAGGCTTATCCTGCACTCTTTTAATTAAATCCATGGAAAGTTTTGCCTTATAGCGGCCGTATAACTCAATATCTTCCTCACCGATGCCGAGTTTTGCGGCAACCTCAGTAATGGGCAGCATATGCGCCTTTTGAGCAATTTCAATATCCGATAACATCTTGGTACCTCCCTTTTCTGCACTTAAATAACTATATCTTTATTTTATTCTCGGCCGGAGTTCCTTTTTCCTTCCGGTAGAGATAAATTATTCGAACCATATTTCCAGTTTTGTGCCTTCCGCGGCAACAGTCCCCGGCGGCAGCGACTGCTTTTTCGCCCTGCCGCTGCCGTAAGGCACCAGCACCAGATGCCCGCGCTGCACCAGTTCTGCCGTCTGGCGCATGTCAAGCCCGGTAAAATCCGGTATCTTTACTTTGTTGTCCGGCAAAAATTCCATTACCGGCACTTTAACGGCTTTGGCCCTGTCTTTGGCATCTTCCTCAAACGAAGGCAGCCCTTCGTGCGTGCTCGGCTGAATGCCTTTGGCAACAAGTATCTGCTGCAAAGTATCTTTAAATACCGGCGCCGATACCTGCGAACCGTAAAACGCCCCCTGCGGCGTATCAAGCATTACCAGCATCGCATACTGCGGATTGGCTGCCGGTACAAAGCCCACAAAAGACGCTATGTATTCGCCCGGGGCATAGCCGCCCTGCTCGGCAAGTTTTTCTGCCGTGCCGGTTTTGCCAGCAATCTGATAGCCTGCAATATGCGCCGGTTTGCCGCCGCCCTCGCTGACTACTTTTTCCATCATCATGCGCATCTGCCCGGCAACGTCTTCGGTAATAACGCGGCGCACAACCTTCTTCTGCCCCTGGCGCAAAACTCGCCCGTCAGGCATTACAATTTTATCAATAATGTAAGGCTCCAGAAGTTCGCCGCCGTTGGCAATGGCGCAGATGGCGCGCAGCATTTGCAGCGGCGTTACGGCAATGCCCTGCCCGATGGCCATGGTGGCAATATCAGGCTCGTACATATCTTCCGGCCTGTACAAAATGCCGCTTTCCTCGCCCGGCAGTTCAATGCCAGTCGGCTGGCCGAAGCCGAACTTTTTGCTGTAATCAATCATCTGGTTTGCGCCGAGCTGCATGCCCAGCTGCACCATGCCGGTGTTGATGGAGTATTTAATAATATCCTCAAAGGGCACCTGCCCGCGCCCTTCTCCGTCCCAGTTGCGGATAACGCGGTCGGCAATTTTAATGCTGCCCTTGTCCTCAAACACGGTCTGCGGCGTAATGATGTTTTCACTCAGCCCCATGCAGCCTACAATCGGTTTAAAAACAGAACCCGGCTCGTAAATAATGGAAATTGCCCTGTTCGTCCACGTGGAAACCGGGTATTCGCCAAAATCATTAGGGTCAAAGGTCGGGCGCGAAGCCATGCCCAGTACCGCGCCGGTGTGCGGGTCCATCAAAATGGCTGCCGCCGCGCGCGATTTGGTTTCCTTCATGGCGCGGTCAAGCGCGTCCTCCAGCACAAACTGAATTTTGCTGTCGATAGTAAGGTACACCGTCGGCATATTCTGCGGGCGCGAATGGTTCATGCCCGCTTCGCCCATCGGGCGTCCCAGTGCGTCCACCATTTCTTCCTGCTCGGTTTTGGCGCCTTTAATTACGGAATCAAGCGCCAGCTCAATACCGGCCAGCCCCTTGTCATCCGTACCTACAAAACCCAGAATCTGCGCAGCCATAGTTTTTTTGGTGTAATAGCGTTTGCTTTCTTCCAAAAAATGCAGGCCCGGCAGTTTGTTTTCTTTAACTATGCGCGTTACCTCGTCCGCCTCTTTCGGCGTCAGGGTTCGCTTAATCCATATAAAACGTGCTTCCGTAGTAAAATCGCTGTACAGGCTTTCGGCACTGATGCCGAGCGGCCCTGCCAGCAAATCTGCCGCCAGGCGCTTAACGTTGCGCCCGCTTTTAGCAGCCGCGCTGTCCGGGCGGTCCTCCATTTCAACAGGGTCAACATACAGCGATTTTGCCATAATGCTTACGGCAAGTTCTTCGCCGTTGCAGTCTACAATCGCCCCGCGCGGCGAATACATTACGTCCGTGCCCATGGCCTGTGCCATCGACTGCCGCGCCATTGCATCGCCGCGTACAATTTGCAGCCACACCAGGCGGCCGATAACTATGACAAAAACGGTAAAAATTAATGCAAACAGCCCAAAAAAGCGTTTTTTACTGCTGTAAAACTTAAATTCTTTTCTCATCTGCGCCACCCCCTGCGCCTTAAATCAGAGGTTGGCATAATGGGCGGCATACCGGCATCACGCAGCAGTTCTTCGCGCTTTTCGCGCTTAACCTCCGCCTTGTAAACCGAAAGCGCCAGCCCCAGCGCCGTAAGCGATACCACCATGGAAGTACCGCCGTAACTTATAAACGAAAGCGGCACGCCGATAACCGGCAGGCAGCCGCATACCATCAGCATATTGGCAGCAGCCTGCCCCACAACCAGAAGCGTTACGCCGCTGATGAGCATAAAGCCCTCCTCATCACGGCAGGCAGCCGCCATGCGGAACAGCGCAATGCCCAAAAGCGCAAACAGAAAAATTAAAAACACGGCGCCGCCAAAGCCCCATTCCTGGCAGTAAATGGCAAAGGCAAAGTCGGTATGCGCCTCCGGCAGATAAAAGAATTTACCGCTTCCCTGCCCCCAGGGCACACCCAATACACCGCCGCTGCCGATGGAAATTAACGACTGCACCATCTGGTAGCCCGCGTTGGAAGGGTCGCTCCACGGGTCGTACCACACCAGAACCCTTTGCAGGCGGTACGGCGCAATGGCAATAAGCCCCACAACGCCAACAAAGCCGCCTGCCATTAAAAGCAGCAGCATACGCAGCGGAAGCCCCGCCAGAATATACATGCCCACGGAAAGCGCGACAACAATCGCCGCCGTGCCCATGTCCGGCTGTTTTAAAACCAGAGCGCCGTATATCAGCGCCATTACCATCGTTTTGTTGCCCGGGTAATCAAATAATGCCGGGCGCAGATGTTTTTTCAGCCGCTTGCCCAGCTCGCCGGCGCACACCATAATCACTGCCAGCTTTGCCAGCTCCGAAGGCTGCAAGCTGAACGGCCCTATATACAGCCAGCGCTGCGCGCCCTTGGTTGTAACGCCAACCGTATCAACTGCAATCAGCAAAAACAGTACCGAAAAATAAATAATATTCAGCCAGTGCTTGCTCAGCCATAAATGGTAATCAGGGCCGCGCAGCCCCAAATACAGCATCACGGCAAAGCCAACCGCCGCAAACGCAACGTAGCGTTTTAAATAAAAATAGCCGTCGCCGAACATATCCGTCGCTTCAACAAAACTGGCGCTGAAAACATTAATGCAGCCTATCGCCAAAAGCATCAGCGTAATCCATATTACTGCGTCACGCGGATTGTCCCAGATAAAAAAGTGTTTCTGCATAAATGCCTCTACTTAAACACAACTTCGCAAAAATTAATGGGCGTACCCAAAGCGCTGAACTTCTGCTCATACTCCGTCTGCACTTCGTTCTCGTACTCCGAATGGTGCAAATCGTAGCTCAGGGCAATAATTTCCAGCCCAAACTCCTTAAACTCCTCTACCGAAAAATCAAACAGTGCCCTGTTATCCGTTTTAAAGCGCAGGTGCCCGCCGCTGCCCAAAAGCCTCTGGTATTTTGCCAGAAAGTTTCTGTGCGTAAGGCGGCGTTTGGCGTGGCGCGCCTTCGGCCACGGGTCGCTGAAATTCAAATACAGTTCCTTTATTTCGCCCGGCTCAAACCAGTCCTCCAGCTGCTCTGCGTTAGCGCAGATAACAACGGCGTTTCCCAGCTTGTTATCCATAATATACTTGCCCGGGTAATACGAAATATCGTGCTGCGTTTCCACGCCTATAAAAGCCTTTTCCGGGTGCAGTTCCGCCATGCCGGTTAAAAAGCGCCCCTTGCCGCAGCCAATTTCAAGGCACAGGCGCTTTCCGGGAAAACGCTCCTGCCAGTGCCCTTTATAATCCTCCAGATTGTGCATCAGCACATATTTATCCTTTACTTCTTCCATTGCAACTTCAATCCATGGCTTTTTTCTTAAACGCATAATTACCGTCCTTTATAAAAATTTACATCTATTAATTATACCATATCTTAACGCAAATTTTGCATAAAACATTTTAATTTGCCAGGCACATCCGCCCCTGCGGATATTTGACGAAGCGCCGCCGCGGTGCTATATTAAATTTGTAAGGGCACACGCCCCCAAAGGAGGTTTTTAAATATGAACGAAGCAATGAACAACCTTTTAACCAGAAGAAGCTGCCGCAAATATAAACCCGATATGCTGCCGCAGGAAGTGCTTGACGGAATTTTAAGGGCAGGCACCTACGCCGCCAGCGGGCACGGCACGCAAAACCCCATTATGATTGCCGTTACCGATAAAGAAATGCGCGATAAATTAAGCAAGTTAAACGCCAAAATTTTTGGCAAGCCCGATATTGACCCGTTTTATGGCGCGCCGGTTGTTGTTATTGTGCTGGCCGATAAAAAATATCCCACTTACGTTTACGACGGCAGCCTTGCCATGGGCAATTTAATGCTTGCCGCCCACGCGCTCGGCGTTACCAGCTGCTGGATTCACCGCGCCAAAGAAGAATTTGAACTGCCAGAAGGCAGGGAAATTTTAAAACAGCTCGGCATTGAAGGCGACTACGAAGGCATAGGCCACTGCATTTTAGGCTATGCAGACACTCCCGAACCGCAGGCTGCACCGCGCAAGGAAAACCGCGTTTATTACATTAAATAACCTTTGCAATTTACCCAGAATTTACAAATACCCGGCATGTTTTAACGCCTGCCGGGTATTTTTTGCCTTTAATACCGCGAAAAACGGCTAAAAAACAAGTTACGCCCCTTTACAGTGGTCAGTGCGGAAGCATTGGCAAACCAAAGCCCAAAATTACCCCACAAACGCCAATTTATGCCGATTTAACCTTTTGAACGCGCCCGAATATATGATACAATTAAAAAAATATTGCTATTAGAGCGGAGGTGACTGTTTCCCAAGCGGAAACACATTATTTGGATTATTTCGTGATAATTTTAAACATTATTGTAATTTTATTTCTGGTAGCGCTTAACGGCTTTTTCGTGGCATCAGAATTTTCTATCGTTAAAGTGCGCCCTTCAAGGCTCGACACTTTAATTAAAGAAGGCAGCAAAAGCGCGGTTTACGCACGACAGGTAACGGAACATCTTGACGCCTACCTTTCCGTAACGCAGCTCGGCATTACGCTGGCTTCGCTCGGCCTTGGCTGGATTGGCGAACCGGCCGTTGCCAAAATGCTGGCGCCGGTATTTACCCTGCTTAAACTGCCGCCGCAGCTTGAGCACACACTGGCCTTTGTGGTAGGCTTTTCCGTAATTACCGCCCTGCACATTGTACTTGGCGAACTGGTGCCGAAATCGCTTTCCATACAAAAAACGGAAGCCATTGTTTTATTTGTAGCGCGCCCGCTGATTATGTTCGACAAGCTGATGTACCCGGCCGTATGGTTTTTAAACCATGTTGCCAACTGGACTTTGCGCCGCATGGGCATCAGCGCCGCCAGCGAAGCGGAAGAAGCGCATAACGAAGAAGAAATCCGCATTTTGATGGAAGAAAGCTATAAATACGGCTATATCGATAAAAGCGAGCTTACCTATCTCGATAACGTTTTTGACTTTTCCGAACGCAGCGCCGGCGAAATCATGGTGCCCCGCACAGATATGATCTGCCTGTACCTTGAAGACAGCTTCGACGAAAACATCAAAACCGCGCTGACTGAACGCATGACGCGTTACCCCATCTGCAACGAGGATAAAGACCATATCATCGGCTTTCTGCATATTAAAGACTTGCTGCGCGCCCTTAACGACGGCCAAAAGCCCGACTTAAGCACACTGGCCCGCGACGTGCTGGAAGTGCCTGTTTCCATGCCTATCAGCAACCTGCTGCGCCTTTTGCAGAAGGAACGCAAACAGCTTGCCATTTTGATTGACGAATACGGCGGCACCCCGCCGGTATGGTAACTATCGAGGATATTCTTGAAGAAATCGTCGGTGAAATACAGGACGAATTTGACGAAGAACGCCCCGAAGTGGAAGAAGAAACCGATAAAAGCTATTCCGTTGACGGCAAAATGCTTTTGGAGGACGTTAACGACCTGTTCGGGCTTGAGCTTGACGACAGCCAGTGCGATACCATTGGAGGCTGGGTTTACACGCAGCTTAACACGCAGCCGCAGATAGGGCAGACCGTTAAACTGCCCAAAGCGGAAATTACCGTTGAAGAAGTGGAAGCCCTGCGCATTACCCGCCTGAAAATAAAACTCTTAAGCGCGCTCAACAGCGTTAACCAGGGCATGCTGGACGAACATTTGAATAAGGATTAACAGTTTATAACCAAAAAACGGTACCTTTTTACGGATACCGTTTTTTATTTGCTTATGTAATTTTATTTTTTCTTTTCTGCCGAGGCAATAACGGCTTCGGCAAGTTCTTTAAGGGTTATGCGGCGGTTCATGCTGTACTGGCGCATTTTGCTGTATGCTTCGTCTTCCGTAAAGCCGTGTGCCGCCATTAATATGCCTTTGGCGCGGTCAAGCAGTTTGCGTGTTTCAAGGCTTTCGCGCAAACCGGCAAGTTCGCTGTCCATCTTCCGGTATTCTTTAAAGCGGGCAATGGCTACCTGCATGGTTGCAAAAAGCTGTTCTTCACGCACCGGCTTAACCAGATATGCCATTACGCCGCTGCTGTTGGCGCGCTCAACCACATCCTGCTGGCTGTAAGCAGTTAAAAGAAGCACGGGCGCAATATGCTGGCCGGTAATAATTCCGGCTGCCGTAATGCCGTCCATCTTTGGCATTTTTACGTCCATAATAACCAAATCTGGCTTTAAGCGCCGGGCAAGCTCCACGGCTTCTTCACCGTCAGATGCTTCGCCAAGCACCGTATGCCCCGCTTCCGTCAGCATTTCGCGCAAATCCAGGCGGATTAACGCTTCGTCATCGGCAATAATAATTTTTAACCCTTCCATTTTTATCCCCCCAAAGGTATTGCTACTTCGGCGCAGGTTCCTCCCTGCGGCCTGTTTTCTATTTTAAAAGTTCCGTGTAAATCGGCTTCGGCCATGGTTTTAATAATGCGCAGGCCCAAGCTGCTCTGCGGCACGCCGTTAAAGCCCGGCGGCAGGCCGTTGCCGTCGTCGCATACGGTAAGTCGGCAGCCGTTTTCTGTTTTTTTCAGCTCCACGCTGATGGCGCCCTGCGTGCGCCCTGCAAAAGCATGGTCAAAGCAGTTTTGGAGCATTTCGTTTAATACCAGTGCCATGCTGGTTGCTTTTTCCGAAGGAATAACAACGTTATCGGCGCTGAATCCGGTTGTAAGGCGCAGTTCCGGCGCAGCCATACCGCTGAGCACCGCTTTGTAAATTCCCTGTGCCACCGCTGCCATATCCACCGTGCCGCTGCCCTGCTGTGCCAAAAATTCGTGCACAACAGCAATGCTGTTTACGCGGCTGATGCAGTCACGCAGCACGCTTTTGGTTTCGTCCGCTTTGGCGCGGCGCATCTGGAGCCGCAAAAGGCTGGCAATGGTTTGCAGGTTGTTTTTTACGCGGTGGTGTATCTCTTTAATTACCGCCGCTTTAACAAGCAGTTCTTCGTCACGCTTTTTCAGCTCGGTAATATCGCGCAAAATTACAATGGCATAGCTTGCTTCCGCCGTGCCGCCGACAGGCACCACGCGCATGGCCAAAAGCATGCCGCGCAGGCGGATTTCCTTGCCTTCGGCCGTGCCTGTTTTAAGCACCATGCCGACAAGCGGCCAGTTAATCTGTACGCTGTTGGTACGCAGGCCGATTGGCGTTGTAATGCCCACCACCTGAAAAATATGCCGGGCGGTGGAATTGGCCGCTATTATTTTTTTATCCGCGTCAACCACCATCAGCGCGTCACCCGGGGCAAGGCGGCGGTAAAACTCGCTGTCCTGCTCGGGGCGTGCCGGTGTTTTTAAAAATTCAAACGCCACGTTAATAAAAATATCGTCAACGCCGCTTAAATCAAACACAACGGCGGCAAAGCATTTGCCGCGCCTGTCCTGCACGGGGTACACGCGCACGCCGGCAAACTGCCCAAGGCTCAGCTCGCGCTTGCCTTCAAGCGGAACATTGCGCTGCAAACAGCGGGCAATCAGCGGTTCTTCGCTGATGCGCACCTCACGCCCGGGCGCCAGTTCCGGCTGCTGCAAAAACTGCGTTTTGGGCATTGACTGATGGTAAACGCGCAAAAAACGTTTGTCATCAGACGCAAGGTACACTGTAATGCAGGCGTGGGCAATATCGGCTGCAAAATCCATGCCCTGCCTGATAGAAGCCAGTATATTTTTCTGTTCACTGTTAAGATTTTTTAACATAGTGTTAATACCAAGTTTTCAAAAAATTTACAACATTAGTGTTTTACACTGTAATTCACAATGTTATCCACATTATGCACAGAGTTTTCCTCAATCATTAGGTGCAATTCTATGCTTTTTCACAGAGTTTTGCACGTTTTCCACAGTTTAGAGTTCACATTATAGACAGTGTTTATCCCAATTTTAACGATGGAACAGCGTTCAAACCAAGGGGACTTTTCTCCCCGTTGATATACATAAAATAACCGCGGCAGGCAATCATCACGGCATTATCCGTGCAGAGTATCGGAGTTGGGTGAACCAGGCGCGCTCCGGCGCGTTCTGCCGCCTTTGCCAGTGTATTCTGCAAGGTTTTGTTGGCCGATACGCCGCCTGCAAGCACTATTTCTTTCAAGCCAGTTTCTTTAAGGGCGTGCACGCTTTTCTGCACCAGTGCGTCCACAATGGCATATTGAAACGACGCTGCAACATCGGCGCGGTTTACTTCTTCGCCTGCCTGCTGTTTGTTGTGCAGGTAGTTAATAACCGCCGATTTTAAACCGCTGAAACTGAATTCAAAATTGTTTCCCAGCTTGGCACGCGGAAAATCTATGGCCAGCGGGTTGCCGCCAAACGCCAGTTTTTCCACCTCCGGCCCGCCGGGATAAGGCAGCCCCAAAACACGCGCCACTTTATCGAAGGCTTCACCGGCAGCATCGTCGCGGGTCTGCCCCAGAAGCTCAAAACTGTTGTAATCCTTTACAACCAGCAGCGCCGTGTGCCCGCCGCTTACAACCAGTGCCAGAAACGGCGGTTTGAGGTCTTTATCGTTTAAAAAATTGGCAAAAACATGCCCTTCCAGATGGTTTACACCTATCAGCGGCTTATCTGCCGCCCAGGCCAGCGCTTTGCCTGCCGAAAGTCCCACCAGCAGCGCGCCTACAAGCCCCGGCCCGTAGGTTACGGCAACGGCGTTTATTTTTTCCAGCGGCACCTGTGCTTTGGCAAGCGCTTCATCTATTACCGGCAGTACGTTGCGTATATGGTTGCGCGAAGCAATTTCCGGCACTACGCCGCCGTATTTGCGGTGAATGGGCACCTGCGAGGCAATGATGTTGCTTAAAACCTCGCGCCCGTTTTTTACAACGGCAGCGGCAGTTTCGTCGCAGCTCGATTCAATGCCGAGTATATAAATGTCTTCACTCATTGGTTTCAGCCTCCCTGTACAGCCACATAATTACGGCGTCTTCGTGGTTATCGGCATAATAGCCGGGACGCACGCCTTCGGCGCGGAAGCCGCAGGTTAAGTACATTTTCTGCGCGGCTGTGTTGCTTTGGCGCACCTCCAGCGTTATGGCGTCGGCGCCTTCATTCCACGCAAGGTTAATCAGCGCCGCCGTAAGCCTGGTGCCCAGCCCGCGCTCGCGTTCTTCAGCGGCAATGGCTACGCGCGTAATCTGCGCTTCGCCAGCCACCAGCCAGTACCCGGCATAGCCTGTAACCTTGCCGTTTTCTTCCATAACAATGTATGTTGTAAGGCTGTTGTTAAGTTCGTCCAGCCACATGCTTTCGTTCCACGCGTCAAAAAACGTGCTGTTTTCTATTTTGCAAACCTCTGTAATATCGCCGGCAGAAAACTGGCGGATTACTGTTTCCCGTGCTTCTGTTCCCATAGTTCTTCTGCCTCCGATTTTCTGATATAGTAAGGCTCCAGCCCGAAGATGCCGCTCTGCACTTCGGGGTTATAGGCTTTAAGCGCGGCAAGGGCGGTACCTGCTGCCTGCGGCAGGCGCAGATAATCCGGCGCAAGGCTGCACCACTCGGGCAGCTCCATGCTTTCCAGCTTGGCGCACTCGCCTAAAATAACGGCAGGTTTACCCTGCAAGGCAAGGTTTTCCAAAAGCTGCTGTTTATTTACTACCTGCACGCTTTGCAGTTCAGCAACTTCGCCGTCCTGCCATTCATACAGCGCCTGGTAATAGTTGCCCTTTTGCGCATCCAGAACCGGTGAAAGCACTATGCCGCTTACCGGCAGGTTATAGGCCAGTGCCAGCGGCGTTGCCACTCCCTGCAAAGGCTTTTTCCAGGCGTAGGCCAGTGCTTCGGCCGTTGCAAGGCCAATGCGCAGCCCTGTAAAAGAACCCGGCCCCATGCTTACGGCAATTAAATCAATATCTGCCTTCTGCACACCGGTGCGCTCCAAAAGCTGTTCCAGCTGGGGCATCAGCCCTTCGGAGTGGGTCATGCCCATATTTATTTTATATTCGGCCAAAATTTTGCCGTCACGGCATAAGCCGACGGCGCAGGCTTTGGTTGCCGTATCAATTGACAGTACCAGCATTTTTTTCCACTTCCCCGCAAAGTTTTTCGTAGCGCGCTCCGTGCGGTTCAAAAACGAACCTGCGCCCTGCGCCCTCCAGCTCTATCGTAATATGCAGATATTCTTCGGGCAGCTCGTCAATAAACAGTTCGCCCCATTCTATTACCGTCAGCCCGTCGCCGCCGCAGTATTCGCCAAAACCGGTGTTATAAAGTTCATCGCTGTCCTTTATGCGGTACAAATCAAAATGGCGCATTTCCAGCCTGCCGCTGTACACATTCATTATGGCAAAGGTAGGGCTGTTCACTTCGTTTATATCGGCGCCAAGCCCGGCTGCCATGCCGCGGCTTAACAGCGTTTTGCCCGCGCCAAGCGTGCCGGTGAGGCAGTATACGTCGCCATCCTGCGCCAGTGTGCCGAGCAGCCTGCCAAGCGTTTCCGTTGCCGCACTGTCTTTGCAGTAAATTTCCATGTTTCATATCCTTTCGCTAAGTTCGTTGTAATGCCAAAAAGCAGTACCGGAACCTGCCGGTACTGCCTTTGTTATTTTGCTATAATATCCGTATCGCGCTCAAAGGCGTCCATCAAATCAATATGCCCTTTAATGCTGGCTTTTTTCTCGCCTTCTATTAAAAAGTTTACCTTTTTAATTTCCGGAAACTCCGTCAGCGTATTGGTTATGGCCGAAGTCAGCATCATTTCGGTATAAGAACCGGCTTCAATATTGTAAATTTCCTTGCTTAAATTTACAACGGCCACGCCTTTGTCAACCGTAAGGCTGATTATTTTTAAACCTTTTGGGAAAGCGTTAATAAGCTTATCGCTTTGCGGTTTGGTGTTTATCAGCGCTTCCAGTGCCAAAAGCGGCAGTTCTTCCTTATCACCCTTAACGGTTACTTTTTCGGCATACAGCTTTTCGGTGCCGTCAGCAGGTACGCGGTAAATTGTTACCGTATGTTCACGGCTGTCTGCAACAGCATTGGCGTCCGGCAGCACTGCGTTGTTTTCCTGCGTGCAGGCCGCGGCAAACAAAGTCATCAGTACCACGCAGAGTACTGTTAAAAATTTTTTCATCATTTTAAGTACCCTCCGTTATTTAAAATAATCTTCAATGCCATCGGCAATGGATTTTGCCAGTTTGTTGATATACCAGTTGCTGTTCATCAGTTTTTCTTCTTTGGGGTTGGAGATAAATGCCAGTTCCAGAAGGGTTGACGGCATGCTGCAGCGTTTGTTGACATAGAAGTTTGCCTTACGTATGCCAAGGTCATCCAGCCCGAAGTTTTTAACAAGCCTGTCCTGCACGGCCTGTGCCAAACGGGCGTCGTTATTTGTTTTGGGATAATAGTAGGACGAGAAGCCGCCTACGCTTTTATTGGTAGAAGAATTGATGTGAATGCTTACGAAAGCATCGGCGTCATTGTCTTCCGCCACATCAACGCGGGCCTGCAGTTCCTGCGAATCGCTGGCGTTAGGGCCGTAAACATCGGTATCGCCTGTGCGCGTCATGCTGACTTTGGCACCTTTTTTCTTCAGCAGCTCCTGCACTTTTTTGGTAATTTTAAGCGTTACGTCTTTTTCGCGCGTGCCGTTAGAGCCGATTGCCCCCGGGTCACTGCCGCCGTGCCCGGCATCAAGCGTAATCTTTTTGCCTTTCAGGCCGCCGTCAGTTTTAAAACTGCTTTTGGCAATTTTCTTTTCTTCGGTTTTAACCGCCGTTTTTTTAGGCACGGTTACTTTAGCCGTAGTTTTGGGAGTTGTTGTTTTGGGCACCGTTGTTTTGGCCGTGCTGGTTTTGGGCACGGTTACGGGCGCTTTGGCCTTTTCGGCAGAATTGTCTGCCTTGGGTATAACAACGCTCGGCGTTGCCGTTTTATCGGCTGTAATATCCACAACCAGGCGGTTGGGGCGTTTTGTTACAGGGTCGTTCTTTAAGGTAAACGCGTTGTAATCCTGCGTGCCGATAGTGCGCGCAAGAGGCAGCTTCAGCACCGTATTGCCGCCGCTTTCTTCAACGGTCATGGTTGGCGCAAGCGTGCTGCGCATTTTAAAGCTGCGGGTTACTTTTTCATCAAGTTTGGCGTTAACCGTTACCAGCATGGTCTGCCCCTGAAAGCTGATATTGTAGCCGGGCGGCGAATCCAAATCCACAACGAGGCGAAGCACATTGAACCTGTCCAGCCCCCAGCGCACATCCGTTACCTCGGCCGCGTGGGCGGAGACACAGGCAAAAATACTTATTATAAACAAAAGGCAGCAGATGATTTTTTTATGCAAGCCCCGTCACTCCTTTTTGCAAAGTTTAACTAAATAATTTTATCATTTTTATAAAGTTCTGTAAACAAAAGCGCAGTTTGCCAAGGCAAATTTCACTTAAATTTCGCCGTTTTCCGCCATACGGCGTGCTTCCGGCACAAAGGCCGCCAGTTCACCGGCAG
>ERZ779669.949-NODE-949-length-15090-cov-2.649485_pt1 | contig 15090 bp, 7 predicted proteins | sample MGYA00511372_ERZ779669 | MGnify/ENA primary metagenome ERZ779669 (study PRJEB29588, sample SAMEA1967891) | human gut metagenome | biome: human gut; feature: human-associated habitat; material: faeces | place: Denmark | collected 2008/2010 ... | reverse complement strand
TCAACCCCAAAACCACCGAGTGGAAGCTGTCGTACGACGGGCGTAACCGCGAACCCGTGACACTGCCCGTCAAATTCCCGCTATTGCTGGTACAGGGTGTAGAAGGTATTGCCGTGGGATTGTCGTCCAAGATTCTGCCGCACAACTTCAACGAGCTGTGTGAAGCCGCCATACACTATCTGCACAACGAGCCTTTCGAGCTTTACCCCGACTTCCAGACAGGTGGCAGCATCGACGTGTCCAAGTATAACGACGGCGAACGTGGCGGTAGCGTAAGGGTGCGTTCGCGCATCGAGAAGGTGGACAACAAGACATTGTCCATCAAGGAAATACCCTACGGAAAAACCGTAGCCAACGTATGCGATTCCATTGTAAAGGCCAGCGAGAAAGGTAAAATCAAGATACGCAAGGTAGAAGACCTCACATCGGGCAACGTGGAAATACTGGTGCATCTGGCCGCCGGCGTTTCGTCCGACAAGACCATCGATGCCCTCTATGCCTTTACCGACTGCGAGGTGAGCATCTCGCCCAACTGCTGCGTCATTGACGACCGCAAACCGCACTTCCTCACCGTGAGCGACGTGTTGCGCAAGTCGGTAGACAACACTCTGGCCCTGTTGCGCATGGAACTGGAAATACGCCGCGGCGAAATTCTGGAAAGCCTGCACTTTGCCTCACTCGAAAAGATATTCATCGAGGAACGCATCTACAAAGACCGTGAGTTTGAGCAGGCCAAAGACATGGATGCCGCCTGCGAACACATCGACGAACGGCTGACACCTTACTACCCCACTTTTATCCGCGAGGTGACCAAAGACGACATCCTCAAACTGATGGAAATAAAGATGGCGCGCATCCTCAAGTTCAATTCCGACAAAGCCGAAGAACTGATAGCACGCATGAAAGCCGATGTGGAGGAGATAAACCGTCACCTGGACAACATTGTGGAATACACGGTAGACTGGTTCCGCATGCTCCACGAAAAATACGGAAAGAATTTCCCCCGCCGTACCGAGTTGCGCAATTTCGATACCATTGACTCGACCAAGGTTATCGAAGCCAACGAAAAGTTGTACATCAACCGCGAGGAAGGTTTCATCGGCACGAGCCTGAAGAAAGACGAATTCATAGCCAATTGCTCCAATCTGGACGATGTCATCATCTTCTACCGCGACGGGCGTTACCTCGTGACGCCGGTAGCCGACAAAAAGTTCATCGGCAAGAACGTGCTCTATGCCAACGTGTTCAAGAAGAACGACAAACGTACCATCTACAACGTGGTGTACCGCGACGGAAAGGACGGCACCTGCTTCATCAAGCGCTTTGCCGTGACCAACGTCATCCGCGACCGCGAGTACGACGTGACACAGGGCACACCGGACTCACGCATCATGTACTTCACCGCCAATCCCAACGGCGAGGCCGAAGTCATCAAGGTTACACTGAAGCCTAACCCGCGCCTGCGCAAAATCATCTTCGAGGAAGATTTCAGCCAGATAGGAATCAAGGGACGCCAGGCTATCGGCAACATACTGACACGTAACCCGGTACATAAAATCACCCTGAAACAACGCGGCGGCTCTACGCTAGGCGGACGAAAGGTATGGTTCGACCGCGACGTGTTGCGCCTCAACTACGATGGACGAGGCGAATATCTGGGCGAATTCCATAGCGAGGACCGCATCCTGGTGGTGCAGGACAACGGTGATTTCTACCTCACCAACTTCGACCTGAGCAACCACTACGAAGGTAACATACGTATTCTCGAGAAATACGACTCCAACAAGGTGTGGACCGCTGTACTTTACGATGCCGACCAACAGAACTATCCTTACATCAAGCGGTTCTACTTCGAGCCTACCACCCGCAAGCAGAACTACCTGGGCGAGAACAAAGCCAACCGGCTCATCCTGCTTACCGACGAATACTATCCGCGTCTGGAAATCACCTTCGGCGGACACGACAGTTTCCGCGACCCGATGGTCATTGAGGCCGACGAGTTCATTGCTGTCAAAGGCTTCAAGGCCAAAGGCAAGCGTCTCACCACCTTTACCATCGACGCTATCAACGAACTGGAGCCAACTCGCCAGCCCGAAGCACACCCTGAAGCCGAGGCGCAGGAAGAAGAGCCCGAAATACTGGACCCAGACTATGGAAAAAGCGAAAGAGACATTCTGGACGAACTGACCGGGCAGATGAGATTGTTTAATGACCAAGAGGAGACAACGTGAGAAAGATAAGGTTTAAGACATTTCTGACTGCGGCACTGGCTTTACTTGCCGCAACCGGTCTGTATGCACAGGCCGACACCGTATCGCAAAGCCAGAGGCACCGGGTATTGGAAGAAGTGCAAGACAACCCCGTTGAATCGGTAGATCCGACCCGTTTCACCACCCGTGCCACCTTATATGGGGCAGGGTTCACCAATGTGTTCGACACCTACCTGTCACCACAGGAATACCGGGGTGTGGAATTCCGCGTTTCACGCGAAAGTATGCGTATGACACGTTGGATGGACGGCAACCTTTCACTCCAAACCCTGTTTCAGGCCAACGTAGGTTATACCCACAATAAGGTGGACAACAACAAGACCTTTGCGGGACTTGCCAACTGGAATTACGGACTACACTACAACTTCCGTCTGACCGACAACTTCCGTCTGCTGGCCGGAGGTGTGGGCGACTTCAACGGAGGTTTTGTATGGAACCTGCGCAACGGTAACAATCCGGCCTCGGCGCGCGCTTATGTCAACCTCGGCGCCTCGGGCATGGCCATCTGGGACTTACGTATCAAAGGCCGCCCCATCACCCTACGCTACCAGGCCAATCTGCCCCTGATGGGTGTCATGTTCTCTCCCCACTACGGGCAATCGTACTACGAAATATTCTCGCTGGGCAATGCCGGTGGTGTAGTAAAATTCACCTCCCTGCACAACCAGCCTTCATTACGCCAGATGCTGACAGTGGATTTTCCCGTAGGCCAGGTTAAAATGCGTCTGGCCTATGTATGTGATATCCAGCAGTCCAACCTGAACGATATCAAGACACACACTTATTCACACGTATTTATGGTGGGTTTTGTAAAAGAACTGTACCGACTGCGCCCAAAAAACCGATAAACAATGAAAAAATTCAATCTGCGATATTCCTTTCTTTTTCTTACCGCATGCCTGCTCTGCCTGAGCAGTTGCATACGTGAGGAAGAATTTGACAATACTCCTCAGGGCAACTTTGAAGCCTTGTGGACTATCATTGACGAGCAATATTGTTTTCTGGACTACAAACAGATAGACTGGAATGCCATTCACGACAAGTACCAGTCCCTCATTACTCCCGACATGAGCCAAGATGGACTGTTTGAAGTACTGGGCAACATGCTGGCCGAATTGAAGGACGGGCACGTCAACCTGTATAGTGCTTCCAATACCGCCCGCTATTGGGACTGGTATCTGGACTACCCACGCAACTTCGACGAAAGCCTGGTGGAGCAATATCTTGGTCGGGAATACCGCATTGGCGGAGGAGCCGAATACACCATTCTTGACGACAACATCGGTTATATTTATTATGGAAGTTTTTCGAGCGGTGTGGGCGAAGGTAATCTGGACGAAATGTTGTCATACCTTTCTATCTGCAACGGGCTTATCATTGACGTGCGTAATAACGGAGGCGGTAATCTGACATACGCCGAACGCATAGCCTCCCGCTTTACCAATGAAAAGGTGCTGACCGGATACATCCAGCATAAAACCGGCAAGGGGCATAGCGACTTTTCAGATCCCTCACCCATTTATCTGGAACCCTCGAACAGCATACGCTGGCAAAAGAAAGCCATCGTGTTGGTGAACCGACATGCTTACAGTGCCACCAACGACTTTATCAACTCCATGCGCTACCTGCCCAATGTCACCATTCTGGGTGACAAAAGCGGAGGCGGTTCAGGCCTGCCCTTCTCATCCGAGTTGCCCAATGGCTGGGGAGTCCGTTTTTCGGCCAGTCCACACCTGGATGCCGACAAGCAGCACATTGAGTTCGGTATCGACCCTGACATCAAGATAGATATGACCGAAGAAGACCAGGCAAACGGTCTTGATACAATGATTGAAGAGGCCCGCCGGTTGCTGAAAGTAAATTCTTGACACACTTTGTCTGCCCAATAGTTTGCCGAAACAAAAAATCTTTCTATCTTTGTCCCCGCAAGAAAGGAAACAGCATGCGGCTGTGGCGTAATTGGTAGCCGCGCCAGACTTAGGATCTGGTGCCGCGAGGCGTGTAGGTTCGAGTCCTATCAGCCGCACAAGTTCCCCCTTTGGTGGAGAGCAACTGAAAAACCTTCGGAAAACAAGAATCCGAAGGTTTTTTTTATCCACTTCCACATAAAAATAAACATCCGTATGTGTATTTTTGCAAAAAGAAGAAAACCAACAACCCTAAATGCCCATACCATGAATGCCTTAAAATACATACTGGCATACAGCCTGTGCATCTTGATGACCGTTGGCACACATGCCGGCCCCAAACCCTATATAGCCAACTTTACCCGCGACAAATACCATGCCGCCAATAAAAACTGGTCTATCGGGCAAGACGAACGGGGAGTTATGTATTTCGGCAATGACCTGGGCCTGCTTGAATCGGATGGTATCAGTTGGAAACTTTATCCTATGCCTAATATACCGATTGTGCGTTCACTGGCAGTAGAATCACACCACACCATCTACACAGGGGGTGACGGAGAGCTGGGACGTTGGGACCGGCTTCAATCGGGAGAACTGAAGTATACTTCATTAAACCACTTGATTACCGACAGTAAGGTCCAGGATGAAGCTTTTTGGCGTGTCTGGCTGGACAAAGACAAAGTATATTTCCAGTCATTCAGCAATCTCTACATATACAACCACAAAAGCATGCAGAAAATAAGCCTGCCACAAGGACTGATGTTTCTGCAACGGGTCAGAAACGAATATTGGGTACAGGAAATGTATGGCAGCCTATATCGTATCAAAGCGGGAAGTCTGCAAAAAATAGAAGGTAGTGATTTTCTGAACGGACAACTCGCCAGAGTAATTCTCCCATACGGAAAAAACGAATATCTCATAGGAACTGACAAAGGGAAACTGTATATTTTCAACGGCAAAGAGCACCGTCTTTGGAACGAAGAGCTCTCAAAAAAGTTAAACGGTACCGAGTTGAATTGCGGAATTTATTGCGACAAGCGCAAGGCCTATTATCTGGGGACCCAACTCAGCGGACTTTACGAAGTAAATACCGAAGGGCATATTCACAACCACTTTCACGCAGACAACGAATTACCCAACAATACAGCGCTCTCGCTTTACGAAGATAGCAACAACAATATATGGGTAGCGATGGACCGTGGTCTGTCGTATCTCCGCTACACTGACGGGCTGAGTTATTACCTGACTTTCAGTAATAACACCAGAGCCGTCTATGCCGCTGCACTATGGAAAGGAGAATTGGTAATTGGCACCAATCAAGGTGTATTCCACGCCAAGACTCAAGGTATAAACGAACAAGAAACACTTTCATCACTCCAATTCATAGAAGGTACACAAGGACAAGTCTGGGACTTTTACGAAACAGACGGTCGTCTGTTTTGTTGCCACAACAATGGTCTGCTGGAAATCACTCCCGACTTTACCTTCAAACCACAATACAATCTCAACACCGGCGTGTTCCAGATTGTAGACGACATCATCAACGGAATCCCCTTACGGATTATTGTAGGATATAACAAACTGTACATTGCCAACCGCAGAACAGGTAAAATCCATACAATGACACAAATCGGTGACCTCATACGCCATGCAGCCATCGACCACTTGGGAAATATCTGGCTGGAAACACTTAACCGGGGGGTCTACAAATGCCGCCTGAATGAAGAAATGAATGCTTTCCGCTACTATATTTACTATGGTAATGAAAATGACAAGCAACTTCCTACACGGCTTAAACTATTTAAAATCAGCGGTCGTATTCTTTTCTTGGGAGACAACCGATTCTATACTTACAGTGAAGACCAGGACAACCTACAATCGAACGCATTACTCAATAATTGCTTTAAAGGCGTCGACAACCTGAAGCGGCTCATTCCGATCAACAACGAAGAGGGATGGGCCATAACCTCATCGTCAGTATATCGCTTCCTATACGACGGCTACATAGCACACATTAAAGAAGCTTATCAGGTAGGTACCGAACATGCCACCTTCAATACGGATGCCGAAAACATCTCCATACTCAACGACTCACTCTCGTTGATATGCCTGGACGCAGGATTCATCCTGCACAATTCATGGCAAAGCGAGCAACGGCATACTCAACTCGCCCCGCCAAATCTGGAATACGTACATGCCGGACACGAATATGCTTCTTTACAACAATCGTTGGAATTTCCGTTTAAAGACAATACCGTAAGTGTCGGTATCTCAGTAAATGGAGCCTTTGCCGACAATCTGATCCCCGAATATCTGCTGGAAGGAGTTGACTCAATCTGGAACCAGTCCACACAACCCAACAGCATCTCATACGCCCGATTGCCACAAGGCGACTACACACTTCATCTACGCACCGGTGACGGTTTGGGAAACTATTCTGAAGAAAATCTAATCAAGTTCAAAATCCAATCACCGTGGTACCGGACCATCTGGTGGTATACCGTTTGCTGCATGTTGGCAGCTGGTATTTCATACCTTATATTTTGGTCCACCAAAAAACGCATGCACGCCAAACATCTGCAACGCCTCAGGTTGCAGGAGGCCGAATATCTGCAAAAAATAAACGAACAACTACAAAGCGAGATTGAAGAAAAAAATGCAGAGCTATTTACCCAGACCTCTTTCATTATCCACAAAAACGAGCTGATGCTAAAGCTTAAGGAAATGGTTGACGAGATATGTAGCAAAAACACCCAAAAGTCACTTGTACCACTCTACCTGAAGCTGAACAACCTGCTGACAAGCAATCTTAATACAGAAGATGACTGGAAAATGTTTCTCATCAAGTTTGAGCAAAAGCACCATAACTTCTTCAAAACCTTGAAGGAATGCTATCCGCAACTCACAACCAACGACTTGCGTTTGTGTGCCTGCCTCAAACTGAACATGGATACTAAAGACATAGCTTCACTCATGAACCTGTCCATCCGTGCCGTAGAAAACAACCGGTACCGCTTGCGTAAAAAGCTCGACTTAAAACCTGCACAAAATCTGAACGATTTCTTCTTGTCCATCGAATAACTAAAGAGACATTTATCTCTATCCGAACAGTCCTGTACCATCACCTCATGCAGGCTGGGAGGCTAGACCATCTAGGCACGCTGGGTGAACAGCCTACCCTGGGAGGATAACCTATACAGGCTGTGAAAATTGTTCGCCCGAATAAACATAGATCACATAATAGCATAAAAAATGCTTTTCCTCTACGCAAAAACAGTAGGAAATCGACTCCAAACGCCTTACTTCCCATCCACAAAATAATATTATAGAAGAACCAAATCCATAAAGATAATCTATTATTAAACAGAATATTACACATTTTTAAGTAGTATTTAAGTAGTACTCTAAATGTTAAAAATCCAGGTTGTGTATTTGTGGTGAGTAAGATTTTAATGCATGTTGTTGCGCATTGAGTATGTTTGCCGGCGATTTGACATAAATCAACTGCGCAGACAACTTATGTAAAATCAATCATCCAAGTTCAGTTACTAAAATTTAATGCAATGAAGCAAAAACCGCATTTCTTTGAAAAGGCCTCTAGGCTCAGGAATCTACTTCTGACGACATGCCTTCTTTTGGTGACGTTGTCAGCATTTTCACAAAACAAGACAATAACCGGTACGGTAATAGATGCCCTTGGCGAACCGCTTATTGGCGTATCGGTAGTAGTAAAAGGTACATCCAACGGTGTGGTGACCGACATTGACGGTAAATACTCCCTGACCAATGTACCCGACAACGCAACTCTTACCTTCAGCTACATCGGCATGCTTTCGCAAGACATTCAGGTAGCCGGTACTTCTCTTATCAATGTTACACTGAAAGAAGATACCCAGCAGTTGGAAGAGGTCGTAGTAATCGGTTACGGTTCGGCCAAATCCAAAGATTTGACAGCTCCTATCGATGTGGTCAAGGAAGATGAGCTTATCAATGTGCCCACCTCTTCACCGATGGCCGCCCTGCAAGGTAAAGTAGCCGGTGTAAACATCACCAACTCCGGTACTCCGGGCGAAGGACCTAAGGTTACCATCCGTGGTATGGGTTCTTTCGGCGACACCTCCCCTCTGTATGTAGTAGACGGTATGTTCTATGACGACATCAACTTCCTGAACAATGCCGATATTCAGGACATGACCATCCTGAAAGACGCATCGGCCGCTGCCATCTACGGTGTACGCGCCGCCAACGGCGTGGTAATCATCACCACCAAGAAAGGCCAGCGCAACCAGGATGCCAAGATTACCTACAACGGCTATGTAGGTATCCAGAAAGCTACGAACCTGTTGGAGATGTGTAACTCACACGAATATGCCACCATGCTGATGGAGGCCGACCCCGCCAGCTACGGCTACATTTTTGACCAATCCATCGCCTCCTTTGGCGGTAACCTCGACGCTTTGCAGTTCAACGCCGACACCAACTGGTATGACGAACTGTTACGTACGGCCATGATGAGCAACCACAGCATCAATGTTTCGGGAGGTTCGGAAAAGGCCACTTACTCAGCCGGTCTGAGCTACCTGACCCAAGACGGTATCATGGATGTAGAAAACTACTACCGCCGCCTTAACTTCCGCGCAGCCGTAGACTACGAGGCACGCAAATGGCTGAAAATCGGGTTCAACGGTGTGTTCAGCAACTCGCAACAACAACTGCCCAACAACGCAGCCTGGCAACAAGCCTTCAATGCGGCACCTGTATATCCGGTTTACGACACTACACGTGGTGACGATGTATTCCCCACAAAATATGCTTCGCCCGAACAAGCTGGCCTATCCACCAACTTCTACAACCCGGTAGCAACAGCCAACTATTATGACAGCAAGAACGAGAACTACCAAGTGTTGAGTAACTTCTACGCACAAATCAACATTCTGCCCGAAAAGCTGAATGTACGTTCGAGCTATAGCTACGACTACCAGATGATACGCGGAACCAACTTTACACCGACCTATTATGTCAGCAATAACCAGCAGAGAACTACTACTTCACTGACCAAAACCGATAGCAACTATTACAACTGGGTATGGGATAACACAGCAACCTACACCGACAAGTGGGGAAAACACGGCTTCACCGGTATGCTGGGTGTTTCCATGCGCCAAGAGCAATACCGTATGCTTACCGGAACCGCTACCAATGTACCCGAAGGTGCAGACGAATGGAAATACATAGGACTAGGTAATAAAGAAGGTGCTACCGTAGACGATGACGGTTACCGTTACCGCGGCCTTTCTTACTTCACCCGTTTGAACTACAACTACGATGACAAATATATGTTGATGTTCACGTTCCGTGCTGACGGATCGTCCAAGTACAACGAAAAATGGGGCTACTTCCCTTCTATCGGTGCAGCCTGGGTTATTTCTCAAGAACCATTCATGCAAAACCAGAACATATTCGATTACCTGAAGCTGCGTGCCAGCTGGGGTAAACTGGGTAACGACAAAATTGCCGCCAGTGCCGGTTTTGCTAGTATCAACAACGTACAGGGTGTATTTGGCACAAACACAGCCCTCGATGGTTATACCAACTCATCTAACTTCAGCTGGTTGGCATGGGAAGTAGTAAACGAGACCAATATCGGTGTAAACTTCTCTACACTGAAAAACCGCTTGAATGCCGATATCGACTGGTATTACCGCTTGACAGACAATGCCGTTATTTCACCCACATTGCCCATGCAGACTACAACCATCGCCGGCAACTACGGTGAAATCCTTAACTCTGGTCTGGAAGTATCACTCAACTGGTCTGACAAGATTGGTAAAGATTTCTCTTACAACATCGGTGCCAACCTGGCTTACCTGCATAACGAAGTAAAAAGTCTGAAAGATAACATGACCATCATCCGCGGTGGTAAAACCGTTAATAAAGTAGGCGAAAAGATGAACTCTTATTATGGTTACAAAGTAATAGGCATCTATCAGACGGCCGAAGAATGTGCAGCCGATCCTATTGCCGTAACCAATAACCTGGAACCGGGCGACTTCAAATATGAAGATGTCAACGGCGACGGTGTCATTGACGGCAACGACAAGCAGATTCTGGGTTCATACGTACCCGATTTTACTTATGGATTCAACTTCGGACTAACCTATAAGAACTTTGATTTTGCAGTAACTACCTACGGACAAGCCGGTGGTGAGTTGTGGAATCGCAAACGCGCCCTGCGTTATGCTGCATCCAACTACAACTTCGATAAGGCTCAATACGAAAACCGCTGGACCGGAGCAGGTTCTACCAACTCCAACCCGTCGGCCAAAGCACTGACCAAAAGCTGGAACGTATCGGATAGTAATAACGCTTCTTACTTCGTTGAAAGCTCCAACTACTTCCGTATCCAGAACATTACACTGGGATATTCGTTCAAGAACATCAAATTCGGTAGCTATACCATGCCAGGCATCCGCTTATCACTCACAGCCGACCGTCCATTCACCTTCTTCAAGGCACACAGCTTCACTCCTGAGTTGTCCGATTCCGAAGGTTGGGATACCGAAGTTTATCCGTTGACCGCTACTTATACATTTGGCGTGCAAATTGATTTCTAACCATTAAACATCTATTACAATGAACAATATCTTCAAAAAAACATTTGCATATATCCTGCCGGCCCTGATGGTGACAGGAGGTGTCAGCAGTTGTGCCGATTTCATTGACATCGACCCCGAAAACGAGGTACCCGAACAAAGCGTGGATTTCTCTGTAACGGCCAATATGTACCAGCCCGTTGTAGGTGCCTATGCTGAAGTAAGAAGCTCAGCCATGCACTGGGTTAACGCTATCATGATGTTTACCCGCGACGGCGACGTATGGTCGGGCCGCTACGATGACCAAGGTGCCGCAGCCGATTATAGCCGTAGTTTTGTGTACGACAATTCCTTCTGGGGATTGAACCAGGTATGGATTAACTGGTACAACATTATCCGTGTAACCAACTCTGCCCTGGAATCATTGGACAGCTATGCCCAATACCTGAGCCAAGGCAGTAGCGACTATAACAACTATGAGTCATATTGCGGCGAAGTACGCACCATTCGTGCATGGGCATACTATAATTTGGTAACGAACTTTGGTGCAGTACCTATTTATAGCGACAACCTGCAAACTGAATTCCGTCGTTCATCAGTCAACAAAGTATATGAATATATCATGAGCGACTTGGACTATGCCATTAATAAGATGAAACGTATGCGTCCCAACGAAATGGAACACCAGGGAGCACTGACCGCCTTCAGCGCAGAAATGCTGGCAGCCAAAGTGGAACTGATACGCGGCAACTACGACGAAGTAGAAAGACTGACAGACGACATCATCAACAACGGTGGTTTCCAACTCTATCCTGACTACTACCAGTTGTTCAAAATACCTGGAAAGCTGTGCGACGAATCATTATTTGAATGTCAGGTAACTGACTACGGAAACGGTTCGGGTGACGAAATCACCGTTGACCAGTTCTTCAACTGCCAGGGTCCGTTCAGTCTGACAGACGGAACCAACTCACTGGGTGGATGGGGTTTCGTAGGCTACGAATCCGACTTTGTAACTTGGGCTGAAAACCGCGGCGAGGACGTACGTGCCACCACATCGTTCTTGAAAGCAGGAAGCACTACACCCGAAGGCTGGACCATCGGTGCTGCTCAAGGAACATCGACCGATTGCTGGAACGGCAAGAACTATCTGCCCTACGAACAAATGACTCCTGGACGTACTACTTACGGAAGCAACAACAACGTACGCATCTTCCGTTACGCCGAAGTGTTGCTGATGAACTCAGAAGCCAAAATCCGCTTAGGCAAGGATGGTGATTTCGGCTACAACGAGGTACGCAAACGTGCAGGCATGTCAACCAAGACCGGTGTTACCGTAGACGATGTACTGGACGAACGCCGCATGGAACTTTGCAGCGAATGGGGTAACCGCTACATGGATTTGGTACGCACCGGACTGGCCAGCACCGTATTAGGTCCCAAAGGCTGGACAGAGGACAAGACTTATTGGCCTGTACCTGCTACTCAGCTTGAAAACCTGCCTGATTTGGCACTTGACCCCATTGAATAAGCCGTTTCCTGTAAACGGTCATGCAATCATTCATCTATACATAGGTTAAAAAAACGGAAGTCACTTCTTCCCCTCTCCCCTCACCATGGGAGAGGGAGAAGAATGATCTTTCCAAAAACAGAGAGCCTATATTCATTGAATGACATACCTGTAAAATCATATTCAAAAAGCCTTAAACCATTATGGTGAGAAATATAATCCTCAGTTGCGGGATAGCGTTTGCCACATTATGCGCAAATGCCACCCCCGACGACTCCATTAAAGTAGTAAAAGGACAAGTAAGCGACTACTACATAACTGTCACTAAAGACCGAATTGTAAAAGGCCGTGTACTCGATGCCCAGCAACAGCCTCTCGAAGGAGCCACCGTCATGTTCTTTGCCAGTCCCATGCACTGTACCACAGCACACGACGGCAGCTTCGCCATAAAAGGCGCTGAGAACGACCGCCACTTGTACGTCTATTATCCTGGCAAGAAAATCGTGAACCGAATGCTCTCACTCGATGACAACAACATACAAGTCGTAATGGAAGACGAAGTACATAAAAGCATTGCCCGCCAGCCGGCACAGGCTACCCGTTGGTACAATCCGGAGGCACCTGCTACACGCACTTTCTGCAACCCGATGAACATCAGCTATAACTTCGAACCTTATAACAACAACGTCCGTCCCAACGGTTCATTCCGCTCGGCAGCCGACCCTATGGCCGTGGAATACAAAGGAGAATACTTTCTGTTCTCAACCAACCAGGGAGGATTTCACTGGTCGAAAGACCTAGCAAACTGGGAATTCGTGCCGGCCAGTTTCCAGCGCAAACCTACCGACGATGACCAGTGCGCACCTGCAGCCTATGTAAGCGGTGACACATTGTTCTACACCGGTTCCACCTACGAAGGATTGGCCGTATGGTACAGCACACACCCAAAAACAGGACGTTTCAAACGTGCCATTGAAAAGAACGTGCTTCCCTCGTGGGATCCTTGCTTTTTTCTGGACGATGACGGCAAACTCTATCTTTACTATGGCTCGAGCAACGAATATCCGCTGAAAGCTGTACAGCTGGACCGCAACGACTTTTATCCCCTTAGCAAAATCCACGATGTCATGATGCTCCAGCCCGAAAAGCACGGATGGGAACGTTTCGGCATGAACAACGACGACGAAGTAACCCTGCGCCCCTTCACTGAAGGAGCCTACATGACCAAGCACAACGGCAAGTATTACTTCCAGTATGGTGCGCCGGGCACTGAATTCAAGGTCTATGCCGACGGAGTATATGTGGCCGACTCTCCGCTGGGTCCCTTCACCTACCAGAGACACAATCCCATGTGCTACAAACCCGGCGGATATGTGCAGGGTGCCGGCCATGGCGGAACCTTCCGCGACGTAAAAGGCAACTACTGGCATGTAGCCACCTGCATGCTATCACTGAAATACAAGTTTGAACGCCGCATCGGTTTATATCCTGTAGCCTTCGATGCAGACGGAACCATGTATTCATCCACTGCTTTCGGCGATTATCCCAACTGGGCAGAACCAATAGATATCAAGAATCCTGCCGACCGCTTTACTGGATGGATGCTCTTGTCTTACGGAAAACCAGTACAAGTGTCCTCAACCGACAGCATCTATCAGGCAGCCAACATGACTGACGAGAGTATGCGTACCTACTGGGCCGCCGCATCGGGCAACCCCGGCGAATGGGCCAGTATAGACCTGGGTGATATTAAGACCGTACGCGCCATACAACTTAACTTCTACGACCACAAAGCCGTACAGCACAACCGCGCTATGGATATCTATCACCAGTATCGCATTTACGCTTCGAGCGACGGCAAAGAATGGACATTAGTTGTTGACAAAAGCGATAGCGACAAAGATTGCCCGCACGACTATATTGAGCTGAGCGAACCGCTGACCACTCGTTACCTGAAATACGAAAATGTACACATGCCCACCGGGCACGTTGCCCTATCGGGATTCCGCGTTTTCGGTAACGGAAACGGCACGGCTCCCCAAGCCGTAAAAGGCCTGAAAGTGAACCGTGACAAAAACGACCGTCGCAACGCTCTTATCAGCTGGCAACCTTCGGCCGATGCCTATGGATACAACATCTACTATGGTACCGCACCCGATAAAATGTACAATGCCATTAGCGTATTGGGACAGTCTGAGTATGACTTCCGCGGACTAGATGCCGACACCGAATATTTCTTTACGATAGAGGCACTCAACGAAAACGGACGTTCCCCGCTATGCAAGACGATAAAGCGTTGAGCATTCATACATTGTGACACCAATCATAATCTTTAACCATAGTTTCGCCGGGCGAAACTCAAAAACACTTTATAATGAGAAAATGTACATTACTGGCCGCCGTTTCCCTATCAGCACTGATGGCAACGGCCACGCCCAAGGACACCAAGCCGCAAGGCAGTCCGCAGAACATGGACCAGTTCGTTACCGAACTGATGAGCCGTATGACACTCGAAGAGAAAATCGGACAACTCAACCTTCCCGTTACCGGTGAAATCACTACGGGACAGGCCAAGAGTAGCGATGTGGCCAAGAAAATAGAACAAGGTCTTGTGGGAGGTCTTTTCAACCTGAAAGGTGTAGAACGCATACGCGACGTACAGAAACTGGCTGTAGAAAATTCTCGTCTGGGCATTCCCCTACTGTTCGGTATGGATGTAATTCACGGGTACGAAACCATATTCCCCATCCCTCTGGGCTTATCTTGCTCGTGGGACATGGAAGCCATTGAACAATCGGCTCGCATTGCGG
>ERZ779669.943-NODE-943-length-15170-cov-3.005756_pt1 | contig 15170 bp, 9 predicted proteins | sample MGYA00511372_ERZ779669 | MGnify/ENA primary metagenome ERZ779669 (study PRJEB29588, sample SAMEA1967891) | human gut metagenome | biome: human gut; feature: human-associated habitat; material: faeces | place: Denmark | collected 2008/2010 ... | reverse complement strand
CGTATTGCTGGTGGCAGGTGCCGAAGGTAAACGCTCTGCACTTACGCACTCACGCGTTATGATACACCAGCCGTTGGGCGGTGCACAAGGACAGGCTTCGGATATCGAAATCACTGCCCGTGAAATCCAAAAAATTAAGAAAGAACTTTATACCATCATTGCCGACCATTCACATACGCCTTATGATAAGGTGTGGGCTGATTCAGACCGTGATTATTGGATGACCGCTCAGGAAGCCAAAGAATATGGCATGGTGGATGAGGTACTGATAAAGAAGTAAACGAAAAAGCTATATTGCATGGCAGACTCAAGAAAAAATAAAAACAGATGCAGTTTTTGTGGGCGTACTGAAGATGAAGTAGGTTTCCTTATAACTGGAATGGATGGCTTTATCTGTGATAGCTGTGCTACACAGGCTTATGAAATCACCCAGGAGGCATTGGGGGAGGCGCGTCGCAAAAAAGGCACTACAAAGTTGAACTTGGACGAACTTCCCAAACCGGTGGAGATAAAAAAGTTCCTCGACCAGTATGTCATTGGGCAGGATGATGCCAAGCGTTTCCTTTCCGTATCGGTATACAATCATTATAAGCGGTTGTTGCAGAAGGATTCGGGAGACGACGTGGAGATTGAAAAATCAAACATTATTATGGTGGGTAGTACGGGTACAGGAAAAACCCTTTTGGCACGTACTATTGCGAAGCTTTTGCATGTCCCATTTACCATTGTCGATGCTACGGTGCTTACCGAAGCCGGCTATGTGGGGGAGGATATTGAAAGTATTTTGACCCGCCTGTTGCAGGTGGCCGACTATAATGTGCCTGAAGCCGAACAGGGTATCGTGTTTATCGATGAGATAGATAAGATTGCCCGTAAGGGTGACAATCCTTCCATTACACGTGATGTGAGTGGAGAGGGTGTACAGCAGGGGTTGTTGAAATTGCTCGAAGGATCGGTGGTAAATGTGCCGCCTCAGGGAGGCCGTAAACACCCCGAACAGAAGATGATTCCCGTGAATACCAAGAATATCCTTTTTATTTGCGGAGGTGCTTTCGACGGAATCGAGAAAAAAATAGCCCAGCGTCTGAATACTCATGTTGTGGGTTATAATTCTGTTCGTAATACGGCTACAATCGATAAGGGGAACCTGATGCAGTATATTGCTCCACAAGATTTGAAGTCGTTTGGTCTGATACCCGAAATCATTGGACGACTGCCGGTATTGACGTATCTCAATCCGTTGGACCGTAATGCTCTGCGGGCTATTCTGACAGAACCTAAGAATTCCATTATCAAACAGTATGTCAAACTGTTTGAGATGGATCACGTAAAGCTCTCGTTTGAGGATGCCGTGTTTGAATATATCGTTGACAAGGCTATTGAATACAAACTGGGTGCCCGTGGGTTGCGTTCCATTGTGGAGACCATTATGATGGATGCCATGTTTGAAATCCCTTCGGAACAGAAGGATAACTTTGTGGTGACGCTTGACTATGCGAAGACCCAACTGGAGAAGGCAAACATGGCGAGACTTCAAAATGCTTAAAATCAGAATGTAATATAGCACTGTAATTACTTTTTTGCTTTTCATTGAAAAATATTGGGCTGATTATGCTTGAAATTTAAGAAGTTGTTTATAACTTTGTTAGAGTTCTTAATGAAAAACAGCTTTACAACCTGTTGGAAGGACATTAACTCCTTTAAAACAACCTAATGAATCATGGCAGGGAAGAAGATTAATTTGACAGAGCAACTGAAGAAATACTTCGGATTCGACACATTCAAAGGAAACCAGGAAGCTATTATCGAAAATCTCCTGGCAGGAAACGATACTTTCGTGCTGATGCCGACCGGTGGTGGAAAGTCATTGTGCTATCAGTTACCTTCGTTGTTGATGGAAGGCACGGCTATTGTGATTTCGCCGCTGATTGCTTTGATGAAAAATCAGGTTGACGCAATGCGCAACTATAGTGAGGAAGACGGTGTGGCTCATTTTATCAACTCATCGTTGAACAAAAGTGCGATAGACCAGGTCAAGTCTGATATTCTAAGTGGTAAGACGAAGTTGCTTTATGTGGCTCCCGAATCGTTGACAAAGGAAGAAAATGTGGAATTCCTGAAGACGGTCAAAATATCTTTTTATGCTGTGGATGAGGCTCACTGTATATCGGAATGGGGACATGATTTTCGTCCCGAATACAGACGGATCCGTCCTATTATCAATGAAATAGGAAAAGCACCGCTTATTGCCTTGACGGCTACTGCAACACCCAAGGTGCAACATGACATTCAGAAGAATCTGGCTATGGTTGATGCACAGGTGTTCAAGTCGTCGTTCAATCGGCCAAACCTGTATTACGAGGTACGGCCTAAAACGGCGAATGTAGACAAGGATATCATCAAGTTCATCAAGAATAATCCTGAAAAGTCGGGTATTATCTACTGTCTTAGTAGAAAGAAAGTTGAGGAACTTGCCGAAATTTTGCAGGCCAACGGAATTAATGCGCGTCCTTATCATGCTGGTATGGACTCGGCAACCCGTACGCAGAATCAGGATGATTTCCTAATGGAAAAAATAGAGGTGATTGTAGCGACTATTGCTTTTGGTATGGGTATTGATAAGCCGGATGTGCGTTATGTTATCCATTACGACATTCCCAAAAGTCTGGAAGGCTATTATCAGGAGACCGGTCGTGCAGGTAGAGATGGTGGAGAAGGCCAGTGCATTACTTTCTATACGAATAAAGACTTGCAAAAGCTTGAAAAGTTTATGCAAGGTAAACCTGTGGCAGAACAGGAAATAGGCAAGCAGTTGTTATTGGAGACGGCTGCGTATGCCGAATCGTCCGTATGCCGTCGGAAGACGCTGTTGCATTACTTCGGCGAAGAGTATACGGAGGATAATTGTGGTAATTGTGACAATTGTTTAAATCCTAAAAAACAAGTGGAAGCTCAAGAATTATTGTGTACCGTAATAGAAGCTGTTCTGGCGGTAAAAGAGAATTTTAAGGCGGACTATATTATAGATATAATACAAGGCAAGGAAACTTCTGAAATACAGGCCCATCTACACGACGATTTGGAAGTCTTTGGATCGGGTATGGGTGAAGAAGATAAGACGTGGAACGCTGTTATCCGGCAGGCATTGATTGCCGGTTATCTAAGTAAGGATGTAGAAAATTATGGCTTGCTGAAGGTAACGGAAGAGGGACGGAAATTTTTGAAACGTCCCAAATCGTTTAAGATTGTGGAAGACAATGATTTTGACGAGGTTGAGGAAGAAGCGCCGATGCGTGGTGGAGGTGCCTGTGCGGTAGATCCGGCTTTGTATTCTATGCTGAAAGATCTCCGTAAGAAGTTGTCGAAGCAATTGGAAGTACCGCCTTATGTAATATTCCAGGATCCTTCGCTTGAAGCGATGGCAACCATTTATCCTGTTACACTGGAAGAATTGCAGAATATACCTGGAGTAGGTGCCGGTAAGGCAAAACGTTATGGTGAAGAATTCTGTAAACTTATCAAACGTCATTGCGAAGAAAACGAGATTGAACGTCCGGAAGATTTGCGCGTGCGTACTGTAGCCAACAAATCGAAAATGAAGGTGGCAATTATTCAGGCTATTGATCGTAAGGTGGCTTTGGATGATATTGCTGTATCTAAGGGTATTGAATTTGAAGAACTGTTGGATGAGATAGAGGCTATCGTTTATTCTGGAACCAAGTTGAATATAGATTACTTCTTGGAAGATATCATGGATGAAGATCATATGTTGGATATTTATGATTATTTCAAGGAGTCGACTACCGATGATATTGATGAGGCTTTGGAAGAATTGGGCGATGACTTTACAGAAGAGGAAGTGCGTTTGGTGCGTATTAAGTTTATTTCGGAAATGGCAAATTAATAGTATATCTTTCTTTTATATATAAGAGGCTACAACAAATGGTAAACAACCGTCTGTTGTAGCCTTTTTCTTGTTTCTTTATGGAAATAAGCGAGAAAAATTGTATATTTGCACGCAATAAAATTAAAGCACATAAGCCCTATGTCATTTATTGCTGATAAAATTGTAATGGATGGATTGACTTACGACGATGTCTTGTTGATCCCCGCTTATTCAGAAGTACTTCCCAAAACTGTCGAATTATCGACAAAGTTTTCAAGAAACATCGAGTTGAAAATCCCTTTTGTTACGGCTGCCATGGATACGGTAACCGAGGCAAAAATGGCTATTGCCATTGCGCGTGAAGGTGGTATCGGTGTGATTCATAAGAATATGTCCATTGAAGAACAGGCTCGTCAGGTTGCCATTGTGAAGCGTGCTGAAAACGGTATGATTTATGATCCGGTTACCATAAAGAGAGGTTCTACAGTTGGAGCTGCTCTTGATCTGATGGCCGAGTATAAAATTGGCGGTATTCCGGTTGTGGATGATGAAAAACATTTGGTAGGTATTGTTACCAATCGCGATTTGCGTTTTGAAAGTGATCTCAATAAGCGTATTGATGAGGTGATGACAAAGGATAATATCGTTACCACTAATCAAACGACTGACTTGGAGGCTGCTGCCAAAATATTGCAGGAACATAAGATTGAAAAGCTTCCGGTAGTAGACAAAGATAACAAGCTGGTTGGTTTGATCACTTATAAGGATATTACAAAAGCTAAAGATAAACCGATGGCTTGCAAGGATGCGCTGGGACGTTTGCGTGTTGCTGCCGGTGTAGGTGTTACGGCCGATACATTGCTCCGTATGAAAGCTTTGGTTGAAGCGGGTGCCGATGCTATTGTTATCGATACGGCTCATGGTCATTCCAAGTATGTAATAGAAAAGTTGAAGGAAGCCAAACAACAATTCCCCAATATAGATATCGTTGTAGGAAATATTGCTACAGGAGAAGCTGCCAAGGCTTTGGTTGAGGCAGGTGCCGATGCTGTGAAGGTAGGTATTGGTCCGGGTTCTATTTGTACCACTCGTGTAGTTGCCGGTGTGGGTGTTCCCCAACTTTCAGCAGTGTATGATGTGGCAAAAGCTTTGCAGGGAACTGGAATACCGGTTATTGCTGATGGCGGTTTGCGCTATTCGGGTGATGTGGTTAAGGCTTTGGCTGCCGGTGGATATAGTGTGATGATTGGATCGTTGGTAGCTGGTACGGAAGAATCACCGGGTGATACGATTATTTTCAATGGACGAAAGTTTAAGTCATATCGCGGTATGGGTTCTTTGGAAGCAATGGAAAACGGATCAAAAGACCGTTATTTCCAAAGCAGTACAACCGATGTAAAGAAGCTGGTACCGGAAGGCATTGCGGCACGTGTCCCTTATAAAGGTACATTGTATGAAGTTATCTACCAGTTGGTAGGTGGCTTGCGTGCAGGCATGGGTTATTGTGGTGCTGCTAATATTGAGAAATTGCACGACGCTAAGTTTACGCGTATTACCAATGCAGGTGTGTTGGAAAGCCATCCGCATGATGTGGCTATTACAAGTGAGGCACCTAATTATAGCCGTCCTGAATAAAGGCGAAATGTATTAATCAATAATATGGAAAGATCATATAGGAAAGAGGAAATCTCGTTCTTGTATGGTCTTTCTATTGTTTTATAGACTGTTTGCCATCCTGTTTATAAATTATGTTGAAAGTCTGTTTAGGTTTACTTTTGTTGTGTATTTCTTGGGGAATATCAGCCCAGCAAGATACAATAGCAATGTATGTAAATGGAAATCCTGTGTCTGTTTCGGATTTTCAGTTGGCATACGATTGGGCTGTAAAGAATGAAACCAATGGAAGGGAGATAATCTTAAAAGACTTTGTCGGGCAGTATATTGATTGTCGGCTTAAGGTCTCCGCGGCAGAGGTGGCTGGCCTGGATACAACGGCAGCATTTAAGTATAAGATGGATAGCCTTCGGAGATATTTATCTTCCGTCTATTTGGGTAGTAAGCAGCTGGAAGATTCTGTAGCCCGTTTGCTATATGGTAAGATAAAGCAACGGCAGGAAAAACGGATACGGGTGAGCCATATTTTTAAGAAGCTACCTCAAAATGTGACTAAGGTTTCGTTACAACGTACCGAGTTTCTGATGGATTCCATTTATGGAGAATTGAAAAAGAATAATGCTTCTTTTCAGGCGTATGTAGATCGTTTTTCGGATGAAAAGGATTCTTTTTGGATAAGCCGTTTGCAAATGACTGCCGAATTTGAATCAGTCGTATGGAATTTGCCGGTTGGTGAGATTTCTGCACCATTTTATACTCCATTAGGCATTCATATTGTAAAAGTACTGGAGGTGCAGAATTTATCGTCTTTACCTGAAAATGAAGGACAACTTGTTCAATGCGATTATGATCGAGCCGATTTTAGGCGTTCAATGGCTCAATTGGTTGCTCGCATGAAGAAGGAATATCAGTTTAATGCCGATAAGGTGGCTGTCGGTGAACTTTTCTCACGAGGACATTCAAAAAAGGTTCTGTTCACTCTTGCTGGAATAAAGTATGACGGGGAAAATTTTACTCGGTTTACATCGGCATATCCTGGTGGAATTAAGAAACAATTTGAAGCTTTTGTGCAAAAGACGGTACTTGATTACGGATATGCGAAGTTGAGACGTGAAAGTCCTGAACTTAGGATAAGAATGCAGGCTTATCGGGATACTCTTTTATGTAGTTCGATTCGTAGTCGCGAAATAGTTGCAAGAGGAGGAATGAACGAGAATGGCTTGAAAAATTATTTCGAGACCCATCGGACGGATTATGCGTGGGATAATCCTCGTTACAAAGGTATCGTACTGCATTGTGTGAATAAGCGGGTAGGCAAGCGAGTACGTAAGTTCTTGAAGCGAATACCCGAGGATGAATGGTTGGATGCGCTTCGGTTGAGTGTGAATACTGGCCCCGAAAAACAGGTACAGGCAGATTATGGAACATTTTCTTTAGGTGATAATGCTTTTGTGGATGAAAAAATCTTTCATAATGGAAAAGCCGTGTCGGATGCTTCGTTTCCATATGTGGTATTGCTTGGTGAAAAAATAAAGGGACCTGCCGATTATCGCGAGGTGCTTCAAACGCTAATGACCGATTATCAGCATTATCTGGAAGCATGTTGGGTGTCGGAGTTGAGGACCCAAAGTAAGGTTGAAATTAACCAAGAGGTTTTAAAAACAGTTAATAATCACTGATGCAACCGATTAAAGCACTATCTTCGTATTTCAAAATAAATAAATATCAACCGGTGATGCGAATAACCTGTCTGGGGCTTTTGATAATCTTTCTCTGCATGTCGTGTAAAGAGGAACACGACCATAAGGGGCGGACTCCTTTGGTTGAACTGGATGGAAACTTCCTTTACAAGGAAGACGTACAGTCGGTGCTCCCTATAGGCTTGTCGGGAGAAGATAGTTTGGCATTTGTACAGCGTTACATACGTTCATGGATTGAAGAAACTCTTTTGTATGAAAAAGCCCAAAACAATATTCCTAATGATGATGAACTTAACAGGCAGGTAGCAAGTTATCGGAAATCGTTGATTATGCATACCTACCAGCAGGCTTTGATACACCAGAAATTTTCAGAAGAAATCTCAGAAGAAGAGCTCCAGGATTACTTTCAGAAAAACCAGACTTTATTCAAGGTGGAACGGCCTTTTATGAAGGGATTGTTTATCAAAGTACCACTGACTGCTCCTAAGTTGGCCAATGTACGTCGTTGGTATCGGCAGGAAAACAGAGAGGCGGTAGAAAAGCTGGAAAAATACAGTTTCCAGCATGCAGTGAAGTATGAGTATTTTTACGACCATTGGAAACCTGTTGCAGAGGTGCTCGACCTGATTCCGCTGAAGGAAGAAGGGGTTGAAGAATACTTGAACAAACAACGGCATGTGGAACTGAAAGATACGGCTTACTATTATTTCCTGAATGTAAGTGAGTTCTTGCCTGTTGGTTCGCAAGAACCTTATGATTTAGCCTACAAACGTGTGAAGGATATGCTGCTTAATGTAAAGCAAGTGGATTATATGCAGCAGGTCAAGGATGATCTGTACCAGCGTGCCGTAGAAAGAGATAAAATCAAATATTATTTAGAATAAAATTCCAAGATGAAAATTAGTATGAACTTTAAGCCTGTGATGTTAATTGTCCTGATGTTGTTGGGCGGCTTTTCTGCTTACGGACAGGACAATATTATTGATGAAGTGGTTTGGGTAGTCGGAAATGAGGCTATATTGAAATCAGAAGTGGAGGAGGCACGTATGAGTGCGCTGTATGAAGGCCGCAAGTTTGATGGCGATCCGTATTGTGTGATACCCGAAGAGATTGCCGTTCAGAAATTGTTCTTGCACCAGGCCGAACTGGACAGTATTGAAGTATCGGAAAGTGAGGTGATTCAGCGTGTGGACTATATGACTAACATGTATATTGCCAACATCGGTTCGCGCGAGAAGATGGAAGAATATTTCAACAAGACTTCCAGCCAGATTCGTGAAACATTGCGCGAAAATGCACGCGAGGGTTTACGGGTGCAGAAAATGCAGCAGGAGCTTGTTAAAGATGTTAAGGTAACTCCAGCCGAAGTACGTCGCTATTTCAAAGACCTGCCTATGGACAGTATTCCTTATATTCCTACACAGGTGGAGGTGCAAATCATAACCCAGCAACCCAAAGTCCCTGAAGAAGAAATAGAAGATGTGAAACGCAGGTTACGCGAATATACCGATCGTATTACGTCAGGCGAAACGAGTTTCTCTATTCTGGCTCGTATGTATTCGGAAGACCGTGGTTCTGCTATCAGTGGCGGTGAGTTGCCTTTCTATGGTCGCGGACAGCTAGACCCTGCTTTTGCCAACGTAGCATTCAATCTGCAAGATCCTAATAAAGTATCGAAGATTGTTGAGTCGGAATTCGGTTTCCACATCATACAATTGATGGAGAAGCGTGGTGACCGTATTAAGGTACGTCACATCCTGCTGAAACCTCATATTCCCGAGGCTGCTTTGACTGCTGCCAATGCCCGTCTGGATTCTATTGCCGATGATATCCGTAACAATAAGTTTACGTTCGATGAGGCGGCTTCGGTTTTGTCGCACGATAAGGATACGCGCAACAACCATGGTTTGCTGCCCAACCCCAATAACAATACATCCAAGTTTGAAATGCAGGAACTTCCAGCTGAAATAGCTAAAGTGGTAGATAACATGAAGGTGGGTGAGATCTCCGATGCCTTTACCATGATTTCGCAAAAGACTGGTAAGGAGGTTTGCGTCATTGTGAAGTTGAAAAGCCGTATTAACGGTCACAAGGCCACTATTTCAGATGACTATCAGAACTTGAAGAGCATTGTGCTTGACAAACGCCGTTCGGAAGTGCTTGACAAGTGGATCCGTGAGAAACAGAAACGTACCTACGTACGTATTAAAGACAGCTGGAAGAACAATTGCGCTTTCAAATATCCGGGATGGATTAAGGAATAATACCGTGCTTGTTTGCGCGGCCAACAATACGTTTTTGTATGCAAAGGAAAACTACGAGAACATACTTTCTAGGCAGGCATAGACACCTTTTGGCGGGTGTTCTATGCCTGCTTGGCGTCTGTCTGCTCAGTGCGCAGGACAAGAAACCGGAAACACCGGAGAAGAAAAAGACACGCGTTGACCTGTTGTTTGCCGAGGAGGCACAATCCGACCAGCAGGCCCGCCCCAATGTACAGGTGCTGGTAGGTTCGGTAAAGTTAAGGCACGACAGTATGTACATGTATTGCGATAGTGCCTTGATTTTTGAGAAAACCAATTCGGTAGAAGCCTTTGGTAATGTGCGCATGGAACAGGGCGACACCCTGTTTATTTACGGCGACTACCTGTATTACGACGGAATGGCCCAGCTGGCTATGTTGCGCGAACATGTTCGGCTGATTAATCGGACTACGGAACTTACAACGGATAGTCTGAACTATGACCGTGTCTATAACCTGGGCTATTATTTTGATGGTGGAACGCTGACCGACGAGGAGAATGTGCTGACCTCCATTTGGGGAGAGTATAGTCCGGCTACCAAACTGGCGGTGTTCAACCACGAAGTGGAACTGGTAAACCCACAATTTGTGCTTACTTCGGATACCTTGAAGTACAGTACCTTTACCAAAGTGGCTACTATTCTGGGACCTTCGGACATTGTAAGCAAGGAAAACCATATCTATTCCGAACGTGGTATTTATGACACCCAGACCGATCAGGCGGAGTTGCTGGACCGTTCTGTGTTGACCAATGGCGGGCGGAAACTTACAGGTGACAGCCTGTTTTACGATCGGCGTCAGGGCTACGGTGAGGCCTTCGACAATGTGCAGATGAATGATACCGTAAACCGTAACATGCTTACGGGTGACTATTGTTTTTATAATGAACTTACCCAAAACGCGCTTGCCACCCGGCGGGCGGTTGCCGTCGACTATTCACAAGGCGATAGCCTGTTTATGCACGGCGATACTCTCCGGCTGGTTACCTTTCATCTGAACACCGATTCGGTATATCGCGAGATGCGTGCCTATCACAAGGTACGTGCCTATCGTACCGATGTTCAGGCTGTGTGCGATTCGTTGGTTTATAATTCCAAAGATTCGTGCCTTACCATGTATACCGACCCGATCCTGTGGCAAGGAACACAACAGCTGATTGGCGAGGAAATCAAGGTTTATATGAACGATAGTACCATTAACTGGGCACATATCATCAACCAGGCACTGGCTGTTGAACAGAAAGATAGCATTCACTATAACCAGGTGTCGGGCAAGGAGATGATGGCCTATTTTGACAATGGTGAAATGCGTCGCGTGGATGTGAACGGTAATGTGCTGGTGGTGTTCTATCCGGTTGAGGAACGTGACTCTTCATTGATAGGCATGGACTATACGGAAGGAAGCTTTTTGCGTATGTTGCTCAAGGATCGCCGTATGGAGCGCGGCTCGTTTATCGGGAAAGCTACGGGCACCATGTATCCGTTGGAACAGGCTCCGGCCGACAAGATGAAGCTGCCTTCATTTGTATGGTTTGACTACATACGGCCACGCAACAAGGAGGATATTTTTGACTGGCGAGGCAAGAAAGCCGACCAGAAGATGCAGAAGAGCGACCGCAAACCGGCGGCTTCGCCCAGAGATATGCACATTGAACGAACCAAGAGATAAGCAATATATTATGGGAATGTTTACTATGCGGAAGCCACGTGGCTTCAACCATCCCTACATCTATGTGGATGAGCGGAAAGAGAAACTGGCAAAGATGGAAGAGAATGCCAAGCGTGAGTTGGGCATGCTGCCCCCGAAGGAGTTCTCGCCGGAAGACATCCGCGGGAAGTTTGTCGAAGGAACCACCCACCTGCGCCGTCGTAAGGAGAGTGGACGCAGGCCCGTGCACTTGGGCATTATTCTGGCGGCCATTGTGCTGCTTATTTATCTGTGGTATGCTATAACCAACGGGATTATATGAGCGATATCATTCATTTGTTGCCCGATTCGGTGGCCAATCAGATTGCTGCCGGCGAGGTGATACAGCGCCCGGCTTCCGTCATCAAGGAACTGGTGGAGAACGCCATTGATGCCGAGGCGCAGGAAATACATGTGCTGGTGACTGATGCCGGGAAGACCTGCATACAGGTGATTGACGACGGTAAGGGTATGTCGGAAACCGATGCCCGTCTGTCGTTCGAGCGGCATGCCACGTCCAAGATACGCGAGGCATCCGACTTGTTCGCTTTGCGTACCATGGGCTTTCGTGGGGAGGCATTGGCCTCGATAGCTGCTGTGGCCGAGGTAGAACTGAAAACCCGCCAGGAAGGCGAAGAACTGGGCACCCGCCTGCTCATTGCCGGTTCCAAGGTCGAGAGTCAGGAGGCTGTTTCGTGCCCGAAGGGAAGTAATTTTTCGGTAAAGAACCTCTTTTTCAATGTGCCTGCCCGTCGCAAGTTCCTTAAGGCCAATTCAACGGAATTGAGCAATATCCTGGCCGAGTTCGAGCGCATTGTACTGGTACATCCCGAAGTGGCTTTCTACCTGTACAGCAACGATAGTGAATTGTTCAACCTTCCCGTCATGCCTCTGCGCCAACGCATTATGGCCGTTTTTGGCAAGAAGATGAACCAGCAATTGCTTACGGTCGAGGTAGATACCACCATGATAAAGATATCCGGTTATGTGGCCAAACCCGAAACAGCCCGCAAGAAAGGTTCGCACCAGTATTTCTTTGTCAATGGCCGTTACATGCGCCATCCTTATTTCCATAAGGCAGTGATGGATGCTTATGAACATCTGATACCGGCCGGTGAGCAGGTGTCTTACTTTATTTATTTTGAGGTTGATCCTGCCAACATCGACGTGAATATCCATCCTACCAAAACCGAGATAAAGTTTGAGAACGAGCAGGCTATCTGGCAGATTCTTTCGGCCGCCGTCAAAGAGTCGCTGGGCAAGTTCAGTGCTGTTCCGTCCATTGACTTCGACCAGGAAGACATGCCCGATATCCCGGCTTTTGGTGGAGCAACTTCCGTACAGCCGCCCCAGGTACATTACAATGCCGATTTTAATCCGTTCAAGCCTTCATCGGCTTCGTATGGAGGTGGAGAGAGTTATACACGCAAGGCAGTGGAGTGGGAAGAACTGTATGCCGGAGTGTCAAAAGCCGATAAAATGAATGGAAGAACTGAAGAATTGCCCGATGGAGATGACTTTCTACCGGTCGGGGAGGAAGCTGTTGAGGTCGAGGGAATTACCGTTCCTTCGCGTGGCACTTCAACCGGAACGCCCGTTTCGCTTGCCGGGACCGAGGCGGGACTGGAGAAGGGTGCACAGCACTTCCAGTTCAAAGGGCGCTTTATTCTGACCTCTGTTAAATCGGGCCTGATGCTTATCGACCAACACCGTGCCCATGTGCGTGTGCTCTACGACCGCTATATGGAGCAGATAAGCAACCGGCAGGGACTGGCTCAAGGAGTGCTGTTTCCCGAAATCGTGCAGCTTCCGGCTTCGGAGGCGGCAGTACTCGAGAGCATACTCGATGACCTTTCGGCCGTAGGTTTCGAGCTGACCCCGCTTGGAGGCGGCAGTTATGCCATCAACGGCATACCGGCAGGAACCGAAGGACTGAACGCGGTGGAACTGGTGCAAAGCATGCTTCACACGGCTCTTGAAAAGGGGAACGACGTGAAGGAGGAAATACAGTCCATCCTCGCCCTGACCCTGGCACGTGCGGCAGCCATTGTGTACGGGCAGGTATTGACCAACGACGAGATGGCTAGCCTGGTGGACAGCCTTTTTGCCTGCACTTCGCCCAACTATACTCCTGACGGGCGTGTCATTCTGGCCACCATTAAAGAAGAGGAAATAGAAAAACTGTTTGCTACGGGCAAGTAATAAGGGTTGGCAAAGTGACACTTTGCATTTCCAACCGCTTCAGAATGGCTTGTTTGCGGGCAATCGGTCATGGATTGCCAAATTTTAAAGCGAAGAAGTCCTATTGGCTTATCTGATAATAGGATAGCAAAATATTGACATTTCAACCAGCCGGAAAATCTACGGATTTTTTCGGGAAAATGGCATTTTCAGGGTGCCGACAGGTTGCACATTTGCTTGTAACCTGTCGGCATCGTGCTTCCGACCTGTTACAAGTTTGCTTGCAACAGGTCTCTTTTTTGCTGGAACCCTGTTCCCGATGCTCTTTTGGCCGGTTCAGATTGCATGGATATACGGTAGGCTTTCATTTTTCGGGACTTATCCTGTATATTTATTCCGCTTCATCGGCAGACCGTGGGCTGGTTGGCGTTTTTTAGAAAAAGGGTGTGTTAGCAAAAAACGGCATCCGGTAGCATTTTGTCAGTCGAGCCTGTTGACCGCTTTTCATTTGTTTTCTTCATTCTGTTGAACAAATCCTTCTGCCACGTGTTTATTAGTCATGAAACGATTGGAGTCGTTTCTTTAACCCCCTTAACTATTGAAAAAAGTATGAAGAAAATTCTAATGTTGCTGGCTGCGGCCGGCGTGTCTTCGGCTATGATGGCCCAGCAAAAGACAGAAGTGATGGAAGAAGCCCGTGTGGTGCTCGACGAAGGGCAGGGCAAGTATCCGGTAATGACCAACCGTTTTTGGGACAACTGGTTCATTTCGCTGGGTGGTGGTGCCGAGGCTACCTTTGGCAGCAATGACAAGGCCGGTGATTTTGGCGGACGCATCAGCCCTACGTTGAACCTTTCGGTGGGCAAATGGTTTACGCCGGGACTAGGTGTAAGATTGCAGTACAGCGGTCTTCAGGCCCGCGGTTATACTTACGATGGCGCGGCCGATTATGTGAAAGGTATGCGGCAAGACGGAGGCTATTACAAGCAGCGCTTCAACTACATGAACTTGCATGCCGACATGATGCTCAACCTCAATGCCCTGTTCGGGAGCTATAATCCTGACCGCGTGTACGAAGTCATCCCTTATCTGGGAGCCGGTTTCACACACAATTACAGCAAGCCTCACCGCGAGGCCCTGGCACTCAACGCAGGAGTTGTCAACCGTTTCCGTATATCGGATGCGATGGATGTGAACCTGGAACTGGGTTTCATGGGAACCGAAAACAAGTTTGACGGCGAATTGAACGGCAAGCATGGCTATGACGGCGTATTGAGCGCCACGGCTGGTGTTACCTACCGTTTCCCGGCCCGCGGATTCCGTCGCCCCGTATCGCGCACTGTTTCGCAACTCGAACTGGCAGCTTTACAGGAAGAGTTGGGCAGGCTGGCCCAGGACAACCAGCGCCTGAGTGATGCGTTGGCCGATGCCAGCAAGCAACCCATCGAACTGGTTGAAACCGAAGTGGTGGTAAGCGAACCCGTTGTAGCTCCCCGTACTGTGTTCTTTGCTATCGGATCGGCCGAAGTATCGCCGCGCGAAGCCATGAACCTCTCTTACCTGGCCGAACAGATGAAGAAATTTGATGGCGTGGTCTACACTGTAAGCGGTTACGCCGATTCGTCTACCGGAACTCCGCAACTCAATCAGGAACTTAGCCGCAAGCGTGCACAGGCCGTGGTCGATGTACTGGTGAACCGTTACGGGATTGCTCCCGAACGCCTGAAGATAGATGCCAGTGGAGGTGTTGACAAGTTTGGAAAGCCTATCCTGAACCGCGTAGTGCTGGTACAGGTCGCCA
>ERZ779669.942-NODE-942-length-15171-cov-41.822043_pt1 | contig 15171 bp, 11 predicted proteins | sample MGYA00511372_ERZ779669 | MGnify/ENA primary metagenome ERZ779669 (study PRJEB29588, sample SAMEA1967891) | human gut metagenome | biome: human gut; feature: human-associated habitat; material: faeces | place: Denmark | collected 2008/2010 ... | reverse complement strand
ACTCTCGTTATTTGATGAGATTTAAAACTAATGCGATTTTATCGCACCAGTAGTATTGATACAAGCAAGATAAATGATCCGAAGTATGTAGATGATGTACTGAAAAATCGTTTTGATGTTAAGTGTATTGTTGAGAAATCGGCCATGTATCCAATATACCTTGCCATAAAAGAAAAACGCGACCGCAAAGCTACTAGGAAGAATAGTTAACAGAAAGTTTCAAAACCCTTACCTGGTCTATTTATTACTTAAGCAAGGGCTATGTACTTTTTATTGCAATATGAATATTAATTTTTCATGTATGAACTAACCGTCCTGGTATGGATCTCTGAAGTTACAAAACTACTTGTTCTCTTGATACTCACTGATTGTTATCTGTTATTTCATCAAAATAAATTGAATAATATTAGCTTGTTACATTGAATTTTGATATATTTGCATTAAACTACAAATTATCTCAATTATGAAGCAACTGAATAGGATTAAAATAGTCCTCGTTGAAAAGAATAAAACGGCTAAATGGCTCTCTGAGCAAGTTGGTAGGAATGTGACATCTGTTTCCCGTTGGTGTACTAATGCTTCACAACCAGATTTGGAAACATTATTTCGCATAGCGGAACTTTTGGATGTTGATGTAAGAGAATTGCTTCATGTAGAAAAGGATAAATCTAAATAAGTATATCAAGATGGCTATTCCGGTAAACATAGAAGACTTGCTTCATAAGCGTAAAATAGAATCCACCCGTATTGAATTTAAGACAGGGTGGAATCCAGATAAAATTTATCGTACCATCTGTGCTTTCGCTAATGATTTTGATAACATTGGCGGAGGATACATCATTGTAGGTGTTCAAGAAGAAGGAAACACAGGCATCGCAAAACGGCCAGTGACAGGTGTTCCTATAGAGGAACTTGATAAAATACAACGTGATATGGTTGGGTTCAATCATAAGATTGAGCCATTCTATTTGCCACGAATCGACGTGCAAGAGATTGACGGGAAATACGTTTTGCTTATTTGGGTGCCAGCTGGAGTGAACCGTCCTTATAATGTGCGCGAACGAGTTACGGCAAGTAATCAATCGCCATGTAAATGGTATGTCCGTAGTGGAACCAATACGATTGAGGCAAAAGGTGAAGTCTTGGATGAATTGCGTGAAATGGCAAATCGCACTCCATTTGACGAAAGAGGTAATGAGAGTATAGAGATGACAGATATATCAAGAGCCTTGGTTCTTGATTACCTGCAAACAGTCAATAGTCGTTTAGTAGCCGACTTCGAAAAACTGTCTCTATCTGAATTATTGTTGCAGATGGACCTACTGGTAGGACCTACAGAACGTCAACTGGTCAAGAATGTAGCTGTCATGATGTTCTGTAAGAATCCAGCCAAATTTTTCCCGACAACACAAGTGGATATTGTTATTTTTCCTGAAGGCTGCATCAAGAATCCCAACAATATGATTGAGGTCCCGAAGATTGTCGGACCTGTGCCCGATATGATAAAACAGGCATTGGACTATATCAAGACCAATGTTATCAAGAAACGTATCATCAAGCAGAAAGATAAGGCTGAATCTATAACTTTCTTCAACTATCCTTACCAGGCAATTGAAGAGGCTGTAGTTAATGCTCTGTATCATAGGGATTATCAAGAACGGGAACCAGTTGAGATTACGATTGAGCCAGACAAGATTTCTATTCTTAGCTATGCTGGTCCAGACCGTTCCATCAGTATTGATGCTATCCAAAAAGCTGAACGACTGAAGTCACGTCGTTATCGTAACCGTCGTCTAGGTGATTTTCTCAAAGAACTTCAGTTGTCCGAAGGTAGAGGAACCGGTATCCCAACCATACAAGACGAGTTAAGAAGAAATGGCTCTGCTCCTGCTGTGATTGAGACAAACGAAGAGAGAAGTTATTTCTTGATTGAGATTCCTTGTAGAGAAGGTTTTGGTGATAGAGTCTTGATCGGTGATGATTTTATTGAGCCATTAAATGATGCTATAAATGATGCTATAAATGATGCTATAAATAATAATGCCCGATTGGTGTTATTGGCAATATCAAGGACTCCTTTCATAAAGCGTAAGTTATTATTGGATAACATTGATATTTCCAAGGCAACTTTGGAGAGAATTCTCAAGCAACTCTCATCAGAGCCTTTAGGTTTGGTAGAATATCAAGGATCGTTAAAAACTGGAGGGTATGTGTTGACTGAAAAAGGTAAATCCTTTGTAGAATCAATGAATGACTAAAATGGCAAAGAAAACAATAAAAAAAGAACTTACAGGGGCGCAAGATTTATACAATTTCTTGTTTGAGGCCTGTAATATCATACGAGGTCCTGTAAGTCAGGACAACTTTAAAGACTATATAACACCATTGCTATATTACAAGCGTATATCTGATGTTTATGATGAAGAAATGGAGGATGCTTTGATTGATAGTGGTGGTGATAAAGAGTATGCATCCCTACCAGAACAGCATCGATTCATTATTCCGGATGGCTGTCATTGGCAGGACGTACGCGAACGCAGCGAAAATCTTGGTGCTGCAATAGTTGGAGCTATGCGACAGATTGAGATTGCAAATCCAGATACGCTATATGGCGTTCTGTCAATGTTCTCTGCTCAGAAATGGACAAATAAAGCAATTCTGAATGATGGTAAAATCAGAGACTTGATTGAGCATCTTTCAAAACGTAAATTGGGTAACAAGAATTATCCGGCCGACCTTATGGGTGATGCTTATGAGATCCTTTTGAAGAAATTTGCTGATGACAGTAAGGCTCAGGCTGGAGAGTTTTATACTCCTCGTTCCGTTGTTTCGTTATTGGTTCGCATACTTGATCCACAACCAGGAGAAACGGTGTATGATCCCGCGTGTGGTAGTGGTGGTATGTTGATTGAAGCCATTCGCTATATGCACGATGATACACTTTGTTGTGGAAGCATTTTTGGACAGGAGAAAAATGTAGTCAATGCTGCAATTGCTAAAATGAATCTCTTTTTGCATGGTGCATCGGATTTTAATGTGCTTCAAGGTGATACATTGCGAGACCCGAAAATCTTGCAGAGTGGAAATATTGCCAAGTTCGATTGTGTAATTGCCAATCCTCCATTCTCTTTGGAGAATTGGGGCTCTACCGAGTGGGCTTCAGATAAATACAAACGTAATCTCTGGGGAACACCTTCTGATAGTTGTGGCGACTTTGCTTGGATCCAGCACATGATAGCATCAATGGCTCCCGCTCATGGTCGAATGGCGGTAGTAATGCCACAAGGTGTATTGTTCCGTGGCAATCAAGACGGGGAAATCAGAAAAAAAATGGTAGAAAGCGACTTGATAGAAGCTGTTGTAACTCTTGGAGACAAGTTGTTCTATGGAACAGGATTGTCACCATGTTTCTTGATTTTGCGAAGAATGAAACCAGCAGCACATTCTGGTCGGATACTTATGATTGATGGAACAAAGATTCTTACTCAGCGTCGTGCCCAGAATGTATTAGAGCCTGCAGATGTTGATAGACTATATGCATTGTATAAACAGTATGAGGATGTAGAGGACTTCTCTAAGGTAGTTACTTTGCAGGAAGTTAGAAAAAAGGACTATAACTTGTCTCCCAATCGATTTGTGGAGTATCATAAGGAAGAAATTCGTCCATACTCAGAAGTGTTGGCTGAGTTCAAGCAGGCGTATGAAGATGTAAAACGCCTTGAACTTGAATTCTCTCAATTAATTAACGCATAATAATATGGCAGAAAACAATATAAAGACTTACCGAAATCCCGATGACCCGATTACGCTTGAAGAGTTGAAAAGCTTTCTTTGGGCGGCAGCTACTCATTTGCGTGGTCAGATTGATGCAGCAGGTTACAAAGAGTATATATTTCCGTTGTTATTCTTCAAGCGCATTTCTGATGTGTACGATGAACAATTTGATGGATTCCTCCATGAAGGCGGTGTGGAGTATGCTGGTATGCAGGCCGAAGAATTGCCTATCCGCATTCCTGATGGTGCTCATTGGCGTGATGTGCGACAGGTTACAGAGAATGTCGGCCAACGACTTGTAGAAGCTTTTATTGCTATAGAGCAGGCTAATCCCGCCAAAGAAATGGATGGCAGGAAGATTGGCGGTTTGGAAGGTATATTTGGTCCTAAAGATGGTTGGACGAATAAAGCCAAAATGCCTGACAGCATTATCACTTCTTTGATAGAAGATTTTTCTAAATATACGCTCTCGTTGAAAGCTTGCCCGGCAGATGAAATGGGACAGGCTTACGAATATCTGGTTGGTAAGTTTGCTGATGATGCTGGAAATACAGCTCAAGAGTTTTATACCAATCGAACTGTAGTTCAGTTGATGGCTGAGATTCTTCAACCGCAACCGAATGAAAGTATTTATGATCCGACATGTGGTTCTGGCGGTATGTTGGTGAAATGCTTGGATTATCTACGCAATAAAGGTGAGGAATGGCAGGGAGTACAAGTCTTTGGTCAGGAGGTTAATGGTTTGACATCTTCTATTGCACGCATGAACCTTTATCTCAATGGTGTGGAAGATTTTTCTATTGCTTGTGCTGATACTTTGGAGAATCCGGCATTTTTAGATGGTAGCCAGTTGCGGAGATTTGATATAGTCCTTGCGAATCCACCATATTCAATTAAAGAGTGGAATCGTGAAAAGTTTATGAATGATAAGTGGGGACGCAATTTCTTGGGTACACCACCACAAGGTAGAGCTGATTATGCTTTTATAGGCCATATATTGAAGTCACTAGATTCTAATAGTGGGCGTTGTGCAATATTACTACCTCATGGTGTCTTGTTTAGGAATGAGGAACATAACATACGTAAAAGTTTGATTGAAAGTGATCTTATAGAAGCTGTTATAGGATTAGGACCAAACTTATTTTATAATTCTCCAATGGAAGCTAGTATAATTATTTGTCGGACTCGTAAAGACATCGGACTAAATAACAAAATAATCTTTATTAATGCACTCAAAGAAGTTGAGCGTAAGAATGGAGAAAGTTATCTATTGGATACTCATATCAACAAAATAGTTGGTGCGTATAAAAATCATTCAAATATTGATAGATTTTGTAGAGTTGTTTCATTAGAGGAACTTATTAAAAATAACTATAGCTTAAATATCCCATTATATGTCCATACTTCGACATATCAGGATTATACATGGGATTTTGATTTGCTAACTTCTTCGAAAGAATGGAGAGATTCTCATAATAGAGCTATAGAATCTATTGAAGATTTATTGTCCTTAATTCAAGATTAATATGAAATTAGGAGATATTACTAGAGAAAGTAGAGAAACTTTCAAAGGAGATAAAACAGGTATTCCTATAGTTGGTTTAGAGCATTTAATTCCACAAGAATTGACATTCTCAACCTACGATGTAGATACAGATAACACATTCACTAAAATGTTCCATAAAGGGCAAATCCTTTTTGGAAGGAGACGTGCGTATTTAAAAAAGGCAGCAGTTGCTGAATTTGATGGTATTTGTTCGGGAGATATTACTGTTATTGAGGCTATTCCAGGTAAAGTAGATAAGGACTTATTACCTTTTATAATACAAAATGATGCATTATTTGATTATGCAGTATCTCGTTCTGCAGGTGGTTTATCTCCACGTGTAAAATGGGAGCAATTATCAGATTATGAAATTAATCTGCCTCCACTAGAAGAACAAAAAGTGTTAGCTGATAAATTGTGGGCAGCGTATCGTCTGAAAGAGGGATATAAGAAACTCCTTTGTGCGACAGACGAAATGGTGAAATCGCAATTTATCGAGATGTTTGGTGACGCTGAAAAGAAACCTTTTGTTGATGTTTGTATTAACAAAGGAGAGTATGGCTCTAATTCTCCTGCGGATGATTATGATGGCAATATACGTTATGTTCGTATCACAGATATTACAGAAGAAGGTAATCTCAACAGCTTAGTGGTGAGTCCTCGTAAGGTAGAGGAAAAATACATGCTGTTGCGTGATGATTTACTTTTTGCAAGAACAGGTAATACTGTTGGCAAGACTTATTTACATAGAAGTGGAAGGATGATATTTGCAGGTTATTTAATTCGCTATAGATTGAATAATAAACTTATGTTACCTCAATTTGCTTTTGCCTATACTCATACAAATCAATATTATGATTGGGTGGAAAAAATAAAGAAAGTGGGAGCGCAACCTAATATTAGTGCTGCTCAATATGACTCTATGCCTATTCCAGTTCCTTCAATGGCTAAGCAGATAGAATTTGTTTCAATTGCTAAACAGGCCGATAAATCAAAATTTGAATTAAAACAATGTATTGAAAATATAGATAAAGTCATCAAAAGTTTAATAAACGGATAATGGATAATTGAAGACTAAAACGTTGTGCTGCCATATCAATTAAATTAAAAATATTGAAATATGAAAACAATCTTGATAAATGATATTGAGCAGGCTATGCAAGGAGTGTTAAACAACGAGCAAATGAGCCAATTGCGAAAGGTACTTGAATATGCTTTCCGCAACATCAACGTGTCTTCAAAAAGCATTGATGAACAGATTAGTGACGATAGTGTGAAGTTGATAGATAACTTTCTTTCCGCCAAGCGAGTAGAGGGTTGTTCCGATAAATCTATACACTATTATAGGAGTACACTGAATAATGCAATCCGTAAAATTGAAAAGAATGTACGTCACATTACTACTGATGATCTTCGTAGCTACTTAAATGAGTATCAACAAACAAGTGGTGCTACAAAGGTTACAGTAGATAATATCCGCAGAATCTTATCAAGTTTTTTCTCTTGGCTTGAAGACGAAGATTATATAGTGAAAAGCCCTGTAAGGAGGATTCATAAGGTGAAGGTTGGTAAGACAGTAAAAGAAACTTATACAGATGAAGCATTAGAACAGATGCGTGATTACTGCGATGGAATTCGAGATTTGGCTTTGATTGACTTGTTGGCTTCAACCGGAATGCGTGTAGGAGAGTTAGTAAAACTCAATCGAGAGGATATAGATTTTCAGAATCGTGAGTGTATCGTTACGGGTAAAGGAGACAAGCAGCGTAAGGTCTATTTTGATGCTCGTACGAAGATACATTTGCAACGCTACTTAAATGAGAGAAATGATAATAATCCGGCTTTATTTGTTTCTTTATTAGCACCTTATGAACGGTTGCAAATCAGTGGTGTGGAAATCCGATTGCGTAGGTTGGGAAGAGAGTTGAATATACCAAAGGTGCATCCTCATAAATTTCGTCGTACATTGGCTACAATGGCGATAGATAAAGGCATGCCTATAGAACAAGTTCAACACCTCCTTGGGCATCAAAGTCTTGATACAACATTGCAATATGCAATGGTTAATCAGACGAATGTAAAATTGTCTCACCGTAAATTCATTGGATAGTATGTCGCAATTTATCGAGATGTTTGGAGATTGTGTGAATAGAATAAAACTATCTTCTTTATGTTCTACATTTGTAGATGGTGATTGGATAGAATCTAAAGACCAGTCAGAATTAGGTATAAGGCTAATTCAAACAGGAAATGTTGGTAATGGCTTTTTTAAGGATAAAGAGGATAAGTCTAGATATATTAGTGAAGAAACATTTGATAATCTGCATTGTACTGAAATATATCCTGGAGATATCCTGGTCTCAAGATTACCTGACCCTATTGGACGTGCTTGTATTATTCCACAAGGTCTAGGAAGAACAATAACAGCTGTAGATTGTACTATAATACGTCTAAAAGATATTATTTTACCAGACTACTTTATTGCCTATACAATGACACCATCATATGTCGCTCAAATTAATGAAGTTACAACTGGTACAACAAGGCGAAGAGTTAGTAGGGCTAATTTAGGAAATATATTAATTCCATGTCCTTCTATTGCTAAGCAACAGCAGTTCGTTGCGATAGCTAAACAAGCCGATAAATCAAAATTTGGCGACTTCAAATCGCAATTTATCGAGATGTTTAGTAAATACCCATCTGAAACTCCATGGCATAAGTTACTTACCATAATTAATGGAAAAGCATATCCTGAAGAATATAATAATATTGGAACATATCCAATTTGTGGTAGTGCAGGAATAATGTATTATGGAGAAAGGAAGCTTTGTGATGCAAATACCATTATTTTAGGACGTAAGGGAAATATAAACCATCCAATATATATGGAATCAGACTATTGGATTGTTGATACGGCTTTTTGCTTAGATGTAAATAAATCTATTCTCCTTCCTAAATATTTCTATTACTGGTGTTGTCAATATGATTTTACCAAACTCAATAAACAAGGTGTACTACCAAGTTTAACAAGAAAGGATTTAGAAAAAATCGAAATGTCTGTTCCTCCAATGGCCGAACAAAAGAAATTTGTTTCAATTGTGGAACAGGCCGATAAATCAAAATCTTATGTTCGGATAGCATTCAAAAATTTAGAATCCATGTTAGGATATTGTATAAGGCAAATATCCTAATCAAATAGATATAAACGAAAAATATTATATAGTTATGTTTAACGAAGATAATACAGTAGAGCAAATGCTCATAAATGCAGCTACTCAAAGTGGCTGGCAATATGTAAAGCCTAGTGATGTGCCACGAAGCACTGATTCAGTTCTGGTTGAATCATGGCTACAAGAGGCGTTGATCAGACTTAATCCTATCACGCTTCAACAGGCCGAGCAGGTTATCTATAAACTTCGCGCTGCTATTACCTGTGGCGGAAATTTCGATGAATTGGTGACTGCTAATGACCGTTTCCGGGCATTAGCAGTCACCGAGAATACAGAACCATTTGGTAAAGATGGTGAATATATCCCTATTCGTTTCTTTAGCGATGATCCTACTGAAGACTATTGTGTGGTTACCAATCAGTGGGAATATCCAAGACCGTCTGTAGACGGAGGTAAACGATTGGATTTGGTGTATCTTATCAATGGTATTCCTATTTGCATTGGAGAAGCGAAATCACCGGTAAGACCTCAGGTAACATGGGCAGATGGGGCTACTGATATGTTACATTATGAAAAGAGTATTCCTGAGATGTTTGTTCCTAATGTATTGACTTTTGCTACGGAAGGTAAAGAACTTCAATATGCAGGAATCTGTACTCTTGTAGATAAATGGGGGCCATGGTTTAAGGATGAGTTGCGCCAGCATGGAACGATAGAGTCAGTAAAAAGTAATGTGATGAACTTAGTTGAGCCTAATCGATTGCTTGATATCTATCGTTATTATAGCGTATTTACAGGAACATCATCAGGTAAGAAAATAAAGATTGTATGCCGCTATCAACAATATTTAGGGGGTGAGGCTATTGTACAACGAGTGCTTAAAACCTATCGAGAGAAGCAAGGACCGAAGAAAGGTCTCATTTGGCACTTTCAGGGTTCGGGTAAATCATGGTTAATGGTATTTGCTGCACAAAAGCTTCGTTTGCAAAACGAATTACACGCTCCAACAGTTGTAATTGTGGACGACCGTATTGATTTGGAAGATCAAATTACTGGTGATTTTACTCGTGCAGAAATCCCCAATATTGAATCAGCCAAAACAAAAGAGGAGTTGGTCGCATTCTTCAAACAAGACCAACGTAAAATTTTAATTACCACAATCTTTAAGTTTGGTGATGTGGAAGGTGTACTTAATGAACGTGACAATATTATCTTGTTGGTTGATGAAGCCCACAGAACACAAGAAAAAGATTTGGGGCAGAAGATGCGAAACGCACTGCCTAATGCATTTTTCTTTGGGCTTACAGGTACGCCTATCAATAAGCGAGATAAAAATACTTTCCTTGCTTTTGGTGCAGATGAAGATATGGAGACAGGAGGTTATATATCAAAATATACATTCCAAAATTCTGTTGAAGATGGTGCTACGCTTGAACTGAATTTCCAGACTGTTCCAGTGGAAATGCATCTTAATGAGAAGCAATTACAGGAGGAATTTGATGAATTGACTGATCAGATATCAGAAGCAGAAAAGAATGAACTGGTTAAACGAACCTCTGTAGAAGCATTTTTCACGGCTGAAAAACGTATTAATGATGTTGCTCGCTACATTGTTAACCATTTTAAGGCTTATGTGGAACCTAGTGGAATGAAAGCGCAAGTTGTTGTGTATAATCGTGATTGTTGTGTAAAATACAAGAAAGCCATCGATGCTTTGTTAGGTACAGAAGATGCTACGACGATAGTGATGCATACGGCTGGAGATAAGGCGGATGATTATAAAGAGTATCGTAGAGATAGAGATCAGGAAAAGAAACTGCTTGATCAATTCCGTGATCCATTATCTCCAATAAAAATGGTAATAGTTACTTCTAAACTTCTTACAGGTTTTGATGCTCCTATACTTCAATGTATGTATCTTGACAAGCCTATGAAAGATCATACACTTTTACAGGCTATTTGTCGTACAAACCGAAAATATACCGTGGATAAAAAGTGCGGATTGATTGTTGATTTTGTAGGTGTATTTGATAATGTGGCAAGGAGTCTTGCATTCGACGAAGAAACAGTTAAAACAGTTGTAAAGAATATAGATGAAGTTAAAGCTTTAATTCCTAATTTTCTACAAGAATGTCTTGATTTCTTCCCAGGAGTTGACCGTACGATTGGTGGTTGGGAAGGGCTTCAAGCTGCTCAGCAGTGTTTACTGGATGATAAGACAAAAACTGATTTTGCACGCCATTTTGCCCGATTGTCTAAGGCTTGGGAAACAGTAAGCCCTGACACTATGCTTACTCCGTATCAGTCAGATTATACTTGGCTGGCACAAGTTTATCAGAGTGTTCGTCCTGTTGGAACTAGTGGTTCACTTATTTGGACATTATTGGGTGCCAAAACTATTGAAATAATTCATCGTAATATAGATACGATTGATATAGGTACACCTCTTGAAGATTTGGTAGTTGATGGTGATGTAATTGATATGGTATTGGAGCAGGCAAAGGACAATCCTAAAAAGATTCTGGAAGTTGAGAAAATGCTGCGTTTAAGATTGGGTGAGCATCGTGGTGATCCAAAATATAAGGCATTTGCGGAAAAGCTGGATGAACTTCGCCGTCACATGGAAGAAAATCTTATTACAAGTATTGACTTCCTTCGCAGCTTGTTGACTCTTGCCAAAGAAGTACTTGAAGAGGAAAAGAATTCCAATCAGCCCCTTGACAAACGTGAGCAGGCAAAAGCTGCGCTTACAGAATTGTTTGAATCAATAAAGACAGAAAATACTCCTATTATTGTGGAGCGCGTTGTCGCTGATATTGATGAAAACGTGGTAGCTATTGTGCGTAAATTCAAGGACGCTTTTAAAAGTATTACTGCTCAACGAGAAATAAAAAAGAAGCTACGTTCAATTCTTTGGATTAATTACCAAATAAAAGATCAAGAGGTCTTTGATAAGGCTTATCAGTATATTGAGATGTATTACTAAGTACTTGAAGTTTGAGAAGTTTTAAGTGACTTAAAAATGGGTATGACTAAAAATGGATAGAATAGAGAACGCTATAAATAATCTCTTGATTAAGCCAAATGAGGCTTTAAAGTCACGTATCGAAGAGGTAAGGTATTGTATTGACATACCAGACACTAATTCGAAGGGGTATTGTTATTGTCTAAAAGTTGATGCTAATGGTACGTTAAGACTTAAAGATTTAATAGATTATCTTGATACTCGAATAGTTGATTATGCAATTCCCAAAAAAGAAATTGATGAAGCGAAAAATGATTTTAATAACACTGGATCTACAAGAAAAATCATTCAGTTAAAAAAGAAAGCTGAAAATCTTTTTACTGATTTGAATAAAACTGGTGAAGGTGGTGAAATCTTATTATATATTCTTACACAGGATATTTTGAAGCTTCCTCAACTGATAAGTAAAATGTCTTTAAAGACATCTCCCAAAATGCATTATCATGGAGCAGATGGTATCCACTTCCAATATGATAGCATAACTGGAAATTTAGAACTTTATTGGGCTGAGGCTAAAATGTATCAGGACCTAAATGCAGCTATGGTAAGTTGCTTTGATAGCTTAAAAGGTTTTCTACTTGATCCGAAAGGTTGTAAATCTACACAAGAAAGAGATATTGATTTGATTACATCGAATATACACCAAAATATAAATAATGAGGCTATTGAGGATATACTTGTAGAGTATTTTGACAAAGATAAAGAACAGTCAAATCATTTAGTTTATAAGGGCGTATGTTTTATTGGATTCGATTATGATAAATATCCAAGTAATACAGATATTACAAAAACGACTGCAGATATAAAAAATGCTATATTAGTAGAGTATGACAAATGGCACAATAGCGTAGGAGACAAGATAAAAGAACATATGAATCTTGATAAAAAAGAGATTCATGTGTTTTTGATGCCTTTTCCTTCCGTTGATGAATTTAGACAATATTACCTTCAAACAATTAAATGATGTTAGCTGAAAAAGTTTATAATTTAAGTAGTTTCAATCGTCAATATGAGGCTTTACTCATATTATCTGTTTGTGAGACCATCCATAATTTAGTTTGGGATAGAGATAAATCTGATTTATTATCTCAAATAGATTGGAATAATATGCTGAGTATAGCATCTCTGTTTAGCTATTGTAATGAAAGTAAATATTTGGATGCGGCTCTTCGTATAGCTCAAACGTGTCTAGTACAAGAAGAAACTAACGAAAATCAGAAAAATGCAGCTGCATTTATACTAGATAATTTAACAAATAAACCAGCACTTAAAATTGCATTAGATAAGCAGTTTATAAAAAAGGACTTTAGAGATAATTATCCTTTTGCATTGAGACTTCAGCAAAGCAAATCAGATATTGAACATACGATAATAGTAAATGATGAAGTATTCCTTTTAAATAGGTTCCAAAAAGAAGTTTATTATGCATATAAACATAATGAAACAATAAGTATATCTGCACCAACCTCGGCAGGTAAGTCTTACATTCTATGTACTCTTTTGTTAGAGGAATTGACAGAAGGCAATAAGAATATTGTTTATGTTGTGCCAACAAGAGCACTTATAAGTCAGGTAGAAGCTGATTTAAAAGCACTACTGAGACAATATAATTTAGAGAATCAAACTAATATAACAACAGTACCACCTCAGGAAGATATTTTAGATAAGAAATCCAATGTCTTTATTTTTACGCAGGAACGTCTTCATTGGTTTTTATATGGGAATTCTAATTGTAAAATTGATATTCTTATTATTGATGAAGCTCAGAAAATTGAAGATGGGAATAGGGGAATTTTGCTTCAACAAAAAATAGAAGATGTTGTTAAAGCAAATCCTGAAATAAAGGTATTCTTCTCCAGTCCATTTACCTCAAATCCGGAGATACTTCTGGATAATGTCATTAATAATAGCCGGAAAAGTAAGGTTAATACTCAGTATATTGCAGTTAATCAGAATCTTTTATATGTTTCTCAGGTACCGAGAAAAATCAGAGAGTGGCAAATTCATTTATGTACTGTTAAAAACACTATTTTGTTGGGGAAAATTGTAATGACAGATCGTCCAACAACAGAACTGCATAAAATAGTTCATACAGCTTATCAAATATCGAATAGAGGTGGATGTTTGATTTATAGTAATGGGGCTGCAGATGCAGAGGATACAGCAAATTTACTTTACGATCTGCTGCCAGAGTGTGAACAAGATTCTGAAATTGAAGAACTAGTTAAATTAGTACAGAGCACTATTCACACCCAATATGTTTTAGCAAAAGTTTTATCAAAGGGAATTGCATTTCATTATGGAAATATGCCTTTGCTTATAAGAAATGAAATAGAGAGATTGTTCTCTATAGGTAAAATAGAATATTTGATCTGTACTTCAACTTTATTGGAGGGGGTTAATCTTCCTGCTAAATCTATTATTATAAGAAAACCATCAAGAGGTAGAGGAAATCCATTGAATCAAAATGATTTTTGGAATTTGGCAGGTAGAGCAGGACGATTGGGAAAAGAATATAGTGGAAATATATTTTGTATAGAACCATTAAAATGGGATATTTATCCTGAACCAAATAAAACGAAACAAGAAATTAAAAGAGCATTAAATGTTGTAGAAAGTAAAGGGGATGAACTTCTGGAATATATCCGGTGTGGGGCACCCAGAAAAAAGGCAGGAAAGTGTTCAGATTTAGAATTTGCTTTTGGATATTATTATATAAAGTACGTTTTGGACAAAGAGAATGCACCTTCAACTCCATTTTATGATAACTTGTTGTGTGAGTTGAGAACTCTGCAATCGATAATTACATTACCAGCTTCAATTATTAAGAAAAATCCTGGCATATCACCTTTAGCGCAACAACAACTTTATAATTATTTTACTGACCATATTAATGACATAGATACACTGATTCCTGTGTATCCTAATGACTCTAATGCTTTAGAGGAATACAGAAACCTTATAGAAGTTATAGGACAAACGATATCAGATTATCCACAACAATTAAATGTTCCTAGAGCAATATTATTGATCAATTGGATGTCAGGGAAACCGTTGTCGTATCTTATTCGTAAAAGTTATGATTCTTATAAAAGGAATGGTTATAACAAAAAACTTCCAGTTGTTATCAGAGAGGTTATGGAAAACGTTGAAAATTTTGTTAGATACCAATTCGCTAAAGATTCAAGTTGCTATGTCGATATTTTGCGATATGTTCTTGAAATAAATAGAAAAAATGATTTACTTAATAATATTCCACAATTAAATCTTTGGCTAGAGTTTGGTGTATCACAAAAGACCCATCTTTCATTGTTGGCTTTAGGACTAAGTCGTAATACGGTTATAGAATTGACTAAATATATTACATCTACGGAGAAATCAAAAGAGGAATGTTTAAATTGGTTAAGATCATTGAATTTAGACGAATTGGATATGTCTCCAATAATTGTAGAAGATATTAGGAGAATTATATGATTATTGCATAGGATACAGTCCAAAATTTAGTTGTAAAAAATAATAACGACTTATTCAAAGTCTTATAATCGTTATGTAATTTTTTTATGTTGATAATATTGTTTCTTTAGCACGTTTCTTATATATATTAACGTGAGTTCGGTATAAGAAAACGATTGAAAAAGTTGTGGGAATGAGATATT
>ERZ779669.941-NODE-941-length-15188-cov-3.705941_pt1 | contig 15188 bp, 15 predicted proteins | sample MGYA00511372_ERZ779669 | MGnify/ENA primary metagenome ERZ779669 (study PRJEB29588, sample SAMEA1967891) | human gut metagenome | biome: human gut; feature: human-associated habitat; material: faeces | place: Denmark | collected 2008/2010 ... | reverse complement strand
CTGAATAGAGTAGCTGACTACGGATCAGCCGGTTACAGGTTTGAATCCTGTCGCGATCACAAAAGAGATTTTGCTATTTGCAAAATCTCTTTTTGTATATTAAGGAATCGGGCTGTCATCTCATAATCAAACTTCCCTACTCCAACATATTCGGTAAGGTAAAACTCTCATCTATTTCACAAAAAAATAGCATATAAAATGAAAATACCATCTTATATGCCATTATTACAAAAAAGCTATTTTATTTTATACTTCTTCTTTTCTATTTGCAACTTCATCCAAAATATTTAAAGCTTTTTCTAAAACAGTAGTATCATCAAGCATTACTAAGCCACCATCTGGACCCGGTTCCAAATGAATACCAACACTTTTTCCTTCCTTAAAATTATGGCCTCCAAAAAAATTTCGAACTGTATCAACGTCTAAATTCAACTCATCTGCAATTCTATGCATACTACCACTCGGCAGCGAATCTTTTATTTTACGAAGTTCATTAAATGTAATAGTTCTCATATCCAATAAATTTAACGGTTAATGCATTTGAATTAATTATTCCGCTATAAACATAAGAAAAAAAGAAATTATATGAAAACTTTTTCTACTATTTTATACCACACATCTAGATTATTTCAATTGCAGTTGTAGGCAACCAACCAACTTTTCCATCTTCTAGTTGTATTTCTTTCCAGTCACGCATTGAATCATCTTTTATCTCAACTTTATACCCTTCATGAAGGATAAACAAGCTGGTCCCAGTTTCGCTAGGAGTACTACGCACTGCAACACTAGGCTGTAACACTATAGCTTTATTTCTCATTATCATCCGATGCTTTTGTTGAGACGCAAAAAGATTACTGAACACAACAAATATTAATAACGTAACAGTACTAATAAAGCCCGCTTTCTTCAGAATAATGCGTTTTGAAAATAAAAACACACACAAAGAAAATAATAACAATACAAAACAAACAATTCCAACTATGCCCCAAACATCTGCATTTAAACAATTTATCAAAGACTTAAACCAAGCAACGAAAAAGACATCAGGAATTGCTACAGCCTTATCTACCGTCTTTGCTTTAGCTATTTCCAAATTCGCACGTACATCAGAATCACCCGGATCCAATAATAATGCACGTTCATAATTCAAAATGGCTTTAGCTATATTATCTAATTTATAATAACTATTTCCTAAATTATAATATATATCAGCAGATTCACCTGTTTTCAATAGCTCCTCATAGATTTGAATTGCAGATGCATAATCATGTCTAATATAAGCACTATCACCCTGGCTTTTAATCATATTACTATCATCTTGCGAATAAAGTAAAGTACGATTTTTAACAAGCAAGGTATCACTATTTTGAGTCCTATCCTGTCCCCAAACAAGCAATGTTGTTACTATACCAAAAACAAAACACAATATATTTTTCATTGTAATTTAATGTTTAATTGTATTTTCCATTTTACTAATTACTTCCAAAGCTGCAGAATACACTTTGTCCATTGCCTGATTATCATTTCCCGGAGCAAATCGAGCAAATTCACAATTATTCAATGTATCCAAAAAATCCTTTATCAATACTTCGCTTACTCCATAATTACGAAGTTCCTCTTCTATATTATCTTTTGAAAGACGGGAAACAGGAATATTCAGTTTATCACTAATATATCCCCATAATGCTTTGAGAACTTCATCATAAAACTCATCTTTCTTGCTACTCGCAAGAAGTCTACCGGCCAATTTAAGACGTTTTACTGCAACGCGATTAGCACGTTTAGTACGCATATGAGCTACATTGGCATTTGCAGCTATTTGTTTTCGGTAAATGACAAAAAATGCGACAAAAGCCAATGCTGGTATAATATAAAATAACCAATATGCTACACTTCCATAAAAGAAACTATTTTTATGCAGCAGTTTAACGTCGCCCAATTTAATAAACCGGACATCCTCATTCAGTACTTTAAGAGCTTCCTTATTTGTAAAATCAGCTATAGCTTGTCCTGCATTTCCCGCTCCCTTTTCCACATGCAGTTCGTATTCATCGGTAGATAATACTTTATATGACTTCGATTTTATATCAAAATAGCTAAATTTTATCGCAGGTATCTTATAAGTTCCCGCATTGCGAGAGATTGCCAAATATTCTATGACCTTATTGCCTGAAAGTCCTGCTGTGGTTAAACGAAATTTATTGTCTACTTTAGGATCATATACTTCAAAATCATCAGGGAACTTTACTTCCGGATTAGACAATAACTTCATATTACCTGTCCCTGAAATTACAACTTTAATGGTGACTGCATCATTTGTCTTTATATCAGTTGCATTAATAGAAGAAGTTATTTCAAAATCACCTACTCCACCTGAAAAATCAGCAGGTTTACCTGCTGGAAGTGGCTTTACATCAATTGAAAGCTGAGGAGTCATTATTGTTTTTTTAACTTCAACATAATTTCCTCCCCCATTAAAAAATGCTTCAAATGGATCATCGACTTGCACTGCTTGTGCAATAGAAGCGTCAAAACGTGCTGGATCAATAATCAATTTACCTGTTTGCTGAGGAAATAAAAGGAACTGACGATAAATAGTTGTCTGATAATTTCTTCCTTTATAATGTTCCAACCCCCACCTTCTGTCATTAGGCAACTCTATTTCTTGTGAATGAAATCCCTTGAAATCAGGGAGTTTTACATTATCAAACATCCTCAAATCTACCAGCGTATATATTTTATATGTCAGCAACACTGCCTCTTGTTCATATGCCGTCGTTTTATTAGCTGTCACAGTAATAAACAAATCATCATTCGAGATTGTTTTTCCCGACAAACGAGCAGAAGCATTCCGCTCTTTCCCACTATTTCCAGTATTATTCCTGGAATTTCCTTGGTCGGCAGGAAGCACCTTTATTTTTAAAGAATTCGTAATCATCTGATTACCATCTGCCACAATTGTAGCTCCAGGAATAGTAAAATCTCCTTCGGAAGTAGCCATCAAAATATAAGTAAATGTAATGCTACTTGTAGCAGTAGTTTTTCCATTAATAATCTGCACACTGTTTTGTTCAGACCGACTGGGGCCCATTAATACCTCAAATCCTTTGATAGAAGGTGCACGAAAATCTCTCACCTTTTGCGTTGTAACTGTATAAGAAAGTCTAAACTGATCACCAACAGCTACTGCATCGGGCGCAGATGCTGTAAATGTAATCTCATTATCAGCAAAGGTACTTATACTTATTGTTAACAATACAACGAATATAAAAAGAATTTTTTTCATTACGTTTCACTATTACATTATCATTACCAATCTTTTTCCAAACGACTGCCTTGAATAACTTGCTGCTTTTTTACCTTATCTTGTACATCCTTTTCATCCTGCATGACAGAATTCAGCAATTGTTCAGCATTTTCCTTTGACATATTTTGTTCATTTTGCTGTTGTTGCTCATTTTGCTGTTGCTGTTGCTTATTTTCCTGTTGCTGTTTCTCTTGTTGCTGTTCTTCCTGCTTCTGATTATCATTCTTTTTATCCTGCTGATTTTGCTGTTGGTCTTTTAGCAGTTTTTGAGCCAAAGCCAAATTATAACGAGTTTCGTCATCTTTAGGATTATTACGCAAAGATTCTTTGTAAGCTTCAATTGCTTTTGCATAATCCTTTTGTGATTGAAAAATGACACCCATATTATGGAAAATTTGCGCCAACTTCTCTTTATCCTTTTCTATTTTAGCCACACTGGCAAATTGTTCCATTGCTTCTTGTATCTTATTCTGACGCAACAATGTATTACCCAAATTAAACATTGAAATGGTAGATTGCGGATTTACCTCTAAAGCTTTCCTATAATTGACTTCAGCATCTACATATACACTGTCTTTATATAAACGGTTTCCTTTGCGAATAAAATCACGCTCAACTTTTTGAGCTGATGCAACACCTGTTACAAATAACAACAGTAAAACTTCAATATACTTCTTGTTTAACATATTTCATTATTACTTCTTATTAGAAAACAAATGGATATTACTAAACAATGGATTCTTACATTCCAGAATAAGCAATTCCGCTAACAACAATAGAAAAATAATCCATGCCACAGCTTGAAACTGTTCATTGAACTCTGTGTAAACTTGTGTTTCCACATCTGCTTTGGCCATTTTATTTATTTCTTTATCAATAGCTTTCTGTGCATTGTTAGTATTGTCTACACGAACATAAATACCATTACCTGTTTTAGCTATTTCCTGACACATTTGCTCATTCAAGCATGTAACAACTACATTACCATCACGATCACGACGATAATCATTTGTTCCCATAATAGGAATAGGAGCTCCCTCAGGCATACCAACGCCTAATACATTCACTTGTATACCCTTTTCTACAGCAGCACGTGCCGCTTCGATAACCCCTCCTTCATGATTTTCTCCATCTGTAATAACAATAATTGTACGTCCAACCCCTTCCTGAGGAGTAAAACTACGAGTCGCTAAATTAATAGCAGCGCCAATAGCCGTACCTTGCTTGGAAATAAGTGAAGGATCAATCGTCTCTAAAAACATCTTAGCAGAAATATAATCACTCGTAATAGGGAGCTGAGTAAATGCATCACCAGCAAAAACAATCATACTTACTTTATCATTTTGCATTTTATCCACCAACTGAGCAACCAGTCTTTTAGCCTTTTGCAAACGACTAGGTTGTACATCTTCCGCTAACATTGAATTTGAGATATCAAGGGCAATTATCACTTCAACGCCTTGTCGTTTTACTGTTTCCAATTTAGAGCCAAACTGTGGACGTGCCAACAACACAGCAAATAACCCAATTGCAACTAATACTAAGGAAAATTTCACATCTGGTCTATATTTGGATGCGGCAGGCATTAATTGTTTTAGCAACTCCGGATCTCCGAATTTTCGAATTGCCTTCCGCCGATGATAATTAGAATATAGATAGAAAACTAAAAGCAACGGAAGTAACAATAAGAAATATAAATATGAAGGTTCTTCAAATCGAAACATATTCTATGTATAATTTAACAATAAAAATAACCAATTATCAAGAAATCGATTCATATATCAAGGGATTCTTTTCAGAATAGAATTCCGCAACAAAATTTCCAATAAAATACAAATGAATGCGACCCAAGCAAATAAACGGTATTCTTCCTGACGCTTACTATACTCTTTTACATTCAATTTTGTTTTTTCCAACTTATCTATTTCTTTATAGACCTCCTCTAATTTAGAATTACTGGTTGCCCTGAAATAATTGCCATCAGTGATACCTGCTATTTGCGTTAATGTTTTTTCATCTATCTCAACTGGAAGATTTACATATTGCACCGTCCCACCTACCGGATATGGATAAGGAGCCATTCCATTTGTTCCTACACCAATTGTATAAACTCTTATACCAAAACTTTTAGCAATTTCAGCAGCTGTTAATGGTGAAATATCTCCCCGATTATTAGTACCATCCGTTAAAAGAATAATTACCTTTGATTTTGCCTTGCTGTTTTTTAAACGAGTCACAGCATTGGCAATGCCCATTCCCACTGCCGTACCATCTTCTATTAAACCACACTTCACATCTTTGATTAAATTCAGCAATACCGAATGATCCACAGTCAAAGGACATTGTGTAAAACTCTCTCCGGCAAATAATGTAATGCCAATATTATCATTAGGGCGTCCGTTGATAAATGTGGCCGCTACATCCTTTGCGGCCTCCAATCTATTGGGCTTTAAATCTTCAGCAAGCATACTTGTCGAGACATCCACAGCCAACATAATATCGATACCTTCGACTTCACTATTTTGCCAACTGTTAGTAGTTTGTGGGCGAGCCAATACTATAATAAGTAGAATTAAAGCGAGAACCCGTAATATAAAAGGAACATGCAACAAGTAATTCTTATAACTTTTGGGTGCATGTTCATATACATGAGTATCCGAAACTTGTATCGCAGCTTCGTTATTCTTCCGCTTCAGTATATACCACACAATATAAGGTATAAGAAGTAACAACAAGAATAAATATTCAATATTGGCAAAAACCATAATCTTCAAATTTATAATATCAAATGCTATGCTATATAATTATATAGTTCAGAACAAACGTATATGACAAAACTTACCAAAATAACTGCCACCAGAACAATTCCTATAGCTAACAGAATCTTAGCACGCAAAGAGCGTTTTTCTACAATTGTAATTTCTGTTGGCTGTTTTTTGGTTTCCTCCAGTTCTTCTTTTGTCTGATTAATAAAATCTATTGCATTGACCAAATTAGCATCATTTTCATTCATTAAAGGATAATGCTTTGCAAATTTCACTAAATCAGCTGTTTGAAACAATTCACGCAAATCATTAAATGCATTTTCATCTTTCATCACAAGTAGCTTTTCAATAATTTCCGTAGATGTCATTTCTTGAGCATTGAAACCAAAACGTTCTTTAATATATAGACGAAGAACATCTGTAAGTTGGGTATAATATTCTTTGGGATGTCCTTTTTGCCATATTTTTTCTTCTTTAATATGTTCAATCTGTTGCATTGCCAACTGGTGAGGAGGTAACTGGGGCTCAACTTTTACCTTGCGGATAATTGGCTCATTATCGCGAAGGCGTTTGATCAGATAAATCAATAACAACAAGAAAGGAGAAAACAGCAATACACATGCAATCACCATATACCAATCTGCCCAAACAAATGGTGAAGACATGATATCTTTAGGACCAAAAAAATTCTCCGGATGCAATGTATCTACCGGTACCGAATATACCTTCAATGCCAATGCTTTGGAATAATACGATTTATTATCCACTTGGACTTGCATAGGAGGCAGATAATAAAGTGCAGAATCAAATGATGTGACAGTATATTCCTGAGTTAGTAAAGCACGACGCCCGCCATTTAACATTTGAGTATCAGTTTTAGCGACATCCAAGATTTCAACACCAGACACCAATGTATCTCTATATATAGGGAATATAGCACGTTTATCTGCATCTAAAGACACTTGAAGTCTTATTTTAGCTTGTTCGCCTATTAATATCTGCAAAGAATCAATTGTGGCATCCACTGTAACCGATTGAGCAAGAGTTATTCCATTTGCCACAAAAATCATCCCTAATATCAAAAACAAAAACTTTCTCATCATTTGACTAATTTCGCTTGGCAAATAAATTTATTAATGCCTTGACATAATCTTGATCTGTGCGTACAGATACATTATCTACATTACTTTTAGTAAATATCACATTTAATTCAGCTTGCTTTTTAATCCACCAATCATGATGCGCACGCCGTACAGCACGGGAGGAAGTATCTATCCATTGCTCATGGCCGGTCTCGGCATCTCTAAGTTTCATCAGTCCTACTGAAGGCAGATCCTCAACTCTACGGTCATAAACTTGTATAGCTACCAAATCGTGTTTACGATTCGCAATAGTCATTGCATTCGTAAAATCTTTCTGATCAATAAAATCTGATAAAATAAAAGCCGTGCAACGGCGTTTCATCACATTAGTCAAATATTCCAACCCCAAACGAATATCAGTGCGACGACTTAACGGATGAAAATCTAATAATTCACGGATAATATACAAAATGTGTTTACGCCCTTTTTTGGGAGGAATAAACTTTTCCACTTGATCAGAAAAAAAGATGACACCTATTTTATCATTATTCTGAATGGCGGAAAAAGCTAGCGTTGCAGCAATTTCAGTCACCATATCTTTTTTCATCTGTTTTACTGTTCCAAATTCCAAACTACCAGAAACATCAACCAATAACATCACGGTAAGTTCGCGTTCTTCTTCAAACACCTTAATATAAGGTTTATGAAAACGCGCAGTAACATTCCAGTCAATATCGCGTATATCATCACCAAATTGATATTCGCGTACTTCTGAAAAAGCCATTCCCCTACCCTTGAAAGCAGAATGGTACTGTCCTGCAAATATATTGCTGGACAGCCCACGCGTTTTTATTTCAATTTGATGAACTTTCTTCAATAGTTCTGTTGTTTCCATGAACTGACAGAATTATACAAATTAAGGCACTTCAACCTTATTCAATATCTTACTTACAATCTCATCCGAAGTTAAATTAGCAGCTTCAGCCTCGTATGTCAAGCCAATACGATGACGCAACACATCATGTGCTACAGCTCTTACATCTTCCGGTATCACATAACCACGGCGTTTAATAAATGCATAGCTACGTGCGGCCAAGGCCAGATTTATAGAGGCACGCGGCGAACCACCAAAGCCAATCATACCTTTCAAATCTTTCAAATCATATTTCTCAGGATAACGGGTTGCAAACACGATATCTACAATATATTTTTCTATTTTCTCATCCAAATATACCTGACGAACCACCTTACGTGCATCAATAATTTCATCGGCTTTTAAAATCGGACGTATATTTTTGCTTTCTCCACTTATATTTTGACGAATAATCAGCTTTTCTTCTTCCAATTTTGGATAATCAATTACAACCTTTAGCATAAAACGGTCAACTTGTGCTTCAGGAAGAGGATATGTACCTTCTTGTTCTATTGGATTCTGAGTTGCAAGTACCAAAAATGGTTCTGGCAAATTGAAAGTCTCCTTGCCAATGGTAACCTGACGTTCCTGCATTGCCTCCAACAAAGCACTTTGCACTTTGGCTGGAGCACGGTTTATTTCATCCGCCAATACAAAATTTGCAAAAATGGGACCTTTTTTTACTTGAAAACTCTCATCTTTTTGACTATATATCATCGTTCCTATGACATCCGCAGGCAACAAATCAGGAGTAAATTGCACGCGGCTATATTTCGCATCTATTAATGAAGCAAGTGTTTTAATAGCCAATGTTTTAGCCAATCCCGGTACACCTTCCAACAGTACATGCCCATCGGATAATAAACCAATCAACAAAGATTCTACCAAGTGTTTTTGTCCTACAATAACTTGGTCCATACCTGCTGTAAGATTGGTAATAAAAGCACTTTGTCTTTCAATCCGCTCATTCAATTCGCGAATATCAATTGTTTCAGCCATATTCCTAATTACAAATAAATTATTGATATTGTATTATTTATTATTCAAAATTTTCACCTAAGATGAATTATTTTCTGTTTTCAAAAATACAGCAATAAATCAATCAGCACAATTAAAATTCTATAAAAAAACACTTTTAAGCTTTTAGATTAAACTACTTTTAGACTCATTTCACTGCATTTACTTACAAATAACATCTTAATGTGATTTCATACCATAGTTCATATTAGAAATAACATTTAATCAATATCCACAATTGCAACTTCTGAGTTCAAAATATGAATATTTTAAATATACTACCAAACAATAATCATGGGAAATTCGGAAGCATCAAACTAATTTGCCATAAAGATCAAAATCATCAGATTTCACTATTTCAACTTTATAAAATGAGCCAATATTTAATAACTGATTGCCAGGAATCAGCACTTCTGGATCCACTTCAGGAGAATCATATTCAGTACGTCCTATATAATATCCATCTTCAAAACGATCAATAATTACTCTCAACTGTTGCCCTATCTTAGACGCATTAAGCTCCGCTGAAATATTTTGCTGAATAGACATCAATTCATCCAATCGCGCATGTTTAACATCTTGCGGAATATCATCCTCGTAATTAATTGCAGAAAACGTACCTTCTTCTTCTGAATATGCAAAAGCTCCCATACGTTCAAAACGTACTGTTTGAATAAACTCTTTCAACTCAGCAAAATCAGCTTCCGTTTCCCCAGGATGCCCCACCATTAAAGTTGTGCGCAAATGTATTCCCGGCACTTCCCTACGCAAGACTTCTATTAAATCGTAAGTTTCTTTTTTAGAAATATGTCGACGCATTCTTTGTAACATGTTATCACTGATATGTTGCAAAGCTATGTCTAAATACTTGCACACATTATTTCTTTCACGCATAACTTTCAACAAATCAAATGGAAAATGAGCTGGATATGCGTAATGCAAACGTATCCATTCCACCCCAGGAATATCCGCCATCCGTTCAATCAACAATGGCAACATTTGCTTCTTATATAAATCTACGCCATAATATGTCAATTCCTGAGCTATAACTTGGAACTCTTTTACACCCCTAGATACCAAATATTTAACTTCTTCCAAAATATCTTCTATCGGGCGAGAAACATGATTTCCTGTAATAATAGGTATCGCACAATAAGAACATTGACGATTACACCCTTCAGAAATTTTCAAATATGCATAATGAGTAGGAGTAGTTAGTTTACGTTCAAAACTATTTTCAAGAGAATATTCTTTTCCTAAATCATATAACAAATCCTTCCAATTAAATTTACCATAAAACTTATCCACTTGCGGTATTTCAATCTGAAGTTCGTCAAGATATCGCTCAGAAAGACATCCCATCACATACAACCTTTCCAACCGCCCTTCTTCTTTTGCTTGAGCGAACTCTAAAATCATATTAATAGATTCTTCCTTTGCATCACCGATAAAGCCACATGTATTAATAACTGCAATTTGCCCTTTAGGAGTCTCGCTATCATGAGTTACATCAAACCCCACCCGTTCTAATTGACGCATTAACTGTTCTGAATCTACTAGATTCTTAGAACATCCCATAGTAATAACATCAACAGTTTTACGCTTCATTTTTATTTCCAAACAATGAATTAACAAACTCTTTCTTTCGAAACACTTGCAAGTCTTCCATACCTTCACCTAATCCAATATATTTTACAGGTATTTTAAACTGATCTGAAATTCCAATAACAACTCCTCCTTTAGCAGTACCATCCAACTTAGTTACAGCCATAGCCGTAACCTCTGTCGCCAACGTAAACTGTTTCGCTTGTTCAAATGCATTTTGTCCAGTAGATCCGTCAAGGACCAATAAAACTTCATTGGGAGCTTCAGATACCACTTTCCTCATTACATTTTTAATTTTTGTCAACTCATTCATTAACCCTATTTTATTATGCAATCGACCTGCTGTATCTATAATCACCACATCTGCATTATTAGCGACAGCAGAACTCAATGTATCAAAAGCTACAGAAGCTGGATCAGCCCCCATTTTCTGCTTTATGACAGGAACACCAACTCGATCTCCCCAGATAACCAATTGCTCCACAGCTGCCGCACGAAATGTATCAGCAGCACCCAAATAAACAGATTTTCCTGCTTTTTTATACTGATATGCTAATTTGCCTATTGTTGTAGTTTTTCCAACCCCGTTCACACCAACTACCATAATCACATACGGTTTATGCGTAATAGGAGCTTCAAAATCGTCCACATCTTCTGAATTATTTTCAGTTAACAACGCAGCAATTTCATCACGCAAAATACTATTCAGTTCTTGCGTATTCATATACTTCTCACTAGCAGCGCGTTTTTCTATACGTTCAATTATTTTCAACGTAGTCTCAACTCCAACATCCGAAGTAATCAACACTTCCTCAAGATTGTCTAGTACTTCATCATCAACTTTTGATTTACCAGCTACAGCACGAGCAATTTTGCTAAAAACGCTCTCCTTAGTCTTAGACAATCCCTTATCCAAAGTTTCCTTCTTCTCTTTAGAAAAAAAACTGAAAATTCCCATATATAAAAGTTTAGAAGTGAATATTATATGAAATCTTTACAAAGATACAATAAACCGATAGAACTCTATTACTACATCTACTTTTTTTCTCTAAATAAAACAGAAAATCCTCTTGCCAATAAAAACTGACAAGAGGATTTTCGCCTATAATTTTATTACAAAGTTAAGCCAACTTTCTATCATTTTTTGAAAAAGTCCTGAACTTTTTCATTAGCAACCATTTGCTCATCAAAAATATAAGCACCTGTTTTAGGAGACTTCACCATTTTTATAACTTTGGTATATGCACGGCCTTCTTTCGAACCTTCGTGCAAACTTGCTACTGTTTTCTTTGCCATAAGTAGTTATATACTTTATTATTTTATTTCTTTATGCACTGTCACTCTTTTTAAGATTGGATTATATTTTTTCAACTCCAATCGCTCTGTAGTGTTTTTTCTATTCTTCGTCGTGATATAACGAGAAGTACCCGGCATACCACTATCCTTGTGTTCTGTACATTCCAGAATCACCTGCACTCTGTTACCTTTTGCTTTCTTTGCCATTGTAAGTTTTCTCCTCTACGTTTAGCCGATTACTTTAATGCTTTTCCAATCACAATAACCTTTAGCCACAGCTTCAGTCAGCGCAGCATCCAGTCCTTTTTTGTTAATAATACGCAACCCGTTAGCGCAAATGCTAAGGCTGATCCAACAATCCTGTTCTACATAATAGAACTTTTTGTTAAACAGATTCAAATCAAAAGTTCTTTTAGTTCTTCTCTTTGAGTGTGAAACATTGTTGCCAATCATGGCTTTCTTTCCGGTAATTTGACAAATCTTCGACATTTCTATCTTTTATTTTATAGTTTTGATCTATACTTACTTAAAACAGAGCGCAAAGTAAGCACTTTTATCCGTAACTAACAAGTTTTTTAATAAAATAATTCGCTGTATAATAGGTTTTTTGTCTATTCCAACATTTTCTCAAGCATACAAAGAGCATTTTCAATCGCTCTTTGAATATTCATCGCTCTACCGCAATCCCCCTCTTGCTTCAAATAAGAAAATTCATTTTTATAAGCAACGGCTATCCATATAGTACCAATAGGCTGTTCTTTTGTTCCACCTCCCGGTCCTGCAATCCCCGAAGTAGCAATAGCACAATCAGTTCGCATAACCTCCATTATTCCTTTTGCCATTTCGCACACAGTCTCACGACTCACAGCACCACAGCGTTTTAAAGTCGCGGATTGGACATGCAAAAGCGACTCTTTCGCCTCATTCGAATAAGCAACAATTCCTCCTTTGAAATATTTTGAGCTACCAGGAACAGAAGTTATCAATGCCGCTATTCCTCCTCCTGTACAACTCTCAGCAGTTGAAAGAGATGCCCCTCTGATTTCCAAAAGATTTCCTAACCTTTCCTCTATTTTTTTCATCATAATATAATCAACCTGCAAATCACAACATCACTCTAGAATATGCAGGTGCTTCTATAGAACAAAAATCTTTATCCAAATATTTAAAATACCCAGTAATAGCTATCATGGCCGCATTATCGGTCGTATAACTAAATTTAGGAATAAAAATCCTCCACCCATATTTTTGAGCATGCTCACGAAATGCATTACGAAGCCCATTATTTGCAGACACTCCACCAGCAACGGCTATTTCACTTATTCCATATTGTTTTGCTGCTTTACGCAGTTTTTCCATCAAAATATCTACAATTGTAGCTTCAAGCGAAGCTGCCAGATCAGCCTTATGATGCTCTATAAAATCTTTATCATCACGCAACCAATCACGCAAAGAATACAAAAACGAAGTCTTTAGACCACTAAAACTATAATCCAATCCCGAAATATGAGGTTTACTAAAAGTAAATGCATGAGGATTGCCCTGCCTTGCTAATTTATCAATAATAGGTCCTCCCGGATATCCCAACCCCATAACTTTAGAACATTTATCTATAGCCTCTCCTGCTGCGTCATCTATAGTTTGGCCTAATACCTCCATATCATTATATGCTTTCACTAATATAATCTGCGAATTCCCCCCTGACACAAGTAAACAAAGAAAAGGGAAATTAGGCGACTCATTCTCCTCACCTTTTACTCTAATAAAATGAGCTAAAACATGGCCCGTTAGATGGTTAACATCCACCAATGGGATATTTAAAGAACGTGCCAATCCCTTTGCAAAAGATACCCCCACTAATAAAGAGCCCATCAGACCTGGACCACGTGTAAAAGCAATGGCACTTAAATCCTTTTTGGTAACACCTGCTCTTTTTAATGCTTCATGCACAACTGGAACTATATTTTGTTGATGTGCACGTGATGCTAATTCAGGAACAACTCCACCATATGCTTCATGTACAGCCTGACTAGCCACTACATTCGATAAAAGATATCCATCACAAATAACCGCAGCTGAAGTATCATCACAAGATGACTCTATTCCTAATATAACTGTATTCATATATGTCTCCTTAACATTTATTGTTGCAAAAGTAATGATAAAAGTAGATTCATTACGTAATATTCCTTATTTTTGTTGGCAGAATATTAAGAATAATTACGCTATCAAGAAATTAAAAAAAACAGCACGCTGGATCGTCGGTATTTTACTCAGTATTTATATCGGTGTTATTCTGTTACTAAACATTCCTTATGTTCAGCAACAGTTTTCTACTTTTATAGCCCAAGAATTAAGTCAAACACTGCATAGCAAGCTTACAATAGGCCGTATCGACATGGGCCTTCTCAACCGCATCATTATTAATGACCTATTACTGAATGATCAATCAGGTAGAGAAATGCTAAAAGTAAGCCGTCTGTCTGTTAAATTGGATCTGCTTTCTTTATTTAATGGGAGAGTTTCTATCAGTAATATACAGTTATTTGGATTTGATATAAACTTATCCAAACAAACTCCTGATGGAGACGCCAATTTTCAGTTTGTCTTAGATGCTTTTACACCTCAAGACACATTGCAGCAAAACAAAAAATTAGATATACGTATTAATTCATTATTAATAAGAAGAGGGAAACTTTCTTATGACGTGTTTTCAGAACCACAGACACCGGGAAAGTTTAATCCTGCCCATATGAATTTACATAATATTATAGCTAATATTTCACTAAAATCATTGCAAAACGACTCCATAAATGCTGCGATCAAGCGATTAAGCATTGAAGATACGAATTCTGGTTTTGAACTTAAAAAATTAAGTTTAAAAATCATCGGAAATAACCATGGCATGCATATTCATAATTTTAAAATAGGTTTACCACACACGACATTGGCATTAGATACGATATTAATTTCTTATAATAAAATTGATGATCTCAAATACTTTACAGATAAGGTTCATTTTTCATTTCATATCCAGCCATCCCCAATATCATTAAGTGACCTTTCTGCTTTTATTCCAGCTTTCACTCAGTTCAAAGAAAGTATGCTAATTGAAACGACCGTCAATGGAACAATAAATCAATTGAATTTTCCTCAGTTTATACTTTCAGCTTCAGATAATCATTTTAATATACGAGGAAATG
>ERZ779669.938-NODE-938-length-15219-cov-9.638420_pt1 | contig 15219 bp, 17 predicted proteins | sample MGYA00511372_ERZ779669 | MGnify/ENA primary metagenome ERZ779669 (study PRJEB29588, sample SAMEA1967891) | human gut metagenome | biome: human gut; feature: human-associated habitat; material: faeces | place: Denmark | collected 2008/2010 ... | reverse complement strand
TTGACAAGCTGGCCGGTTCCATTGCAACGCTGAAACAGGCATCCGCTGGAATGTCCGGGCTGGACAAAATCACCAGCTTTCTGAATGGGCTTTCCAATGTCAACACGACTGCAAGCACAAAGAGCATCAACACGGTCGTGAACGCAATCAAGAAGATTCCTGCTGCTGTGTCTGGCTTGAACGGCGTTGACTTTTACTCCATGTCTGGAAGCATTACTCAGCTCACTAACGCTTTGGCTCCGCTGTCTATTCTGGACGCATCGAACCTTAAAGCTCTTGGCAGCGCTTTCAATGTAATCGGAAAGGTTCCTGATCTGACCGACAAGCTGAAAGCAACAGACCTTGATTCTTTTGCAAGCTCTTGTCAGAAGATTTCTGCTGCTCTTGCTCCCCTTGCATCTCAGCTTGACAAGGTGGGCAATGCATTTGCAAAGCTCCCTCCGCAGTTGAGCAAGGTGGTTACACAGGCAAATCGTGTGACTGCTGCCAACGAAAAGCAGCGCAAGAGCTATCTCAGCCTGTCCAATCAGATGAACGGCTTTATGCGGAACATGGCAAAGCTGGTTTCGTTGAAAGCTATCGCTGAGTATCTTGGCAACGCTGTTGCGAAGTTCAATGACTTCTATGAAGCAACAGATCTGTTTCATAATGCTATGGGCAATCTGAGCGGTGAAGCCGATACGCTCATTAGCAAGATGCAGGGTTTGCTTGGCGTTGATCCGACCAAAGCAATGACCTACATGGCTACCATCCAGAGCTTGGGTACTTCGTTTGGTCTGACCAGCGACAAAGCATATATTCTGTCCAAGAATCTGACCCAGCTTGCCTATGACGAAGGTTCCTATTGGAACAAAAACGTTGCAGAGACCTTTACCGCAATGTCCTCCGCAATCTCTGGCGAGATTGAGCCTATTCGCCGTTTGGGCGTTGATCTGTCTCAGGCACGGTTGCAGCAGGAGCTTCTTGCTTTAGGCTTTAACAAACAGGTTTCTAGCCTGTCTCAGGCAGATAAGGCAGTTTTGCGTTACATTGCCATTATGAAGCAGACTGCCAACGTGCAGGGCAACCTTGCACAGACCATCCAGAGCCCTGCGAACCAGATTAAGATTCTGAAAGCGCAATTGGATATGCTGGCGAAGTCTGTTGGCTCTTTGCTCTACCCTGCCATGAAATCTATTCTTCCCCCGCTGATTGCCGCCGTTCAGCTCATTCGGGAGTTCGTTCAGTGGGTGGCAAAGCTGATGGGCGTGAAGGTCGTGTTCACCGATTTCACTAAGAGTGCTGGCAGCGTTGGCGGCATCGGTGACGCAATGGATGACACAACCGATTCGACAAAGAAAGCCGCCAAAGCTCTCAAGGACTACACGATGGGTTTTGATGAACTGAACATCATTGACCCAACACAAGGAAGCTCCGGCTCTGGCGGCGGTGCATCTGCCGGCAACATCTTGGGCGATGTAGACCTGTCCGGCTACGATATGTTCAAGCAGTACAACGAAGAGTTTGCAAAGCAGATTGATGCTATCAAGCAGAAAATCAAGGCTATGCTTCCTCTTATAGCGACTGTAGCAACCGCCCTTGCTACTTGGAAGCTCACAAATCTTATTACGGATATTGTGGATGCTATTTCCAAAATGAACGCATTGAAATCCATTGTTTTGGGTCTTGGCGTTTTTACAGTAGGTGTCGTTCTTGAAATTACAGGCATTAAAGACGCGATTGAAAATGGCGTAAATGGGAAAAATTTCGCCGAAATTGTTCTTGGTGCTTTGATTGGAACTACAGGCGCAGCCATTCTCGGTAAAGGAATTGCTCAGTTTATCGTGACCGGCTTTGGCAATACTGCTGTTGGAGCGGCCATTAAAGCGGCTGGTGGCTCTACTGCTGGCGCGATTATTGGAGCAGCAGTTGGCGGAGTAGTAACCGGCATACCTATGTTTGTAACGGGCGTTTACGATGCTGTCAAGAATGGCTTAAACACGTTAAACGGAATTTTGATTCCGCTTGGCTCGACAATGGCTGGCGCAGGCATTGGTGCAATTATCGGTTCTCTTGGTGGCCCGATTGGTACAGGCATCGGTACGCTGATTGGTTTGATTGTTGGTGGTCTGACCGATGTCGGAATTGCGATTTATCAAAACTGGGACAAAATTACAGAATCTCTCGACAAGGCAAGCGAGAGCTTAAAAAACTGGTTTGTCGGCGTTGGCGAGTGGTGGAATGAAAAGTGGCAAGGGTTCAGCGCTAATTTTCAGACTGCATGGGACAGCTTGCCCGGATTTGTTCAGCATCCAATTCAGGCGCTTAACCAAGCAAGCGCAGGCTTAAAGCAGTGGTTTGCTGGTGTTGGCGAGTGGTGGAACCAGAAGTGGGCCGGATTCAAAGAAAACTGGGACAAGGCTTGGAACAGTTTGGTTGATACAATTAAAAATCTCCCTGCAAAATTTTTGGACTATGGCAAAAACATCGTTCAGGGCTTGATTGATGGTATCAACAAAGGAATTGAGAATGCAAAGAAAACTGTTGGTGGACTTGCAAAGGCTATTCTAGATAAGTTCACGACAGATACTGGCATCCACTCTCCTTCTAAAGTCTTTGAACAGTTCGGTATCTACATCGACCAAGGCCTTGCAAACGGTATCACTGCAGCACTTCCTTACGTTGAACAGGCTATGACTAATCTGGCAAACGTTGTTCAGCAGAAGGGCAACGAGATGATTGACTATGGCACGACCACCGCAACGAATTTTGTTGATGGTTTCTTCAACGGTCTGGACAGCAAGTGGCAGGAACTTGATTCCGGCTTGCAGAATGACTTCTTCGGCACAGTACAGAATCTTTGGAATGCTGTGCAGAGCGGAGATTTGAAAACGGTCGGAACAACTGCTGCTGCTATTATTTGGCAAGCAATGGGAGAAAAAAATCGTTCCGAGGTAAAAACGTATGCAGCAGACTTGATCTCTCAACTATCTGACGTTCTAAAGAAAGCAGCCGGAACGCTATTTGATTCTGCATTGCAAATTGGCAAAAACATCTGGAAAGGCATTACCAATAATTTTGGGGATATTGTAAAAAGCGTATCTCAGCTGGGGCAAAAAATTTACAATGGATTTTCCAGCTTAAAAGTTCCACTTACAAATGCAGGCTTTTCTATCAGCAACGGATTACTTGGAGGTCTCGTTAGTAAATTCCCTGAAATTTTAACAGGCGTTGCTGGGGTAATCACATCTATTGGCGGCGCTTTTATGGGCATGCTGGAATCGATTGGTGGTGTCCTGACAAGTTTAGGAATCCCAACGGGTGTGCTGATGCTTGCTGGCGGAATTGCAATCGCCGCCGCAATTGCTGGTATTGTTGCAAGTTTAGGCGGATCCAGATCTTCAGTGAACCAAGATTATTCCAGCTATCCTGGAACAAGCGGATATGATTCCTCTACCGGGTCTACGACATCTACTGGAAGTTACTATCCAAGCTCTTCTACAAGTGGAGTAAGCGCATCCGACTTGAGGAGCGCAGTTCATGATGGCTGCTACAATGCATTTCTTGATATCTTCCAACGCTATGGCGACGAAATTACCGGTGGTAAGGAAGTCAGGCTGTTCATCGACGGAAAGCAGATTACTGCTTCGGTCGAAAAGCAGCAGGCTGACCGTGGCGTGCAAATCATGGGTACGGAAGTGTATAGCTATTAAAGAAGGGACGGTGAATTATGCAAGCTCTTGTATCAGTAAACGGCGTAGATTTGCCAGAGCCTTCCTCTTATAGCGCAACGACTTCAACCATCGTTGATTCTGGCAGAAACGTGCAAGGCAAGGTTGTTGGCTCTGTGGTTCGACACGATGTTGCAAAAGTGGCTCTCAAGTGGAATTACCTTACCGCAAAACAATGGGCTTCCGTTATCGGCCCATTCACTACAAACTTTTATTGCACGGTACGATTTTACAATCAAGCAACAGCTTCTTATTCCACACGTCAGATGTATGTTTCCGACCGAACAGCCGGAATGTGGCGAAGGGGCCCAAACACCGGAAATGTGATGGGCTGGACGGATTGTTCTTTGAGCCTGGTTGAGGTCTAAAGGTGGTGATTTTATATGTCTGTAAAGCCGTCCGATAAGTGGCTTTCACAATATAATAATACGCTTGTACCCGAAACTTTTATTCAGATTACTTATCATGCAACTGATGATGCGGCGCAAACGGACGCTATTGCAAGTTCAGGTTCGCAAACCGTGTTTAGCAACGTGGCATCCATTACTGATCTAGACATTTCCGTTTCCGAAAATTATGCGACTGCTGAAACTAATTTTTGGGTTTTAGATGGAAGCTTTGATATCGTCCCGAATTCTGAACCGTATCAAGAATGCGGCTATGTAAGCGGTGAATGCGTATCAAGCTCCAATCATCCAACCATCACATTTTCTTTTAGTAAAATCCACGAAGAAAAAATACCGGGTCTGACAATCATTTGGTCTGAAATTTTAAATGAATGGGCAAAATCATTTAAAGTTTCCGCTTACAAAGGAACCGCTCTTCTTTTGGAAAAGCAAATTGACAACAACGATTCCGCCGAAACTTCAATTGAATTTGAGATTTCCAATTATGATTTGGTTATTATTGAAATTCTTGAATGGTGTATTCCAAACCGAAGAGCTCGTATCTCGCAAGTGGAATTTGGACAACGTGTGAAATTTAGCAAAACAGATCTTCTGTCGTATTCCCATAAATCAAAGCGAGACCCAATTTCCGGTCAACTTTCCAAGGATTCAATTTCTTTTTCCGTTGATAACAGCGATCAAAAATGGAATCCTATCAACCCTGACGGTCTTTACAAGTATTTGTATGAACGCCAAGCTGTTTTTGTAAAGTATGGCATGGACTTGGACGGACAGACTGAATGGATTAACGGAGGAAAGTTTTACCTTTCTAGTTGGAGCATTCCTTCCAATGGCATTACCGCTTCCTTTGAAGCTCGCGATGCTTTGGCGTTTTTAATCGATTCACTATACACCGGAAGGAAAAGCGGAACTTTATACGAAATGTGTTATGACGCTTTGGAACTTCTTGATGTTTCCGGTATTAGCTATTACATCAATGAATCTTTGAAGGATTATACAGCTGATTTTAGTAACGGAAATTCTTCGTATAAAAACGCTGATGTGCTGCAACTTTCCGCTAACGCAGCCGGTATGGCTTTGTATCAGACAAGAAGCGGTGAGATTCGGATTGACCGGGTTCCGTACCTTCCTGAAAACAAGTCCGACATTTATGAAATCACTGAAATCAATGATTATCAGTATCCGGAAATCACTTTTTCTAATAAATTAAAAAACATCTCTTACTCTCTAAATGGAGTTTCGTCATTGTATCCGAACGGTGCTACTGGCGATGGAGTTACGCAAAGTGTAAACAATGCGCTTATCTCTTCTTCCATCGTCTCTCAGCCAAAAAATGTTCTAACTGAAAGCTATAAAGTGCTTTCTAACCGTCGAAAAGCCACCCTGTCTTATCGTGCCAGCCCACACAACGATGCTCTTGATTTTGTCAAGCTCAATCATCAGTTTGGATATTCTTCTAACTTACTGATTACGGACGTTTCTTACACGTTTAATGGCAGCTTCAAGGGTTCCGTTACCGGGTATATGATTGAAGACGTTGATTCGTTACAAATCGACTCTTCTGAGATCTACTTACATCCTTCCGACACGATCACGCTCACTGCAACGCTTACCCCCGCATCTGCCGATTCCCCTGTTATTGTTTGGAATGCATCTCCTGCTGGTATCGTTGATCTGAATGTCATCAAGAACGAACGCGGCGTATCTGTCTGCAACGTCACGTATTTACACAGCGGAAAGGCAACGATCACAGCTACAGTCGCAAGTCTTTCTGCTTCTTGCAACGCTACTACGATTGCGGAAGAGATTTCTAACCTCAAAGAAGGTGATACCGTTTATATCTCCGTCGCTGGCGTTTATACTGCTTTTCTTGTCTCAAAACATAATTACGAACCGGAATTAAATGGCAAAGGAAGAACGCTTCTTGCGCTTAAAGACGCGAAAACAGAAAACATTGCGTGGGATAGCAAAATGACAACTCCCGCAGAGTATTCGACAAGCAGTATTGATGCCTTATTAAACGGAAACATAAAAAATTCTTTTTCTGATTTTATGCAGAAAAAAATCGGCGAAACTACTTTTTATTATACCCCCGCGTTCAAAAAAGATAATTCTGACAATTACGTACCTTCTGCTGTGTCTACTCTATCTCGCAGTATATTTTTACCTTCCGCAAAAGAAATATACTACGGATTTCCTGATAACAGTAGTGATATTAACGAAATTTGGGGTTATGGATGCAACGCAGAAGGAAGTCCGCTCCCTACAGCAAAAGAACTTCTGAGAAATCCTTTTTTTACTGTCGGAAACGTTTACAGCCCGTATGAGCAGTGGACGAGAACTCCCATTACCCATCTTGAATATTGGGGCATGGGCCCTTCTGTTGGGGATATCTATTATCGTTCTATCGTTGTTTCAAAGTATTGGGACAGAGCACATCTTGGCAGTTATGATGACAAAGACGAATTATTTTTTTATGATTGTATCGGTTCTGGCAACGATGGCCGCAATTGCTATCATTACATGTTTACCGTTCCGAGCAATTTGCCTATCGGGTATCAAAACAGAGTTGAGGAAGAATAATTTATGGCTCGTTGGATTACAGACCGAACGCAATCAGATGTTGACCGTGTGAAAGAAATTACCGCAAAGGCGAGAACAGGCACGTGGACAAAAGCCGAACAATCGGAATGGCTTGCCGGAATGAAGGGCGCTTTAAGTTATACGGATTTCAACCGCATTGAATCCGGCATTCAAGAACTTGGCTCCATTGTTGGCGCATCTGTTTCTGTTCGGACTGATTGGACAGTCGATGGATATATGAAAATCTCCGATGCAACACGTTGGCTTTCTAACATCAAATCCATTCGCACTAAATGCTCTGGACCATCTGCTATTGCAGATACGCCAGAAAGCATGAATAAACTCGATTTTTCAACAATGAATCAAATCGAGCAAATTTTGTTCGACATTGAAACGCTTGCTAAAACATACGTTACGTTTTCCGGTGAATACATGACAGGAGATGGACAATATGGTTTTTGAAGACCGTGTGGCAAAATATCCGGGTCGGTGGACAATGGTAAAATCGGATGGAACATCCGAAATTGTCACTCTTATCCGAAATGACGAGCCAACAAAAGAAGGAACGCCAATCAATGCGGCTACTCTTAATGAACTTAGTACCGTTGCGGGAGCAATTAACGCAAAAGAAGAAGCCGTTTCGGCTGCATCTAGCGCAAATTCTGCCGCCACCAGCGCAGTCAAAAACGCACAGTCAGCGTCCGCAGACGCAAAGAGCGCGGAAAGCTCTGCCGCTTCTGCCAAAGCTGAAGCGGACAGGGCTGCGGCCATCGTGAGCACCGACAAGACGCTAAGCGTCGAGGGCGCTCCGGCTGACGGAAAGGCTACTGGTGATGCAGTGAAAAACATCAAGTTTCCCGTTGCCACCGCAACCACGCTGGGCGGCGTGAAGGTGGGCAGCGGTCTGACGGCCGATGAGGACGGAACACTTTCTGCGGACAGCGCTTTGGCGGCCTACCCCGTTGGCAGTATTTTTCAAACAGTTAGCACTACCAGCCCCGCCGCACTGTTTGGAGGTACATGGCAGGAGATTGCGTTTAACCGCGTGCTGATGGGTGCTGGCAGCGGCCACGCAGCGGGTACCACAGTCGAAGCCGGTTTGCCCAACATCACAGGCAGCTTAATAGAAACGGAAGCAGAGAGCTCCCCATTCCGTGGTTCAAAAGCGTCTTTGAAATCATCGGGAGCTTTAAAATTCGTAGAAATCAATACTTCTTGGGGTGGCTACAGTGGTAAGTCAGGTTCGACGTATGATGTTTACTTTGATGCTTCCCGCTCGAACTCAATCTACGGTCGCAGCTATACCGTGCAGCCTGCCGCCTACTATGTGCACATCTGGAAGCGCGTGGCATGAGAAAGGAGGTTTTGAACTATGAAGATCATTGACGAGACCGGCGCGGTCGTGGAAAACCCAGACTTGACACTGGGCTATCTGACAGCTGACGCTGAAGAAGTCATCCACCCCGCCGTAGAGGGTGTGGAGGAGCAGTGGCACTGGGAGACCGTGACCGAGTATCCGAACGGCGGCAGGGATGTGCAGAAGATCGTTGACCGCCCCGGCGTTCAGGCACAGGAGGAATGGGTTGAGAAAGTGCCCATCCAGAAGTACATCCGCTACACCGCCGAGGAACTGGCCGCGCAGGAAGAAGCACGCAAAAAGGCCGAAGCCCGGGAGAAGCTGCCGGACACGGTGGCGGCACTGCAAAAAGAAAACGAGATGCTCAAGCAATGCTTGCTTGAAATGAGCGAGATTGTTTATGCATAAAATCACACAAAAATTAGAAAGGATGGTACGTATGATGGCGAAGCTGTGGGCACAGGAAATCATGTATGCTGAGACTATGGAGGATGCAAAGGCTCTGTATGAGCGCTGCCCCCGCCTGCTGAAGGAGAAGGTCAAGGCGCTGCTCATCAAGAGTGGCTTTGAGGAAATCACGCAGTAAGGAGGACGCTATGGCTGAAATCATGGATGTGTCCCGGCATCAGGGCACGATCAACTGGGACAAGGTCAAGGCAAGCGGCAAGGTGGACGGCGTGATGATTCGCGCCATGGGCAACAGCGCGGATGGCAGACCCAGTGCGCCATACACTGACCCGCAGTTTGCTCGCAACTACGCAGAATGCAAGCGGCTGGGCATCCCCTGCGGCGTGTATGGCTACTTTAAGGCGGTCAACCGGGAGCAGGCTGACAAGGAGCTGGCGTACTTCAAGAAGCTGCTCACCGGCCGGAGCTTTGAGCTGCCGGTGGCCGTGGACATCGAGGACGAAGTGCAGAAGCCGCTTGGCAAGGCCGCGCTGACCGACCTGACGGCCTACATGCTGAGCACGGTGGAAAGCTGGGGCGTGTACGCTCTGCTTTACACCGGCCTGTGGTTCGGCAGCACCTTCCTGTACATGGGCGGCGCGGCGCTGAAGCCCTACGACGTGTGGCTGGCTGCCTACCGCACGAAGAAGCCCGCACCCAGCTGGTCTTTTGGCATGTGGCAGTACACCAGCAAGGCCCGTGTACCCGGTGTGACCACCAACGTGGACATGTCCCACGCATACAAGGACTATGCGGGCATCATCAGCAAGAAGGGTCTGACCCGTCTCCGGGAGGGTAAATGACCGAAAAAGAAGCTCTCCTGTGGGTGCTTGGCATCTTGGGTAGCCTGTGCGCTGCGGCCATCACCATCGACAAGGTGCTGGAAATCATCCATAAGTACATCAAGAAGGCGCAGGCCCCCGACGATGCGCAGAACAAGCGAATGGATACGCTCGAAAAAAGACTTGGCGTGCTGGAACAGGGACAGCTTCAGCACGCACAGGCCCTTGCAAGAGACCTGCGCCGCTTTGACGGCCTCGATGAAGAGATGCGTCTCGTCCTTGTTGGCGTGCAAAATCTTTTGGATTCGCAGCTGTCCGGCAACAACCGCGAAGGTATGCAAAAAAGCAAATCCGATATTAACAACTACCTACTGAAAGGAGTAACAAATCATGGAAGCAATGTTTAACTTTATCCCCGCACCCATCGCACTGGTACTGATGCTCATCGGCTTTGCCGCGCTGGCCGTTGGTGCCATCCGGCTGGGCTACAAGCAGTACGTCAAGCAGTGGGCACTGGAGCTCGTGACCATCGCCGAGGACAGCATCATGGGCAGCGGCCAGGGCGCAAAGAAAAAGGCACAGGTCTTTGCCGCGCTGCGCGGCGCACTGCCGGACTGGCTGAAGCCTTTCATCACCGATGAAGTGCTGGACAGTGTGATTGAAAAGGCTGTCAGCATGATGAAAAAGGCACTGGCAGAAAAGAAGCCTACCATCAACAAGGAGTAATTTATGATCGAGCAAAGCGTATCTCTCGCATCCAATGGCGTCGTCAAAGTGCCGGGCTATGAGCAGCTGGTGCGCTTTGGCTACACCAAGAACCGGGGCGTGTACCGTCTTGCCGTCACCGCTTCCGGCGAGTGGGAGGGGCTGGCTATCCGCTGCTTCTGGCACGTCCCGGACGGCAAAGACCCGGCATCCTCGCTGGTGGTAGACGGCTATGTGGCCGTGCCTGCCAGCGTGACCGCACAGCCCGGCAACGGCTGCGTGACATTTGAAGGCAGCGACGGCACAAAGACCGTCACCAGCGCAGATCTGCGGTATCGTGTCAGCGCCAACTCCGGCACAGAGGACGGCACAGAGCCGGAACCGGGCACTCCTGCATGGCAGCAGCTGGTAGATGCCGTGCACACCGATGCCACCGCCGCAGAGCAGGCCAAGACCGATGCACAGACGGCAGCACAGCAGGCTGAGGCATCTGCCCAAAAGGCCGGGCAGGCTCTTTCTGACACCATCACCGCCAAAGAGGATGCACTGAAAGCCACCAAAGACGCACAGACCGCTGCTAATGAAGCCACCACCAGTGCGGGCAGTGCAGACAAAAGCGCTCAGGAAGCCGCTGGCAGTCTGCAAGAGCTGAAGAACGGCATCGCAAGCGGTGACTTCAAGGGCGAGCAGGGCCCTCAAGGCCCTCAAGGCCCCATCGGCCCGGTCGGCCCGCAGGGTGAGCAAGGCCCTCAAGGCCCCACAGGCGCTACGGGTGCCACTGGCCCACAGGGCGAGACTGGTCCTCATGGTGAGCAGGGGCCGCAGGGCAATCAGGGCGAACGCGGCCCGCAGGGTGAACAAGGCCCAGCAGGGCCAGAGGGGCCACAGGGGCCTAAAGGTGACCCCGGCCCGGCAGGTGCAGACGGCAAAGATGCCCCGCAAATCGACGACACCACCGTGACCGACTCTGCCCCATGGAGCAGCAAGCACATCGTGGATACGCTCTGCCCGCCGCTGGAAGAAAGCGGCAACCCTGTTGTGTGTTACCCTGTGTCAGGTTATCCTCTGAGCGTTAAGGCGAGTTGGGAGCCGACGCAGGAAGGCAGTGGTGACCCATCACCTGACAATGTTCGGCCTATAAAGGGCAGGGACAGCGTGACTGTCGAGCGGTGCGGGGAGAATGTTATTGAGTTTTTGACAACGAATGATTATAGTTCAAATATTTCCGTTGTCGTTGACCCGCAAAAAATTATTACGATAAATGGTACGTTAGAGACAAAAGGAAATATCGACATTGCAAAATGCAGACTCCATTGGAGATCTGGAAAAACGTACACCATGCAAGTCAGAAAGATAAGTGGAGAAGTTAATCTTGGAGTTGGAGATGGTATTACTTATGCGTTTTTGTTATTTTCTGAAGACCTAACACATTTTTTCAGAGGACCTACCGGTACGACAAATTTTAACGAGTATACGGCCACTCAAACATCCCTTGAAGAAACTGAATTATTTCTAATGCTTCAGTGTTGGCGAGAGGGCACAAAATTTGATAACTACAAATTTCAAATCGAGGTTGTTGAAGGCACCACCGCCCCCACCACCTACTCCCCCTACACCGGCCAAACCGCCACCCTCACTCTGCCCCGCACCATCTACGGCGGCGCAGTGGATGCAGTGACGGGAGAGGGGCAGGAGACGTGGAAGCTGCTGACGCTGGCCGGAACAGAGCGGTGGATTATGGGCAGTGCCGTTGAAGGAAATTATAGCTTTTATGTTCCATATGCTGTAACGGATACGCCGATTGCGACGGTTTCAACCGAAGTATGCACTCATTACAAAATCCTTAACTACAATGATGGAACCGAATCCGCCTTTTTGAGTTATGAACCGTATGCGTACATTAATACGAAAAGTTTTAATTCTGTGGAAGAATTAAAATCCTACCTCGCCGCCCAGTATGCGGCAGGAACCCCTGTCCAAATCGCTTACAAGCTGGCAACGCCCACTCCTATCACCGCGACCGGCGCACAGCCCATCCCCGCTCTGAGCGGCGTGAACACAGTCTTGACCGACGCAGACAGCGTGACGGTGACTGGCAGGGCTGACCCCATCAAACGCATTACTGACCTTGAGGACGCGGTAGCGTCCATGACAACGACCTAAAGGAGGACTGACTATGGCTATCAAAAGTAAAGCCCGGCATGACCTGACACTGAGATCCATCAAGCGAGAAATCGCCGCAGGGCGGGATGTGGCCTACTGGCTGGATAAAGCATACATGCACTACGACAACGGACTGCTGACCGCAGATGACATCGCAGAGGTGGAGCAGCTGGCGCAGGCGTACTATGACGCGCTGGATGCGGAGGACAAGGCAAACGCTGAGGAAATCACGCAGTAAGGAGGATATCATGGAAAGCACTACATACCGCTATCTCGGTGACGTCACCGGGATGTACGCCGCACAAGAGCAATTTCGTGAGGTCACGAAAATGGTGACAAAACGTCACCGGTTTGCCGTTATTGTCAATATGGTGCGCAACGCCGGACAGCTGCCGCAGCCCTTCTGGCTTGGTGCTGTCTGTGGCGGCGGCTCGAGTAGTCTTTCCGCCAGCGTTGCAAGGGCTTAATGCAGAGCAGATAAAAGCTGTGATAAAACGTGCGCCGCTTGGGAGGTATGACCGGAAAATCGCCCGGTTGCGGTACGTTGACCAGCTATGCCAAGTTGACATTGCAGCGCGTGTGCCGTATTGTCGGACATCAATCGGCAATAGGTTGAAAATTATTAATAAAATTCTGAATGTGTGATACACTACTTATAGTGTCCGAAGTAACGTACACACACTTCGGAGAAAATGCGTACAGAAAAGCCAGCGGAAGAACGTTTACCCGCTGGCTTTTCTTTTTGCACGATTTGTGGTATAATAATTTCAACAAATCTACCCGGCCTCTCGAAGAAGCACAAGAGGGTGGATATTTGCCAGCTAGCCCAGTGCTTTATCTGGGAATGAAAAAAGCGGTTGCCAGATAGGCGCCGACCAGTCTCCCGCCCGCCTACTTATAGTGCGTACCATGCGGGAGACGATTTTATATGAATTATGGCAAATAAAATATATCACTTTTTATCCCGTGTTTTGTTCGCTCTGATTATTTTTGAGGCGACATCAAGTGTTCTAAAAGCCGCCTTTCCGTTTTGGCATAGTGCATTTATAGGCGTTGTTTTATCGGTATATGCGTCTTTGCATTATACGCCATACGATTTATGATTTGAAAGGCTACGGCCTTTGTAGAGAGCGGCATTGCCTACGGGCAGTTCCGCTCTTGATTTTTTGCCTTATTTGCACTAGTTTTGTCGAAACTCTTGCTGTGCAAACTAAAACGTGATATTTTATTCTTGCTCCCAAAGTGAAACCCTTAACAGTTAAGCGCTCATGCGGATTTTTCCGTGTGGGCGCTTTTCTTTTTTGTCCTTCGTTGTACCTTCGTTGTCCTTCACTTTTTGCCGATGCGGTACACTTGGAGCACAAGGAGGGATGTATTATGAGCTATTATCCAACACCCGGAGCGCCCTACGTTCCGCAACAGCCTGTCAATCCTTACGGCGGCATGGGTACGGTAGGGCTTGCCACTTCCTTGCCCAATACGCAGATGCAACAGGCACAGCCGCAGCGTCCGCAGTCGATGAACGGGCAACAGCCTGTTCAGCAGTCGGCACAAGACGGCGGCTGGCTGCTTGGTAGACCTGTTTCCAGCAGAGAGGAATTTTTGGCGATACCGTCTGACCTGTACGGCAGACCAACCTACTGCCCGGACTTGCGCAGCGGCGTGATCTACTGCAAGCGGCTCAACCCGGACACCTGTGAATCCTATGTGCAGGAGTTTTACAGCCCGGAAGCGTGGAGGCAGATGCAAGCACAACAGGCACAACAGGCACAGCAGACCGCTGCACCGACACAGCAGTATGTGCCTATTGAGCAGTACAACACCCTTGTGCATCGGCTGGATGAACTGGAAAAATGGCAGAAGAGCTTTTCTAAGCCCACTGCCGCAGCGAAGAAAGGAGAATAAGCGATGTCCTCTCCGTTTGATATGATTACTCATACGTCAATCCTCCATAGAACTCAGCTTTTATTAGAGAGTCATCATAACAAATTGCTTTGTTACATTATTGCGAGCAACAATAGAATTAGCATTTTCGTCAAACAAAACGCTCCACTCAGGATGTTGCCCAGAAATATATTTAACGGGATCATCGCAATATAAAAGACATTGCAACATACTTTTTAAATCTGTCGCATTATTAAATACTTTTGTTTCCATAGTTAGGCCTCCTAGATCTCAGTTTTTATCTGGGACACGCAGTTCTTTTGCCAGCTTATCCAGTTGCGCTGCGAGTTCCCATTCATTGACCGTAATTGGGAATCGTTCATTGCCAGCAGAAGCATTATCTTTCAAAAAGTTTGACACTGCAATCGCATAAGCGGAAAGCTCATATCTGTTCATATTCATTCCTCCTAAATCTTAACTTTTATCAGGCCCGATGATGTCCAGGAGCCGTTCCAGTGCTGATATAGCTCCCTGCCTCCTGTACTCATCACAGTCCTCGTATGTTATTTGAGCCTCGTACTCCAAAAGCAGGCTAGTTATAACTCTTCTGTCAATCATGGTGACGCTCATTTGGCAATGCCTCCTTATTGAGATTTCTCCGCTCTATTTCATCGCATACGGCCAGATGAAACATTGCCCACGTTTCGTAGTCAATGCTGTTACCAAAATCAAAACTGCTTCGTTGGCGCTCGCTGTAGTCGCTCTTGAAACATTCAAGCGTCCGATCATTCAGCTTCGGAAGCAACGGCGTGATATAGTCAACTATCACTTTCGGCATGTAGGAACGCCGACCAAAACAGTACCTTACAGCACAATTGCACAATGCGCCGTTCACTATCATTCATCTAAGAAATCCTCCAACTCAATCTTCCCGTCTGCTGCTGCAACGGCTAGGGCGTACACGAACTGCCCAATCGTCATTCCATGCCGTCTTGCTTCACGGTTGATGTACTTGCGCTCTTCCTCGCTCATAAGGATGGTAATACGCTTTGAACGCTTGCCATCACCGCTTGCAACGCCCTGATGCGATTCCGGCATCGGGATTTTTTTCTTTGTCAAGCCAGCTTCGGCTAACGCACTTGGAACATCGCCCTGTTCGATAAGACGTTGAACTTCCTTTG
>ERZ779669.933-NODE-933-length-15289-cov-8.529999_pt1 | contig 15289 bp, 11 predicted proteins | sample MGYA00511372_ERZ779669 | MGnify/ENA primary metagenome ERZ779669 (study PRJEB29588, sample SAMEA1967891) | human gut metagenome | biome: human gut; feature: human-associated habitat; material: faeces | place: Denmark | collected 2008/2010 ... | reverse complement strand
CCAAAGGAATGAGCGTTTCTGACATAGAGGAAGAGATGCGTGAGATTTATGAAATAGAACTCTCTACATCTGCCATATCCATCTACCAACAAAGTCAATCAGGTTGCCCAGAAGTGGCAGAACCGCCCCCTTGATCCTGTTTACCTCATTGTCTGGATGGACGGTATCGTCTTCAAGGTACGGGATAACGGTAAGATCATAAACAAGACCGTTTATCTTTGCGTCGGACTAAAACAGAACGGATTGAAGGAGTTTTTTGGCATGTGGGTTGGCAACTCGGAAAGTTCTTCTTTCTGGATGGGCGTCCTGATCGATTTAAAAGCCCGTGGAGTGCAGGATATCCTGATTACCTGTACTGACAATCTGAATGGATTTACGGATACCATCCGCACCGTATTCCCTCAGTCATCCACTCAGATCTGTGTGGTACATCAGATCAGAAACTCCTGTAAATATGTCGTTTATAAGGATAAGAAAGAGTTTACGGCGGATATGAAGAATATCTACAATGCGCCCAATAAGGAAGTTGCTGCCGCAGAACTTGACAACTTGGAAAAGAAATAGGGAGGAAAGTATCCTTACGCCATACTTTCATGAAGAAACAATTGGGATGACCTGACTGCCTTCGGACGATGCAGTCAAAAAGACCGTATATCTTTCGCTTATGGAAATTGAAAAGAAATGGACACAGCCTATTCATAACTGGGGCTTGATTATGAATCAATTTATGCTTATTTTTGAAAACAGAATCCAGATATAAGAAGAAACTTACAACTGAATCCTGTTTCCATTTACACAAAATTTTGGACAGTGTCTTCTGGAATTTTGGATAGTGTCCATTTTATTTTGGGGGACATTTACTGAATATCCCTAAATATTTCTGAATGTGTCCACAATCAATCCTAATTCATTCTTTATAGCATCCAACACTTCAGAAACAAGTGCTTCTTCTTTGATTTGCTTGGATTGGTACAAGAATCTGTCTCCGTATTTATTGAAGTTTCGTATTTCATTTTTTCGTCTTCTAGTTATAATAGGTTCTTCTATGTCTTTACATATATTGGGGAAATGTGCAGGTTTATCTTCTGTGAACTGGAAAAAAGAAAGATCGCTTATGAGCTTGTCTTCTTTTGTCATCTCCCATAACTGATTATAATTCCAATTACCTTTTTTTATCCATTCTATCCCATGGCAGTATTTGTTTCCTTGAATTTGGATCAACAGCACATAGTCTTTGTTGATTTTTATCTTGGCTTCAAGCAACCCTTGTCCGTGTGTAAATCCGTAGTTTGTGAACACCTCGCACAAACATTTACTCTCATCTCTCCCTATATTCTCTATATTCATTCCGGATATGATGTTGTTCCATCGGTTATCTTCTTTCAAACAGGATTTCAATCGTTCCAGCAATTGAGAATACCAGACTTTGTCTTGCAAGTCAGCTATACGTAAATCCTTGAATGTCCTTTTATCATTTTCAGAAAGCAGAAAGCGGCTAGTGTTTTCTACTTTCCAACTCTTAGATAATTCATGCAAAGTGGCAATGAATAAACAATAATCTTCCATTAGGTCATTCTCATAGAGATTGTGCACAAAATTATGCTTATTCTTCACAATAGCTTGCCATAAGTCCTCATAACTTCTAATTTGCCATTTCATACCATCTTCAATTGCCTGTTTATCAGGAAAGGAAGTGGATAAAGACAACAGAATCAAATCTCTATTTTCATTGTCTTGTTTCTCTTTCTTGTTCTCTTTCTTGTTCAATTTGCCAACATATTCGTCCAACTGTGATTTAGACGGAATACTTTTTACCTTATTCTCAAGGATTAAGACTATGTCTCCATTTGCCTCAATGCATAGGTCAAAATTCATATATTCCCTCTTTACACTCCAATGAGTATTAGACCATCTTGCCATGCATCCTAAATCCTTGCATATTTCAACAAAAAATTCTGGATATTGCTGAGCCAGCCAACCTAGAAAATTGCTATGAAACAATTCTTTTGATGACAATGACAAATTAAATAACGGGGATGATTTAAGTACATTTTTCCTAATTAAAGGTACTACTACAGTTTTTATGATATTTTCGTCCAGCCTATGTTCTCCATCAAACCATTCTGCATTCACATAAACAGATTTATATTCATTATATCCATGCACTAACGTATCCTTTGTGCCAAACAAGGCATATGTATTTTTTCTATCAAAATCCAAAATACCATCAAATTGGCTGGATTCCAGCTGTTGATAAGCATCGCATAGTTCTGAGGTGATTTCAAATTGAGTTTCTCCATCTCGGCGTGGGTTTAGAAACTCCTGTCGTCCAATTATGGTGCGCATAAACTCAGAAACATGAAAAGCAGGATTGATCAATATCTTTTTATACCCTTTTAGCAATTGAGCAAACATTCCCCCCATGGATGTTCCGACAATGAGTTCTGGATTTTTTTCTTTGCAGATGTCTTTCAACATCTCGTATGCTTCCTGTGGATTGACAGGAAGGTCTGGAGAGAGTACCTCATATTCCGGTAAAAGTTTACGTAATGTATATGCTGTTTCAGACATACCAGAAGATGACAATCCATGTATGTATAGAAGTTTCTTTTTGGGACAATACATTGATATTTCCATTACCTCATAGTTTAACATGAGGTTCGTAATATTATATCCGGTCTCTTGAAAAGATATATATTTTATCAAACCGTCTATTTGTTCACCTTTACTATCATATTCATATTGTCTGAAATACTCATCACTATGAATATAAGCCAGCTTGACATCTTCCAAATCAGTCTGAGAGAGTTCCTTAAAAATGTGAGTACTCAAATAAAAGTCCTCTTCTTTCCATAATTCTTTATTAAATTTACTTAGAGCTATCACTGAAATATCCAAATCTTTTGCCAATCTTTTCAAGCCATTCAAACTGGAGTGTATTTCTGTCAATCGGCTAGTCATGGAGTCTTCTCCTCCCATCAATTGGATATAGTCCACAATGACATAATCGGGAAAAATATCTTTAATTTGCTTGCGTATATAACACGAATTAATAAAATCTGTATCATCTATGAAAATTCTGTGTTTTATTTCTTTATATCCGCTTATACCTGTTTGGCGTTTAATTCTTCTTATGAGTTGCTCTTTAACTATTGCACAAGAGAAATAAATGCACTTTTTGCCTTGTCTGGCCAGACTTGTTGCCAAAGAGACGGCAAAAGTAGTTTTTCCCACATAAGGGAAACCACCAACTAATGTAAGTTGTCCTTTTGGAAAATTCTTCTTGATGAAATTTTCTGTAAGCATAATCTGTTTAATTTAATGTTTTATGCAATTATACTCGTTTGTGACAATAAATTTCATTTTCTGGAACTTTTTTTCAGATATTCATTCGCTGTGATTTGATTTATCATTAAAGAACGTCTCTATTTCATCAATAATATCTTTAGTAATGCTTTCTATCGTTATGCACTGTTATAATCATTTAAATCTCTGAAATGGATACTTTCTGTATTTTCCCAAAATTGCCAATTACCGCTCGAGTGATATTTGTTTGAAATTCTCTTATTCTGGATATAACACTTTTCAGTCCTTGGTTTTCGATTACTTGTACTTCTTTGATGGTAAGATTATCTTTAATTACATTTGGTGAATATATCAAGTCGGTAAATATTTCTATTTATATTTTGATCATCATACAGCCCCCACTTTAAAATAGTTTCTTTACTCAATACATGCATAATGTCACTAAGTACTTCATCAAAAAAACATTTGTCTGTATCATTTTCAGTATTATTTAAAGTAATCAAAATAATCATATTTGAAATATCATGTACAGAACTGTATTTTGACGGTAAATATTTGCATAAATCATTTGATGCCTGTTTTAAATAGTTTATATCACCAGATAAAGAGAAGTATTCGACATACCTAGTATCGGAGTTATATCGCATAAATGTACCAACATCATAAAAATCAAAGCATAGCACGCCTCGATTAACAATTGAACCTATGAGAATTTTTACAAACTCAATAATCCGTCTATTCCCCTCTTTAAACAATCCGGATAATGTATTGCATGGCAAAGTGTCGTAATCTACCACATAAACTGCATCTACAAGTTCTTCCAGGCTTTGTAATAAACGCAAAGCATTATTTCTCTTTTCTATACCTTCCGATGAATGTGGCAATGTGACTACAAGTAGTTTTAATTTGGTTCCTATTTCTATTGCTTTCTGAAGAAAAGTTTTTATGCATCCCTCACCAGTGCCACCTCCCAGGCATACGATAAAACAGGATAGAATTTTGCTTGTAATCCTATCCAGAACTTGTAATGTCTTTTTACATTCCGATTCAGCAAATATTTTATTTTTTCCACTTCCCAATCCGTCTGTCCCTATCAAATATTTATGCGGCAATGACAGTTCCTCCATTTCTTTTCTGTTCATGCCAAACACGTATAAATATCGCTTTAAAAATCCATAAACCTGCATTTCATTTACTATTCTTCCGGCTCCACCTCCAATACCAATTATAGAAACAATGGATTTATGTTCTTTAGGGAAATAGAAAGGCATCGTTGAATTAGTATTTTCTTCCATACTTAAATGTGTCTTTATTAGAAAACTAGAAAAGCAGTAGAAGAACTGATATTCTTCTACTGCCATCAGGTACGTGTCAATACTAGTCTAATTTCTTGAAGTCAAAATCATTCTTACTGCAACATGCTTTCTGATAATCAAAGCCATACATACGCATATATGCTTCTTTAATTTCCTTGGCACCATTATAGAACGGATCTGATGTGTGTTGTTGTGTAGTAACTGTTACTTCCATCTCCGGGGTCAATACTGTTCCATTTGTTCTCTTTACTCTCTTTGGAGTTACTCTAAATACTTTTGACATAAACTCATTTTTTAAGGTTAGACATTCTGTTATTAATTTTTGATATGTCAAAAGTATATATGCGAATATGCCAAATTGAGGAATAGTAAGGAAAAATGTGAGGATTCTACAGCCTAATTAATTATCCGAAATAACAGTCTCTTCATTTTTGTTTTGATACTCAAAACTATGTATATATTCCAGTACTTTATCTTTAATCAAATCAGGTTCAAATTCATTCTGCATATCCAACTCAAGATGATACTCATTTTCTTTTTTAATGAATCCTTCTACAAACTTATCTTCAATATTTTGTTGAGGTTCACGGGATTTTAAAATAAAGCTACACTTCTTCTGCTTATTATCATATTCTATTTTAATAACTATACGATATATAGCACTTTCAACGGCTATGTAGTTATCATTAGATGTAGCACAATACCATACACACCAGTCTCCTATTCCTATCTTTTTAGAATGATTTAAACTATTATTAGTATGATCTGCTTCAAAACTTTTCAGGATATATGCATTATGCAATGAAATAAATCCACTATGATGACGTCGAGAACCGTTTGTACAAATCCACCAATCCTCAGTCCCCCAATAATAATAAATATCACAAGTATTTGAATTATTCGTAAAATCAATTAGATATGAATCTCTTGCAAATTCAATGTAATCTTTTTCTACTCCTTTTTTTATATACTCTTCCAATGCTTCCTTCAATGTTTTTCCGCCTTTTTCATATTTTATCAAGTTGTCCATAAACAATTTAAAGTCGGTACTGTGCTGTGTAATAGACCTTGTCCAGTCTTCCCATTCCCAACAGAAGGTATAATATGAGCCAACTTTTACAGGAGTATATTCTTTCATTCCCACTATCCAGGCACGCCTTAACGAATTAATCTCATGTTCAGAATTTTTAGTAAAGAGGCTGTCGAAAAAAGATGAATATTTATGGAAGGCTTCAATATTAAATTTATTATTTTCTGAACTCCAGTTTATCAAAGTAGACAAATCACCCTTCCATATATAATGACATTTAACAGTGTCCGTATTCTGAGTTTCCCAAAAATTATTCTCCACTGCAGAAAGTTCAAAAATATTATCTTTTACAGAATCAGACATTATTTGAATCATCAACAAATCAGATGCATCAAAATAATCATCTTTTCCGGTACCACTACATACGTCAAGAGCTATATTATAAAAATTACCATCCATACTCTCACGGTAAGTTTTAAGTAGTGTAAGTAAAGGAATATGTTTTAGAGAACCTCTGCGATACATCTTATTATAAATCAACTGATAAACTCGCTTCATCTCTACACTTCTCATCTGTTCGTTTTTGCTGTACTTCACACATACCGATAGTAAGGATTTTAAAATCATAAAATTACCGTCATTCCTGTCACTATTTTTATCGCCAAACAACAGATAGATTTCGTTCTTAAATTCAGTGTCTACGATTGACCTGAGCGCATCAAAGAACAATTCAATATCAGATAAATCTAAATCTTTTATTGCTTCATGTGGCTTCAATTCATTATGCTCGCCGCAAGTTTTCAATTCCCAAATAATCCTTATAAGATTATTCATTGCCAAGTTGATTTTAGTTATACCATCACCGTTTAGCAATGTAAAAAAGAAATCCTCCCAGTCATCCCATATTTTACCCCAATTCTTTAATTCTTTCCTGCTTTTTTCAAAAAGCAATGGCTTCAGTTTCTCGGCATTGTCAAGTGTCTTTCCCCTGCTATTCATGGTAATATACAAGTCTTCTCCCAAAGAAGTTTCATCTATAGGATAATACCAGAATTTTATGTGGAGAATATCATTATAATCCACATCAAACTTCACCTCAGCAAGATAATTTAAGAGCGCAATCATAGAAGATATCGATAGGTCAGAATCATAACATTTATGGTACCATTTGCTATCCTTTATTTCTTTTTCTTTATACAACCCGCTACCAAACAGACATTGCATAAATTCTTCTGTATTAGAGCGGACACGATAGGTAAAAGACATGTTTGAACTGTTTACTTTCAATAAAGATTGGAATTTTTCATATTTACCCTGTATAAGGGATACGTAATAAAGACATAATACCAGAGTTGTCAGTCGCTGTTGACCGTCAATGATATATTCTTGGTTTCCATTGGAATAGGAGTACAAGAATCCCACATTATTGTCTTTATTTTCTTTGATGGAATCAATAAACTGATTTACAATATTTTTATTACTACCCCAAACATATTCTCTTTGTATTTCAGGTACCACCATGTAATTACCCAAAAGTTCCTTTATATTTTTCTCAATCATAAATCTATCAAATTAAAAAATCAATAATATCATGAGCTAAAGTATCCGTACTTTTCTTAATATCCTCAAGAGTCCACATGCTTGTATGATTAGACGAGAACGCCTTCAAAGTGTAGGGCCTTATAGAATATTTGTCATTATAGTAATCTTCAATGATTATACTTTTCTTTGTATTAAATGAAGCATTACGGTAACTTCTATTCTGACTTGAATGCAGTAATACCAAATTGCCTATTGAATTAAGTCCGTATGAATTAAGTTCGTCTATTATATTTGATGTGACCTCATCTATACTCTCTTGTTTCTCAAGTTGTTTCTTCCAATTAGCAAGTTTGTTTTTATCTATATCGAATTTATAATCATTAAGTTTATCTATATACTCCAACCACTTTGCTCTATTGTTTAACTCTTCTTCGTTGGGAGTCTGGCATCCGATATGTTCAATATCTTCACCCTTTGATACAAAATAATTTATAGGTAAACGATACTTGGATTTGCAGGAGTAAATAACATCCAAAAGTATAAGTATCTTAAAAAGTCGTTCTCTATCCTCATACCAGCCACTTCTTAAATCAGTTAAATCATTTTTTAATTGTTCTTTTGCCGGTTCTTCGTTATTACTGCTGTCATTTACGTATCTTTCTAATATACACTTTGAAATCTCTTTTTTTAATTTGACTATAAACGATGATTTTCCTTCACTGTTTTCCCACATTTTATATATCGCAACGAAATCAACTTTAGACTTAAAGTTGGAAAACAGATAAGACAGGTAATGATATATTTCATTATCTTCATACCAATCACGCACAAATCTATAAATACGCTTCAGTTCGATGTACATTTCCCAATTATCATCGCCAATGCCATTATCTTTAATGTCCAATCCATATTCAAAAAAACGGAATTCAAATGCAATATTATTATCTGAATGTATTTCATACATCATTCTGTAAAGATAGTTTATAGGATATAACTTTTCATTGAAGCCGGATTTATCAAAAGAATTATCCATTAGAAATCTGTTAAGAAAAATCTTTACATCTTTCTGCCCACACCAATTATTGATTTCATCTAACAACATTCCCATCTTGACTCTATATTCATTTACTTCCTTACTGTTATCCGAATGTATTGTTTCATACTTCTCTTTAGATGAGTGGGTTATCTGTACTGCTCTCAATAGATCGGCTCCATCTAACTCAGCCTTTGCACCATTGATGTTGGCAAAAATCATTTCCTCATTACCAGAAACTTCATTGACTATTAATTTGGTTCTATTTAATATGACATCAATAAACCGTTCTCTTTGATTGGTATTCCACACTTGTCTTTTAGCTTGTCTTTCATCCCAAGATAGCACCATATTGGCCGCTGCTCTTATATAAAACTCATCCTTATGTTTTACATGATTATGTTTTGCATCCTCCTTTTCATTTTGCTCCCAATACTTTCTGGTAAAAATCTCATTATTCAGAAATTCTCCGGTATCTTCTCTGCTGGAATAATAAAGTTTTCCTTCTAGCAGATCCGTCTTACCGAAATATGCCAGAATTATAGCAATGGTAGTTAAACGCTGTTGCCCGTCAACCACATTATAATATTCATTTATTCCATTTTTCTTTCTTATAATTGTAATATGTTGCAAACAATAGAACAATTTATCATCGAGAAATTTATCGGTCTCTGAACTATATATTTTATCAAGAAATTTCTTCAGATCTTCCAACAACAACCTGACATTATTATCTCCCCATTCGTATCCTCTTTGATAATCAGGTATATTATAGTACATGTGTCCCAATTGTGAGCCATTGAAGACTTCACTTACACTTCTCACTAAATCTGCCATAGTTAATTATTTTTATTATACATTCCATTTTAATTTCTCCAACTCTCTCAAATACAGCCTCGCGCACATCTCCGCGTCATCACCCGTTCGGTGGTGTGTACCTTGCTCTGTATCCAGCTTACCGTGTACTTTTACCAGCCATGAACTGGGTTCTGCTGTTTCTCCGTTTTTTACTTACAAATACCTGCCTCACATATTTTTAAGCACGTTTGGAAATAGCCGTTTCAAAATCTATTGCTATGAATTGATATCGATCTATCAGTCTTTCTTTGATTTCTTGTAATACCTCAAGATATTCTCCGCTATCTGGCACATGGCCTCCTGCACCCACTGCGGTTCGAGCACCTCAATCTGGTCGGTCTGCTGCAGCAGCTGCTGAAAGAACTCATAGTTCGGGCGGACTTTGAACTCCAGCGTAATCGACTCTTCGTCGGAGGCAATCTCGCGCTGTGACTCGTGCAGGGGCAGGGTAGAGAGGTACTTCCGGGCCCATCCGTGTGCCTTGATGACCACCCGCTCGATGTCGTATTCCCTGCTGGAGATGATGCCCACGCATCCTTCGAAATACCGGTGAATGTCGAAGTCTTTCGGTAGCTGGAACGGGATGTCCGTGAGGGTGACATGCTGAATCCGGTCGAGGGCATACGTCCGGATGTCGTCCGAATAGACGGAGTGGCCGATGAGATACCAGCGTCGGTTATATACTTTCAGGTGATAGGGCTCTACCTGGAACGTGGTGGCATGTGTACAGCCGAAGCCTTGGTGGGTGATTTCCACCGTACAGTTCTGCCGCATGGCCTGAAGCAGGGTCTGGAGGAACTTGCCGCCCGAAGGAATCTGCTCGAACGAGATGCGTTTCTCCAGCTGCCGGTCGGCCTGCACTTGGTTCAGGGTGGCATACGAGTCGATGAGCCACGAGCGGAAAGCATCTCCTTCCAGCCGTTCCGCATCCTCTATGTAATAGCCGTATCCTTGCCTGGCATCACAGGCGATGACGATGTCGAAGATGGTCTGCACGGCATCTTTGTGGTTCATGAAAGTTTTCCAGGGAAGCGGCTTTCCGTCGCTCAGTCCGCAGTCTTCCCATCGTTCACTGATTTCCTTGAAGGTGATGTACGGGTGGCATCGGATTAAATCCACCAGCCAGACGTACCGTCCGAATTTGTTTGCTGCCATAAGCGTGGTGTGATATTTGTTTTAAAAATATAAATTAGACTTGAAAATTGCAAGCGCAGGTTTGAAGGATATTATTGCCGGGCAAAACCGATGCTTTTGTAAGGCAGGTTGATCTTTTCCTCCTTGCAAAGTCTCAGGATGGCATCGAACGACGGCGCTTTGCCCTCAATGATTTCCATCATCGTATATTTGCGTACGACGTTATCAATCTCACCCCCGCTGAAATCATAAAGTGAGGCCAGTTGCTTGGCTTCCTGTGAGGTCAGCATGGGCATTTTATGAAGCCAGATGTGGCACTTCACTTCGGCAGAAGGTCTGCTGAAATGTATCTTGAACAGGAATCTTCTTTCAAAGGCTCTGTCGAGGTTGTTGGAAAGATTCGTCGTGGCTATCAGGATACCGTCGAGCTTCTCCATCTCTTCGAGAAGAATGTTCTGAATGGTATTCTCCGTCTGATCCACGCTGTTGCCTCCTGAGATGTCACGGCGCTTGGAAAAGATGGCATCCGCCTCGTTGAAGAGTAAAATCGGTTTGAGGCTGGAACGCTTGCAGGCTCTTCTGTAACGGTCGAAGATGTCCTTTATGATTTTCTCACTTTCGCCATACCACATGCTTTTAGAGGCACTTATGTCTACATGGAAGATGTCGCGGCCGGTGGCTCGTGCCCATTGCATGACCGATTCGGTCTTTCCTGTACCCGGCTCTCCGTACAATAGGATGGAAATTCCTTTGGGCAATCCTTTTGATTCAAGTCGGGCAACCAGTGACTGGTAGTTCGCTTCAGCGAGTGTGTCACCCACCAATGAGAGCTGCTCACGTTCGCTGCCGGAAAAGAACAGTTGCTTTTCTGGTATCTCGGCCGACAGAATGAGGTCTTTCTTATCCAAATTTTCCATAAAAAGTTCCGCATCCTCTTCAAAATAAAGCTGCTTGCCTTTGTCTGTCAGTTGCAGAGCTGTGTATTCTCCAAAGAGGCTGCTTTTGGTCACCAGTTCCACCAGGTCGAGGCGTTGCAGTTTGTGTTGTTCTTCCTTGAAGAGTTTTATATTCTTATTCCTTTCCTTGACAGGGTAGAGTCTGGCCAGTTCACCGCTTATGTTTACCATGTCGCTATTGGCGCAGGCATCACAGAGGATATAGAACAGTGCGCGGTAGTCCGCTTCGGCTACCCGTTCTTTAATTTTCTGAATACACGTGAGACTGGAGTTGCATTTCTCCATGTTTGCCAGCTTTGCAGTTAATTTGGCCAGCACATGTTTATTTTCTGTGTCGTGTTCATGACCGTGTACATACTCTTTTACCAGGCGTGCAAAAGAATATGGAGTGAGTCCTGAATACGTCTCTCCAAAAGCGCTGTAGTCTTCTTCAAGGAATAGATGCTTCCCGCGGTCTGTCAGGAGGATTTCAGTATTATCGCCTGAAATCTCGACCAAATCTGCTTTTATCAGCGGATGGGTGCCTTCAAGAAGAAGCTTGCGCTCGTGGAATTGTGGGCCGAACACTTCATACATGTCCGAAAGTGTGTCTTTTAGAGAAGAGCGTCCGCCTCTTTCCTGATTGAAGAAATCGAAACATACTTCATAGAAAAGGGTACGCGACTGGATGTCGGTCATTATATGCTTCAACTCTTTGACGAGTGGCATTTCGCGGTTGTCCTGCTCCAGTGTCTCAACAAACTGGAACAATTCTTCGGCAGTCACATTATCGTCCTGAATCTGTGAGTCCACCAGGTTGCAGAAATCATATCTGTCGAACTCTTTGTCGAGCATACGCGCCTTACGACCTTCCGGTTTGCGGTTCTCCAGTATGCAGTTGATGACGTAATTGGTTACTATATAATCCCGTCGCGCCATGCGACATTCGCTTAGATTGGTCTGGACTATAAATCCTTTTTTTGATAATGATTGAATGGCCGGCATATATTCCATGATGTCCAGCTGGGTGCAATCAAAGTAGGAGGCAATATCATCAATATCGCAAGTCCTTCCACTACAGCTGCGGTCGAATAAAGCGGTAAACAGAATCGCTTCTTCCTTGGTGTCTAAACCTAAGTTTGCTTTCAGGCCCTCCAGCAGCCATCCCATTTCTTTTCCACCCAGTCGCTGAAGTTTACTGTGATGAAGCTTTGAGGCGATTGCCTTAATCTGTTGTATGAATGTCTTTTCCATATCTTATTTTTTTGTCTTATGCCACAAAGTTGCATAGCCGCTTATGCCAAATCAAGGAATAGATATGGACATTTTTATTCCGAAGGGCTTTTCACGTGTTTGCCCGTGCAGACCGCTCAGAGAATCAGAAAAAGGGAAAGAACTGATTACGAAAAACCTTTTTCCCATGGCCACATGTAAATAATAATCGTTAAATTTGCAGACTTTTTTTAGAAGGGTGCCTGCTGGCGACCACCCAAAGGGGGTACCCTACAATAGGATGTTTGCTGAATATCAATGTTTTAAAAGGATAAACATAAATTGATTTATAAAAATGCAACTTAAGGGTTTAAAAGAGAACAGGTGGGTGAATGGTGCATTGCCTGCCTTATTGATACATTGTTGTATCGGTAGTGTATATTGTTGGTCATTGTTCAAGGGTGACATCGCTTCTTATATGGGAGTGGACGTATCGTCGATTGAAATATGCTTCATGTTGGCTATATTCTTTCTGGGTATGAGTGCGGCCTTTGGCGGCAAGTTTGTAGAGAGTAATGTAAAGTTATCTTCTTTTTGTTCTACGGCTTGTTTTGTATTGGGATTGTTATTGTCCGCATTTGCTGTATATAATAAGATTCCTTATCTGATATACATTTCTTATGGGGTAATAATGGGTATTGGTTTGGGAATCGGATATATATCCCCTGTAAAGACATTGATGATATGGTTCAGTAAGTATAAGGGGTTGGCTACAGGTATTGCCATCAGTGGATTTGGCTTGTCGAAGGTGATGTTTTCTCCGATTATAGAATCTTGTACGAAGCATTATGGGGTGGTCGTTACTTTATTGGTGATGGCTCTTATCAGTACGTTATGCATGATTACCGCTTCTTATCTGATAAAGAAACCTTCCGGTTGGGTGGAGAAGAAAGAGGATATATCCTTGTCCGTATCGAAGATAAAAGGTATAATCCTTGATTCGCGTTACATTACCATCTGGTTCATGTTTTTCATTAATATAACCTGTGGATTGGTATTGATTTCCTTTGAGAAGAATATTGTACAAGGCGTGGGTATCAGTTCCGTCTACGTTGGTTTGATTGCTTCATCGACTGCTTTCTTCAATACATTGGGCAGATTTGGTTATGCCACGTTGTCGGATTATCTGCGTCCTAAAGTCTGGATATATTGTATCATCTTTTTCAGCAGCATCATCGTGACGATGAATGTGGCTGTAATTTCAGGACTTGGTGTATTATCCGTATTGTTGCTGTTGTTTATCATCAATATGGGATATGGGGGTGGATTTTCTACTCTTCCCACTTTATTGACTGATTATTTCGGTATGAAACAGATTTCTACCATACATGGATTTGCTTTATCTGCATGGGCATGGGCTTCAGTAGCTTCATTCTTGATTACTCAGATTCTTATCTATAGATTACATTACAGCATTGAGGAAGTATGTACCTATCTTTGTGTATTGTATTTCTTTGCAATGCTTGGTGGGGTTAGCTTATTGGCATTAAAAAAATACAATAAAGGTATCTGAAAAGATGAATTGATTGTATTGGCTGCCACAAAGTGTCGCATAACACTTATCTTTGACGGAAAATTCAGAAAAACATGATTGATACAGAATATTTGAAGCATTTTGAAGAGAGATTGCAGCAGAATTTGTTGCATTTGTGTACCAATGAGGGGGTGCTCGACGGCACGCTGCTGGCCACTGAGGACCTGGACAAGCGCTGGCACGACCTGGCACCGGAATACATGGCCGATGCCGTGGAGCAGATTCCCGACTATCCCACGGTGTCGGTGGCTTGGGCGGCTTACCTGGGATTAGGGGTGGCCTGCCACTGGGACGAGGACTGGGAGGCTTGCATGCAGGCCACTTACCAGTCGTACTACGGGGAGCAGGGCTTTGACGACATGGACGAGCACATCGTACACGACCTGCTGGGCCTGCCGCTCGACGGGGTGGAGGCCGCTCGCCTGGAGAAAGTGATTCGCCGTTGTGCACAGTATGCGGTCGATGCCATCCGCCACGAGCAGATTGAGCCGCAGAGTCCGCGGGCTTTCCACGTGTTTGCCCGTGCCTGCCGGACGATGTTCCGCATAGGGGCGGCCATCGAACTGAAACGCCTGGGCTACAAGTTCGAGAAAGTGCAGTTGAGCCAGATGCCGGGCGGTTTTCCGGCCTGAAAAATTGTACCCGCAAACGATGTAAATCAACGTCTTTGCACTATCTTTGACGGAGAAATACAGAACCATTTTTAATACGGAAAAATATGAAAAAATTGTGGGGACTGATGTGTGCATTGGCCATGGCAGGAACATTGTCGGCCGGTGCGGAGAATGTGACAGGTGAGAATCCCGTCAAGAAAACACGGAGTGAAACATTCATTCTGGAGAAAAACACCGAGTGGGAACCTGCCGGCGAGGGAGTGACCCGTCAGGTGATGGGATACGACGGACAGGTGATGCTGGTGAAGGTGAAGTTCGAGAAGGGTGCCATAGGTACTGCCCACACGCATTACCACACCCAGACCACTTACGTGGTCAGCGGAAAGTTCGAGTTTACCGTGGGCGGGAAGACGCAGGTCGTGTCTGCAGGCGACGGCATCTACATGGAGCCGGATGTGCTGCATGGCTGCAAGTGCCTGGAAGCCGGACTGCTGATTGACTGTTTCTCCCCGATGCGGGCGGATTTCCTGAAAAAATAACCGGCTGAAAATCAATGCGGTTTTCAACCGTGAGAAAACGCTTCGACGTTTGGAGTCAAACGCCTTTACGTTTTCCCTGAAACGCCTTTGCGTTTGACATGAAACGCACTTACGTTTTGGAGGTACAACCGTCCGCGATAGCGTTCACCACATAAAAAGATAGCCGTCCAGATTTT
>ERZ779669.932-NODE-932-length-15318-cov-2.223875_pt1 | contig 15318 bp, 6 predicted proteins | sample MGYA00511372_ERZ779669 | MGnify/ENA primary metagenome ERZ779669 (study PRJEB29588, sample SAMEA1967891) | human gut metagenome | biome: human gut; feature: human-associated habitat; material: faeces | place: Denmark | collected 2008/2010 ... | reverse complement strand
CCCAGCCATGACTTGCAAGCTTTGCCGGAAGGACGCTTTGAATGGGATGCCGACGGATGTTTTGTAAATTTGCAGACCATCCCGCCCAAGGCACCGAGTCAAGCTGTTCTCGAATCACACAGGAAAATGATAGACATACAAATACCTCTTACGGGCGATGAAACCATGGGATATTCCCCCTTAAAAGAATTGAAGCCTACGCCATACGATGAAACCAAAGACATTTCGTTCTATAAAGAGTGTTCCGGAAGTTTCGTCACCGTAAAGAAAGGCATGTTTGCCATCTTTTTCCCGCAAGACGCACATGCGCCGGGCGTAACACCGACAGCTTTGAAGAAAGCCGTCTTTAAAATTCCGGTATCGGATGATTGGAATCAACAATAAAAATAACACCTTAATTCTATTCTTATTATGGCAAAATCAACGGTAAAGTCAACTCCAAAGACTTTGGATATTATTAAAAACGACCCTTGGCTGAAAGATTATGAAGTCGCTATCGTGGGTCGCCACCGGCATGCGGAAGACAAAATCGCCGAACTCACACAAAATGGAAAATGCTCTTTGTCGGATTTCGCTTCGGGATACTTATATTTCGGCCTGCACCGCACGGCTACGGGGTGGGTGTTCCGCGAATGGGCGCCCCATGCCACCGAAATCTATTTGATAGGCGATTTCAATGATTGGAAGGAATCGCCGAAATACAAGTTGAAAAGGATAAAGGACACCGGGAACTGGGAAATCAAATTGCGCGGCAACGCCCTCAAACACGGCGACCTCTACAAGTTGAAAATACATTGGGACGGCGGATGCGGCGAACGTATTCCGGCATGGTGCCGCCGCGTGGTACAGGACGAACAGACCAAAATCTTCAGTGCGCAAGTCTGGGCGCCCGAACAGCCTTACGTGTGGAAAAAGAAGACTTTCCGCCCCAATACGGCTCCCTTGCTGATTTATGAATGCCACATCGGTATGGCGCAGGATGCAGAGAAAGTCGGGTCTTACAATGAATTCCGTGAAAACGTGCTGCCCCGCATCGCTGCCGATGGGTACAACTGCATACAAATCATGGCCATACAGGAACATCCTTACTACGGAAGTTTCGGCTATCATGTATCGAGTTTCTTTGCAGCTTCCAGCCGTTTCGGTACGCCGGAGGAACTGAAACGACTCATCGACGAGGCACATAAAATGGGCATTGCCGTGATTATGGACATCGTGCACTCCCACGCCGTGAAGAACGAAGTGGAAGGCTTGGGCAACTTTGCCGGTGACCCCTGCCAGTATTTCTATTCGGGCGGACGGCGCGAACACCCGGCGTGGGACAGTTTGTGCTTCGATTACGGCAAGAACGAAGTCATACACTTCCTGTTGTCCAACTGCAAATTCTGGTTGGACGAGTACCATTTCGACGGTTTCCGTTTCGACGGTGTCACGTCTATGCTCTATTACAGCCACGGGTTGGGCGAGGCGTTCTGCAACTATGGGGATTATTTCAACGGGCATCAAGACGACAATGCCATCTGTTACCTGACGTTGGCCAACGCATTGATTCACGAAGTCAACCCCAAAGCCATTACCATAGCCGAGGAAGTGAGCGGCATGCCGGGATTGGCTGCCCCGTTCAAAGGCGGCGGATACGGTTTCGACTACCGCATGGCCATGAACATTCCCGACTATTGGATAAAGACCATTAAAGAAAAGAAGGACGAGGACTGGAAACCTAGCAGCATGTTTTGGGAAGTGACGAACCGACGGGCTGACGAGAAGACCATATCTTATTGTGAAAGCCACGACCAGGCTTTGGTGGGCGACAAGACTATCATTTTCCGCCTGATAGATGCCGACATGTATTGGCACTTCAAAAAAGGAGATGAGAACTACGCCGTAGAACGCGGCATAGCCTTGCATAAAATGATTCGTCTGCTTACAGCTTCCACCATCAACGGCGGTTATCTGAATTTCATGGGTAATGAGTTCGGTCATCCGGAATGGATTGATTTTCCGCGTGAGGGCAACGGGTGGAGTCACAAGTATGCCCGGAGACAGTGGAATCTTGTAGATAATAAAGAATTGTGCTATCATTACTTAGGTGACTTCGACAAAGCTATGCTTGATATTATCGGCAAGGAGAAAAATATCCAAAAATCTCCCGTGACGGAAATCTGGCATAACGATGGCGACCAAGTATTGGCCTATAGCCGTAATAACCTCATATTTGTCTTTAACTTCAGCTATGCCCGTTCGTATACGGATTACGGCTTCATGGTGCCTCAAGGGGCCTACGACGTGATTCTGAACACTGACGCCCCGGCATTCGGCGGACACGGATTGAATGATGACAGCCTCCGCCACTTGACCAACTTCGACCCGCTTCTGGCCCGTGATGGAAAGGGATGGCTCAAACTCTATCTTCCGGCACGTTCTGCCATGGTACTCCGTAAGGCGCAAGAAGATGAAAAGACGGAAAATAAATAAGAGTAAAAACAAATAAACTGAAACTGGATTCCGGATGTACAAACCGACATATAAGAAAAGAACCGCACGCATGATTTCATGGGTATGCGGTTCTCTTTTCACCTTGTTCTCCCTGCTTTACCTGTTTGTGATGCAGGCTGACTTATTGGCTACCGCACAACATTTGTTGTCGAAAGGGCAGACCGTTTATTCTCCGCTGTGGGGAACGGTCATCATTACCTTTCTGCTACTGTTATTGCAGGGAGTTTTTCGGCGGATAATGGTATATCCGTTGCGTTTCCATGCACTCTATTATTTCCCGTCGTGCGTCGTGTTGGGATTGCTTACGTCCATTGTTCCTCAAACAGGGTGGAATGTACAATTGTCCACCAATTGGATATGGCTCACGGTCTGTATTTTTTTGTATATCCTTGTGACATGGATGGCTCTGCATTTCCCGGACCGTAAAAATGGAAAACAGAATGCTTTTTCCTTCCTATGGGTGAATTTCCTATGGCTTGCGTTGCAGTTCTGCATGGTTAACAGCATAGCCAATACGAAAGATGTATACCACTACCGGCTCAAAGCGGAGAGATACCTCGTCGAAGGGCAGGACTCGTTGGCGTTGCAAGTAGGAGCCAAATCATTGCAGACAGACCGGAGCCTGACTGCCATGAGAGTGTTTGCACTAAGCCGTGAGAATCTTTTAGGCGAGAAGCTTTTCGATTTTCCTCAATATAACGGTAGCCAAGGTCTGTTGCCCAGTTTGTCTGATACAACCTACGCTCATGATTGGACGAAGGCCTTATACAAACATTTAGGGGGAAAGCCGGGGAAAAATTTGAAAGACAACACCCGGTTTCTCGAACTTCTGTCACAACGGCCTTCGGCCACTGCTGCTGCAAAAGACTACTTGCTTTGCGCCTATCTGTTGGATAAGAACCTTGATGCTTTTGTCGCCGCACTGCCACGTTGCCATGAAGTGAACGACAACCTCCCGTTACATTACAAGGAAGCTCTCATTCTATATAACCGTTTGCATACCACTCCGGCCATTACGTACAAAAACAGTGTAATAGAAACAAACTTGAACGACTTCCTCCACTACGGTATGCAATATACTCATGCGACGGAACGCTCGAACCAATGCCGACGCATGTACGGAAATACGTATTGGTGGTATTATTACTATCAAAAACCTTCTGAATAATCGTAGCTTTATCCCCTATATTCCCGCCATAAATGCCGCAAAGCAATCAGGGGATGATACCATAACATACGTGGACCTGCATATCGCATCACTTTCCGGATGCGTCGCTTCATGTCCGGACGGTAGCAATGTATGGTGCAAAGACGGCACGTACGCTTATCTTTCTGGAAGGGACACCGTGATAGACGTGCACGGGAATAATCCAACATTTCACGGCACTCCGGACATAAAGTCCTGTGGCCTTCCTTGTAGCGGCAGGGGGGCAGTAGAGACGAATCATCAATTCTACCGTACGCTGTTCTTCCTCTATCCGGTTGTTTTTACGCTTGCCCAAATCCGTTCTTTTCCTTTCTACCTATTCTTTAATACGAATCAAGGCATTGGCCAAAATAGCTGTGACACCACCGGTCGTGATACCGGACGAGAATATGTTTCTCACCGTTTCCGGCAGTTGCGAAAGAATCTCGGGCACCAATTCCACACTTAATCCCAAAGAAAAACTCAACGCCATCACCAACGTGGCTTTGCGGTCGATGGTCTGAGCTGCAATAATACGGATTCCGGCGGAAGCCACTGTGCCGAACATCAATAGCGTGGCACCGCCCAATACTGGTTCGGGCATCAAAGAGAACACCAGACCCACGGCCGGGAAAAGTCCCAGCAAAATAAGGAATCCTGCGATATAATATCCCACGTAACGGCTCGCCACTCCAGTCAACTGTATCATCCCGTTGTTTTGGGCAAAGACTGAGTTCGGGAAGGAATTGAACACTCCGGCCAACATAGAATTGAACCCATCGGCCAAAATTCCTCCGGAAGCCCGTTTCACAAACGTCTTTCCCTCTACCGGCTCTCCCGAGATGAGTGAATTGGCCGTGATGTCGCCGTAGGCTTCAATCGCCGTAATCAAATACACCAGTCCCAAAGCGATAAAAGCCGACCAGTCAAAAGACAAGCCGTATTTAAAAGGAACAGGTATATTGAACCCTCCATAACTCTGCACCGAAGAAAAGTCCACCAAACCCATACACCAAGCCACCGCGTAACCGATGACCAGTCCGATGACAATCGAACTCATACGCAGGTAACGGTTCGAACTTCTGTTGAAGAAAATAATCAGCAACAAAACCAAAGCCGCCAAGCCGACATGTTCAAAGCTACCGAAAGTCCCGTTGCTTTTGGCCACCGCACCGCCTCCGCAGGCCGTAATCCCCACTTTGATAAGACTCATACCTATCAGCGTCACGACAATACCGGAAACCAACGGCGTAATGATTTTACGGGTATATTTCAATAAGCGGCTAATTAACATTTCTACCGTAGAGGCCGCCATACAAGCCCCGAAAATAACGGGAAGACCTCCGGTCAGCCCTGCGGAAATGATAGGACCGATGAAAGAAAAGCTCGTGCCCTGTATGCACAGCAATCCCGTACCGATACCTCCGATTCGTCTACATTGTATAAACGTGGACACGCCGGAAGCAAACAATGCCATGGAAACCAAGAAACTGGTCGTCTCGATATCCAACTTCAAAGCCCCGGCTATGATAAGCGGCGGGGTGATGATAGCCACGAAAATGGCCAATAAATGCTGTAGGGCAGCAAATAAAGTTTCGCGCAAAGGCGGTCGGTCGTTCAACCCGTATATCAACTCTGCTTTTAATTCGGACTTGTTTGATTCTTCCATTGGTTTCTTCTTGTGTACGTTTGATTAATATGTAGAAAAATACCCTACCTTAATAATTTGGGCGCAAAGGTACGAAAAAAACAGTAAAGGAAGCAGGTCTGTTTCGCTTTCTCCTGACAATTAAGAGGCATTTCGAGCCAAATGTTAAAAAATCGAGGGCAAATTAGGTATTTTCGCTCCGTCGTTCGTCCTATATATAAAACGTGATTGGAATCGGTGTTACGGCCAACAGGTTCAGCCGTAACAGTCCGAAAAAGATTGAACCTTACTTTTTACTATTATGGGAAAAAACGACTTTTTTAAGGATTTGCCGCGCAGAGGAGCCAAGCATCTGTTGGCCACAATGGCGTGGACTGCTTTTTGCACGGGAACTGTGTATGCACAAGAATGGATTGATGTGACAGACACTTACATCACCAATGCAGACTTCTCCACCGGTACGACGGACGGGTGGGACGCCGGGACTGCGCTTCCCGGCGTGAATGCCACATGGTTGAATGCAGAGTTCTTCCAGTCTTATAATTCTGCCTCGCAAAACGTGTTAGGATTGAAAGCCGGTCATTACAAACTTACGGTGCAAGGATTCCACCGTGCAGGCGGAAATGATAATGGAGCGGCCTACAACGCCGGCACGGAAGTTATCAATGCTTACCTGTTTGCAGGAAAGGATTCGGTGAAGCTAAAGTCCCTGTACAGCGAACCTGCAGATGCCAGTGTAGCCAACCAGTTGAACGGATGGCCCGACGGTATGGAAGGACTGAACGCTTGGCTGACCAAATATCCCGAAAGCTATCTGAACGAGGTGACATTCACCGTACAACAAGACGGAAGCGACATGCTGATGGGGATTGCATCCAATACCAATGCGGGTAAAACATGGTCTTGTTGGGACAACTTCAAACTGTATTTCGAGGGAAGCGCGTTTGATGCCTTCTCCGTCAAAATCTCAAAATTGGAAACGTTGCGCGATTCATTGGAAACTTTGGGTATAGCGTCTGCCTCCGAGTTGACCGCCCTCGTCGAACAGTACGGCAGCTACAATGAAAACACTCCGGAGGAGGAAATCGCCGCCGCATCCGTTATCCTCGAAGAAAACACAGCCACAGCTTTAGGGCTTTGTACGAAGGGGGCTGAGTTGACAGCAAGCATGGCCAAAGCAACCGGACTGTTGACGCAAATGGAAGATGGGACATATAATGTGACAGATGCCGTAAAGCAAGAACTGCAAGACGCTATCGGAACTGCGGAAGAGGTTCTGAAACTGTCCACAATGAAAGAAGTCACTGAAGCGATTGGCGACGGCATCACGGCCATGAACACGGCAACATCCAATGCCATGGCTTACATCAGCCTAAGCTATTCATTACAGAAAGCCAAAGCATTGGCCGACCGTATCAGCGGTTTGGCAGAAACCGAAGCTTACAAGAAAGTAGCTGAATTGTTGGCCTCCACGGAATTGGTTTACGACGATGTGGCTTTGGCCGCACAGGCTCTCAATGCAGAATGCCGTACAGCCATGACTCCGGAGTTCCTTTCTACGGCATCCGATGACAATCCGATAGAACTTACCAGTTTCATTGTCAATCCGAACGTATTCCAAACCGTATCGGAAATGGCTCCTCCTTCCGGTTGGGATTGCGACAAAGGGGCTGCGGACGGTACGTGGTACACGTCTACGGAAGGTACAGGTAATTCAGATCTCTTCTGTAACAGTTGGACCGGTTCCCGTCTGAACCCCTCACGCTATGGCCAAACTATAGGAAACGACGAAGAAGGAGCGGTGAAGTTACCGGACGGACTGTACATATTGAAAGCAGCCACTTATACAAACGCCGGAGCGACCAACGTACTCTTGTACGCCTCGACAGACAGCGTGGATTTCGCCTTTGCGGAAAGCAACGAAGATTGGGACACCTATGTAGAAGCACGAGACGCTCTGGCTACAACGACGGAAACAGAGAACTTCGAAGTGCGCGACGGTAAACTTCATATCGGTATGGTTTGCGTAGGCACGACAGGTGGAAACGGTAAAAGTTGGTATGCCGACAACTTCCGCATTTATTACATCAAGAGCGATGTAATCTCTGCTTACCGCGACCGTCTGCAAGCCCGACTGGATGAAGCGGCTCTGCTGCATGAAAAGATGGTGGAAGCCGGTATCGACGACAGCGACGACCTCGGTTTTGCCTTGGATCCGGAAGACGGTTATCCCGACTTCATCGAATCCGGAACACAAGAAGAGTTACAATTAGCCATCGAGGATATGGACCGCATGTTGGAAGAAGGCAACACGATTATTACAAATTATGAAACCCTCACGCCTCTCTTAAGCAACGGTACCGTTTTGGACAGTCAATTAAATGAAGGGCTGGTGGTAGCCCAACCTAAGGTTACGGCCGATTTCTCCATGGCATTGGAGGACGCTGCGGCTTACGCGGAAAAGATGACATGGGGAAATTACTTGGACAAAAGGATCGTTGAGAAGACAACTGTATTGAACGATGCGACCGAAGCCTTGAAAGCTTCCATCGCGCTCTGCTTCCCGTTGGGTAAAGCCAAAACCTTGGCCGACCAAATCGGCGGATTGACCGAAAGCGAAGCGTATAAAAACGTGGTGGCACTTTTGAAAAGCGATGAGATTGACCAAATCGATGCCGACGAATTCACGGAACTGTTGAAGATGGAATGTGTGGAAGCCATGACACAGGACGTGAAAGAAAGCGCCAAAGAAAACCCGTTGGACATGACGAGTTTCATTGTCAATCCGAATATCTATCAAAATGCAGTGGACGACAATAATACGCCAATCAACACCGTAGCCAACGGTTGGGAGTGCCAAACGACGGCTGACAGTCAGGAACGTACCAAAGCGACGAGCGGCGACACTTGGTTGTATTGTTGGAGCTGGTCCGGAAAAGAAAGCAATAACATCGCTTCTTCTACCGATTACCATCAAGTTTTGGGCAACTATGGGGCACAAGAAAGCAAGGTCGCTTTGCCCGATGGAGCTTACCGTTTGGAGGCTGCCACTTGGTGTACGAAGACTCCGGAACTGTTGCAGTTGTATGCTTTGACGCGCAACGTGTCTACCGAAATTGTACCCGACATCAACCAAAACGACAGCACGGTTTACGTATTCAGCGACAGCGTATACGCGGAAGCTGCTTTCAATGCCGATACCGACACATGGGACATCGCTCAAAACACGTTGTCTACCACCACGGTCATACCGGAAATTTATGTGGAAAACGGAAGCCTGGTCATCGGTATCAAGGGAAGCGGCGTCATTACCGGGAACGGACAATATTGGTTTGCCGATAATTTCCGCCTTTATTACGTAGGTCCGAACAAAGGCGACAATATCTCGGCTCCCGCCATGGATAACAATGACCTGATGAAAGAAGTGGATGTATATGACTTGTCCGGCCGGATGGTTCGCAAACAAGTAAGGAAGTCCGAGGCTCTGCGCGGTCTGCATAAGGGCATCTACATCATGGACGGAAAGAAATATGTAGTGAAATAGAATAATCAACGATGAATTTATGAAAAAGTATGTTTCTCTTGTCTTGTTCTCCTTACTGAGTTGGGCCGTCTGTGCAAAAGACTTTCCGAAAGTCATCCTTGCCGGAGACTATCCCGATCCCACCATCCTGCGCGACGGGAAGGATTACTACATGACGCATTCTCCTTTTTATTATGCGCCGGGCTTCCTCATCTGGCATTCCCAGGACTTGGAACATTGGGAACCGGTATGCCGTGCCATGGCGCAATGGGAAGGCTCGGCCATGGCACCGGATTTGGTGAAGTATAATAATAGGTATTACATCTATTATCCGGCTGCCGGGACGAACTGGGTAATATGGGCGGACAACATCCGCGGGCCGTGGAGCGCACCGAAAGATTTGAAGGTGAACGGCATCGACCCCGGGCATGTGGCCGATGCGGATGGAAAACGTTACCTCTATCTCTCCGAAGGCAAAGTCGTGCAGCTCTCCGACGACGGATTGTCTACGGTGGGCGAGGTGAAAAAGGTCTACGACGGTTGGCCCTATCCCCGGAACTGGCGGACGGAAGGCATGTATCTGGAATCTCCGAAACTGAACTACCACAACGGCTACTATTACCTCACGTCGGCCGAAGGCGGACCGGGCACCAGTCACATGGTCGTGACGGCACGCTCGAAAAGCGTACTCGGTCCGTGGGAGAACTCTCCGTTCAACCCGTTGGTGCACACTTACAGTGAAAGAGAAAGCTGGTGGTCCAGGGGACACGGCACACTGATAGACGACGTAAACGGAAACTGGTGGGTGGTGTACCACGCATACGCCAAAGGTTACCATACTTTGGGACGTCAAACTCTTATCGAACCGATCGAGTGGACACCGGACGGATGGTGTCGTGCCAAGTCCGCAGGCACGCTTCCCAAGGCAGAGGCTCCCATCCGCCACGGTCTGGAGCTTTCCGACGACTTCCAAGGAGCGAAACTGGGCCTGCAATGGACGTTCTGGAAAGAATATGCCCCGAAAGCCGTGAGCATCGAAAACCGGACACTGCGGCTGAAGGCTAAAGGCAATACTCCGGCAGACGGCCGTTTGTTGTTGGCTACCGCAGAAGACAAGAACTACGAAACCCAAGTTGAAGTCACGGTAGGGAAAAACAATACAGCCGGACTCCTGCTTTATTATAGCGAAAAAGCATACGCCGGACTGGTGTCGGACGGCAAGACATTCACCGTCTACCGGCACGCCGGACAAAAGACAGAAATGCCCAACACGTTAGGCAGACAGTTCACGGTACGGATAAAGAACCAAGGCAACCACGTCTCCATATCGGTTGGAAAGGACGGAAAGGAATGGACCACACTGGCCGAAGGCATAGATGTGTCCGGCATGCACCACAACGCCTACAAAGGGTTCTATGCCTTACGTATAGGGTTGGTTTCCATTGGGAAAGGTGAAGCCGCTTTCCGCCGGTTCCGTTATAAAAACGCCGTGCCACAGGAGAAAGACCTGAGTGCCTACCTGATGGTGTTCCACAAGGACGAAACGCACGGCCTTTACATGGCATTGAGCCGCGACGGATACACGTTCACGGCTCTGAACGACGGGGAACCCGTCTTGGCCGGCGATACGATTGCTTACCAAAGAGGGATACGCGACCCCTATATCTACCGTGGACCGGACGGTGCATTCTATTTGGCCATGACCGACCTCCATGTCTTTGCCCGCCGCGACGGCTACCGTGAAACGGAGTGGGAGCGCGACCGTAACATGTACGGTTGGGGAAACAATAAGGGATTGGTGCTGATGAAGTCGTGGGACTTGGTAAATTGGAAACGCGCCAACATCCGTTTCGACCAACTGACAGCCGGATTGAGTGAAATAGGTTGCGCATGGGCACCCGAAATTACCTACGACGAACGGGTGGGCAAACTGATGATTTACTACACCATGCGCTTCCGCAACGAACGCAACAAACTGTATTACGTGTACGTGAACGATGATTTCGACCGTATCGAGAGCCTGCCCCAACTGCTTTACGAATACCCAGACGAAACGGTTTCGGCCATCGACGGCGACATCACCAAAGTAGGGGATAAGTACCATCTTTTCTATGTGGCCCACGACGGACAGCCGGGTATCAAGCAGGCTGTTTCCGACCGTATCAGCGGAGACTACGAATACGATCCGCGTTGGTACGATTTTGAACCGAAATCTTGCGAGGCTCCCACGGTATGGAAACGCCTCGGAGAGGACAAATGGGTGCTGATGTACGATGTATATAGTATCACGCCACACAATTTCGCCTTTACCGAAACGTCGGACTTCATCACGTTTAAAAATCTGGGACGTTTCAACGAAGGAGTGATGAAATCCACGAATTTCAATGCTCCCAAGCATGGAGCCGTGGTGCATCTGACCACCGAGGAGGCCGACAAGCTTGAAGCTTACTGGCTCAAGAACAAACGGAAATACGTTTCCACGGCATCCATACAGAAAAATCCCCTGTTCCCCGGTTATTATGCCGACCCGGAAATACTATATTCCGAGCAAACGCAAAAATACTACGTTTATCCCACGACGGACGGTATACCGGGATGGGGCGGCACGAGCTTCAAGGCTTTCTCGTCCGCCGACTTGAAAACGTGGAAAGAAGAGCGTGTCATGTTGGATTTGAGACAGGTTTCATGGGCGAAAAAGAACGCATGGGCACCTTGTATCATCGAGAAAAAACAAACAGACGGCAGTTACAAATATTATTTTTATTACACGGCAGAGAAGCAAGTGGGCGTGGCGGTAGCCGACCATCCGCTCGGCCCGTTCAAGGACAGCGGCCAACCGCTGATAGGGAAGGAACTTCCGGGCGGAATGAAACGCGGACAGAATATCGACCCGGACGTTTTCACCGACCCCGTGAGCGGCAAGACTTATTTGTACTGGGGCAACTATTACATGGCAGTGTGTGAACTGAACGATGACATGGTATCCGTCAAACCGAACACCACGAAGATACTCATCGACAACGACCGGCATTACAGTGAAGCGCCTTACGTCTTTTACCGTGACGGATACTATTATTTCACATGGTCTAAAAACGACACGCGGAGCGCGGACTACGAAGTCCGTTACGTGCGTTCCAAGTCCCCCGTCGGCCCGATCGACCCGTCGGAAAGCCGGATGGTAGTCTGCAAAAAGCCCGACCAGGGCATTTATGCCACAGGCCACCAATCCTTCCTGCAAGTGCCCGGCACGGACGAATGGTACATCGTCTACCACCGCTTCAAGTTCCCCGACGGCATCACGATGGGGCGTGAAGCGGGTTATCACCGCGAAGTCTGCATGGACCGCGTGTTTTTCAATGAAGACGGCACAATAAAACAAGTCGTTCCAAGTCTATAATAAAGAGCATATCATATACATTTATAAACAAAATCGACATACGATGAAACGAATATTATTGGGTATATTAGGCGTATGCGCATGCCATGCCTACGCACAAACATTCAAGGAGTGGCAAGACCCTGAGATCAATGCCGTCAACCGTGCCCCCATGCACACCGACTTTTTTGCCTATGAAAGTACGGAACTGGCGGCAAAAGGAATGAAAGAACTGTCCGGAAACTTCATGAGCCTGAACGGGAACTGGAAATTCAACTGGGTGGAACATGCCGACGCACGTCCGGAAGGCTTCTGGAAGACGGATTTCAACGACAAAGGCTGGGTGGATTTCCCGGTTCCGGGCGTGTGGGAACTGAACGGTTATGATGTCCCGGTATACGCAGGAGTGGATTTCGGATGGAAAGGCTACGAAGGGCGCACGTTCAAGAAGCCGCCCCATGTCCCGACGGAAAACAACCACGTAGGTTCCTACCGTCGTGAAGTGGTGATTCCTTCAGACTGGAAAGGGAAAGACATCATCGCCCATTTCGGTGCCGTGTCTTCCAACATGTACCTATGGGTCAACGGAAAGTTTGTGGGTTACAGCGAGGACAGCAAAATGGAGGCGGAGTTCGACCTGACCCCTTATCTGAAACCTGGGCAAAAGAACCTGATAGCCTTCCAAGTGTTCCGTTGGTGCGACGGCAGCTACTTGGAGGATCAGGATTTCTTCCGTTACAGCGGCGTATCACGCGACTGCTACCTCTACGTGCGCCACGCCAAGCGGATAGAAGACCTTCGGGTCACTCCCGACTTGGACGACCGGTATCAGGACGGGACACTGGAAGTCCGTATGGATGTAAAGGGCAAGGCCCGCATTACACTCGAATTACTCGATGCACGCGGGGAAACCGTCTGCATGAAAGAAGTCCGCGAAACGGGAACCCCATCCGTCATCATGCCGGTGAAGAACCCGCATAAATGGACGGCAGAGACGCCCTACCTCTACACCCTCAGGGCTACACTGAAAGACGGAAACGCCATCCGCGAAGTCATACCCGTAAAAGTGGGATTCCGGAAAATCGAAATCAAGGACAGCCAACTTTTGGTAAATGGGCAGCCCGTGCTCATCAAAGGAGTAAACCGTCATGAGATGGATCCCGACGGAGGCTCGTATGTCACCCGCGAGAGGACGCTCCAAGACATACAACTCATGAAGAAATTCAATGTCAATGCCGTGCGCACCTGCCACTATCCGGACGATCCGTATTGGTATGAACTGTGCGACCGTTACGGCCTTTACATCGTGGCCGAAGCCAATCTCGAAAGCCACGGCATGGGTTTCAAGGAAAAGTCGTTGGCCAAGGACCCGGCTTACAAGAAAGCGCATTTGGAACGCAACCAACGCAACGTGCAGTGCAACTTCAACCATCCGAGCATCATCCTGTGGTCGATGGGCAACGAGTGTGGCGACGGCTCGAACTTCGAGGCCTGTTACGACTGGATTAAACAGGAAGACCCCAGCCGCTTCGTCCACTTTGAACAAGCTTACGACACCGGTTCCAATACCGATGTCTACTGTCCGATGTATCCCACTTACTCCCGTTGCATCAAGTATTGCGAGGACGACAACAAACAGAAACCCTTCATCATGTGCGAATATGCCCATGCCATGGGGAACGCTTTGGGCGACTTCAACATTTATTGGGACTTAATCCGGAAGTATCCCAAGTTCCAAGGCGGCTTCATCTGGGACTGGGTGGACCAGTCGCCGAGATGGACCGGTCGCAACGGGGAAATGATATACGGTTACGACGGGGACTTCGACGATTATAAGACCAAGGACGACAATTACATGGTCAACGGCTTGTTCGGTCCCGACCGTGTACCGAACCCGCACAGCTACGAAGTGAGATACTTCTACCAGAACATCTGGACCACGCCCGGAGATTTGTCGAAAGGCGAAATCAAGGTATACAACGAGAATTTCTTCCGCGACCTTTCGGCATACGTCATGGAGTGGGAAACACTGAAAGACGGAAAAGTCATGCGCAGCGGAACGGTGGAACGGATAGATTGCCAACCGCAACAAACCGCCACGATGACCTTGGACTGGGGCGGAACTGACGGGGAAGGCGAATGGTTGCTCAACGTGAGATACCTGCAACGGGAAAGAGAAGGCATCATTCCGGCGCGTCACGTGGTGGCCAAGGCACAAATCGAACTCCGGCCCTATCAGGCACCGGACATGGTTTTGAAGAACGAAAGCGTGCGTTACATTCCGGATGTCGTCCCGCAAGTCAACGACCGTAATCTGGCCCATCTGATTATCACGGGAGAGAACTTCCGGGTACGTTTCAACAAGATGACCGGATACATGGAACGCTATGCCGTGAACCGGACGGAGTTCATCCGGAAAGGCGGTGCGCTGACACCAAATTTCTGGCGCGCCCCGACCGACAATGATTACGGTGCCAAACTCCAACACAAATATGCGGCTTGGAAAAATCCCGACCTGCGTCTCACGTCTTTAAAACACGAAACGAAAGAAGGACAGGTCATCGTGTCGGCGGAATACGACATGAGGAGTGTGTCGGCCAAGCTTTACCTGACCTATACCATCAACAACCGAGGAGCCGTAAAGGTCAACCAAAAGATGGTGGCCGACAAGGGGAAAAAGGCATCCGACATGTTCCGCTTCGGCATGCAACTGGTCATGCCCAAGGATTTTGAATACATTTCTTACTACGGACGCGGGCCGGTGGAGAATTACAGCAACCGCAACCACAGCACAGACCTCGGCATTTATCACCAGACCGTAGACGAACAGTTCTATCCCTACATCCGTCCGCAAGAGACGGGCACGAAAACAGACATCCGTTGGTGGAAAGTCCTCGACGTGAAAGGCACGGGGTTGCAGTTCGTGGCCGATGCCCCGTTCTCGGCTTCCTCCCTGCACTACACCATCGAATCGTTGGACGAAGGACCGGTGAAGAAACAGGGACATTCGCAGGAAGTGGAAAAGGCAGACCTGACCAACGTTCTGATAGACAAGGCACAGATGGGACTGGCTTGTATCGACAGTTGGG
>ERZ779669.930-NODE-930-length-15354-cov-6.530950_pt1 | contig 15354 bp, 10 predicted proteins | sample MGYA00511372_ERZ779669 | MGnify/ENA primary metagenome ERZ779669 (study PRJEB29588, sample SAMEA1967891) | human gut metagenome | biome: human gut; feature: human-associated habitat; material: faeces | place: Denmark | collected 2008/2010 ... | reverse complement strand
AGATTTACACTCGGATATTTCTGATTAGTTTTGGTTGTTCTATGGTTATAAATACATTAGATGAATATACATTATCAAGTTCTAATCGTACCTTTATGGAATTGAAATATTCCCACGGTGGTGTTAACTTCATTCCGTCTTCGTTCTAATCGTACCTTTATGGAATTGAAATATACTTCTGATTTCGACGTTCTTGACGGCTTTAAGTTCTAATCGTACCTTTATGGAATTGAAATTTCGTAATAATGAGCGTATGATGGGAATACAATAGTTCTAATCGTACCTTTATGGAATTGAAATAGTTGTCTTTGATAATAGTGTTGGTAACCTCATCAAAGTTCTAATCGTACCTTTATGGAATTGAAATATCAGAAATGGATTGAGGTCCATGTTCCTCAGCAGTTCTAATCGTACCTTTATGGAATTGAAATGAGAGTCGGCAGTATAGTGGATGCCCTTGAAGCGGGTTCTAATCGTACCTTTATGGAATTGAAATTGATTCTCAACGTCTCAATTCTTTTCATATGTATGTTCTAATCGTACCTTTATGGAATTGAAATTATGAAACTACAAATTGTTTTGCATTGGTTAAGTCGTTCTAATCGTACCTTTATGGAATTGAAATAGAAATTTGGTGTTGCCCTATTGATATGAATAAAGTTCTAATCGTACCTTTATGGAATTGAAATGATGGTGTTAAACTTTACGACCGTGAGTTATCTGAAGTTCTAATCGTACCTTTATGGAATTGAAATAGTGGTGTAACAGCGGATTGATGAAAAAACAAAGAGTGTTCTAATCGTACCTTTATGGAATTGAAATTGGGTTATTCGATTAGGTGTCAAAAGACGGTCAAGGTTCTAATCGTACCTTTATGGAATTGAAATTAGTTAATACGTGTTAATATTAAGTATTTTCTTAAGTTCTAATCGTACCTTTATGGAATTGAAATCATTAAAGTCTTTGCTAAATCAAGTGAAGTATACGTTCTAATCGTACCTTTATGGAATTGAAATCACGCCACTTCTGGACAAAGCAGACTCTTGAGAAAGTTCTAATCGTACCTTTATGGAATTGAAATTCCATCTGACAAGATATGGTGGTACGTCAATTCCTAGTTCTAATCGTACCTTTATGGAATTGAAATGAGACTGTAGGACAGTTTACGAACCTTAAAGACTCTAGTTCTAATCGTACCTTTATGGAATTGAAATGATGCAGCTCTGTTTGACACAAAAGAAGAAGCCGAGTTCTAATCGTACCTTTATGGAATTGAAATCAAATCTACATCAATGTTGACCGCGAGATTGGCGAGGTTCTAATCGTACCTTTATGGAATTGAAATAAATTTGACAAAAGGTCTGTTATCTGAATATTCGGGTTCTAATCGTACCTTTATGGAATTGAAATTCACAAATAAAACGTCTGACACTAAAACCAAATAGTTCTAATCGTACCTTTATGGAATTGAAATCTCCTAAAAGCAAAATACGTCCTCGTCAGTTTAAGTTCTAATCGTACCTTTATGGAATTGAAATATGGCATTTCTTCTCGTTCTCTTTCTCTTGTAGAATGTTCTAATCGTACCTTTATGGAATTGAAATTAGTTGTTCGCTACATTCTCAGTCCCCACATCATGTTCTAATCGTACCTTTATGGAATTGAAATAAGAAGAAAAATCGTTGGAAGAGGAATTAGACGTGTTCTAATCGTACCTTTATGGAATTGAAATCAAGGAACATCAATAGAGGACATTGTAACCGCAGGTTCTAATCGTACCTTTATGGAATTGAAATACCAGTGCAGCAGTTGTATTATCACCCATAGAATGTTCTAATCGTACCTTTATGGAATTGAAATTTCGGAAATTGATTGAGGTCCATGTTCCTCAGCAGCGTTCTAATCGTACCTTTATGGAATTGAAATGACAAAACTCGTTCACTTTTACATTCTCTTTGTATGTTCTAATCGTACCTTTATGGAATTGAAATTCAAGAACAGTATTTAGAAGTGATTGATTACCAATTATTTGTAGTTAATACGGTAGAAAAGTGGATTGGGTGTTATTTGTGGGTTTACGGAAAGTGAAGATTTAACGATTTTAACTTGCTTTGACGTGCAAATGTGTGGTTTGGATGACAAAATGAGGGAAGAGAAGAGAAATAAAAGGGATGCCGTGAAAAGAGAAAATAGGATGGGCTGCTGTTGTAACGATACCCATTCTCTTATATGGATATACAGACAACTTTACTTTATTATCTGTATATATATAAGAGGTATAAAGTCAAGTGGATTGTGAGGGATGGTGTCGGTTGAAACGAACCCATCTGCTTGTATAGAGTTTAGTGGATAACTTCACTTTATTGTCTGTATATATATAAGGGGTATAAAGTCAAGTGGATTGCGGATGATGGAGTACTTTGAAAGTACCCCATCTGCTTGTATAGAACTTGGTTGGCAACTTTACTTTATTATCTGTTTATATATAAGAGGTATAAAGTCAAGTGATGCAAAGGGGATGGGTTGGTGAGGTGGCAGGTCTTTTCTTCTTTTCACGGCAAAAATTGTTTTCGATATGCGCTGATGAGGTGGGTACAAACCACCCCTTCGGGTATAAGAGTATATGGATAGACTATTTACCTGCATACTTATAAAGGTGGATATGGAGAATAATTTCGCAAATTACAAATCTCGCAAAATTGTCATCCGATAAAGATGCCTTGACTTTATTGACTGTATATATATAAGTGAATAAAGTCAAGTTGCGTTGGTGGCAGGTCTTTTCTTTTTTCGACAGTACCTTTCTTCGTTATCGGGTGCTCCACAATGGTTCGTTCTGCCAGTTGCCTGAGGGGAAGCCCAGTGCGCCGAGGTCAACTTCGGGATATTCTGTGAAGAGTGCCTGCATCTTGTCCAGCATATCATTTCCCGGAGATATGATATTGAGGAAGTACTTGATGATGCACATATCAAAATACACCCTTAATGGGTCTGTCTGAAGCAAAAGCCACGGACGTTTCATTCTTACAGGAATTGTTGCACGTATGGAGAAGACTCTATTCCATATACGGGCATGGTGTCCGCATGAATTACGTGTGACGGCAACGATGGTTAGCCATGACTCAAATGGAGCAACCTGCAAGTCAAACGACTGTGATATTCGCTTCTTTAGTTTCTTGTTCTTTATATTTGCAAAAATATTGGTGACGACACCAAAGGGAAGGATTTCCATCAATATCCATGCCGGTGGATATGGATTGGAATAGGTCTCCTTGAAATGTGTTACAAATTCTTCCTTTGAGTGGTTCAGTTCGTCTTCTATCAGACGTATGGTTTTGTTGAATTTGGCGGGATTGGAGAAATTCCGCGCATCGGTCATCCAGAAAGCATCACCTGTCATCTCGCATCCATGATTCACGATTGCACATCTCACTGCCACTTCTATCTTCTCGATTTCATTGAAAAGCAACATACGCAGTTTCTTGTCGAAACGATAGAGTTTCAATGCTTTCTCAAATGATGCCCCGCTCTTAAATACATGGTTTTCTTTTGGAATCCGGAGAAGAGGATACATATAGGCAGATAAACGATAATAACCGATGTGGGACAAGTAATGCTGAGCCTTGCTTTCATCGGTTATTGACAGTCCTCTTGATTTCAAGATTTCTATTGACTCGCTCGGAGTCTTATAAGTTTTATTGAATATTGTCCTGTTTGTCATAAGTATAAAAAAAACGACCCGCACATTTGAGCATCGTTGAGAGGCTTGGCGGGTTCTCGTGGCGCAAAGGTACGACTTTTATTTGAGTTGTGCAAGAGTTTGGGGAGAAAAGTGATGATTTGACAGGTGTTTTTAACAGTTGTTGGGTGTTTGGACGTGCAAAATGCTGTGTTTACAAACCAAAGTGGGTGGATTACAAACCAGATTAGGGCATGTAGATGGATTGGTGCTAACTTTGGATAAGCAAAGCTGCATCTCGGCATAATTACCCAAGCAAGCTTGGCAAGTTCTGCTCTCGATTTGCATTTGCTTTGCATCGTCATTATGGACAAGTGCGAGGGCGGACTGCGAAGTGGATGCTGGCATTTACGAAGTTGGCTTGCATGGAAAGCGGAGAGGTGCTACCTTTGTAGCGTCGATGTCGGCAGGGCGGATCCTGAAAAGCCCAATAGTAAAGAGAGTAAGGAAAGAAAAGAATTAAGGTTCTATGAATAGAGAAGATTGTGGGGGACTTATGTCGTTCAGAGTTGAATTTGGTTGTATAGTGGCAAAGTTTGGCAGATATCATTGATATCTATTAAATTTGCATCCAAAAATGCGGAAGAAAGCCTGTTTCAACGTTAAACTGTCATAAATATGAATAAATTTCCGAGCATTTTGATACTTATATGAGAGAAAATTCGTATCTTTGCAGCGCATCGTGGTATATTCTCTCGACAATGAGTGATGCGCCATATTAAGAATTATGGAAATGAAGACAATGAAACATACAACAAAGGCCAACCATAAACCTCTGAGTCTTAACGATTTAGGGGGGGGGGTATCGGCTTTGCCGTAACGTCTTCATTCATATATAGATACAGAGCCTTCCGCAGGTGTCAGTCAGTGGCATCGACGGAAGGCTTTGTGCGTTTCAGGCCTCCTGACGCAGATGTGTTGGCACACTGCCAATGATGCTATTGACAGGCAAATAGATGCCGCTTGGTGGATAATACTGCCGTATAGTGGTAAAATTTGGATGAGACATGTTAAATGCCTTAACTTTGCACAAAAAAGTAAATAACAAATATAATATGTATATGAAAAAGAAATTTACACAATTCAGATGGCTCGCTGCGACGCTTCTTTTCGTGGCGGCAATGGCTATGCCTAAGATGGCTTGGGCACAGGTTACTACAAGTCAACCTACTAATGGTAATGGAACTGCAGCGAATCCTTATCAGATTACAACTGCTGCGGAATTGGCATGGTTTCGAGACTTTGTTAATGCGGGCAATGAAACAGCCTGCGCTCGTCTAGAGGCTAACATTGACATGAGCACTGTGTGCCATCCGGCAAATGAAAGTGAAAGCGTGGCAGAACTCAGTTGGGTGCCGATTGGAAATAATTCGAAACGTTGGCATGGTGAATTTAATGGTAACAACAAAACCATTTCCAATCTTTACATCAACGCTTCGGAAGCATATTCAGGTTTTTTCGGATATGCTCATAATCGGAATGAGGGTCAAAGAGGCATTATCAAGGATATAATATTTGAGAATGTCAACATCACATCGACAGCAGATTATTTTGGTGTGCTCGCAGGTTATGCATGGAACACTGACATTAGTGGAATCACGGTGAACAGCGGTAGCATTAAAGGATATGAAGATGTTGGAGGAATTGTGGGAAAGACTTATAATACTAATATATCAAATTGCGTCAACAGAATATCCATCGTAGGAAGTGACTATTACATTGGCGGCATTGTTGGTTATGCAGGGTCTTCCTCCTCAATCACCAATTGTGCTAACTATGGCAATGTGAACGGACAAAGAATGGTTGGCGGCATAGTTGGAGGGTCTGAAGGATTAACTTTATGCAATGTGTTCTCATCTGGCAATGTGACTTTTTCATCTACCGCTAATGGAAGTGGTCTTGTTGTGGGAGATGTATCTTCTACATTACACATTTCCGGCTATGTCATATATAACAGCGATGCCAACAGATATTACAACACTACCGTGCAGGAACCTGTGGCGTTGGGTAAAGTATCCTCCTCAGCCACTGTGACAGGAGAAAGTAACATCAAAGGTTTGAGCTCTGACTTACTGAAATCTGGTTGGGGCGCATGGCTACTCAATGGCTGTAAATCGGAAGGTGCATGGGGACAAACCATCAATACAGACAACTATCCGGTATTGAACGGCACTCAAATTTATCCAAAGGATGCATCGATGAAATGCACCTATACAGATTTTAGTGGTACATTCACAAACACGTCCTCTGAAGCCTCGACAGTATCACTTACTCATGACACTTATACGCATTATGAATACATAGCACCGACTTGCGTGGAAGGCCGTATAGAGTATTACGAATGTAATGGCTGTCACAAGAAATTCTCTGATGCTACAATGACCGCAGAGATTGACAACACCGTTATTGATCGCACAAATACTCACCACAATTTTGGGGATGACTATGTCTGCAAGAACTGCAGCGCGGCAATGCCTGTAGCAACATTGGGTGATGCAGATATCGTTGTAGAAAAGACTGATAATTATTATTCGCAGTATGGCTACAATCTGTACAAGTATGTTGCCGATGGAACTGGCACATTATATGTGAAGTCGTATGGCGATGCCGATACCGAGGGAGCTCTTTGGACATCTGTAGGTGGTGAAGTAGCAAGTTCTGCATACAACGACAATAGCAGTTCGTCGGAAACAGACTTTTCGCTTACTTTCGATGTGACCCAAGGCGAGACCTACATAATCGGTGTAAGACAGAAGTCGCATGAAGCGATAGAGGGCGACTATATCCTGCGACTGAGAGGATCGTGGACGGAAACGGCAGACCGTATGGGCATAGAGCCTTTCGTCTGGACAGGGGAGGGGACAGGGGATTCGCCCTATGAGCTGACGAGTGCCTGCCATCTGCTCTGGTTTGCCAAACTCGTAAACAATGGTAATACAACAGCCTGCGCACGTCTGGAAGCAGACATTGACATGAGCAAGGTGTGCCATGCAGCTGATGAAAGTAAAGGCGTGGAAGAACTGAGTTGGGAGCCTATTTCCAAGAGTTCCAACCCTTGGCATGGTTCTTTCGATGGTAACAACAAAACCATTTCCAAACTTTATATCAATACTTCTGCAGAGAATTCCGGATTGTTTGGATACATGTTAAATGATTATGTCAGATGCTCTATCAAGGATATAATATTTGAGAATGTCAACATCACATCGACAGCACATTATTCTGGTGTGCTCGCAGGTTATGCAAGTAAGACTGACATTAGTGGAATCACGGTGAACAGCGGTAGAATTAATGGAACTTATTATGTCGGGGGAATTGTGGGACAATCTAGTGCTAAGACTAATATATCAAACTGCGTCAACAGAATACCCATCGTAGGAAGTAATGAAAATATTGGCGGCATTTGCGGTTACGCAACAAGAGAAATGTCAATCACCAACTGCGCTAACTATGGAGACGTGAAGGGATCTGTTAATATTGGCGGAATCGTTGGCTATTTAGTAGATATAACATTAAATAATGTGTTTACATCAGGCAATGTAACTTGTGGAACAACCAATCCAAATTGTGGTCTTGTCGTGGGATTGGTAAATGAAAAATTGACCATACAGGGCCATGTCCTCTACAATAGCGATGCCAAGATATATTTCAATAATGCGGAGCAAACTGTTCAAGCGATCGGAAAGAAATATACTACCGCAACCATAACAGGAGAAAGCAATATAGTGGGATTGAACTCGGAAAACCTGAAGAGCGGCGAGGGTGCATGGATGCTAAATGGTCAGCAATCTACTGGCGCATGGGGACAGCAGCTCGCTACCGACGATTATCCTGTGCTCAGCGACTATAAGGTAATAAAGGCTGCCAAGGGCGACAAGGATAAAAACGGTAACGACACCTATTGGGCAACGTTCAGCAACTTGAACTCTGATGCAACACTCTTAGTTCCTTCACCACGCAATCTCACTGTTTACAATGCAACCGTAAGCAATGGAAAAATGACATTGAAAATGCGCACTGACAGCCAAGTGGCAAAGGAAGAAGGTGTACTGCTGAAGACCGACGGAGAGTATGTGAATGCGAAGGCAAATGCAACGGATGGTCTGAAAGCCGTGGATTATACTGATAACAACCTCGTGGAAACGCCTGCCACAGAGAAGACGATAAATGCAGAAACAGGATATAAACTCTATCGCCTCACTTACAACAATTCAACAGATAAGACAGGCCTCGGCTTCTATCTCGGTCTGGTGAAAGATGAGAATGACAATGTGATAAGCAGCGATGGCTCTCAGCTCAAGGCCACTCCGGGCAAGGCATATCTCAAAGTATCTACTGGGGCTGCGACAAACACTGCCACTACAGCATTAGCCCGCAGCTTCGTCTTCCCAGGCGATGACGAGACAACTGGCATCGGAGAGATTGTCATCGAGGGTGATGCAGGCATCAGTGGCTCTGCCAATGCCGATGGCCGCATCTACAACCTCCAGGGTCAGCAGGTGACTGCCCCTGTGAAGGGACTCTACATCAAGAACAACAAGAAAGTAATAATCAAATAAACAGATATCGACATGAAGAAAAATTATATTAAGCCAGAGATGAAGGTTTATGAAATTGAAACTCCACATTTATTGGCAGCTTCGGATTCTGAAACATTCAGTTTAAGAAATACAACCGAGGATAGCAACGATGAAATGTGGTAATATAGGATAAGTTTCTATTTCAATAACAGTTGGAGGCTGCAAGCGGCATAGTAAATGCCATTGCAGCCTCCAATGTGTTTGTAGGGAAATAGCCCCAACTACAAACCAAAAACAGCGAACTACAAACTAAAGTTGGCTATGGCATAAATAGTCGCTTGTTTTGCACTCCGAAAATAAAACAACAAGCGATTATGACAAAATTTGAGAAATTGATGCCTGTGTCACATATTGTCAGGGCATTTTGCAAAGCAATGAAAAGCCTCATTGAAGACGAGGTAGTGGTAAACGACATGGAGTGCCAACTGAAAGCAGAAATGGTGCGTGTGAGTGAGGAAATCCCAAGAATCATTTTCCTGAAAGGGAAGGAAGAGGATGTATGCATCATACCGAATGAAGTTGCATGGATAGAAGCTGATGGCAGTTATGTACGCTTCCACATGGCTAATGGCAGGAAGGTACTGATGAGCTGCAATCTGCAATCGGTATTGAACCAACTTTATGAGGTTGGAATAGACTACTTCGTTCGCATACATTACTCGCATGCCGTCAATCTGTATCATATCAAGTCTCGAAGTGGCAATGTCCTTTTTGTTGGGAGAAAGGATTTGGCAGTGAGTGACAAGTACAGAAAGGACTTTTCGAAGTACTATTGTGTGATACGCAAAAGACCATAAATATGCCCAACTACAAACCGAATACGGCAAACTACAAACCAGACTTTGCCTTTTTCTGATGTTGAGGTAACTTTGCACCGTCAACGTTGATAAAGGCGTGTCCTGAAAAGCCTAATAGTAAAGAGAGTAAGGGAATTATACAGTAACTCTATATGACAAAAGAAGAATTCTTAACGTACATTAAAACGTGCGAACCTAAAAAGTACAATTATAAGCAACTCCTGTCCAACTTGAAACTTACTGAAGTAGATGTGGACAATGATGAGGCTTTTATTGTTGATTTTCAAAATGCAGTTTTGTCACGCAATTCGCAGGATTGTTCTAAGGCTTTTTTACAAAATTACAGAGTACAATTTTGTGATAATACGAATAAAGTCGTGGTAGGTGACAACGATGTCCGAGATATTTCCAAATGGACAATAAGACATTATTCTGAGCAGCAATTTGATGTTCTCTTCTCTAAAATGAGTTTAGAGAAAAAGGGAATTACTACTAAAGGTAATACTGCTAAAAAAGATTGGCTTGTACTGGGTAATACAGGTAACACATTCTTCGTTCTTTGTTTCGACGGTACTCCTTTAGTAAAAAAAGGATTCCTTGACAATTGTAATTACTACTTTGAAATGGAGCTGAGTTCTGTACAAACGAAGGTATGGATTTCTGAAGACCTTCTGCCTCTCAATAATAAAACACCAAAAATATTGGGTGGAAATAATGGAGTATCACTTTTTAATCAACTATTTGAAATCCAAGATTTAAAACAGTTAAGAGGTCAAACATTTATCAGTACATTAAGTGCAATTTTTAATGATAGTATTGAGGTCAAGATTCCTTCTGCTGTTCAAACAAAGCCTGAATCATGGCATAAAATAAAGTAATCCATTATGGCAATAGACGCAACCCCTTCGCAAGTAGCAACCAGTGCGTTGCAGGCGATTCCCTTCGGCAGTATGATCGGAGGACCATTGAATGCATGTATCGAGGCGCAGGCCATGGCAGCGCAGACATCATGGCAGTTTATCCAGGAAGTGGGACTGAACACCAATCCCGAGACAGGACAGAAAGAGGCCGTGAACGTATCGTTCCAGTTTGTGCAGAACGGTCGCGTGGTACAGCTGAACGTGCCGCTGTTGACGATAGTGCCCATCCCGTACATCGCCATCCATGACATCGACATCAACTTCAAGGCCAACATCTCCGCCTCTTCATCCAACGTGTCGGAGCAGTCAACGAGTTCATCGACCGACGCAGCCCTCGAAGCCAGTGGCGGCCTGAGATTCGGACCGTTCCACATGAGCGCAAAGATGAATGCCAGCTACTCTTCAAAGAAAGACTCCAGGGCAACACAGGAGTCGAAGTATAGCGTGGAATACACGATGGACGTGGCGGTGAAGGCAGGTCAGGAAAGCATGCCTGCAGGTCTCGCCAAGGTGCTTGAACTGCTCGGCAGCTCTCTCGACGTGTGTGACCCCGAAGGCACACTGGAGGTCAGCGCACGAGAGTTGAGCCTCAAGGACGGCAAGGCACAGCTCATAGCCACCTACAAGAACAGCAAGGGCATCTTTGAGCCAAAGGCCATCAGTGTAGATGGCGGTGCATCGTCAACCGTGAGTGACAACAGCGTGATCATTGACTTCACCAGTGCCAACAAGTACACATTGAAGGCAGGCGGCAAGACGCTGACCGTGAACGTGTCAGCCGAAGCCCCATCGGCAAAGACGGCTGAGAAGTAACACACTAAAGACAGAGGAATCTTATGGCTCAGTTAAGTACGATTATCAGTTCCATCCTCCGCGACATGATAGTGGCGCAGCACGAGGCGAACATGTATGCCGTCTCCCTGGAGGAAATCTACAAGAAGAACGGCCGTCTGGAGCGCTTCTCCCTGCCCTCAGCCAACATCGGCGAGGTGGAGATGGAGCTTCGCTATGGAGTGACCGACGACTCGGCAAAAACAGAACAGTATGAGATAAACTATCCCATGCTCAGGCAGTTGTCGGTGGAAGTGAGCCGCAAGCTTGCCCGAACCGCTTTGGGCAGCGTGCTGCCCGTGCTGCAGTCGGCCTTTGCCACAGACACTTCAGAGGAAACCGAAGGCATGCGCAGGCTGGTTGGCGACATGGCGACACAAAACAAATTCTGTGCTTACCTTGGCCGTAAGATTCTGAAGTCAATGCAGCAGGCCTTCACCCGACTCATCAACGAGGACGGCACCGTGAACGAGCAGGTACTGACACACTGCACTCTCGCCACCTGTGAAGAGGAGATACTCCGCCACGAGGAACTCCTGTCGCTGCTCGACATGACGGGAGGCGGGGCTGTGAGGGAGAAGGCGCAGACGGAACTTGAATCATCAGTGAGGGACATGATGCCCAAGATACTGAAGGACGTGAACATCAAGCGCAAGCGTCTGATGCCGTCGGTGGATGTCACAGTGAACTCGCAGGAGCTGTCAGCCCTGCCCGACGAGTGCGTCCACAGCATCAAGTTCCGTATCTCTCCCGACAACATCCGCCTGTTCACGGATGACATGTAGCACACCATTCATTGCAGTATCCACCTATAATGACAACATACTATGCAGACAGACAAAGACAAGAAACACGTCAGCAGCCAGGTAATGGAGCTAAAAGACCTGATATCGGGCCCGCTGGTAGCCACCATCGACGCTGACTCCATATCCTCACGGCGATACCTGAATTACCTGCTCGACCTGACCTTCGAGTCATACGACCGCAAGACCGGAAAGGCAGGCAAGATGCGCACGCTCGACTTCACCTACCAGACACAGGACGTGGGCGGTCCGCATACACAGCGCATCAGCATACCGCTGCTCACCCTCGTTCCCCTTCCCCTGCTCCAGGTGAAAGAGGCTGACTTTGATTTCGACATACAGATTGTTGACGCTCTGAGCGCAGACAAGGATGCCGCCTTCTCGCTAAAGAACGGCTCGTCGCCTGAAGAGGAAGAAAGTACGGAAGGAGTAAAGCTCCGCGTGTCGATGGCGCAAGCCAGCCGCGAAGGCAAGACGACGGAAGGCGTTCGCAAGTCACTCACCGCCAACATGAAAGTGAAGGTAAGGATGCAGCAGGCCGACATGCCAGGAGGTCTCTCTAACCTGCTGCACCTCACCACGAGCAACGTGCAGAGCGAATCGGTTGACGAAACGGAGGGAAAGGAGGTGAATGATGGGCAATAACCAGAGACAGGGACAGACACCCGGAATGCCTTGCCCCCAATGTGGACAGTTCATCCCCACCACGGTGACGGAACTGCTGGTGTCGAGCAGCCTCTGCTGCCCGCACTGCGGACTGCGCCTTTCCATCGACAGGGCGAAGAGCATGAAAGCCATGCAGGCACTCGCCAAGGTGGAGGCAGCCCAGCGGAGAGTGGAGAAGACGAGCAAGTTCAACGGCAGATACTGACATGAGGGCAACACTGAGGTCAATCCTCCAGACGCTGCGCAGATGGCTTTTGCCGAAAAGGAGCGACAGAGAAACAGAGAGTGGGACACCCGAACCGAAGCCGGAAGAAGAACAAAAGTCCCCAGAGGCTCTGCCCGACTCAGTAACTATCGTCAACGACATCCTCCGACAGATAGAGACGGCGGAAAAAGATGACGGCAAGAAGACGAGACGGAATCCCGGGAAGGAAGAGTGGAGGATATTTCAGACAGACTTCATCTATGCCTACCACTTCCTGCTAAGCCTTCCCCATGTCAGCCACGAAAGAATGCAAAACAGGGTAAGGGCAGGCATCATAACCTTTACCCTGCCGCTTGCAGACGGCTGCATCGCTGAACTGACAGACAACAGCAGACGCATTAAGGCTGACGGGGTGATTCGCGTCAGAGACGGCAGCAGGGAAATCATCAGGGTGCTGTTTGTGGAAGGGCAGGCAGGAACCATACAATCATCAACAAAGAAAGAATAACTATGCAGACATTGAAGAAAGGATCATCCGGCAAGGATGTGGAACAGTTGCAGTCGCTGCTCATGGAGCGTGGCTACGAGATAGAGGCTGACGGCATCTTCGGCAAGGCGACCGAAGATGCAGTGTGCAGGGAACAGGAGAAAGGCGGCATCGCAGCCGACGGCATCGTGGGACAGCGCACATGGGAACTGCTGACAGGCGGCGGTGAAGCCCCGTGGAGACTGACAGCCGCCGACTATGCCCATGCGGCAGAGATGCTCGGGGTGGAAACGGCAGCCATAAGGGCTGTGCTTGAAGTGGAGACGGGCAACAAGGGCGGATTCCTCGCCCAGGGCAAGCCCACAATATTGTTTGAGGGACATGTCTTCTGGAAGCAGCTGTCGCAGCATGGCATAGACCCGGCAAGGTGGCAGAAGGGCAACGAGGACATACTCTATCAGAAATGGACGAAGGAGCACTACAAGGGAGGCATGAAGGAATATGACCGTCTGGAGCGGGCGAGAGCCATCCACCGCGAGGCGGCAGACTCGTCGGCAAGCTGGGGACTGGCCCAGATAATGGGCTTCAATCATGCGGTGTGCGGATGCAGGAGCGTGGGAGAGTTTGTCGCCGCCATGGAGGAAAGCGAGGGCAAACAGCTTGAACTCTTTGTGAGGTTCATCGAAGGCAACAAATGGGACAAGTATCTCAGGGCACTCGACTGGAAAGAGTTCGCACGCCATTACAACGGACCGTCATACGCGCAGAACCAGTATGACAAGAGACTTGCCGCAGCTTATGAGAAGTATAGGTGAGGCATTCCTGCTTGTTGGGATTCTGACCATGGTAATGGCAGGGTGCAGGCATTCCGCGCCACTTCCAAAAGCACAGGAGCCAAGGGAGGCGATAAGGGAAATTCTCTTCAAGGACGGCAGGCTGATAGGTCAGCCCCTCTCTGTCCGCCAGCCTGACGTGCGTGTGGTAAGAGTGGAGTCGGTACAGGAAGCCGACTCCATCTTCCATGCCATGTGCCTTGGGCAAAAGGTGATAGTCAGGATGTACAAAGGTGATGAATGTCAGACATGCTATCTGCCACCCCATTACGGCGGCAGTCTTCACTATCATCACATCCCGCTGTCCGGTTGGAGACTGGCAGGGACGGTGCTTGTCAGCAGTCCACGGCTCAACGGATGGGGCGTGAAGGAGATAAGGTTTGTGGAGACGGTGAAATGAGGTGTGTGGTGTGTATATCGTTCTGTCCACAGCTTGCTGTATTGTGTGGTCAGCCTCCCGACGCTCCGAGAGCGGGAGGGGTATTAGGCTTATACCTTATATAATAAACATAATACAATTATATATAATGTTATATATAAATATTATTGGTTAATAAGTAACATAATAATAACATATCTGTGAGGAGGAAACAAGCGAATAGTATAGAACGGATAGAGATACTTCAAATATGAGAACGCAAAGGAAACAAACGATGTCGGCTAATGTATGTGGTTGAAGTCTGGCTTTTAGTTGAACAGAGGGAGCATGTACATGTAAAAGCAGGAGATGTACTATTGCCATTGATTTAGAGAATGGCAAGTAACAGTTAAACGACTGTCGTTTGGTTATTTTAAGTTGTCATTTCAGGAAAAACAATGTTGTTTTAGTGGCAGATTTCAACAAAAATCAACGTTCTTGTGAAAAATATTTTGTTTTCTTCTTTTGTTTTCGCCATTTTTTATACTTTTGTAATTGGACTATTAGCCTTTTACGCAATTGTCATAGTTAGACGGGGTCTTACACGACATCAAAAAGGGTAGCCTACGCCGTGCTGAGTATGGCGGAGTCACATGATGACAAAGCGGTACAAAGCGGGCATTGGGTGGGAAGATAGTCCAGACATAATGAAGGCGTTTACTCGACGCTGTGTTTGAGACTTCCTGTAATCTAGCAAATCACAGAATCATAGTCTTGAACTTAGCAACGGTAGATGTCCCGGGTGTGATAATATCACTCCTAGGAGACCTTATAAGCACGAATTGTACCTTTTCGGGCGCAATTAATTGTTTGTATATGTCTCCCCAAAGTAGTGCAAACCGAATGCATAATCGCCAAGCTCTCTTGAGTGTTTTGCTGAGGTTCGCCTACTTTGTGTAATGGAGCGATTGTTCATATCGGCGTGGGCTCTGACGTTGTCTGTTCATCTATGATAGGCAATTGCTAGAGCCTCAGGAAGTGGGACGGACAACAGAACGATCTCACGCTCTTTTTATGTCCTTAACGGAGTTCTGTCTAGAGCAAAGTAAGGTCACCGATATGAAAATCGCTGATA